>OLRJ01003181.1_pt1 | contig 11209 bp, 12 predicted proteins | sample 1672741 | NCBI WGS metagenome assembly OLRJ01 (sample SAMEA3136719, study PRJEB25190) | human gut metagenome | biome: human gut; feature: human-associated habitat; material: faeces | place: Austria | collected 2013
AGAATGCCTATCCTACATTTTGGAACTCAACAAGCAGGGAAAACCTTTTTCTGAAGGTCATGCTGGAATATTCCTCTCTAAGATTTTAAGTGGTCAAGCACAAAACTATATGGAACTGCGCTCACCATGCGGAGCTGCAATTGGACAAGCAGCCTACTATTTTAACGGAGATGTTTATACCTGTGACGAGGGCCGCATGATTGCTGAAATGGGCGATTCGGCATTTAAGCTTGGCAATGTTTATAAAAACTCTTATGATGAGATGATGTCGTCGCCTGTTTGCAAAACCGTATGTGCTGCTTCTGTATTGGAATCATTGCCAGAGTGTACCGATTGTGTGTACCAACCGTATTGTGGAACATGCCCGGCTCTAAACTATGCGAGCGAGCACAACGTATTCAAACGCGATGCTAGAGGATACCGTTGTCAAATCTATAGAGGTATGCTCGATGCAATCTTTGCGATTCTTTTCCGCAATGACCCCAAAGATATTGAAATTCTTCAGACATGGTAGTGAAAAAGCAGTTACTACGACCGCGCTTTTCTTTGCGCTGCTTTATAATATTCGCACCATCTGCTCATATCGCCGGGTGCTGCGTCATCTGCGCGAGAATAACGGGCTGCGTCATCACCGAGGTCAAGCGCTGTTTCGAACATATCCCATACGAGCTGCATGACCTTCACGACCTCGTCAGGGGCAGGGCGCAGTATGTCTGAATCTGCTGCGTTCTCTCGCGCCCCAGCGTTGCCAACGTGCCGCGTTTGCTCCTGCTGTGCGCGTTCTTGCCTGCGCGCCGTTTCGTCGCCTGGAATGCCCTACGCCTTGCCGACGACGGCGATGCTTTGGATGCAGCCATCGACAAGCTCGTTGTTCCCGTTCTTCCGCAGTTGCTCGATGGCCTCGTTCGCCAACTGTTCCTGCAGCGCTTTTGCATTTTCAATTGTCATCTTGAATCCTCCTAGTGTATTTTGGGCTTTGCCCGTGTCAACACAATGGCACATACACTTGGAATGTCTATCCAGCAACACCAACAAAAAAGCCTGCTCAAATTCTACGTTTTGCCGAGAGCAAGAACGAGCCGCTTTCCCGAAAAATCCTCGGAAAAGCGGCTCAAAAAGCCTTGGGTAAAGGTACAGGTCCATCGAATTTGCTAAAGTCCATTTTGGCATCTTTTTGTCACGCCTCTAAAAATGGGCGCAAAAAAGCCCGGAAGTCGTTCTGTCTCCCTTTACAGGGACACAAACTGTCACCCCCATGCGAGGGAGCGGAGGTATCCGCTCCCTCATTCTTTTTGCCGTCTTATGCCGGGCACGGAATGACCTCGCTGAGCGGCGGGAGCAGCTTCGGCTGCTTCTCGTCCGGCTGCATGGCGCTGTCCAACGTGCCGATGTCCCGGTAAATGATGCGGACAGACTGGCTGGAATTGCGGGAGTATTTTGTTTCCCGTTCACCGACCTCGATGCGCTGAATGAACAGCCGCAGCAGTTCCGGTGTCAGCGTATCAATTGCTGTGTACTGCTTTGCCTTTTCAACGAAAGCATCCACGTTCGCTTCGCGCGCCTGAAGCTGTGCCAGACGTTGTTCTTTCTGCGGAATCTGTTCCTCCAGCATACGCTGCTCGTCTGTGTAATCGCCGGAGAGCATCCGGTATTGCTCGTCTGTCACGCGCCCGAGAACATTGTCCTCATAGAGCCGTTTGAACAGCTTGGACAGCTCTGCGCTTCTGCGTTTCATCGTATCCAGTTCCCGAAGAATACGGTTGATCTCCTGCCGCAGTTCAGCGCTGTTTTTCTGATTGATGTACGCCGCGAACTGTCGCTCCTTCATCCTGGCGAAGTGTGTGACCCGCCGCAGGTCATCCAGCACGATCTGCGTGAGATCACATTCCCGGATGTGGTGCGCGCTGCAGGCAGTTTTTCCTTTCTTGCCGTAGGTGTAGCACTTGAAATTGTACTCCAGCTTTTTCATGGTCGTGGCACGATGCAGCACCATTGGCTTTCCGCAATCTGCACAGAATACCAGACCGGAGAAGAGATTTGGTTCGTCCATTTGTTTTGCGGTCCGCTTTTTGTGCTGGCGCACCTCCTGCACGATCTGCCATTGCTCCTGTGAGATGAGCGGCGGATGAGTGTTCTCCACCAGAAATTGTTCACTCTCTGGCCGCTGCACGATCGTCTTGTTCTTGTAGGAGATCGTGGTCCGCCGCAGGCCGACCGTGTGTCCCAGATATACAAGGTTGCCGAGAATGTCGCTGACTGTTGTGCCGGACCACGCACATGGCCGGAGCGGATCGCGCCCATGGTGCGTTTTCCCGGTTTTCTGGAAGTAGTAATTTGCCGGTGTCAGGATATTCTGTTCTGTCAGAATCCGCGCGATCTGGCTCGGTCCTTTCCCGGAAGCACAGAGGGTAAAGATCTGCCGGACGACCTCTGCGGCCTCTGCGTCAGGTTCCAGATGCGCCGGGTCTGCTTCGGACGTCTTGTAGCCGTAGGGCGGTTTGCCGCCCAGCCGTTCGCCGCGTTCCGCCTGCAGTTTCTTGACGGCGCGAACCTTCCGGCTCGTATCTTTTGCATGGAGTTCGTTTGCCCAGTTGCGGATGGGGTTAAAATCATTGCTGCTTTCCACCGCAGAATCTACACCGTCGTTGACTGCAATGAACCGCACGTTCTTCTGCGGGAAATAAATTTCCATGTAGGAACCGACCTGCAGGTACTCACGACCAAGGCGTGATGTGTCTTTAACGATCAGGGTAGACACCTCACCAGCCTCGATCATTTCTATGATCTTCTTCCAGCTGGGACGATCAAAATTTGTTCCTGAGTACCCGTCATCCGCAAGGAACAGTGTGTTTTCAAACCCCTTGGCCTGTGCGTAGCTTTCAAGCAGTTCTCTTTGATGCAGAATGCTGTTCGATTCGCCAGCGCGTTCATCCTCCTGACTGAGCCGCCCATAGAGAATGGTGTATTGTTGTTTTTGGCTTGCCATTGTAACCTCCTTTTCTGTGGGGCAAGCCGGTACGGTAAGGCAAGTATACCGCATCAGCTGCCACAAGTCTACGAGAATTTTATGCGCTGTGCGCTTCCTTTTCCAGTTCCGCGTCGATGCAGGCAATCAGCTTGTCCGTCGGCGTTGCGGAAGGTTCTGCCGGAAATACAGACGTGATACAGAACCGTCTGCCGCCGATCAGCATCTCGCGCTGTTTTGTGATGCAGTCTTCTTCCATACAAGTTGTTGTGTCCCGGAAAACAGTTGCGACATCGCCATCCTCTGTTTGCCGAAGTTTTGCACACTCCGGCATATATCCGCCGAGAATACCGGTGTCTCGGTAAATCTCCCAATCCTTTTTCATAGGCCCCCTTTCTGCCTCTTGCATGGAGGCTGCTTTTATAGATGCTGTTCCATTGTCCAATCTTCGTGATCGTCCTCGGCGTGACCGAGGGCGGTTTTCTTTTGCCGGAGCTTCTTGCGGCGCTTACTGCCGATCTGCAGCGGCATAGTCGTTCCGTCGTGCTGCGGCGCATCATCCGTCATCTGCTCCACAGCACGGCCAAGGCGCACAGCGTCGCGCACAAGATCAATGCCGCGATTGAGATCCATGCGCACAGGTGAATTTTCTTCCGCGCTTCCTGTACTGTATCCGAAAGCTGATTCTTCGTATCGTTCAGGATTGTGGTCAGGGCGTTCTTCGTAGTCTCGGTCAGCGCCTTGCAGCTGGAAGAATACGTCTCGTTCAGGCTCCCAGCCTGTTTCTCGAATTTTTCTGTACTCTCCTGCATCTCGTTCAATGCGGTCTGCGCGTCCTGTTTCGTCAGAAGCATTTTCAGGTCCGTGTCTAACTGCATCTGCTGCCGGAACAGCCTGTCCTGCATTTCGAGCAGCGCGCTCCAGTTCTTCTCGGTCACCATCACGCTGGTTTCCAACTGCTGTGCCTCGTCCATCAACTTTCTGTGCTGCGTCAACATTTCTTGTGTTGTCATTCTCCGTTCTGTATCCAAATTCCGCCTCCATATTTTCTTTCAGGTATTTTTCTATGTGCAACTTGTTATCACGGCACTTGCGCCCATCCGGCGTGACGTAGGTGATGTTCTTGCGGCTGTCCGTCCAAGTGGCGTCGTAGCCCTCAGAGCGGAGCAGTACCAGAAATTCCTCACGGTTTCCTGCGCAGCGCATACACTCGTCGATCACGCGCATCAGCTCGAACTTCCAGCTCTCACCTTTAGATGCCGGATAATACTCTGCGTTGGACATCCCGCCGGACTGCCGTTGCTCATCCTTCTGGAATTTCGGAAGTCCGAGTTCGCCGCAGATTTGGTCATTGCAGACACGCAGCGCCTGAATCTGCTCGTCTGCCATGTGAATCTTTTTGCCGGTTTCAAAATTGACGCTGTTGATGATGCAGTGCGAGTGGATGTGTTCGCGGTCGGTGTGAGTACAGACGAGGATTTCGCAGCCCTCGAAATATCCGGCAAGCTGCCGTGCTGCTTCGTGGACTGCGCGCGGGTCAACGTCCGCGCCTTTCGGAAAGCTCTGCACCATGTGGTAGAACTGGACACCGCCGTCTTTGTGGTGCAGCAGCTTCGTACTCAGAAATTCGTCGAACGCGGTTTCCGGCTGACAGCCGATGCCGCTGATGAGCTGCTGTCCTTCCCAGAGCGTCTTGCTGAGTTGGGAAACGTAGCGCATGACACTTTTCATGCAGCCGCGCGTCTGCGTCCCCTTTTTATAGTTCACGAAATGGACGATTGCGATTTCACTGCACCTCCCTCCTGAATTTCTCTTAGTGTCATATTGATTTTTGCGAACTCCTGCACAGCGGCGTCCAAATTGGCGAACTGGACCTTGCCCATATTCGCCAGCACCGCCAGTTGGTTGAGATTGTTGCCGATGGCCTTCTGCTGCCGCAGGACTTCCCTGAGTCCGTCAAGAATCACGATGCGTTTTCCGAGACAACACGCGGTCACATAGTCGCTCTGGCTCATATGGGCTTGTGCTGCTTTTCGGCGGATTGTCTCTAAATCCTGTTCCGAGATTCGGATGCTGAATTGTCTGTCTTTTTTCATCTTTCCTCCGTATCTTTCGTTTCCCTCTACCAAACAAAAGCCCAGCGAAGCGGGTTTTGTTTGGAACTGAGGAGCAAGGGAGCGGAGCGTGGAATGCCCTCTCCCGCAGGGCGATACACGCGCAGCGGACTTTGTGACGAAGTAGTGGGTATGGGCTTCTGCCCGATTTGAGGCATTTGGCAGGGAGCCGGTGGACCGGCGACTAGCCAAATGCGATGCTGGCTCCTCCCGAACGGGAGGATTTTTCCCGCCGCGGCGGGGCTTCTCTGCGTTTTGAACCCGCGTTTTTCGGCGTTGCCCGCACGTCGGCGCAACGTTGGCTTTTCCCGTTGCGCCGCACACACACTCGCTGTCGGGGCAGAAAGCCGCACACAGCGGCGACACGCGCCTCACGGCGGCGAACGGTGCCTGCTGCGGAAGGGTGCAAGGATGCAAACCGTTCAAGGCGTTACCCCCTTACCCTCTTGCTCCGGCAAGCGCCAGAGCCATTGGTCGGCGCGGCGCTCCGAAAGAATGCCGAGATTTCGCTTTGCGATTTTCAGCGTCCGCTCTGAAATGCCGAGCTGCTTTGCAAGCGCAAGGACTTCCTCGGCTGGTCTTGGCTGCGTCAGAAACCTGCGCAGCTCGTCTTCCATCTGCATGGTCTTTGTCTGCACCTGCCCGGTGCCGTTCAGGATGTTGTCAACGGTCGCGTCGCAGAAGCCTTTCCACTGAAAGCCATACTCGGGGTGAAGCTCGAATGCAATGGACGCACCTTCCGGCGCAAGGCTGTTTTTATCCTGCGCTACAATGCGGAGCGTATCACCGCTTTTCAGCCGCCCAACGATCAAGACACTCCGGGCAGATGCACGAAAATCAATGGACCCAAGACCTCGGTAGCCTGCCTTTAATCCTTGCGCCTTGTTCATATGCCCAATCAGAATGACGGCGCATTGTGTGCGTTCTGCCATCAAGGACATACGCTTGAGGACGGGACGGACTTCATTTGCGCGGTGCATATCCACATCGCTTCCGAGATAGGCCTGCAGCGGATCAAGCACGATCAGCTTTGCCGCTGTCCTGCGGATCGCTTCTTCCAGCCTTGCGTCACAGAGTGTCAGCTCCCGTTTGCCCTCGTCGATGACCAGCACGCGTGTGCAGTCTGCGCCTGCGCTCTCTAACCTTGGCTTGATGGTATCCGCCAGACCGTCCTCGGCTGTCTGGTAGATCACGTTCATCGGCTCCGCTGCCCGTTCGCACTCCGGCAGCGGCTCGCCGCGCGTCAGCGCTGCAATGACCGCCAGAATGAAGCTCGTTTTTCCCTCGCCGGGGTCGCCTTGAATGATCGTCAGCTTGCCAAGTGGGATGTACGGATACCAGAGCCATTGCACCTCCTCCGCGTTGATTTCACTCATGGAAATCAGTTTTAATGGTGTGTTTCCTGTCAAAAAATCTCCTCCGAATCAATCATAACCACCGGCCGTGCCGGTGGTTTGCACTAGCCCCCTTGGGGCATGACCCGGGCTGAGCCTATAGGCTCGTCGAAAAGTCTGCCAACCGCGCAGTTTTCCCGGGCTGCCCCTAAAGGGGCTTTTGCTTATTTGCCTCCTCTTACCGGCTCACCCGTAAACGGGTCTACGAACTCCTTAATGCTGAGCTGGTCGTCTGTGTAATCTTCTTGGAGCTGATTTCTGATATACTCCTCTATTGCGCGCCTATTTCGTCCCACTGTGCTGACGTAATATCCCCGGCACCAGAAATGCCGGTTCCCATACTTGTACTTGAGATTTGCATACTTTTCATAGATCATTAAGCTGCTCTTTCCCTTGAGATATCCCATAATCTGCGATACGCTGTATTTCGGAGGTATGGATACGAGCATATGGATATGATCCTTGCACGCTTCTGCTTCGTGGATCTCGATACCCTTATATTCGCACAGCTTTCTGAGCATCTGTCCGATATCCTGTTTGATCTTTCCGTATATGATCTGTCTCCTGTATTTCGGCGCAAATACGATATGATATTTACATTCCCACTTCGTGTGTGCTAAACTACTGACATCAAGTTTCATTTGGACTTGATTCCTCCTTTGATTTTTGTTCCTGGTTGGCAGACCATCTTCATTTTATCAAAGGAGGACATTTTTTCTATGCATAGCTAAAGCTTTTTGGAACCACCGGCATTGCCGGTGGTTTTCTTTATACAAAAAGTAAAGGTGCGTACCACGTTTTTCGCGGCACGCACCTTTCTACTTGTAGTATGGAGATTTTTCTGATACACTCAGAGTAATAACAGACAAATAAAAATCATTTGCGGACAGGTTTCCAAAGGAGAAGCGTATGTTTCAGTCCATCACGTTTTATATCGGAGAAAAAACGCTTGGCATTTACGGAGAAGAATTTCCGCTTGGAGCACTGACAACGGAGATTTTGAACATCACGCCAGCGGAATATCAAGCGCTTGACGGCCGCTTGAAATCTGCGATAGAAGGTATGGCTCTTTATGAAAAAACACACAATCTGACCGACTGGCATCAGGCCAATGAGCAGATGCTCCTGCTGAATGAAGCACTCTGCCATCATCGTATTTTTCGTCTAATTCAGACGGACGCATATATTCTGACAGAGGCGAAGCAGCTCACAGAAATGCCGATTGCACAGGGTGATCCGCTTGAAATGGATGCGCACGACCACGAGATTTTACGTCAGATCTGTGCATATGAAGACTACTTGGAAAATCCGAAGAAATACGGCAGAATCAAAAATCCGGAGGAATTGAGCGAGACGCAGCGGGAATGGTATTTGAACTTGTATCCGCCCATTCCGCCAAAGCCGGAGGCGAAAACCCCGGCGCTGCTGATCGCACCTGTGCCGCTGGATTTGAAGTGGCAGATGTATAAAGCATATTGTATGAATTATGCGCAGGTGCTTAAAGATGTCGCCTCCGTCTGTCAGACGCTTCGTGCGTTTATTCGGGAGTCGCTTTCCAGACTTGAACATCTGTCACCAAACCAATATATTGCGGCCCTGAACGGGTTTCTCTTTCCGGAATTCCGGCACAAGTGGATCGCCAATCCGATAGAGGGCAGCGGCAATTATACGCTCTTTGATGATGTCAGAATCCATCTTGTGCCACGGGAAACAGCACCGGATTCAAGGCAGTTCAGGATTTTTGAATATTATGAAACAGAGCATTTACAAACGCTTTTGAAGCTGGATTTCTATAAAGGGCTGGAAGCTGGGCATCTGATTCGGAAGTGTGAACTATGCGGCAGACTCTTTCTGCTGCAAAAGGGCTATCACACAAAATACTGCGATTCTCCGAATCCGGATAACCCGCGCTATTCCTGTGCGCAGCTCGGTTATCGGATACGCGGCGTCAAAGAAGCGGCAGCGGACAGCCCATTGACGCAGGCGCTTTCCCGCTGCTATCAGCGCATCGACAAGGATAAAGCACGCGGAATTATCACAGCAGAGGAGCAGATGCGCCTTCGTGCAAAGGCTGAGGAGCTTTACCACGAAGCACGAACACAGCCAGGTATGCCCTATGAAGCCTTCAACGAATCCCTGGCAACCAGGAATCTCTATCCGCGCTGCGGTGTGCAGCGCAAAAGCAAACCCGTAGGACGCCCAAGAAAGCAAAACTGACGGTGCTGCGTGAGGAGGTGACAGCTTATGACGAACGAAGAACTGTACCGGCAATATCTCAGCGGCGACGCGGAAGCCTTTGAGCAGCTTTATCTGCAAATGCAGGGGTTCATCGCTTCTGTTGCGAAGGATGCGGCGCAGAGCTTCGGCTGTTCGGACAAAGAAATACTGGATGAACTGTGTGCCGAAGGCGCGTTAGAGCTTTGTGAACGCCTTTCCACCGGGGAGTATGACGAGGAACGTGGAAAACTGACCACATATCTGCATCCGTTTCTGCGCGGGAAGATGTATCGCTATTTGGGGGCGAACGTCGGCGTTATAGCACTGCCCAAGGATGAAATGCAGCGTGTGAAGCAGGCGCAGCGGCTGCACAAGGAGGAGAAGCTTCCTCTGGATGAAGTCGCACAGTCACTCAACGTTTCCGCTGAAAAAGCTGCGCAGTTGATTGGCTGCAAAACGAAGTCACTTTCTGTCTCTGCGCTTTCGGGTGACGATCCGGACGATGATCCGCTTGCGTGGCTGCTGCTCGACCAGCATACTCTCACGCCGGAACAGGCCGTTTACCGGCAGGTCTGCACGGAGGAACTGGAGCAGCTTTTCCGTACACTCAGCGCGAAAGACTGCGCAATTCTCGGTCATACCTATGGCGTGTTCGGCTACTCTTGCATCTCCTTGAATTTGTTTTGGAAACCGGATTCGATTTCCTTCACCCGTAGTTTTGCCGGATGCACAAGCGTTATGAGTGCCAATTTGCGGCGCCGTTTCCATCGTTTGTTCCGTTTTTTTAATTTTTATCAGGTCTGCGGCTCCATCACATGCTGCAGATGCCACACCTGCAGCAGCTGCAGCGGCAGAGTCCCGCCCTGCGGGATCAGGCTGACGGGGCGCAGCGGTGCTGTGTCAAAAACATTTACAGACAGACATTTTCCATCTGCAAAAATTTCTGCGGAGCACCGATCCAAAAACACCTGCAGCCGCACCGGCGCGCCCGGCGCCAACTGCAGTGTGCCGCAGTCCTGCATTGTCTGTTCGCCGGAATCTCTGGCATACGCATGCAGCGTCCGGGACACCAGCGTGAGCTCCAGGGCAAAGCAGCTGCCGACCTGCAGCAGCAGCCCGCCGGTCTGCTGCTGCGCCGGAATTTCAAGCAGAATCTCCCACGCCGTCTCTGCCGCATCCGGCAGCGTCCATGGTGCGGTCAGTTCCTTCCGGCCCCACGGAATTGCCTTTTTGCGCAGCGTTTCCAATTGCGGATGCGGCTGGAATCGCGGCAATTTGTCCGCGTCCTCTGTCACAACGCGCGGCAATGTGAACCAGCCGCGCCAGAAGCCCTGCTCCGCCACACCCCAGCGCCGGAACTGCGGCATCCAGTCCCATCCATTGGCCCAGGCAACCTGCACGCACTGTCCCCGATCATCGACAAACGACTGCGCCGCGTAATAATCCGGTCCCGCGTCCGGGCAGACTGGCTCCACATTCAGAAGCTTCCCTTCTTCGCGTGAAAACGTCCCGACCAGGCACACATTGCGGTACGCCGGGCAATGCATCGGGGAAACGCAGAGCATATGCTTCCTGCCAAGCGGAATCAGATCCGGACACTCCCACATCGTGCCGAAGCGCCCCTCGCTGCGGGCCAGCACGCCCTGATACTGCCACTGGAAAAGATCCTGTGAGGAAAACAGCAACGCTGCCCCATCCCCTTCCAGGCTTGCGCCGCAGACAAAATAGAATGTCCCATCTGCCTCGCGCCAGAGCTTTGGATCGCGGAAATTTGCCGGATCAACGCCCACTGGCGCGCAGACGACCGGATTATTTTCATATTTTTGAAACGTGACGCCATCGTCGCTCCAAGCCAGACACTGCGCCTGCACGCAGTGTCCATCCTTCTCACACACGCCCGTGTACAGAAGATACAGCCTCTGCCCTACAACAAGCGCGCTGCCGGAGAAGCAGCCGCCCTGTTCATACATGTCATACGGCTCACTTGGTACAAGCGCCGGCGGCAGCTGCGTCCAATGCAGCAGATCCCGGCTCACCGCGTGGCCCCAGCAGGGCTCGCCCCAGGTGAGGCCAAACGGGTTATACTGATAGAAAAAGTGATACGCGTCCTTGTACCAGACCAGGCCGTTCGGATCGTTGATCCAGCCCGGGCCGCCCATAAAATGATACTGTTGGCGCATATACATCGGATGCGGGCGCTGCTGCTCCTGCAGCAGCTGCGCAAGATACGTTCCGTCGTTTCGCATATGGCTCCTCCTTACACAGCTCTCTGGGCGCGGCCTGCAATCTCCAGCTGCATTTCCCGGCTCAGATCGACAAAACGCGCACTGTAGCCGCAGACGCGGATGACAAGCTGCTGATGGCGCTCCGGATGCTCCAGCGCGTCGGCAATTGCGGCGCTGTCCAACACGTCAAAATCCACCGCGCTGCCGCCGCAGGCCAAAATCTTGCCGAAGGAGAGGTAGTCGTTGAGGTTTTTGGCGTTAATGCCGCCGGTGGGGATGAACTTGATGCCGCCG
>OLRJ01003192.1_pt1 | contig 11168 bp, 9 predicted proteins | sample 1672741 | NCBI WGS metagenome assembly OLRJ01 (sample SAMEA3136719, study PRJEB25190) | human gut metagenome | biome: human gut; feature: human-associated habitat; material: faeces | place: Austria | collected 2013
GAAGAAATGGGACTCTTTCCAGGATTTATGATTAGTCCATTTTGGTCTTTTTAACTATTCCCAGGGAACCTCAATTTATAATGAAATCAACCGTTATCCACCTGTGGCTGACGGCTGATACTATTTATACTTTTACACCAGAGAAATGAAATATGACGTACAAAAGAATCAGAGAGCTGCGGGAAGATCATGATCTGACACAGAAATACATGGCTCACTATCTCAATGTGATCCAGCGTACCTACTCACGTTATGAACGAGGGGAAAGAATCATCCCTCCTGATGTCTTATGCAAAATTGCAGACTTCTATAATGTAAGTGTAGATTATCTGCTGGAACGCACAGATACAAAGCAGCCTTATCCTCCCTCACTGCTCTCCCGAAAAACAAAAGACACCTAGTGCACTGTGCCAGGTGTCTTTTGTTTTCTGTCTCAGATTATTTTTTCCTATATGAAAATAAATTTCCTGCTGCCCACAGAATAGTACCTGCAGCAATACATACGTCAGACAGATTAAATACGATCTTACGAAGTTCTTTGTTCTTCACATTCAGGCTCACATAATCTGTAACATATCCTTTATTTCGACGGTCTGTGTAGTTGGACATTCCACCACCCAGGATCATGGCAAGACCAGCTCTGCTAAGCTTATTTCCGCCGTGGAGAAGCTGGTGCCAGTATTCCCCTGCCACACAGCCCATACCAGCTGCTGCAAGCTCCTGACAATTCTCCCTGCCGATTTTTACCTTACCAAGAATCTTATCTTTATTGTGACAATTCCGAAGGAGCAGTCTGCCTCCCAGCACTTCTTCTTTGCTTCCCTGAAGGCGGGTACTGTCAATATGTTCTTTTATCTTATAATCCAGCAGAAAGATTCCACCGGCAATTGTTAGCGAAAGCATAGATGCTGCCTCCTTATTTACTAGGTAAATCCTGGTCACTTTCCTCAGTTTCTGTTGAAACCTTTTCTGCCTCTGCACCTGCCTCATTCTCTGCCAGCTTCTCTTCCGTCTCTTCTACAGGTTCTACAGGTTCTGCAGTCTCAGTGTCCACCACATCGCCCTCAGCTTTCTCCGGTTCCGGAGTTGGGCATACAGAGCCACAGTATGGACAGAAGGAGACACTTCTGTCTACAGATTTTCCACATGCCGGACAGATTTTCCGTCCCTTCATCTCCGCTGCTGCATCCTTATATCCATCAATAATATCCAGATGCTGCTCAATCTCTTCGCAGAACCCCTTAAGAGCTTCTTCTACTTCTGCACCTTCTTTGTACTTCTCAAAGATCACATTTCCAATGTCTGCTTTCAGTTTCTGGACCATCTGCTCTTCGCTGGAAATCTTGCTTCTGATCTTCTGTGTCTCATACAGCTGGCCGGCTTTTTTGCCAAGATCTTTGGTTGTCCTTGTAATCCTGTCGCTTAACTCATCAAAAAAATCGCGTGCCATAATACCGTCTCCTTTACATATAAAAAGTGTTTAAACACATGTTACCTTTACGAACTTCCAGGCGGGGGCCATACAAATCTGTTTACATGCTTCACACAGGCCAAATCTTACTGTTCACGCCCTGACCTGTAACAGTCAACTTACTTAGCAGCCCCGATCAGCGGAATCTCCTGTCCCCGAAGCATGATTCTCGGTCCACCAGTTCCCTCTATATATTCCCTGGTAATAATAACTTGTCCAATACTGTCATCCTTGGGGATCTCATACATAATATCCAACATGTACTCCTCCAGAATAGCCCTAAGCCCTCTGGCTCCTGTATGTTTCTCCAATGCCTTGGCTGCAATGGCATAAAGCGCTTCCTCCTCGTAATCCAGCTTCACCTCATCCAGGGCAAGGAGCTTCTGATACTGCTTCAGAATAGCATTCTTAGGCTCCTTCAGAATCTGTACCAGCATGTCCTCATTCAGGCCATCCAATGTATATATGATCGGCAGACGGCCAATAAATTCCGGGATCATGCCAAATGTACGGATATCGTCCACTGTCACCTTCTCCAGAATATGAGGATCGTTGTCATATTTGTCCTTCAGGTCTGCATAAAAGCCAATGGAAGCCTGCTTATTCAGTCTCTCCTTGATAATGTTCTCCAGATCCGGGAACGCACCGCCGCAGATAAACAGAATATTCTTAGTATTCACCGTCACCATCGGAACCATGGCATTCTTGCTGTTAGCGCCTACCGGCACCTCCACTTCGCTTCCCTCCAGAAGCTTCAGAAGTCCCTGCTGTACTGCCTCACCGCTTACATCACGCTGGTTGGTATTTTTCTTCTTTGCAAGCTTGTCAATCTCATCGATAAAGATAATTCCATGCTCTGCCTTCTCCACATCATTGTCTGCAGCTGCAAGGAGCTTGGAAACAACACTCTCAATATCATCACCGATATAACCGGCCTCTGTCAGAGAGGTAGCGTCAGCAATGGCCAGCGGCACATCCAGAAGTCTGGCAAGGGTCTTCACAAGATAGGTCTTACCACATCCGGTAGGTCCGATCATCAGCATATTGGACTTCTCGATCTCGATCTCATCCATGGTATCGGTAGCCACACGCTTATAGTGATTATAAACAGCTACAGACATTACCTTCTTGGCCCTCTCCTGACCGATCACATATTCATCAAGGCTTGCCTTGATCTTGTGTGGTGCCGGGATTTTCTTAAGGTCAATCTCCGGCTTGGCGTTTTCTTTTTTCTTCTTTACCTTCTTCGGACGGGGAATGGCATCCTGAAGACTTCCCAGATTGATCATGCTTACATTTGGCATATTGAGAAGATCATTCAGATTCAGTCCGTTATTCATCTGCTGTGTCATGGTATCAAAGCTCTTCTGCATACAATCGTTGCAGATATGTATATTATTGGGCAGCTCGATCATCTTGCCAGCCTGGCTCTCCGGGCGGTGGCAAAGGAAGCAGAATTTCTCATAATCGCTGTCATCCTCGTGATCGTCGCTCCCTGTCTCCGTTATATCTCCCTCGATGATATCTTCTTTTTCATCGTCAAAATGATCTGTCATATCAATAATTCCTTTCCTGCTGCCGGCATTTATCAGCGCCAGCTTTCTTTTCCTTCTGCATAAAATGTTTTGTTTTCTTATTGTAACATACTTTTCTCTAATTTAGAAATTAACTTTTTATAAAATGTCATAAACCCAACGAATAAAGGGGAGCTTTTGGCTCCCCTCGCACATTACTGATTACTATCTGGTCTTGCACTCAGCGTGACGGTTACAGTAGATTCTTCATACTCTCCGTTATTCAACCGCGCCACCTCAATTTCAATCTGTTCCCCTGCTGAATAATACTGAAGCTTATCATTAATATCTGCCTTGCTGGAAACCTTCTGTCCATCCAGCCTGGTTATAATATCACTCTTCTGAATTCCTGCATTGTCAGCTGCCTCTCCTGGAGCTACGTACATGACAAAGGCACCGGATGGCATATTATACATCTGAATGGCTTCTCTGGAAAGATCTGCAAATTTAATTCCCAGATATCCAACCTGTGACTCATCAGAAACCTTATCTCTGGTCTTACGGTTCATAAGGTCTTCCAGGATCGGCTGTGCCTTGGAAATGGGGATGGCATATCCAGTACCTTCCACACTGCTTGATGCGATTTTCGCACAGTTAATGCCAATGAGCTCTCCCTGCATGTTTAAAAGGGCACCGCCGCTGTTTCCAGGATTGATAGCTGCATCTGTCTGGATCAGGTCCTCGTAAGTGTTGGAATCAGACTGTACCGTACGGTCCAGAGCACTTACCCAGCCGGATGTTACCGTCTGTCCATAGCCAAGTGCATTACCAATGGCTACTACCTGCTCTCCAACTGCCAGATCATCGGAATTGCCAAGCTGGGCGATCTTGATCTGGTCCATGGTCTCCTCCGGGATATCACTTTTCTCAACTGCGATCACGGCAAGGTCCGTATCCTCATCTGTTCCTTTTATCTTGGCAGAAACAGCGCCATCAATATTCAGGTCACCATTCCCGTTTACATAATTCTCTGTTTCCTGTTCTGCATTTACCACATCACTGCCGATAAAGCAGACGCTTAAGGTCGTGGCACCTTCTACCACATGATTATTAGTGGCGATCAAAAGTTCATCATCATTCTCACCAACAATAATACCGGAGCCGCTTCCTGTGCTGGGATACTCCATTCCATAGCCGAAGAAGCTACGGATTTCCTGCATGCTGACAGAAGTGATCGCCACTACAGAAGGCATTGCAGCCTGGGCAACTCCAGCTACCGGTCCTTTCTCATTGGCGACGGTCTCTGCACTGGTACTGCTGGCTGCAGCACTTACTTCGTCTGTGCCAGTGTCTCCTGATGCAGCAGAAGAACCAAGAGTTTCTGCTGTTCCAACAGATGTCTGTGTCTCCTTATTAAAATACCGGTCTGATATTCCATTTACTGCCTGGAATACAATTCCTGCCACCAGGCCGAAGATTACAGCCAGTGTAATGGTATTGCCAGCTTTTTTGCCAAAGCTTGTGGATGTACTTCGTTCACCATGATGCTTCAGATAAGATCCTTTATGACGCTTCTTTGTATCCTCTTCTGGCGGCTTCTTCTGGTCATCTACCTGATAGTGTGCGTATTTCGGTTCTGAATTCTGCGACTGGAAACGGTCAGAATCATTTTCACTATTCCCATAGGTACTGCCGGAACTATTGTCTGAGGCATAATAATTACCTCCGGCTGTATTTCCTGTTCTATCTGATGTCCTGCTGCTTGTATATTTGTAATGATAGGTTACATTCTCATTCAGATCATCTTCGGGGGCAGCTGTCTGATCAGATCCAGTCTGTCCGGACATGTCCGGATTCTCTGGCTTCTGGGGCTCACCATCCGTGTTCTTAGGATCCTTACCCCAATTCCATTCCTCACTCATTTTTTGCTCCCTTCTATGTTCATCCACACTCCTGTTCTTTCCGAAACAGATATGCTCCGTAACATTTTCTTTTATTTTATGATACAAGTTTAGCAAGCAATTGTGTTGAAAGTGTGATAGATTTTTTAAGAAAAGGTGACACGCAAAAAACGTGACACCTTAGATAAATTTAAGCAGGATCATTCCTTAGTTTGCTTCCAGTATTCCCGATTCATAGTGCAAAACAGAATTACTTTTTCAGGAAGCTTTTGGTATCTTTTTCCCAGAAAATATCCCATATATTTAAAGCCGCTCTGCCCCACCAGCTTGGGGATCAGCCACAAATGTCCTGTTTTTACAAGATAGGAAAAACTCTTTTTCACAAGGCGGAGACCTTCTCCCTCTGAGGGAACGCCCTCAAAGATCTCCGGATGCTCCGCCTGGGAAACACCCAGGTCAAAATTTCTGCGGAACTGCTGCTGGCAGGAATAGTTGTGGGAATGAATGACACAGGCATCTGCAGCATAAGCAATTCCATAGCCTCTCTTTACTATGGTTCCTGCATAGATCATATCCTCATTAAAGATGGCTTTCGGAACAAATCCACCAACCTGTTCATAAATGCTCTTTCTGTAAGCAGCACAAACATTGGAGCAAAAATAGGTTTTTATTCCATAGCGTCCGGTATCCTTCTCCCACTTCACCGATGACTGTGCCGGATAATTAAAGGATCTGGTATATTTTTCCAGGTAAGCGCAGTCCTCTCTTGCCAGCTGTCTTGCATAGGCAGCTCCTATCTGAGGATTTTCCTGTAATGGACGGACCAGATTTCGGATCAGATTTCGGTCCGCCGGAACTGCATCCTGAGTCATAAATATCATAATATCTGCCTCTGATATCTGAGCTGCCTGACGTCTTGTGCCGCCATGGTCAAATTCCAATTTACTGAGATGTTTCACCTTTACTTTTGGAAATTTTGTTTCCCAGGACGGATTCCAGAACTGTTTTTCTGTATTCATTACCAAAATAGTATCCACTTCATAGCTCTGCCGGCAAAGGACTTCCAGCAATTTTTCAAATTCCTGCCCTGGACGAAATGCTGGAATTATTACATCAACTTTCTCCATTCTATTTCTCCTTAACAAACGAACACTTCTGTTTTCACGGAAAAGCACTGCATTTTCCAAACCGGACCAGCTGCAAAAAGAACTGCTGCTCCTGTTTGAAAAAGGGACCATTTCCTTTCGGATGGTCCCCTGAAAAAGCTTTAATTAAACTGGATATCCGTTTGATCAATATCCGCTTCCATCATCGAAGCTACTATCTCCTGATCCATCGTCTCCGTCGCTGTAGCCTCCGTTATCATAATCGCCGCTGTCGTAATCGTTTCCGCCACTGGAAGCGCTTCCGTCACTGTAATCGCTTCCGCCACTGTAATCGCCTCCACTGTCGTAATCAGAGCTGTTATCGTAACTACTTCCGCTGCCGCTGTCATAATCAGAACTGTTATCGTAGCTGCTGTCGCTGCTGTAATCATTATAATCGTAATTACCGCTTCCATCTCCCTGCCATACGATCTCGTCTGAGGTTCCAGCCTCATTGCTTGCCAGCGGAGCCTGGTCAACCAATGTGTCTGCACCACCAACCAGCTCAATGATCTTGGCATTTGCAGCTACAATATTCTGGGAAGGCTGATAATTCTCATCTGAACCGTAGAGGAATTTATGAAGCTCTTTTACATTCTCCTCCAGGGTATCAGCTACAACCATGCTGGCATTCTTAACATCTGCAAATTTATACTTGGATGGGAATCCGGTAGTATCTGCAATGTTATATCCCATCAGACTGGGAATCAGGTTCAGGATTTCTGTCTTGCTGACAGATGTGGAGATCATCGGGAATACTTCATCCATAATATTGAAAATAGTAGCAATCCCCGCAGCCTTCGCCTTATCAACCATCATACCGATTACACGGCGCTGACGCTCTGTACGTCCCATGTCCATACTTGCGGTGTAACGGATACGGCAGTAGGAAACAGATTGTACGCCATTCAGGTGATAGGTTCCAAGGATTTCTTCCTCATTCTCCGGCTTAGGATCTGGCAGTTCTACAGGTGTATAGCTCTTACCAGTCTCCGCAGAAGTCTCCACGCAATAATCATTCATAAATACCATTTCCGCATAGGAAAGAGGGATATCAAGGCCGCCAAGAGCATCGATTGCAGACACCATGGCATTAAAATTAACAGTCACATAATCAGTGATGTTCAGATCCAGCATAGTATTCAGCATGGAAATCGCCTGCTCCGGGCCGCCATATGCATAAGCTGCATTTGCCTTGGTATAGGTATCATTTCCGATATCCAGAAGGGTATCCCTGTATACAGATGCAAGCTTCACCTCTTTGGTATCATTATTGATACTTGCAATAATAATGGTATCACTGTTCTGTGCCGTAAGCGTAGCGTTCCTGGAACGCGCATCGATTCCAAACAGTGCATATGTGGTGTAGCCGGTCATCTGCGGAGCTGTTACATTTGTAACGATCTTACTCTCATCCAGCTGCGGTGTCTCAATCTTGTTCAGTCTGGTATCAATCTGTCCGTATACATACAGGCCGCCGATAAACAGCATCAGACAGATAATTTCCAGAACAAACAAAGCAATCCTCTTTTTTCTACCAGGTCTTGCCATCTTTTTTTCCTTTCTCAATACGCATTCTTATTGACGAATCCTTTAAAGATCGTCATAAACATGATCTTAATATCCAGGCCAACACTCCAGTTCTCTATATAATAAAGATCGTATTCAATCCTTTTACGGATGGAAGTGTCGCCTCTGTAGCCATTTACCTGTGCCCATCCGGTCAGGCCGGGTCTTACCTGATGCTTCACCATATATCTTGGGATTTCTTCGCGGAACTTCTCTACAAAGAACGGGCGCTCCGGCCTTGGTCCTACCAGACTCATGTCTCCCTTCAAAATGTTAAAAAGCTGAGGAAGCTCATCAATACTGGTTCTTCGCATAAATCTGCCGATTCCCGTAACCCTGGGATCATTTTTTACCGTCCATGCCTTCTTCTCTTCTGCTTCCGGCTGAATTTCCATAGAACGGAACTTATACATCCAGAAAGTCTGGTTATGAAGGCCAACCCGCTCCTGTCGATAGATCAGCGGTCCCGGAGAGGTCAGCTTGATCAGGATACACATCACCAGCATAACCGGGGACGCCACAATAATTCCAATAATAGAACCAATAATATCCATCACTCTTTTTACCATGGAATTAAAGGTATTGCTTAAAGGAACATACCGGATATTGATTACCGGAAGTCCAAGAATGTCTTCTGTATATGGTTTCGTCGGAATAATTTTATTATAATCCGGAATAAACTTTGTATGCACGCCTGACTTCTCGCAAAGCGCTACAATCTCTTCCAGCCGATAATATTCACTTAATCCCAGTGTAATCGCAATCTCATCCAGTCTGCTCTCCGGCAGGATCACATTCAGATTGGCGATCCTTCCAATTACCTTGATTCCTTTGTATAAGGTACCAGCAGCAACATTGTCATCCAAAATCCCCCGCACTACATATCCCCACTGAGGGTTCTCCTGAATACGGTCAATATATTCTTCCGCTGCCCGGCTGTATCCAACCAGCACAACCTGTTTCTGATTCAGACCTCTCTTTCGCATTTTGCGCAGGCTGTAAAAAATGAGCATCCTCGCTCCCCAGCTTGCCACAATGCAGATCCCATAAAACATGTATAACACCGAACGGGAAATATCTCCCTCTTCAATGGTATACAAAATAAATGTAGTGATCAGAATACCAAGGGAATTCGCCTTGATAATATTGGACAATACAAGGCGTCTTCCCTGCATACGCAAAGGCTCGTACAGGGAAAACGCATGATACAGCAATATATACGCCGGCAAAATAAAAACAAGGGCAGACATATATTGCTCAAAACTTCTGGCACGTACCGCACTTGCCGCAAAGGGTCCGATAAACCTCAGTGCCCAGGCGATAAAATAAGAGAGTGTAATTACACCGGCATCTACAACAACATGGAGTCGACTGAAATTCTTCTGATTGTCTCTAATCAATCTCTGCCACCTCTGCCTTCTTCACAGATGCCTCTGTTCTCTTGCAGAACACCAGCTCACAATTTCTACTCCTGTCTTTCCTTGCAGAAATTATTTTACTCTGTGACTTTCTCTATCTTATAATAGATAAAACAGAATTGCAACAAATTCTTCAAACATCAAATGTGAAAAATTTTCTCAGGCGAAAAGTCTGTATATCAGATTCCACCACAGCTCCAACTGAATTTTCCCATATCTGCCCAGATTTTTCAAATGAAATTTCACCTTTTTATTCTTTCTGCTGATCTGAAATCCATTTTTGATGCCTGCAATATACTCTCTTCCCATCCCCTTCTGGGTAAAAAACAGGATCTTCATGCCGAATCCCACAATGAGAAATGGCAGGTTCAAAAGGATCTGCAAAGCAGGCATATTTTTGTAGATAAGGTAAATATTGTTTCTGGAAGAATATCTTGTCTTGAACTGATTGTATCGGGAGCCGCTTGTGCCGCTTCCCACATGATACACCAGCGCCTTCGGCGCATACCAGTTCTCATAGCCAAAAATTCTGGCACGGTACCCAACATCAATATCTTCCAGATATGCAAAATGCTCTTCATCAAAATAACCGATCTTTTCGAAAATCTTTTTACGGTAAATGGCCGCTCCTGCACAGGAGGTAAAGATCCGGTCTTCTTTCTCATAGGTGTGGATGTCTTTGCCTTTTCCCCGGGCAAAAGCCCAGCCAAGGGCGCAGTAATAATTTCCGGCATCATCCAGCTTGTTCCTTTCATGGTACCGGATCATCCTTGCACTGCAGGAAAAAGCTTTCTTATGCCCTTTTATGGAGGCCAGCATTTCCCTTACAAAGCTTTTATCCACCTCTGTATCGTTATTTAAAAGAAGCACATAAGGTGCTCTTGACGCATAAATTCCTTCGTTTACAGCCCTGGAAAAGCCGAAATTATCCGGCAGCTCCACAATATGCACCCAGGGAAAATTCCCCATTACAAAGGCAACACTTCCGTCTGCGGACCCATTATCCACAAGAATTGTCTCGAAATTCTGAAAATCCTGCTGTTCCAGGCTGGAAAGCACACCTTCTAAATATGCCATTCCATTATAATTAGGAATAATGACTGATACTTCCTGCATAATGTCTCCTTAGTCTTTCTCGTCATTTTTGCCGGTCATGCCCGGAAGTGGTTTCAAAGAATAGTTCCATTTGGTCAGGGAAAGATTCTTATTGTAATTGGGATCTCCCTTTTTCAGGACGTCGATCCAGTTACTCCGCATATATTCGATTTCCTTCTGGAAGCGTCTTATCTTTGCATCATTATTCTCTGCCCCACGTGTCTTGGATTCCATGTGGTACAATCTCGCATATGGATCATACACCACCAGATATCCTGCCTTAATGGTCTTCAGGCAAAGATCCACATCATTAAATGCTACTGCCAGCTCTTCTGTAAAGCCGCCTGCTTTGTCAAATGCACTTCGCTTCATCATCATGCAGGCCGCCGTCACCGCACTCATATCCTGCAGGATGGAAGCCTTGTGAAGATATCCGGTACGTTCCGCCGGCATATCCACAAACATGTGGCCTGCAATTCCACCGATTCCGATCACGCATCCTGCATGCTGGATAGTATTGTCCGGATAGATCAGCTTGACGCCAACAGCACCTACTTCTTTTCTCTGGCACACGCCAAGCATCTCTCCCATCCAGTCTTCTGTAATAATGGTCACATCATTATTCAGGAAAAGGAGATACTCGCCTCGGGCATTTTTTACACCGAAATTGTTGATAGCAGAATAGTTAAATTCCTTTTTCCAGCAGATCAGATGGATCCTGGGATCCCGGGAAATCTTCTTATAGTAATCGAAGATCTCATCTGTGGTACTGTTGTTCTCCACAATGATGATCTCATAGTTGTCATAAAGCGTATTCTTCTTAATGGATTCCAGACACTTCTCCAAAGTCTCCTTCTCATCCTTATTCGGTATGATAATGGAGACAAGGGGATGTCCCTGCACCGGATATTTCACTCTGTAAAATCCAAGATCCGGCGTATGGCTTACCGTGCCCTTCACCCCGGTTCTCTCAAGGTGGGCCTCAATGGCACGCTTACCGGCCTCAAAAGCATACATCTTGCTTGCCGGGTTATCTGCTGTAGACGCCTTGTGGG
>OLRJ01003199.1_pt1 | contig 11146 bp, 9 predicted proteins | sample 1672741 | NCBI WGS metagenome assembly OLRJ01 (sample SAMEA3136719, study PRJEB25190) | human gut metagenome | biome: human gut; feature: human-associated habitat; material: faeces | place: Austria | collected 2013
CCGTATCTTTGGAAAGCGCGTTGCCAACGGTCAGCTTGTACCCGTCAAACAGCTCTCGCACGGTAGGCTGTGGTGGCAGCTCGGCGGCGGGGTCGCGGAACACCCGCGTCCCATCCGCGCCGAACTCCGCTTCATAGGCATTGATGGCCTGTTCTGCCTCGTGGTCGATGGACGGAAGCGTATATGCCGTGTGTTCATGGCTGGAATCGCCAATGCGCGAAATTGTTACATCATGCTTTTCCCGCAGCTTTTCAACGTATTTCTCCAAATCCTTTGCAGGGAAGCCGCACATGGTAACACGGCCTACTCCCTCCAAATTGCGGCGCGTCAGCTCAAGGCTGAGATCATCTGCAACTGCCCGCGCATCCTCGCCATACAGCTCGAAGAAGTCCCCAACCTGATACAGCACAATTTCATCGGGGTGCGCCGCCTTTACGTCGTTATAGTCGTTATAAACCGCGTTCCGCATGGCGTCCTGCGCCATTTCCTTGTCATAGGCTGCCTGCTCATCCGGCGTAAGGTAGCGGTTCAACCGAACCAGCTCCGAGATGCGCGAAGCGACCTTGTTCCAATTCATCTGAATGTCTGCACAGCCGTTCTTTTTCAGCACAATGCCTTTGCTGCCGTGATCTTCATAGCTGCCGCTTTCTCTGGATACAGCATGGGTGCGTCCTCCGATGCCGTATTCCTTTTTCAGAAAATCAGCGCTCTCTTTTGTCGTGTGCGGAGTCTGGAAAAACTCATGGATGCGGGTCTTTCCACCCTCAAAGCCGCTTCCATTTGCAAGAGAAGCCGCAATTTCATCTTCAGTGATAAACCGGCCCGTCTTCGGAACAGCCGCCATATCGGAGTGATATTCTTTGCGCGGCAATGACAGATCTTCCATACGTGTAAGAAGCGCCTGCGGACGGTGGAAATGGAAACGCAGAAGCTCCCGGTTCTCACGGTATGCGTCAAGAAATACTCTGTGTTCTGCCAGAAGCCTTTCCCGAAACTCCGGATTCAGCAGATCATCCGTCAGGCGCTCCGTTTCCTCTGGAAAGCTGGTGCTATGGGTATTGCCCAAGCAGGACAGATACCCCAGCGATTTTGCTTCATCCGAGAAATCGTGATAAAGATTCCAGACATCCACAGCAATACCCAGCCGCTCATAGCGCGGGGCTTCTGTGACTTCAAGATTGGTGGCAAATGTGCCGCCGTCCAGAAGTTCCTCAATACGCTCCGCCGCATCTGCCCAGCCTATCACTTGTGCAGAGCGAAGATAGCGAGAGGTATCTCCGGTTGCAATATGGATACCATCGTCCCCGTACCATGCGGAAAACCTGCCGTTATCCGTAATCAGGCCGTTGCCGCCGTAGTAGAGCTTTTTGAGAAATACCGCGCGATCCTCTAAAGGCTTTTGCTTGGAGAATTCCGCAGCAATTTTCATCCGCGCTGCATCCGCATTACCGCCCGTGCGCAGGATGTGGTCAATATCATCCTGAGAAACGAACATAGAAAAAGCGGAGGGTGTTACACTCTCCGCTTCTGCGATGGATTGAATTTGTTCTGCCTCTGAGGGGAAGAAGGACATCTGCGCCCCGGCAGGGGCATCGAACATATTTAGCTGAACACCAGTTCCGTAAGGATCGTTTCCTCGGCCTGCGCTTTCAGTGTGTTCATCAGCCCTACCCACTTCATCGGGTCGCTGGCTTTCAGCGCTTCCGTCACGCCCGCTGACTTCATCAGCTCCGGCATCATCTGTTCCAGTCGGTTGTTCGCTGCCTCGTCGATCTCCCGCAGATGGGGGTACAGCCTCTCGGACAGCAGCAGGCTGTTCCACAGCACCGGACGATGCTCCTTCAAGTAATCCTTCCGCATCCTGCCGTACTTGCCCAGCGGGGCTTGCGGCTGCTCTGTCAGGCTCAGGTCGGGAATCAGATAATCCCCGCTGCGGGTGTAGGTCAGTTCGCTCATGGCTTTCGCTCCTTTCCGCGATTTTCTCGCGCTCGTAATTCTTGATGGTGACTTCGATCTGCCGCAGCACCAGCTCGCTGGACTGGCTGATGGCCGTCCCAAGAGCGGCGACGGTCTGCGGGGTGTTGAAATCAAAGACATTCAGAAAATCCTCATGCTCGAAGTAATCTCCCGGCTGCATCCCGCAGCGGGACAGCAGCGCATAGGTGGTGCTGACAACGGCGGCGTTCCGAAAAGCGGCTCCGATGTTGAACTCATCATAACCTTCCAGAAAGGAACCGTCAACGATGCCGACAATATCGCGCCAGTTGTCGTGCCAGTATTCATCTACAAGCTGCGCCGCCACACGCTCCATCTGATCGGCAAGTCCGTTTTCACCGGAAACGTCAAAGCGCTGCTCCAGTGCCGCAGATACCACCTCACGATGCTCCTGCCGGTATTCCCAAAGATAAGGGCGGCGAGAGTTCTCGCCGCCGCTGGTGTCGGAAACATCAAATACATATCGGAGTTTGGGTTGGTCGCTGCTGGTATCCATAAGGGCGATGCCCTTGCTGCCTCGCCGCACATAGCGGCGCATCTGCTTATTCCAAAGGTCGTATTCCGCGCAGGCCGTGGCTTCCGGGCGCTGGGCGAAGATCATGAGCTGCTCGTTGTAGGGGTACTTATACAGCCTTGCGGCGGTGGCCAGAAATGCCGTCCACTTCTGGTAGCTTCCCGTGATCTGCTCCGCCGTGCGGTCTGCCATCTGCGCATAGAGCTGTACTTTACTCGGCATCCATATCCTCCTTTTCAAAATCGGGGAACAGGTCGAGCGCGTCATATTCCGCGTCGCTCATCCTGCGCAGCTTTGCGATGGCGCTGTCCGTCAGCTCCCGCAGCTCCGTTTCATCCGCAGCGAGGTAGCCGCGCATTTCCTCCAGCGCCGCGATCAAGCCCGTACGGGTGCCGGTGTTGTAGAGGCTCATAAGCTGGCGTTCTTCAAAGGTGATATTCATATCAAAGCTCCTTTTCTGCGCTCTTTTTGGGCGCTGTTTTGTGTGGACGTTCTTGGGCCGGTTGGCTTTTGAGCTGCTCCAGCACAGATTTCTTCTTTTCCCGGTGTGCCGCCTCTGCCAAATCCATCAAGGAGATGGACATACCGGCCTTGACCTGTGCTTCAAGGTCGGCGACGGTGGGCTGTTTGGGGCCGTTGTTGATAATGCCGTCGATCATGCCGTAATCGTCCTCCATCGACATCTCGGCGGCTTTCAGGTAATTCTCCGGTTTCTGAAAGGCGGGCAGCTCCTGAAATCCCATGCTGTCACAGTAGTGATAGGATACCTTGCCGTCCTGTTTCAGCGCAACGATGTCACTGACGGAGAGGCTGTGTCCCACAAAATCGCCGGGGCGCTCATCGTTGAAAATGTAGTAGAAGTTTTCAAGGATTCTGCCGGTATCATCGTCCGGGTACACCTCACGGGTATAGACTGCTTCATAGTTGGCAGGGTCAGGCGGCGCGGCCAAACTGCCGAGATTGGCAAAACGCAGCTCGACCGGCGCATCCCGGCGCAGTTGGTAGATCGCCATAGAATCGGTGGGACTGTTCAAAAAACGCTGCTCCACATCGCGGGGTGGGATATGGCCCTTGACCGCATCCCAATCCGGTCTTGTGACGCCGAACATTCCGTCGTGCTTGATGATGTCCTCGGCTTCAAAGACCATTTCCTCGGCGTTGTCGGGATAGAGCATATAAACCGTGATGTCATGTTCCAGAAGCTCCACTGCCCGATCCTTGGAAAGCGGGAGCATATCACTATCCAGATACCCATAGCTGCGCATATCGTCCACCGTCAGCGTGGGGTCAGGCATCGGGACGGCCTGTTCCAGCTCCGGGAGCATATTATCTGCCGCATCGGTGGGAACAGCGACTGTGCCGGTGATCTGTTCGCTGTCCAAGGGCGGCGTAATCTGCGCCTCCTGTAAATCCTCCAGAATTTTCATATCTGCAAATGTCACCTTGGTTGGTGTCATGCCCTGAATGGCAAATACCTCCGTTCGGACAGCCCCGGCAACAGATGCAACCGGCGAATCTTCAATGGCGCTGCTGTCGATAACACCGCCATCCAGTAGCTTTTTGCTTTCCTTGTCGTAGAGCGAATAGTCCCAACCGCCGTCTGTATGCTGCACATGGAGATATACCGAGCCATCCACAAGATAAAGCGCTTCGTCTGTTTGTGTGGTGCTCACTTCTTCACGATTGATGCCGCGCTCCTTGCAAATCTCCGCAAAGTGCCGGTCAATGTCCGTAATCAGCTCGGAGGCAGTCTTGTTGATGGTTTCCAGACTGGCGCGAAGCTCTTTCAGCTCCTTGCCCTTTGACCATGTGGCGATATAGCCGAAGCTGTTTTCGCCCGTTTCAATGCCGTAATACTGGCAGACCGCATAGGAGATGCTTTCGGCCTCGACCTCCTCGGTGTTGCGGCTCTTTTCGCCGGGGACAAGGATCGTCTCACCATCGTCCGCAAGCTCCGTCATGTGTTCGTAGTCGTGGAGCTTGGCGTGGGCAATCTCATGGACGGCGGCGCATACCGTCTGCACCTCACTCATACCGGCGCGGATGGTGATGCTCTGCGCCTTAATGCTGAAAAAGCCGTCCGTATCCCGCGCAACGGGCTTTATCTCCATCGGAACGGGAGAAGCGCGGCGCAGCGCCTCCATGAAAACCTCATACTGCTGCACATTGCCGCTCAGATCGGCGGCAAGCTGGGGCAAGGGCTTTCCCGCAGTCTGTGACACATCAAAGACGGACACCACCTTGAACATAGGGATACGGATTTCCTTTTCCTCAATGATGGCCTTGCCGTCCGCGTCCAGCAGCGGCGCATTGGTTTCCGGGTCGGTCTTGATTTCCTCGACCTTTTTCTTATAGGGAGTGGGAGCGATAATGCGAATGCCTTTTTCGCCTTTCAGGACGTTCCTGCCGAACTGATCGCGCCACTTGTTGAAGCCCGCCACATGGGTGGCGTCGGGGCGCTGCATATAGATGAGCATGGTATTATTGACCGAGTAGCGGTGAAAGCGGCTCATGGTGGCAAGGTACTTCCGGTACTTATCGCTCTCGAACAGCTCCTTGATGCCATTTTCGATGCTGTCAACGATCTCCCGCATCCGGTCTTTGCTGGTTTGTTTTTCAGCCATGATGATCTCCTTTCAGAAAAAATAGCGCCCCTGCGCAGAAGAAAACACATCCTGCACAGGGGCGATTCTCCGCAGATAGACGTTGTTTTTGAGCTTGCGGATAGAATGACGCAGCCCCTTGTGATTCCGCATGGAAAAAGCCTTGCGGCACGGGGCTTTTACGCCCTCTATCTGCGGAGGTTCCAGTATTGTTCACGCTTCCGTTTGGCGTCCTGCTTTCGGCGCTCCTGCTTGGCGCAGGCAGGACAATACTTGGCACGGTTGGAGGAAGAATAGACCGGCTTACCGCAGACGGCGCAGCGCTTTCCCGGCCTTTCCCGCACCACGTCGGCCAGCAGCTCATGGTCGGCGGGAAGCACCGCGTTTCGGAACCAGTTGCACAGCAGCGAGTAGGAAATGCCCTGTACGCAGACGCAAGGCTCTCCATCGTCCAGCGCGAGGCAGTTGCCATGATCGTAATTACAGCAGAGCTTCCGAATGAGCTTCTTGGCGCGGCGGAGCTGCTTGTGATCCATACGCGGCGCATCAGCCATTGTCGAACACCAGCTTATAGCCCGTGTGCTGCCCATCATCCTCCAGAAGAACGACGGCATCGTAGCTTTTTCCGGTCTTTTCCGAATAGCAGTCTTTCAGCGGAGCGCGGCCATTTTTCAAAAGCGCAGCGGCAAGGGATTTTGTCAGCACCTTTTTCTTGGCGGTGAAAAAGCGGCTGTTTTTCCAGAGAACAAAGGAACAAGCACGGTTCTCGCAGAAAAAGCCCTTCTGCGATTCCGTCACCTCGGCTCCGCAGCGGGGACACTGGCCGACCGCCTCACGCCCGGAGGGGAACAGGACTTCCGCACCGGGGATGGGCTTGTAGGTCTGCACCAGCTCATGTAGCATGGCGGCGATCCCATCCATGAAGCTGTCCGGGGCGATTTCGCCGCGCTCGATCTCTTTCAGGCGGTGTTCCCATTCAGCGGTGAGCTGCGGAGACTGGAGCTGTTCGGGCAGAACGGTGATAAGCGCCGTGCCGGTGGAGGTGGGCAGCAGATTTGTGATCTTCTTGGACTTCCTGCGCTCCACAAAACCGGAGGACACCAGCTTTTCAATGATACCGGAACGGGTCGCCGGGGTGCCAATGCCCTTGCGCTCGGCATCGTCGGGCATATCCTCCTTGCCCGCGTTCTCCATCGCCGCCAGCAGCGTATCCTCGGTGAAATGCTTGGGCGGCGTGGTTTTTCCGGTCTTGACCGATGCGGCAGATACGGAAAGCGTCTGATTCTCCGTCACCACCGGCAGCGCGGGCGCTGCCTCCGTCTGCTCCTGCTCATAGCGCTTCCAGCCGGGAGCAAGAACGGTTTTGCCCTTGGCGGTGAAGCTCTGACCGGCACAGTCCACCGTAATGACCGTTTCTGCGTAGCGATGTGGTTCATCCACCGCACGAAGCAAGCCCCTTGCCGCCAGCTTCAGCACCTCGCGTTCGCCCAGCGGCAGAGAGGCCATATCTACCTTTTCCGCGCTGATGGTGGGAACAATGGCGTGGTGATCGGAGACTTTTTTACTGCTGCATACCTGCTTGGCGCAGATGGTCGGCGGCTTCTCCATGCCGCAGACAGCGGCAGCGGCGGCGACAAGGCCGGGGACGCTGCCCTCCATATCGTCGGTCAGATAGCGGCTGTCGGTGCGCGGGTAGGTACAGAGCTTCTTTTCATAGAGCGCTTGGAGATAGTCGAGGGTCTGCTGAGAGGTGTAGCCGAGAACGCGGTTGGCGTCGCGCTGGAGGGAGGTCAAATCGTAGAGCGCGGGCGCTTTCTCAGACTTTTCCTTGCGCTCCACGCTTTTGACGGTTACTGTCTTGCCCTTGCAGGCGTTGGCGATGGCATCGGCATCCTTTCTGTCTTTCATTCGGTCTGTCGCGGCGGGAAAGCCGCAATCAAGCTGGACGGTGTAGAACGGCTCTGCCACAAATGCGGAGATCTCCGCCTCACGCTGTACCAGCAGCGCCAGCGTGGGCGACATGACGCGCCCGATGTTCAATGTGCGGCCATACGTCAGGGAGAAATACCGTGTGGCGTTGATGCCCACCAGCCAATCGGCCTTGGCACGGCACAGGGCAGATTGATGCAGGCCATCATAGTCACGCCCGGATTTAAGCTGCTGAAAGCCGCTGCGGATGGCATCATCCTCCATAGAGGAAATCCAGAGCCGCAGGATAGGTTTGGCGCATCCTGCAAGGCAGTAGACTGTGCGGAAGATCAGCTCACCCTCGCGTCCAGCGTCGCAGGCGTTGACCACCTCGGTCATATCCTCCCGGCGCATCAGCTCCCGCAGAATGTCAAACTGCTTCTGCTTGTCCGCACGGACGATGAAGCGGAACGAGGTAGGAATGATGGGCAGCGCCGCCAGCGTCCATTTGGCATCATCGGCATTGTAAACGGCGGCGTCGGCCAGCTCTGCCAGATGCCCAAAGCACCACGACACGATATACCCGCCGCCCTCCAGATGCCCGTCATGCCGTGATTTAGCACCCAGCACGGCGGCGATGCTCTGCGCCACGGAGGGCTTTTCGGCGATCACAAGGCGCATGGTGCAGCCTCCATTCTCTTTACGTCACGGTAGCAGGGGCGGATGCAGCTCTGTCCGAAGCGCTTGCAGCCGTAGCAGAAGTGTTCCTTGGCAGCGTCGGGAGGGCTGTCCTCCCGCGCTGCTTTCGGCTTCTGCATCATCAGGCGTTCCAGCGGATTATTGGTGAAATATCTCATGCGTCCGTATCCTCCGTAGTATCCTGTTCCGGTTCGCCCTCATACGGCTCAAACTCGTATTCGTCCTCGTCCTCGCCGTAGTCATAATCGTCCAGATCGGCGCTGCCCTTGGTCTGCGGCTTGGCCTTTTTCTGCTTGAAAATGTAGAACGCGGCACCACCGCCCAGCGAGACGATCAGCAGAACAACAAGGATGCCGCCCATGCCGCTCTTTTTCTCCGGTTCCTCGGCGGCGGGTTCTGTCGGCTCAGCGGGGACTTCGGGCTTTGCCTCCTTGCCCACGCACTCGGTCATGTTGACCGCGCAGACGGGGCAGGATGTATTGACCGTACCGGCCACGCATTTTGTGGTGCAGGAGCAGACAGCAGGCGTTTCTTCCTCGCCGGTCAGCGCCATCAGGTCAGCCTCATCCACCTGATTTAAGAAGTGGACGGTTTCTTCGCCCTCATCGTCACGGTCAATAATCATGTAAAACACATTGCCGTTCTTGCTTTCCAGCGTAATGAACTGTTTTCCTGCCTTGGTGCTGGTGCCAATATCGTCGATCAGCGTCAGGTTGCCGTCCGGTGTCAGCGCATCGCTGCCGCCCGTCATGCTGCCGAGAAGAAGCTGCCAGAGATCGGCCAGCTCTTTTTCATCAAACGGAAGCGTAATGCCGCCGATGCTCACGGTACTGTCGGCGGCGTCGGTGACGGTCAGATAGCTGCCGTACACATAGCCCACACGGGCGGGCAGCAGGATTTTTACCCAATCACCATCCCTGCCAATCACATCGACCACCGTGCCGTTGGGGAGCTGCGTAAACGCAGTGTTGTCCAGTCCCGCGCCGGTGCGGACGTTCAGGTTGCCGCCGTTGGTCGTGACCGTGCCGATCTGTTTTGTTTCCTGCGTGTCTGCGGCGCTGCTTTCGGCGGTGGGCAGCGCATCATCAGGATAATCACCGCCGCTGGCAAAGGCGGAAACGGGGAGAATCCCGATACACAGGAGCATCAGCAGCAGACTGATAAAAATGCGTGGTGTGTTCTTAGTCATGGTTCAACGCCTCCTTTTCCGAAGTGGCCGGTGCAGGCGCGGCCTGCATACGGCGGAACAGCTCGGCAAACTGCTCCATCGTCATGCCGTTCTCACGCACCATGCCGATGATGTCGGTGTCCTCCAGCTCACGAATCTGCTTTTCCAGCTCGCGGTTGCGGCCTTGCAGATCGGAGATTTTGCCTTTGTTCTTCTCCAGCTCCCCACGGAGCTTCATGATTTTCGGGTTCATATCGTTCACTCTCCTTTACGGCAAGCGCCCATAGCGGTAGAAATGGGACTGCCAATAGCTTGAATTTAAGTTTGCATAAGAGATCGGGTCGCCACAGTGGATCATCATATTGTTGCCGACGTAGATACCCACATGGCTGACACCAGGGGTATCATACGTTCCGGTGAAAAACACCAGATCGCCTGGCTTGACGTTAGCAGAGGATACAGGCGTACAGATATTGCAAAGTCCCTGCGCGCCCAGTCTGCCCACATCCCAACCGGAATGATTGATGACCCAACTGACGAAGCCCGAACAGTCAAATGAGGTGGAGGGACTGCTGCCGCCCCAAACGTAGGGGTAGCCGAGATACTTTTCCGCTTCCTTGATGATGGCGGCAAATACCTCATCGTCCAGCGCCTCCGGGGGAATGTCGTAGTCGGTATAGCTGCCCTCCACATACTTGCCGATGTAGCCTGAACCGGGGAACAGGTCGGGACGGTTGCCGAGGGTGGCCATATAGATGGCGTACATTCCGAGCTGTTCTTCGCTCATAATGTAGACGGGAACATGAGAGAGATTGAAGTTTTCCAGCGTGACCGTGCAGATGTAGTAGTCATACGGCACCTGATAGGTGTCCGTATGGGTGTTGCCGTCCGCGTCCGTCCATGTGTCGGTTTCTGTGCGGTAGCGGGTTTCCACCACCACATCCTCGGTCAAAATGTACTGGCGGTCAAAGAGCATCTGGAGCGTACCCTGCACCTCATCCAGCGTCCATTCCCCTTGATGCAGCGCCGTAATCATGGAAATGAGTACATAGGGGTCATGCTCGATGGTGTCCAGATCAAAGTGGTACTCATCGTAGTCATGGGTGCTTTCGTAGGTGTCGAGGTAGCGCTGAAGCTCTGCCTCCATTTCGCAATACTGCGCTTCCGCGCCCAGCATATCGGCGTCCTGCGACGGATAGGTACTGGCCGCGATCCCGGAGCCGACGCCATCCATTATCACCGAGCAGGAGGACAGGCCGTTGAGCAGAAATGCCAGCATCAGCAGAATTGCGGCGGCAATGGCAAAGCCGCGCCGGTGTTCCCACACATATTTGCCCGCTTTCTCAGCCTTTTCAGCGGCCTTTTTCGCGGCCTTGGCGGTATTCTCTACCGCCTTTGCCGTAGTCTGCGCCGCCTGATTGTGCTTGGCAGCGGCATACTGCTTCTTAATTGCCTGCTTCTGCTGCCATTTGGAAACGGGATTGCTGGTGGGGCTGTCGATCTCTGCTTTCTTCTGGAGCGCGTCAAGATTGGCTCGTTCCAGCTTTTTCTCTGCACGGATGGCAGCACGATAAGGCTTGAGCTGATGGGCGCGGTGGGCAGACTGCACCAGCCGCCCGCCGCTCTCCACGGTTTGCTCCATCTTGTGCGCGGCCTCTACGCCTACATTGTCATCCTCGCTCTGCCGCACCTCCCGGTGAACCTGAGAGAGAATGAGGTTGGCGGGGGCATCCTGCACGGCATGGGTCAGCTTTGAGGGCGGCTTTTTCTTATCCACTTCCTCAAAACGGAGCTGCGTTTTGACCTTGCCGGTGGCAGGATCAAAGCCGCGTTCCTTTTTGACCACGGTTTTCTTGGGGATTTTCGCCTGCGCCTTATCCGCCTTGGCCTCCGCTTTTTTCACCCGCTTGATGGGCTTTTCCAGCTTCGGCTCGGCAAGATCGGCGTCGGAAAACTGCAAACGCGGTTCTCTTTTCATGCCGACGCCACCTCTTGCGGTTTGGTGGTCATGACGCGGTACAGCTCGGTGTCCTTCGGGAAGTGGTCAATGAAGGGCAGGATCGTGTTGCCGTAGAACAGCAGCCCCTCGCCCTCGCCGGAGTGGGTCACATAAGAAAGCTGATGCGGCGAAATGTTGAGCTGCTTTGCGAGAATCTGCCGGTCGCCAGCGGCCTGATTGAGCATATAGATGAAATCGCTGTTCTCAAAAATGTTCTCAACCTCGCGGCTGGATAACAGGTCTTTGACATTTTGCGTGAT
>OLRJ01003203.1_pt1 | contig 11126 bp, 11 predicted proteins | sample 1672741 | NCBI WGS metagenome assembly OLRJ01 (sample SAMEA3136719, study PRJEB25190) | human gut metagenome | biome: human gut; feature: human-associated habitat; material: faeces | place: Austria | collected 2013
TGCCGGAGGCTATATCAGCTGGGGGATTGACTCCCAGCTGATATACAGGCTGAAATCATTTAATGGTCAGATCAAGGCAAAGCTTAGTTCTTTCAATATTACCCATTCCAATGTACAGGGTCTCGCCTTTTTTCAGCTTAACAGATGCTGTCCTGGATGGCAGGAATGTGTTTGCTGTGATTTTCTTAGTATAGCTCTTGCTGATGGACCAGCTGTATGCAGAACAGATATACATTACATCTGTTTTCTTTTTGTTCAGCTTAATGGTCACACGGTCAAGACCATAATAGCCGTTTTTGTACAGGCTGCTATGTGCTGCAAGAATATCACTGGCAGAACTTCTTCCTCTTTTACGAAGATTTCCAAGTGTAATCTTGTAAGTCTTTGTTGCCGGTGCTTTAAATTTCACATAGCTGTATGTGGAGCTTTTCTTGGTTGCCTTTGGAAGTGTTACAACTGTCTTTCCCTTTTTCACTGCTTTTGCTTTTGTTTCCTTTGTAACAGCTGTCACCTTTGCTGCAGCGCTTGCTTCCACTGGAAGTGCCAGTACCATGACCATTGCCAGAAGCAGTGCAAATACTTTTGTAAATTTTCTCTTTTTCATTTCTGTTGTCTGAGCCAAAGCTCTCTCCTTATATTATTTGCAGTTTTCCTGCAAATATACATTATCATACTTTGTTCATTTTGTCCATATTTTTCCAAATTTCTGTAATTATCATATTTTGCTACTTTTCACTAATCATGGCGTTTTTCCGAACCTCTGTGATCGTAGCATTTCCGGAAATTTCACTTCCCAGTCCATAAACCACATTGCTTAAGGTGTACTGCCCCTGATTTACAAAAATTTCAATCAAATTTGGCTCCACAAAAATATCCAGCTGTGCTTTCTCTCCAACATAAGGCGTACTGCTTTTTGTTCTGTACCTGGAATCCTCTACAAAAACCTTCTGCCGGTCAGTACAAATGCATCCCTGTTTCATTTCCAGATCAAAACCTCCAATAGAAAGGCTTTCTCCCTCTTTCATGTCTGCTTTTATGTACAGTGCGCTGCCTTCTTTTAGTATCTTTTCTGCTGATTCTGCTTTCTGAAAATACTTCCATACCTCTGGATGTACATAAAAGCAGATCTTTTCATTCTGGATCCTTACCTCTCTTGGAAGGCACATCATCCCGTTCCATGGCTGTCCATCCGGTCCATTCACTGGCTCAGGCATACGCATCCAGGCGATCATCACCCTTCTGCCTTCTTTATCAAGATTAGACTGTGGTGCATACAGATCTCCACCATAATCTACCCGTTCATACTGATCTGCAAGAGTAAGCTTTCCTGTTTCAAGATCAAAATCAGCAAACCCACACACAGAATGATTGGCATACTCCTTACCATCCTCCTGGATCCCCATAGGCGAACCAATAAACACTCTTTTTCCGTCAACTAGAAACAGATCCGGACATTCCAGGGTATGTCCATAACGGGCATTAGTACACTGGGACAGATATTCCCAAGACAGCCCGTCCCTACTTGAAAACAACACCAGCCGTCCAGCCTGATGATTCTCAGTGCTTCCCAGGATCATATAATATCTGCCATTTTCTTCCCATACCTTCGGATCTCTGGTGTCCGCAGAATCTGCAATTTTCGGATCACGAATCACAGGTACGATCTGTTTTTTGTCCTTCCAGTTATCGAAATGAAAACCATCTTCAGATGTGATCATACTCTGACTTGTCTCAATTACACCTTCTGCCTGATGAATATTCTCAGACTGTTCTTTCAGATAGCGAACTGCAGAATAGTATAAAAACAGTTTTCCATCTTTTTCCAAGGCACTTCCGGAAAAAATGCCGTTTCTGTCATAATCCTTAGTGGGAAAAAGTGCCACGCCCAGATGTTTCCAGGTAACAAGGTCATCGCTGACCGCATGTCCCCAGTGCATGGTGCCCCATACAGGTGCATATGGGAAATACTGGTAAAACAGATGATACTGCCCCTTATAATAGATAAATCCGTTTGGATCATTGATCCAGTTTCCCGGAGCTTTCAAATGCAAAATATTCTTTTTCATAGTTCCACTCCTCCTGTTTTATTTCACAGCACCTGCCACAACACCATTAATGATCTGCTTCTGCAATGCGATATAAAGGATCAGCAGTGGAACCACACATAACAGAAGACCTGCCATGATCGTGCCATAATCAGCAGAATACGTACCATAGAAACTATATGTGGATAAAGGTAATGTTAAAAGCTTTTTGTCTGTTAAAACCAGCGACGGAAGCAGGAAATCGTTCCAGAACGCAAGGGCATTCAAAATCAATGTGGTAGACATGATCGGTTTCAGCAATGGGAACACGATCTTGAAAAATGTCTGTGTATGGGTACATCCGTCAAGATATGCTGCCTCCTCCAATGCAATTGGTACACTGCCCCTTATAAAACCATGGAACATAAACACTGTCATGGACATGGAAAATCCTACATGCATAAAGATCAGGGTAAGCCTGTGGTTCAGCAGATTCAGTGTTCCTCCGTAAATACTTACCAATGGGATCATGATGGCCTGGAACGGAATGATCATGGAGGCAACCATAAGTGCAAAAATGATCCTGGTCAGCATATTGTTATTCCGCACAATAAAGTATGCCAGCATAGCAGCCAGAATAGTAACGATTGCTGTTGCAGATACGGTAATGATCAGAGAATTCTTGATGGCATTCAGGAAATCCATCTGATTAAATGCTTTCACAAAATTATCAAAGGAAAGGCCTTTCACTGTAAAAAGCCAGGAAAATGGACTTTTAATAATATCTCTTTTCTGCTTCAGAGAATTGATCACAACCATCAGAAATGGAAACATATAAGCGATAAAAATAAGGATCATCCCTGCCATTGCAAAGGTTCTTACTGATTTTTTCTGAACTCCTGATGAACTGTTCATTATGCAGCTACCTCCTTTTTCTTAGTGATATAAACCTGGATTCCACTGATGCATGCAACGATCAGGAACAATACAATAGCTTCTGCCTGACCTGTACCAAATTGTCTGGATGTGAAAGCTTTTTCATATACATGCATGGCTGCCATTTCAGTGGAACCATAAGGTGCTCCGCCTGTAAGAGAAAGGTTCACATCATAAACCATAAACGCCCTTGAAAGCGTCAGGAAAAGACAGATGGTAATGGATGGCATCATCAGCGGAAGAATGATATTTTTCATTTTTTTCCATCCGGAAGCTCCATCAATGCCGGCTGCTTCCATAACTTCTGTATCCAGTCCGGTAAATCCTGCCACATAGATCAAAATCATATATCCGGACAGCTGCCATACGGTTACAAGCACCATAGCTGCAAACGCTGTATTCGGCTTTGACAGCCAGGAGATTTCAAAAAGATTCCAGCCTGTGGCTTCTCCAATACTTACAAATACTCTTGAAAATACAAACTGCCAGATATATCCAAGAACAATTCCACCGATCAGATTGGGGGTAAAGAAACCAGCTCTGAAAAAATTCTGCCCTTTAAAGCCTCTGGTCAGCAGGTATGCGATCAAAAATGCCAGTACATTTACCAGCACTACTACAGCGATCACATACTTAAAAGTAAGTAAAAGGGAGCTCCAGAACTGAACATCCTTTGCCATGGCAGCAAAATTCTTCAGACCTACAAAATTCTTTACAGACGCCACTCCGTTCCAATCAGTCAATGTTAAATAAACACCATATAAAAACGGTATGATCACTACTGCCAGGAAACAAAACAAACCTGGTAGTGCAAATATGCAAAAATCTTTACCTTTCCTTTTTGTATTCATGGTTTTCCTCCTTTTACTGCTCATTCCAATAGTTCTGAATTGCATCCATAAGTTCTTCCCTGTCACATCTGTCAGCCAGATATTTCTGCATAGCCGCGCCAAGCACAGACCAGTGATCGTTCGGAACAACTGCTGCTGCATTATAAGTCCGGTCAGTCTGTACTTTTTCAAAAATATCACGGCTCAGAGGATCCAGCGGCTCATTTGGATTGTTCTTAAATGCCGGGATCAGATTACAGGTTTTGACAAGCATCTGCTGTCCGATCTCAGAAAATACGATCCAGTTCAGAAATTCTTTTGCAGCATCCTGCTGCTCCTTTGACGCCTGCTGACCATCCAGCATTACCTGCTTTGAGGGTGCAGCCTGTATCTTTGTATTTACAAAATCATCAGGATCATTATTCAGGAAATATGGCAGAAAGCCATACTCATCATCACTTTTGGCGCCAGCCTCCTGCATATTAGGCCATGCCCAGTTACCATTAAACCAGAATGCTGTTTTTCCATCCACCAGATCAATGGCCATCTCATCATAATCTGCACCAAGGGGATCTCCCTGTGCCACATTATATTCTTTCAGTACATCAAACAGATCCAGAAGCTGGGATACACGTTGGTAATCCTTTACCTTCAGCTGTCCGTTTTCCAGGTCTTCTACTGCCTTTGCAGCCCCGTCCGAAGTTCCATCATATGTTTCATACAGGTACTGAAGATGATGGGCTCCTAAAGACCAGTCTTCCTTTGCAAGAGATACCGGTTTTTCCATTCCGGCATCCCGCATTTCATTCAAAAGTGCTTTAAAACCGTCCAGTGTATTGATCTCATCTGGGTTAAAATCTCTTCCCAAGGTTTCTTCAATCACTTTTTTGTTATAAATAATACCTTTTCCTTCAACGCACAAGGGCATACTGTAAATATGTCCATGGATCTCTGTGGCATAATTCCCAGCTTCCTTTACCCAGTCTTCCTCGTCCAGTACCAGTGCTTTTTCATCTGCCAGAGCCTTAACGTCCGTAGTATCCAGGATCGCCATAGTAGGTGCATTTCCTGAATTGTACATGCTTACAACCTTGGTATAAGGAGAATCGCCCTCTGTCACCGGCATAACCTCAATATGCACCCCTGCTTTTTCTTCAAAGATCTTACTCATTTTCTCCAGGGCAACCTGGATCTCCGCCTTGGAATTCAGAAGTGTGATCTTCGTTCCCTGCAGGCTTTCATCATATGCAAAAGTATCCACAGATGTATCAATGGGTTCCTCTTTTACTGTATCATTTTCATCATCCGGATCACTGGCAAATCCGAACCTGCATCCCGATAAGGATGTAACTGCAATCACTGTGCTTAAACCAATTGCTGCAGTTCTTTTCCACTGCCTAAGCTTCATCATACATTCCTCCTGTACTTTCCCGTTCTTCGCTTCCAACTCTTCTTAAGTAACCGGTTACGTAACCGGTTACTTTATGTTTCATATCCTACCCGTATACACCACAAAAGTCAATATACATCTTTATTTTCGTGAATATTGAACTATTTTTATTTTTCATTTTTGTGCGTCTTGCATAACCGGTTACTTTCCTTTATGTAACCGGTTACTTATGGTTGTATAATTCGATTTTGTTTGCTATACTACAACCATAAGAAAATAGTAGTTACGAAAAAGGAACAATTATGGGTAAAAAAAAGAACGTCACCTTCAGTGACATTGCCAAATTTACAAACTTTTCCAAGACAACAATTTCAAGATATTTCAATGATCCTGATTCCCTTACCCCGGAAAACCAGCAGATCATATCGGATGCACTGGTAAAACTGAATTACCAGGAAAATAAAGTGGCCCGGATCCTTGCCAATGGAAAGACCGAATTTATCGGTATCATCATCCCTAACTTATATCTGCATTATTATTGAGAGATGCTGAATCAGATCCTTTGTACCTATGAACAGTACGGATACAAATTTCTGGTATTTATCGGTAATGAAAATGAAAATACAGAACGTCAATATATTCAGGAACTTATGGCTTACCAGATTGAAGGACTGATCGTCCTCAGCCACACCATTCCTTCCAAAGAGCTTGCAGATCTGAAAATTCCTATTGTGACAATTGAACGGGAAGATCTGTATATTTCCAGTGTAAATACGGATAATTATTCCGGTGCCAAACAGGCAGTCCAGCTTCTTGCCAGCCATCGCTGTGATATCATGCTTCACATTAATAGTCCCACAAAGGAAAATATCCCAGCATACGGACGTATTTCAGGTTTTCTTGATTATTGTCGGGAAAACCAGCTTCCTCATGAAATGTTTATTGAGGATCTGGGAATTAACGATGAGGATCTCCATCAGAAATTCACCTGTATTCTGGATCAGATCCAGATGAAATATCCAAACAAGAAAAAAGGCATATTCATATCCAACGATACTTATGCCAATGTTTTTCTTAATCTTCTGATCCGCAGGTATGGAAAGCTGCCTGATGATTTTTATCTGGTAGGCTTTGATAATTCCCCTATTTCCCGCCAGGCAGTGATTCCCATCAGTACTGTAGGACAGCAGATCAACAAGATTGCCCAGGAATCCATGAAGCTTCTGGTAGGACTTATGGACTCCCAGAAAAAGCGCAATCCTGCCCCTTTATCTGAGCCTGTCCATGAAACCATCCCCCCTCTTCTGATTCCAAGGGATACTACAGAAAAGAATATTTTTTAGCGAAGAAAGACCATGGCAACCGTTCCTGCAGTAAGCAGGAACAGTCCAAGGGCTTCTTTTTTATTCAGCTTTTCTCCAAATACAAAGTAAGAAAATGCAACTGTAACAAGCACACTCAGCTTATCTACCGGTGCTACTACACTGGCAGGTCCAAGCTGCAGTGCATGGTAATAGCAAAGCCAGGATGCTCCGGTGGCAAGCCCTGAACAGCAGATAAACATTCCTTCTTTTCTGGATATATTCTTTATCTCTTTTCCTTTTCCGGTAACAAATACCATCACCCATGCCATTACCAGTACCACAGTAGTACGGATGGCTGTCCCAAGATTTGACTCCACTCCATTGATCCCGATCTTACCAAGAATGGATGTAAGACTGGCAAATACAGCAGATCCGCAGGCATACCAAAACCAACTGCTGCCTTTCTTTTCCACTTCTTCTCCAGTATCCTTTTTCTGGATCATCAGATATATCCCTGCAGTGATCACAAGAATGGCTGCTGCTTTTCCCGGACGGAGCCCTTCATGGAAGAAGATCAGTGCCAGAATAATGGTCAGCACTGTACTTGACTTATCCACAGGCACTACTTTATTAACATCTCCGATCTGAAGTGCCCTGAAATAGCATAGCCAGGATGCTCCAGTAGCAAGCCCTGACATGATCAGGAAAAGAAGAGTCTTACTGCTGATCCCAGGGATCCGGTCCTGGGATCCTGCCAGAAATACCATCCCCCAGGCAAAGATCAGTACCACGATGGTGCGTACTGCTGTTGCTACTGTGGAATCCGTTTTCTTGATCCCACATTTTGCAAAAATAGACGTTACACCTGCAAAAAATGCAGATCCTGCTGCATATAAAAGCCACATACAAATCCCTTCTCTCAAGTAAATTTATTACGTCAACAACTCAAATGTATGGTACAGATCCATTCTTCCATACCCCCACTCTCTGTTTGGGTATGGATAATTTTCCTCACGTCTGGCGCCTCGCTGAAGATAATTTTTCACACTGGTTCCTGTAAAATACGGCTGGTTTTTGCGGATAATGGCCCACTCAAACATAAGAGCTGCCACGCCTGCTGTCTGGGCAGCTGCCAGACTGGTGCCGGAGGCTTCCCCATAGGTACCGTTAAGAAGCGGCAGCACGAGCATCTTTGCGCTCGGTATGAGCCAGTACAAGGCGATCGCACAGACGTCTGTAAGAATCAGATTTCTCGTTACCTTCCACATGGAGACTGCTTTACGATCCATACTGCTGCTCCTTTCTGTCACCCGTTTATTGGGATAGATGAGTATTAGTGTAGAAATGCGTGGAATGTCGTAGAAGAATGCACTATTATTCTAAATATTGTATATTTCTCTACGCATTTATATACCATCACTTCATCGGCGCCTGCAGCGACCGATAAAACTGCAGACTCTCAAATCCGCGTCCGAGGTGGTACTTCACATACTCCTCGGCCATGCCGCAGAACTGCTCTCTGGCGGGTCCGCTGAGTGCGAACGCATACACCTTGTTCGGCTCGGCTGTCAGCACATGAAGCATTGCCCGCAGGGTACTGTCCACAAGCTGTGTATAACCGCCGACTCTCCCCGCGCACTTTGCGTCCGCGGCTGTGCCTGCCCGAACGGAAAAGCAAACCGGCGGGTTCTCTATCACCTCGCCGCACACGCCGCACGAGGTTAAATCCGGCGCATAGCCGCTCTCGGCCATAATGCGCCACTCGAACGCCGCCTTGACAAGCTCCGGGTCGCGTTTGCCGCCCTCGAGTGCATACAGCGCGTACAGCAGCAGACGGCACAGTGCCGGATTGTCAAAATCCGGCACGGTCAGAGCGGTTGTCAGCTCGTTTAAGTAGCACGACAGCGCGTACTTCTCGATATCGCCTGCCAGCGCGAAGAATGAGTGCACAAGGTCGGCGTCTCTTAACGTGTACCTGCCGCCTCTGTCCGACAGAATGAACTCCGAGTAGCACAGCTGCCGTGCCGCCGGATTTTGCTTTTTTCCGCGCCGCGCGTTCTTGCACAGGATTTCAATCCTGCGGCCGTCCTCGGTCAGTGCGGTCAGATAGCGGTCAAAGTCACCGAAATCCACCTCGCGCAGACCGAGTGCCCGCAGCTTGACCTCGGCCATTTACTGATCCTCGTAGCCGAAGTTGCGCATCTGGTACTGGTTGTTGCGCCAGCCCTCCTTGACCTTGACCCACAGCTCAAGGAATACCTTGGCATCCAGCATGCGCTCGATGTCCGCGCGCGCCTGCTGGCCGATTTCTTTCAGCATCGCGCCGCGCTTGCCGATGATAATGCCCTTGTGGCTGGCCTTCTCGCAGTAGATCACCGCGTTGATCTCCACCAGACCGTCCTCGCGCTCGTTCCAGCGCTCAATGCCGACGGCTACACCGTGCGGAACCTCGCGGTCAAGCAGGCGCAGCATCTTCTCGCGGATAATTTCAGCGACAAGCTGACGCTCCGGCTGATCGGATACCATGTCCTCCGGGAACAGCTGCGGGCCTTCGATGGCGTATTTGTCGATTTCGGTGAGCAGCTCCTCTACACCCTCGCCCGTGCGTGCCGAGATGGGCACAACCGCATCGAACTCATGCACCGCCGCATAGGTCGCAATGACAGCGAGCAGCTCCTCCTTCTTGATGGTGTCAATCTTGTTGATGACGAGGATTGCCGGCATGTGATGCTGCTTGATCTGTGCAATCAGGCTTTCCTCAGCAGGACCGATGTTCGGGATCGGCTCTACCACCAGAACGGCAACGTCCACCTCGGAAACCGTGTCCGTCACCACCTTGCACATGTAGTCGCCCAGACGGGAGCGCGGCTTGTGCAGACCCGGGGTGTCCAGCAGAACATACTGCGTTTCACCGCGGCTGAGTACGCCCGTAATGCGCGTGCGCGTGGTCTGCGGCTTGCTCGATACGATAGCCACCTTCTGGCCCACCAGCTTGTTTGTCAGCGTGGATTTGCCCACGTTCGGCCGTCCTACAACGGATACGACCGCAGTTTTTGTAATCTTGCTCATTATTTATCTCCAGTACAGTAATTGAGAATTGAGAATGGAAAATTGAAAATGTCGCTATTCTTGCGCGAGTTCCGTCCGTGCTGCGACGAGGTGCGCCGCTTTGCGGCGATAATTCTCCATTCTCAATTTTCAATTACTCAACCCGTTATGCGTAACAATAAAGGAAAATAAAAATGCAGGAATACATTCACGTTAAAGGTGCGCGAGAGCACAACCTGAAAAACATCGACATCAAGATTCCGCGCGACAAGCTGGTGGTGTTCACCGGCCTGTCCGGCTCGGGCAAATCGTCGCTGGCGTTCGACACCATCTACGCCGAGGGTCAGCGCCGCTACGTTGAATCGCTGTCCAGCTACGCGCGGCAGTTCCTCGGCCAGATGGACAAGCCGGATGTGGACTATATTGACGGTCTGTCGCCCGCCATCTCTATCGACCAGAAGACCACCTCACAGAACCCGCGTTCAACGGTCGGCACTGTCACCGAGATCTACGACTATATGCGCCTGCTGTGGGCGCGCATCGGCACGCCGCACTGTCCGAAATGCGGCAAGGAGATTCACCAGCAGACCATCGACCAGATCATCGACCGGCTGATGGCGCTCGAGGAAAAAACGCGCGTGCAGCTGCTCGCGCCGGTCATCCGCGGCAAAAAGGGCGAGCACGTTAAGGTGTTCGAGAACGCCCGCAAGCAGGGCTATGTCCGCGTGCGCGTGGACGGCGAGATTCACGACCTGTCCGAAGAATTTAAGCTGGCAAAGACGAAAAAGCACAACATCGAGATCGTTGTTGACCGTGTTGTCATCCGTCCGGATGCCCGCGGGCGCATCACGGATTCGGTGGAGACCGCCTCGGCGCTGTCCGGCGGCCTTGTCATCGCGGATGTTATCGGCGGTGAACCGCTCACGTTCTCGCAGAACTACGCCTGCGACGACTGCGGCATTTCCATCGAGGAGCTTACCCCGAGAATGTTCTCATTCAACAACCCGTACGGTGCGTGCCCGGTGTGCACCGGTCTGGGCATTCAGAAGCGTGTTGACCCGGACCGCGTCATTCCGAACCGCCATCTTTCCATCAAGCAGGGCGCTATCCGCGCCTCCGGCTGGGGGAACGCCGACACGGGCAGCATCGCGGCGATGTACTACAACGCACTCGGCAAAAAGCACGGCTTTACGCTGGAAACGCCTATCGAGGAGTTCTCCGAGCAGGCACTCGACGAGCTGCTGTACGGCACCGGAGATGAGCCGCTCGAGCTGTCGGTCAGCCGCATTTCGGGCGGCGTGATGCGCCAGCCGTTCGAGGGCATTATCCCGAACCTTGAACGCCGCTACCGCGAAACTAACAGCGAGTGGTCGCGCGGCGAGATTGAAGAAGTGATGAGCGAAAGTCCGTGTCCGGCGTGCCACGGCCGCCGTCTGCGCCCGGAGGTGCTGGCGGTCACGCTCGGCGGACTGAATATCGCGGAGTTTGCGGAAAAGTCGGTCGTCAAGGCGATGGAGTTTCTGCACACGCTCCGGCTGAGTGAGATGCAGCACAAGATCGGCGACCGCGTCATCAAGGAGATCATGGACCGCCT
>OLRJ01003207.1_pt1 | contig 11118 bp, 6 predicted proteins | sample 1672741 | NCBI WGS metagenome assembly OLRJ01 (sample SAMEA3136719, study PRJEB25190) | human gut metagenome | biome: human gut; feature: human-associated habitat; material: faeces | place: Austria | collected 2013
CTGAGCAACCGCATCCTGCGCTTTGCGCTCGGCCGCAACCAGCGACGCTTCCTGCTCCAGCAAGGCTTGCACCTGCTTTTGGGCCTTTTGCGCTGCCTCGGTCTTGGCTGCAAGGTCTTTTGCGCCCGCAAGCGCCTCGCCCGCGGCGTTCACGCGCACCTGCGCCGCATCGGACGCCGCCTTTGCCTGCGCTTGGCGAACGTCCGATCCCGCAAGCTTCTCCACGGCCTGCGCCGCCTGCACCCGCTGCTCTTCCGCCTTGCCAGCAGCTGCTTGCGCAGTTTTGCAAGCCTGCTCGGAACGCAGCAGCGCTTCCTTTGCGGCAGAAACCGCCTGGTCAGCCCGCTGCAGTGCCTGGTATTTCGCGAACGTCCCCTCGATCACCACCGCACGCTCGGTTGCCTCCAGGCGCTCGGCGTCGTGTGCGCATTCCTGTTGCAACGCCACCTGCAGCCCTTCCGTTCGCCCCTCGTGCTGAACGACTCCCTCGGCAAGCGACGCGCGTTCCTGCTCGTAGCGCGGGCGGTTCTCCACCTGCTTCACCAGCGCGTTAGCGTCAGCCCATTTACGGCGCAGCTCCTCAACCTGCTTGCTCAACTGCTCGGACTCCGCCTTGTCACCAGCCACAAGCCCCTCGAGCAACTCGACCAGCCACGCGCCCATGGGCGCCCCGCTGCCGCGACGCTCGTCAAGTTCCTCCTTACGCGCATCCTGCGGCGCAAAACGGACGGTTTGCGCACAACGCAAAACCTCGCTTTTCAGCTTTTCGTTCTCGCGCTCGAGTTTGCGGCACTCCTCGCCCAGGCGATCTTGCAGCATCTCGTACTTTTGCGTGGCAAACAGTTTACGGAAGATGCCCTCACGCGTTGCTGTGTCTGCCGTCAACAGCTTGCGGAACTCTCCCTGCGCCAACATGACGATCTGCTTGAACTGGTTCGCATCGATGCCCAGCAGCTCTTCCACCTGCATGTTCACCTTGCGCACGCCGCCGATGCAGCGCCCGTCGGGCAGCTCGATCTCGGCATTCGCCGGCTCTTTCGTGGTGCCTTCGCCGCGCTTCTTAGCCCGCTCGTAATCGGGATTGCGCTTTACGCGATAGGTTTGCCCGCGATAGGAGAACTCCAGCTCAACGAACGTTTTGCTTGCCGGATCGGCGAAATCGCTGCGCAAACTTGCGGAAGACCGGGCGCCGTTTCGACTGTCACCGCTTGCCTCGCCGAACAGCGCGAAGCAGATGGCGTCGAAGATCATGGTTTTGCCCGCGCCAGTGTCACCGCACACCAGGTACACGCCCGAGCGTCCAAGCGCCCGAAAGTCGATTTCCGTCTCGCCGGAATACGGTCCGAAGGCGGACATGATCAGCTTCAGCGGCTTCATTGCGCACCCTCTTCCTGCCCATCGGGGCCTTTTGCGACCGAGTCCTCAACCTTCGCGATCAGCTTGCGCGCAAAATCACGCTGCTCATTGTCCAGGGGGTTGCCCACCTGGCTTTCGTAGAAGGCGCTGAACAAGTCCAGCGTATCCATGCTGTCGGGGTCCGCCGTAAGCTGGGTTTGCGGGCGGTCGATCAGCACTGTCACGTTGTCGTAGTCCAATATCATAGCGTTGGGGAATACCTCGTGGATCTTCGCCATGGCGTCCAGCTGCGGATGCTCATCGGAGAGCGTGATGTGCAGGTAGTCCTGCGAGGCGTCGTGCGCTGTCCCCATTGCCAGCACGTCTGCCAACGTGCCGCGCACCTCGCGCACGTCATGCAGCGGCACCAGCGGGATCAGCTCGAACGACACGCATTCGCCCACGTCGTCGCCCGGTTTCTTCTCCCCCAGATCAATCAGCGCCGCGCTCTTGTCATAGCGCGCTTCGCTAAACGAATACTTCAGCGGCGAGCCAGAGTAGCGCACGGTGTCGCGCCCCACACGCTGCGGGCGATGTACATGCCCAAGCGCCACGTAGTCGAACGCGTCGTATACCGACACGTCCACGTTGTCCATGCCGCCCAGTTTGATCTCATCGTCGGCGCGATCGGGCGCCGTGCCGTACGCGGTCACCAGCTGATGCGACAGCACAACGTTGCGTTTTCCCTGGTCAATAGCGCACGCACCCAACACCGCACGCAAAGCTGCCGAGTAGTCGTCGCCGATTTCCTCATCGGGGAAGAACCTACGCACGTCGCCGGGCTTCAGAAACGGCAGCAGCCAGAACTCCACCGGCCCGTGCTCATCCTCAAGTTCCACCCGCTCAACTTCGCCCGCATACACCGGAGGCAGGCACACGCCCTGCTTTTCCAGCAATCCCTGCGCGTAGGCGATGCGCTCGGCTGAATCATGGTTGCCGGGAATGGCCAGCACGCGCAAACCCGCCGCCACCGCATCGGTCAAAAACGCGTCGAACACGGTGACCGCCTCAGCACTCGGCGATGCCTTGTCGTACACATCGCCGGCAATCAGCAGCACGCCGACCTGACGCTTCTCCGCAATGTCCAGTATTTGCCGCAGGATATAGCGCTGATCGTCCAGCATCGACATACCGTTAACGCGCTTCCCGATATGCAAATCGGAAACATGCAGCACCTTCATCGCGCCGCCTTCCCCCGAGCCAAAACGCCCGGATCTTCCCATCACGCCGACAACGCCGACTATACCGTTCGCTCAGCAATACAACACCCCAGGTCAATGCCTGATTCTACCATTCCCGGACCATCGCTTCCGACGCACGATCCTGCATCACACCTATGAAATGCACAGTTTTTAAGGGATCGATTCCGACGAAATGCGCAATTTCTAGAGCCGCATTTCCGACGAAATGCGGAATTTCTAAAGCCGGGAATCCTACGAAATGCAGAATTTTCATCTCTCGGGGCACCGGCAACCCCCTTGATGAGCGCGGGCGGCATCCACCCGCCGCCCGTCAATCCTGCCAGCAAACACGCATGCTGCACGGCAGCGACCCCCGATCGAATACACCCGACGCAACCTCGAAAGGCGCCCCCTAGCGTCAGACCTTCAACAGCGCAGCGGCGTTTTCCCTAACCGCCTGCCCGAGCGCAAGCAAACGCTGCTTCGGGAACGCAAAGCCATCCGTCTGCCCGCTCACGCGCATCAGCGCGGCATCGTCGAACGCAAAACCGTGCAAACGCTCAAGCTGCTCTTGCTGCTGCGGGCCCAATGCTGCACGTGCTTGCTGATAAGCCGTTGGGCCAAACGCGCCGGGCGTAGCGGCGAAGCGCTCGCGCAGAAACTCTTCAGTAAGCGCTTCCGTGTCATACTGCGGAAGCAGCGCCAAGTTGTTGTCGAAAATGGGCGCAAATCCCAGCACTCGCCCAGTGTGATTGTCGCGAAAAACGCCGTAGTTGCCCATATGGCGGTCAGGGTTCATGATTACCGCGTCGAACACCAACATGGATCGGAACCTTTGCCCCGCCTCTTCGCCAAGCTCATCGAAGAACGCCAACGCGCGCTCCAAGTTCATGCCGTCTTTCGCATCGCGATCAAGCATGTGGGCGAACGGCACGAACGATATTTCCGCATCATTCATCAAAACGCACGTCGAGCATAGGCGCTCTTGCCAAACGTCCAAGTCATACGCAACATGCAACAATCCCATGGCCACGGCAACCTGACTTGCCAAGTACTCGGACACAGGTTCAAGGCCCAAGCCATCGGCGTGCGCCGCCTTATAAAGCACGCGCTGCCCGTTCACAACGCGCCACGTCTTCGGAAACGACCCCGACGGCGACAACTCGCTGGGAATACCGGAACCCACCTGGCTTGAAGGAATGCGTCCCGTGTACGCAATGATGGAAAGTACCGTATCGAAGCTGTTGGAAAACAGATTATACTCGGCGAAACAAGGCCGTTCACCTGCGGGAACAATGCAATAGGAATCATTGATCGACATGCCCTTCGTCACATCGACGATTCCTTTCGTGTCGGAAGCCTGCAACCCGAACGGCGCAAGGATGCGCTCAACGTACGCACGGTTCTTCGGGATGCGGCGCGAGTCTAGGAATCTTCGCAACTCGATATCGTTCGAGCAGCCCACCAGATTCAGCGGCAGCAATTCCTCCGCCCCCGGCTCCACGCGCAAGCCGACAGCGCACGACTCGCCAAAGCAATTCGTCTCGAACGTGAACGAGGCGATCCGCTTGTCGAACAACCGTATCTCGTAGCCCTGCGACGCCATGCCCCTCCAAACTGCTTTCCGCTTACCCACCAGGACGAACGCGCCCGTCTCGCCTAGCCCGCACGGCGCGCACAATGCCCAATGCATCCAACGCACTCGGCATGCCCTTCGTGTTGGCCGCGCACCGCGCCCAACACGTCCGGCACATCCAACGCATCGCGCATCCGCCCCGCTTCACCGGCTACTACTCTTCCAAATCGAACAGGCTCTTCATGTCCGTTTCCTTCATGGGTGAGCCAGACGAGGGCAGGCTTGCCGCGCGGAACTTCTCCACGCTGGCGGTGCCGCCTAGGAACTCCTCAGCCGTGCCTACCATGGTCACGATGCGGCCGTTCTTCGCGGTGAACGCCAGAACGCCCTGCGTGCTGTTGGTGGTCTTGGTCTTCAGCAGCGAGGTGTTGAAGTTGATCAGGCGCTGATCGCTTGACACCAAGGCCAAGTCGCGATCCTCTTTCAGCACACAGGCAAACAACAACTTGCTGCCGCCGTAGATGGCGTTCTTCAGACGCTTGCGATTGGTCTTCGTTGCGTAGCCCGCCAACGCCACACGCGCCACGCGGCCGTTCTCGAACACGAACAGAACGTCGGCTTTATAGTCCTCGGGGTCGATCACCCAGGTCACGCTCTCGTCGGGATCCATCCCCAGGTCAGTGGGCAGGTATGAGCCCAGCTGCGCCGACTTGGTGTCCTCGAACTGCGCCACCTTGCACTTGTACACCTGACGATGATCGGTGAACACCAGCAGCTCATGGGTGTTCGACGACGGGAACTCGATAAAGGGCTCGTCGCCATCCTTGTACTTCAGCGTGGTGGCCTTGCGCAGCACGCGCTCGGTCATCTTCTTCAAGTAGCCGTCGCGCGAGAGCATCATGGTGACAGGGTATTCCTCCACCTCGGGCTCCAGGCTGACCTCCACGATGTCGCCCGGCTCAACCAAGCCGGTTTTGCGCGGCGTGACGTGCTTCTTGTTCACCGCGGCAAGCTCGTCGCTGATGACCTGCTTGATCTTCTGCTCGCTGGCCAGGACCTCCTTCAGCTCGGAAATATCGCCTTCCAGCTTCGCGATGTCCTTCGTGCGGTTGAGGATGTACTCCTCGTTGATGTTGCGCAGCTTCAACTCGGCCACGAACTCCGCCTGCACCTCGTCGATGCCGAAGCCCTTCATCAGGTTCGGCACGACCTCGGCTTCCAGCTTGGTGTTGCGGATGATGGCGATGGCCTTGTCGATGTCGAGCAAAATGGCCTCAAGGCCGTGCAGCAGGTGCAGTCGGTCGCTTTTCTTCCCCAGGTCGTAATTCATGCGGCGTCGCGTGGAATCCACGCGCCACGCGACCCACTCCTGCAGGATCTGACGCACGCCCATGACGCGCGGGTACCCGTCCACCAGCACGTTGAAGTTGCAGGAGAACGAATCCTGCAGCGTGGTGGAACGGAACAGCTTCGCCATCAGCAGCTCAGGGTCAACGCCACGCTTCAGGTCGATGGCTATGCGCAGGCCGGAAAGGTCGGTCTCGTCGCGGATGTCGGCGATTTCGCGCACCTTTCCTTCTTTCGCCAGCTTGACGATGCGCTCGATGATGATGTCGGTTTTCGTGGTGTAGGGAATCTCGTACACCTCGATGATGCGCTCGTCGGGCAGGTAGCGCCAGCGCGAGCGGATCTGGAAGCTGCCCAAGCCCGTGTTGTAGATGCGACCCATCTCCTCGCGGCGGTAGATGATCTCGCCGCCGGTGGAGAAGTCGGGCGCAGGCATGTATTTCTGCAGGTCGCAGTTCGGGTCCTTAAGGAAGTGCATGGTGGCTTCGCACACTTCGTTCAGGTTGAAGCCGCAGATGTCGGAAGCCATGGCAACGCCGATGCCCTTGTTCGCCGACACCAGGATGTTGGGGAACGTGGTGGGCAGCAGGCGCGGCTCCTTCATGGCGCCGTCGTAGCTGTCCATGAAGTCGACCGGGTCCTTGTCGATGTCCTTGAAGATCTCGGCGCAAATGGGGGAAAGCTTGGCCTCGGTGTAACGCGAGGCGGCGTAGCTCAGGTCGCCGGAGTAGTACTTGCCGAAGTTGCCCTTGGATTCCACGAAGGGCGTGAGCAGGGCCTCGTTGCCCGTGGCAAGGCGCACCATGGTCTCGTAGATGGCAGAATCGCCGTGGGGGTTCAGCTTCATGGTCTGGCCGACGATGTTGGCGCTCTTCTGACGCGCGCCGTTGAGCAGGCCCATCTTGTACATGGTATACAGAAGCTTGCGGTGCGACGGCTTGAACCCGTCGATCTCCGGGAACGCGCGGGACACGTTGGTGCTCATGGCGTAGGGCATGTAGTTCACTTCGAGGGTTTGCGTGATGGGCTGCTCCAACACCTCGGAGTGCAGGCCGATCACGTTGGGGTTTTCCACATGCTTCTTCTTCGGTTGTGCTTTGGTCTTTCTTGCCACGGTCTCCCCTTGATGCGAATGGGCGGGCGTCGTCTTGCGCGCGCCCGCCGGTTTAGATCTTCAACAGCCTTGTGAAAGGCGCCTTATTGCAGGTCAAGCTGGTCGAGGTATTCCCTGCCATGCTCGGCGATATGGCGCTTGCGGCCCTCGTCGTCGTTGCCCAACAACAGGTTGAACATGGTTTCCATACGCTCGACGTCCTCCGGCTCCACCTTGATCAGGCGGCGCGTCTCGGGGTTCATGGTGGTGAGCCACATCATGTCGGGATCGTTCTCACCAAGACCCTTGGAGCGGTTGATGGAGCACTTCTGCCCGTCGATTTCCTTCAGGATGTTGTTCTTCTCAAGATCGGTGTAAGCGAAGTAGGTCTTCTCCTTGCAGTTGATCTCGTACAGCGGCGATTCGGCGATGTAGACGAACCCCTCGCGAATAAGCGTGGGCACCAGACGGTAGAGCATGGCCAGGATAAGCGTGCGGATATGGTAGCCGTCAACGTCGGCGTCGGTGCAGATGATGACCTTGCTCCAGTTCAGGTTGTCCAGATCGAAGGTGCCCAAGTTCTTCATGCGGCGGTCGTTAACCTCCACGCCGCAGCCGAGCACGCGCAGCAGGTCCATGATGATCTCGGACTTGAAGATGCGCGGGTAGTCCTCCTTCAGGCAATTGAGGATCTTACCGCGCACCGGCATGACGCCCTGGAACTCGGCATCGCGCGACGTGCGGATGGCGCCTGCTGCCGAGTCGCCCTCTACGATGTAGACCTCGCGGCGACCCTTGTCCTTGGAGCGGCAGTCGATGAACTTCTGCACGCGGTTGGCCATGTCGGTCTTCTGCTGCAGGTTGGTCTTGATGCTCTGGCGCGTCTTCTCCGCGTTCTCACGCGAGCGCTTGTTGATGAGCACCTGCTCCATGATCTTGTCGGCAGACTCTTTGTTCTCGATCAGGTACGTGCCCAGGCGTTCCTTGAAGAACGCCGTCATAGCCTGCTGGATAAAGCGGTTGTTGATGGCCTTCTTCGTCTGGTTCTCATAGGACGTCTGCGTGGAGAAGCAGTTGGTCACAAGCACCAGGCAATCCTGCACGTCCTGCCACTTGATGGCGCTCTCGTTTTTGTTGTACTTGCCCTGCTGCTTGATGTAGGCATCAAGCGCGCTGGTCAGGGCGCTGCGCGCGGCCTTCTCCGGCGAGCCGCCGTTTTCCAGCCACGACGAGTTGTGGTAGTACTCCTGCATCTGGAACGTGCGCGAGAAGCACAGGCACGCGGTGATCTTCACGTTGTAGTCCGGCAGGTCGTCGCGGTCGCGGCCGCGGCGGTCGGCCTGGATGAAGAAGGGCTCGGTCAGGTAGTCGTGGCCCACCTTCTCCATCACGTAGTCCTCGATGCCCTTGGGGTAACAGAACTCCTCTTCGGAGAAGACGCCGTCCTGCCCCTCGATACGAAGGCGGAACGTGACGTTGGCGTTGACCACCGCCTGGCGGCGCATGGTTTCGCGATACCAGTCGTCGGGGATGTCGATGGCGGTGAAAACCTCCAGGTCGGGACGCCATTTGATGGTGGTGCCGGTGTGCGCCTCGTCGGTGGGCTCGACCTGCAGGGCCTTCTTCTTGGCGCCGACGACCTTGCCCTTCTTGAAGTGCAGCTGATACTTGTTGCCGTCACGCCATACGGTGACGTCCATGTATTCGGAGGCGTACTGCGTGGCGCACGAGCCCAAACCGTTGGTGCCCAGCGAGAAGTCGTAGTCGCCGCCCTGGTTGTTGTCGTATTTGCCGCCCGCGTACAGCTCGCAGAACACCAGCTCCCAGTTGAAGCGCTTCTCGGTGGGGTTCCAGTCAAGCGGGCAGCCGCGGCCGTTGTCCTCCACCTGGATGGAGCCGTCGGCGAAGGCGGTAAGGGTGATCAGGTTGCCGTAACCCTGGCGCGCCTCATCGACCGAGTTCGACAGGATCTCGAACGCGGCATGAGCGCAGCCGTCAAGGCCGTCGGAGCCGAATATGACCGCCGGGCGAAGACGTACGCGTTCCTCGTCCTTCAACTGGCGGATGCTGTCGTTGCCGTAATTGACCGTGCTTTTTGCCATACCGTTCTTTCGCTTCTCGTATTCCCCTTGTGGTGTGTCTACCGCAAGTTACCACAAGGGTTGCCCGCCCCACAGCAACATCACGGCAAAAACATCGTACACCTGTTCGCTGATTGAAGCAAGCACCGGCACAGCAAACGCGAAAAGCGCCTGGCCACCCAGGCGCATGACGCTTAGGATGGGACGCTTCGGGACCGTGTTCGTGTTACGCCAGCACGACTTCTCGGGTTGCGATGCGGGCGGTTAGCGCGGGAGTGTGGGACACTAGCAGCATGCCGGCGTTTTCGCGGGCGGCGTAATCGAGCAGCACGCGCCAGATGTGCGCCTGGGTGACCGCGTCGAGCATGGTGGACACCTCGTCGCAGATCAGGTAGCGCGGGCGCGTGGCCAGCGCGCGGGCGATGCAGAAGCGCTGCAGCTCGCCGCCGGACAGCTCGTGGGGGTAGCGCTGCAGCCATTCGTCGCGAATACCCAGATCGTCAAGTAGCTGCTGCGGCACCTCGCCCGCCTCCGCCAGCGTCTTGCGCATGCGCAGGCGCGGGTCGACTGCCTGCTCGGGATGCTGCTGGATCAGCTGCACCGGACACACGCCGCGACGCGGAAGCGGCTGCCCATCCACCAATACCTGACCGGTTTGCGGACGCTCAAACCCGGCGAGCACGCGGCACAGCGTGGTTTTGCCGAATCCCGAGGGCGCCTGCAACGCCACACGTTCGCCAGGTTCCACCTGCAGGCTGAACCCGCTGTACAGGGGCTTTGCGCCGGGATACCCGAACGTGATGTCTCTTGCCTCTAGCACGCGCCACCTTCCTTCCCGTCGAAACCGCCTTCGCCCGCGCTTTCGCCCACGGCGAAATCGTGCTCGGGGAGGGCGTGCCACAGCTCACGGGTGAACGGATGGCGCAGCAGGCCGGGATCGGCGAAGCTCGCCGTCGCCGTTTCCTCCACCACGGTTCCATCCTTGAACACGGCCACGCGATCGGCCACGCGCAGCGCCAGCTCGATATCGTGCGTGATCAGCAGCACGCCGTTGCCCTCGTTGGCGAAGGCGCGGAAGTCGTCGAGCGCGCGAACCGCCAAGTCAAGGTCAAGACCGGGCGTAGGCTCGTCGGCCACAATCACGCGCGGCGAATCCATGAGCGCACAGCACAAAAGCACGCGGCGCGCCATGCCGCCCGACAGCTCGTGCGGGTACAGGCGCGCAACCTCGGGGCCCAGCCCGTAGCGCTCGAACAGCTGAGCGCGACGCGTTTTGCGCTCGGCCTTCGACAAGTCGTTCGCAAAACCCTCTACCTGCTTGCCCACGCGCATCATGGGGTCCAGGTGGCTCACGCTTTGCGGCACGAGCGACAGCCCGTGCCCGCGCAGCGCGCGCAAACCCGCCGCATCCATGCGCTCGCCGTCGAACCAGATGCGTCCCGTCACCGTGGCGTTGGGCTCGAACAGGCCCAAAACCGCATCGGCCAGAAGCGTCTTGCCCGAGCCCGACGCGCCCACCACGGCCACGATCTCGCCCGCATGCACGGCGATGCTCAGCTCGTGAAGCACTTGCACATCGTGCTGTTTCGCCTTGAAGTACGGCGCGCCCTCGTCGTACATGCGGAAGCTCACGCTCAGGTCCTCCACCTGCAGCAGGTGATGCCCACCGCCGTGGCTCGACGTGGCCGCATGCGTATGATGATGGTGCAGCTGCGCACCCTCGTGCGCGGTGCGCTCGTGCGCCAGCTCGGCCGCCCTGCCCGCCGACGACGCCTCCATAGGCGCACCGCCGTTCGTCTTCGTCATCATCTTCCCTACCTACTTTTGCGCGGTGTGCGGGTCGACCAGCTTGCGCAGGTTCTGCCCGGCCACGTCGAACAACAGCACCGTCGCCATGAGCGCCAGACCGGGGAACACCGCCAGCCACCAGGAGCCCGTGGACAGATAGCTCATCGATTCGCTCAAGATCACGCCGATGGCCGGCTGCTCGGGCGGCAGGCCGAAGCCCAAAAACGTGATGGACGCCTCATGCAGGATGGCATGCGGGAACAACAGAATCAAACCCACCACGAACTGCGGCAGCACATACGGCACCATATGGCGAAGCGCGATGCGCGCCGGGCTCTGCCCCAGTTTGCGCGCAACCTCCACGAACTTCGACTGGCGGCATTGCAGCACCTCGGCGCGCACCACGCGGGCAAGGCTGGGCCAGTGCGTCACGGCAACGCCGATGGTCACGCCCCAAAAGCCCTTCCCCAGCGCGAACGAGATGAGCACCAACAATACGATGTGCGGAACGCCCATCATCAGATCGATCATCCAGCTGACCACGGCGTCCACGCGCTTGCCGCCGAGCGCAGCGGCGCAGCCGAGGATCAACGCGATCACCGACGACACGGTGGCCGCCAGCAAGCCCACCAGCACGCTGGTCGAAAGGCCGGCCAG
>OLRJ01003209.1_pt1 | contig 11117 bp, 7 predicted proteins | sample 1672741 | NCBI WGS metagenome assembly OLRJ01 (sample SAMEA3136719, study PRJEB25190) | human gut metagenome | biome: human gut; feature: human-associated habitat; material: faeces | place: Austria | collected 2013
CCGCGCCCATGCCGGCGACCGCCGCGCCCAAGCCCGCCGCGCCCGATGACCCCGAGTGGGGCAAGTCGACGTTCCGCCCGCAGGCGACCGACGTGGCCCGCCGCGCGACGCTCTTTGATCTGCCCGATCCTTCCGCCGCCGGCCACGATCCCTTCGGCACCGACCCCAATGCGCCTAAGGTCTCCAGCGCCAGCTCTTTTGCTGCCCCCCAGGGCGGCGTCGTGACACAGGATTCCGGCCAGATGCCCGTTCAGCCCGTTGCGGCGAAGCTCGAGACCATCAGCGCGCCGAGCCCCGAGGCCGACGCCGAGTTCGAGGCGCTCCGCAACGCAGACGCCAAGCGTGCAGGCGACGGCGTGTTCGACAAGCTGAAGGGTCTCTTTGGCTCTTCGGATAATTCCAACGACTCCGACAAGCCCGCCAAGCACGGCGGCTGGAAGGGCGGAGCCGCCCCGCGCGCCGGCCTGCGCATGGTCGACGACGACTTCGAGGCAGGCGTGGCCGAGGGCGCTCCCAGCGAGGCTGACCTGCGCGAGGCCGTGCTCGGCCTTGGCGACGACGACCTTATCTCCCACGATATCTGGTTCGTCGCCCTCGGCGCGAGCGACTGCGACCATGCCGGCATGCGCGCGTTCCTCGCCGAGCACCGTAAGCAGATTCGCGGCTCGTTCGTTATCAACCTCGACTCCGTGGGCGCGGGCGACCTCACCATGCTCTCCCGCGAGGGCCTGCTGATCACCCGCCGCGCCGATCGCCGCATGCTGCGCATGATGAGCACCATCGCCAACGACCTGCACATCCCCATGGGCAAGGCCAAGTACGACTGGTCCGCGACCGACGCCACCCCGGCTATGCTCTCGAGCCTGCGCGCCATGACCATCATGGGCACCGACGCCTCCGGCTTCCGTGCCTTGTCCTGCACCCCCGACGACGTACCCGAGAACGTCGTCCCCGAGCAGGCCGTCGCCGTCGCCGAGGCTGTCACCGAGCTCATTCGCCGCAGCTAGCTTTGGGACAAAATCCCCCGTCCCTTTTGTCCCAGCTGGGCTTGTGGTAGACTCAAACAGCTATGCGGGCATCGCCAAGTGGTAAGGCATCAGCTTCCCAAGCTGACATCCGCGGGTTCGAGTCCCGTTGCCCGCTCCATGCAATCCAAAAGAGCCGCGAAAGCGGCTCTTTTTCGTAGGCTCTTAGGGGCAACGGGGCTCGAACCCGACAGGGCGCGAGCGTAAAGCAAATGCGCAAGTGTGAATTCTCACACTATGCCGTTAACCAACTTACTACGGTACGTTTGCATTCTGTTTGCGTTGAGGCTATGGGCTTAACGGCGGTTAAAAGGTCGCCTCACTAGGTGTTGGAGACAACCTTCTCGACGGCGATATCGATCTGCTTCTGCGCCAGCTTGGTAGCCTCGTTCTCAAGCCGGTCAGCCTTGGCCGAGGTGCTCACGCTCCTGTCCATAAGGTCGGCGATGGCGGATTCAACGTCCGCGCCGAGGCGAGGGACGCGGATCTTCTTGATGTCTTTAACATCTAGATGTGGGATAGATGTACCGTATGCGTTTCTGACTATCGAGGGCTGCCGAGAGCGGGATCGTTCAGGTATGCCAATAGATATCCTGTCCTGATTTTGCTTTCATCAGGCTTGATGCGAATAGGGTCGTCACTGCCAAACACGCCTCGATGATTCTCGGTGATTTTCATCACTCGACCCAGCAAGCCATACTTTTGACCTGATCTCACCATCAAGAGCTCTCCGGGCTTGAGCATGAAGGCTTCATAATTTTGAATCAATTTCGCATAAATGCGTTTGGCTGGTTTGGCATTCACGTCAAACAAATCGCTTGGGGTGGCAAACGGAACTCCGCCAGTTCCAAACGTTCTTGCAACTCTTGGAAGTAGATATACGCCAGATACAAGGTCTCTTAGATTGTCGGTAGCGCACCGTTCGAGAAGCGCATCAACGGCATTGATTTGACCGCAATACGAGTCCGCATCCAAGCGAGAGCGCCTCTCAAGAATTTGAGACAATCGCACTTCACCTTGGTTCTTGCTTGCGCTGGCGTCCTCGCCCTCGTATCCAATTGCCCGTTCGATGGCCTCAAACGCCTCATCTCGTAGCTTCCACGCCTCAGCACGCAGGCGCACGGCCTCGGTGGCCTTGTCGCCTATGGCTTTGCGCGTGGCCGCGTCGGGCATGATGACTGGAAACTCGTTGGCGTGGGCCACCTCAATGTGCTTGATCATGTGCCCATACTGAGCTGCTCGCGCAATCTGCTTGAAGAAGTCCGTCTTCATGTACGCGTAGAGCCAGCCGTACTCGGCCCGGTCTTTCGGCTCGATGCGCAGCAGGTCGTGCGTGATAATCCTGTTCATGTGGTGCGGGTACACGGCGGTAACGTTGCCCACCACTCCCGAGCAGGAAAGCAACAACCAGTCTTGCTTAACGTATCTGGAATCAGCTTGCGGCACAAAGGGCGCTGCGAGCCACTTTCTCACACGGGGGAAGTCCTCGAACACCTGGCCGGCGGTAAAGAAGGGCAACCCCTTGCCTTCCGGTACGGTGTACCCCGTCAGTCTGCTCGGCTGCCAGATGTCGGCAAGGTCGCCAAGCCTCTTATGGTTGTCGCACTGGTTGGCGAGGCTCACGAAACCATACCCGTCGCGCAGGTAGGTCGAGGCTTCGAGCCGCACGTCGCCGCCCAGCACGGTGGAAAGCCGGATGCTCTTCACCAAAGGTGCGTTCGTCATTGGTCGCGCCTCCATTCAAGGAAGGCATCGGCTATTGCCATCGTCTCGTCATCCACCACACGCTCCGTCGAAGTGTGACCGCTCTCCTCCTCGGAGCCCACCTTGCCTGTCACTGCGGTGGTCTGCTCCCGCACGATTGGGTAGCCGTCGTCGTCGCGCACGTAGGTGGTCTGGCCGCGCTTGTCGTGCCCCACGTGGTCGCATACGGCCATGAATATCTTGTAATCCTGGAAGGTACCGTCCTTGCAGTACGCCTCTTCCTCGCTGTCCCAGCGCCGCAGCACAAGGACGGATGTCTGCACGCCCACGTTGGGCTGGAAGGCGTCCGGGTGCATGTCCACCGAGCCCAGGATCTGTGCATGGCGCAAAATCCACTGGCGCACGTAGCCGAGGCCTGGATTGCCCAGGATGCCATTTGGAATGACGAGCGCTGCTACGCCCACGCCGGGCTCAAGCAGGCGGACACATCGCTCGATGAAGAGGATCTCGGGCGGCTGGGATGAGAAGAGCTTAGGTTCCATCCTCCACTCGGCATCCTCCTCGAACCACGACCAGGTGTGTCCAAGGTCGAAGGATTCCAGAATCGCTGGGTCTTCGATGGGAATCTTGGAGCCAAAAGGCGGGTTGGTCATAATCGCCGTAACGCCGTGCCCCGGCTGCAGTGCCTTATTTGCCGCGACGTCGGCGGCGTCCAGGCGCAGCGCCTTCCGCAGCTTGGGTTCAAAGCCCGAGAACGGCTCGAGCGAGTTTGAGTGGAACAGCTGCCCTGTGCCGTCGTTGTTCATGACCATGTTCATCTTGGAAGCGCGCACCAAGATGGGGTCAAAATCGATGCCCACGATGTGCTTGGACAGGAACTCGCGTTTGCGCGCGATCAGCACCTCTTGCTTGGCGGTCTTGCTGCGTCCGCTCGCGTCGACGGAGTCGCCGATTTTCTCGAGCACATAGTTCATGGCCGTGACCAAAAACCCGCAGGTGCCCATGGCGGGGTCAAGGATGACGTCGTTTTCGGACGGGTCGACCATCCGCACCATCATGTGACACATGTTGCGTGGTGTGAAGAATTGACCCTTGTCGCCGCGCAGGTTGGAACCCACGATTGTCTCGTACGCATGGCCCTTAACGTCCACGTCACTCTCGAGCAGGGAATACATTTGCAGCTGCGCAACAATGTAGGCAAGCACGTCGTCGGTTAGCGCGATGCGCTCATCGGCCTTGAAGATTGTCTCGTACGACTGCTTGACGCTTCCAAAGAGCGCCTCGATGCGCTTGCGGCACTTCTTCTTGCCCGCGGCGCCCTGGCGTTCGGTCGGCGTGATGTAGAACGTCGGCGTCTCGGAGTCGCGCTCGTCCTGAATTTTGCAGAATATGATCTTGAGCAGTTCAAGAAATGCCTCGGCCTTTTGGATGCCTTGGTTTCCGGCGATGTAGTTGTGGCAGCGGCGGAACGAGTATAGCAGTGAGTCGCTGGCGGCGGGGCGCAGTTGGTCGAAGCGCGGCGCGTCGTCGGGCACCTCGCCGCCGGCATGCGGCAGGTCGGGCACGGCCTCGGGGCCGCGCTTGCCAGCATCGTTCACCACGTAACGGAAGGTAAGCAGCTCGTCGCCGTTGGTCCACATGCCGTAGGTAGAATTCATGCAGGCAGACGCATAGGAATGCATCTGGTCCACGCCGTCTTTCTTGCCCTTTGCCTTGGTCTTGGGGTCTTTACACTCGACGATGATGTAGATGTTCTCTTGGGTGTGGGTCTTGTCGGGTTCCCAGATGGCGATATCGACCGCCTTGCGGTTGCTGCCAAATTTAATCGACTCCTCGACCCCGATCTGCTCCTTCTTGTAGCCGTACTCACGAACGAGGGACTTCAAGATTTCCTGGCGCACACGCTCCTCGGGGGTGTCCCTGCGCTGTGTCACACCGTCGATGAAGTCCAGTATGGTCTCCGGCTGGATGATCGAAGCCTTGCTCACTTGCGACATTACGATTCCGTCCTTCCAACCTTGGTGTTGCTGCCAACGTGCACGGGGCCATCCGATGCGCCGCCCATCTCGCGGCTAATCAAATCTTTAAGAAACCCCTGTTTGTTCTCCTGTGCAGAGAGGAATGACCAGATCTCCTCTTCGGCGGGATAGAACCGCAGACAGAACTGCTGGGTCTTGTCGTGCTTGTACTTACGATCGGCCCGCTTTTGAGCTTCTGACGGCATGACACCTCCCAAGGACATAGCTTTGGCATATTAAAACCACTATAGGTCTATACCTAGATAAATGCAAGCGGATTTCCGAGAATCAGCAGGTAAAAGTTTTAATTTGTAATTGTGAGAAAGAGATTTTTTCACTAGTGGAAGAGCCCCATGTTGTTATGCGCAGATGTCGGCGAAGCAGGAAAGAGGTTATGGGAAGAGGTTTATCTGCCGCACACCCTGGCCGCTAGCCCGGTCGTGCGTCGCTCAACCAAGGTCGTCTACAGCCCGGCGGCCGCCCATGTTCCGGGCGTTGCGTTCGGCCCGTTCGTGTCACGTGCCGCTGCCTGGCCTTATGCAACGTCAATGCTGACGCGGGCACGGCACGCGTCACACCCGGCCAACGGCGCACACCCTACGCATGGCCGGTCTGCTTCCAACTCAAACTTGCCTGCGCGCGTCCGGCCTAGTGTCCAGTGCGGGCGGCAGACCAACGGCAAGTGCAAGCCTGCTAGAAACGGAAGCTCTGCGCTCGCATGAAGGCAAAGCCGTCGATGCAGCGGATGCCCATCCCGGCGCACACATTGGGGATTTTGACCTTCTTGATGGAGTTCGAGGCCGTCTCGTAGGTCACCAGGGTGAGGTTGCTTGCCAGCGCCTCGGCACACAGCCAGGCATCAGCGCGGGACTCGGCCTTGAACTCACGAAGCGCCCGCGACTCATAGTTTTGCTCGTCAGCCCAAGCGCACACCTCGAGGTATTTCTCGAGCGTCTCATCGCCCGGAGCCATCGGTTCAACGCCGTCCAGGTCCTCGATCCAATCGGCCAAGGGGTCCTGCTTGCGCTTTAGCTCGTCGGCCACCGTCTGGTGCAACACCGCCGTGCCCGATTCGAGCAGGCTTCCCAGCTGGCGCCAGAACCCCTCGAAGATATCCTGCGGTATGTTGTGCTCGCTCTGGATGAAGACGTTTGAGTCAAGAAGGTAGCGTTCCAACGTCACGCCACCTCTTCGAAATATGTCTTAAAGCTCGGCGCGCTCATGCCGGTCAGGTCATAGGCGTCGCGATAGCTCAGGTAATCGGAGTGCACCGCAGTGAGCACGGCCTCGGAGAACACGGACCCGAGCTTATACTGCTTGGTGAGAAAGTAGTTGCCACCGCCCTTGCCGGGCTTGGTCACCTCGGGCATGTCGTCCTTGTAGCGCCTATACAAGTGGAAGAAGGTGTCATCGTCGATAAATCCTGTGTCCTTGGCCTTTCTCGCCACCACAACGAAGTTGACCTTGCAGGCGCGCATAACGGCCTGCAAGGCGGGATAAACGTCACCTGCACTGCCGCCGACCATGCTCGCGAGCATGCCCGTCGGTACAAGGAAGTCGGCCGCGACGGCGTTGCAGAATCGCTCCATGTCTATACAGCTGACCTCGTCGTCCGGCGCGTTGCTCACGCCGGTCTGGGCAAAGGACAGATGGCATAGCTCGTGTACGAGCGTGAAGATTTGCGCGCTCTTGGTGTCGCGTCCGTTGATGAAGATGATCGGCGCCATGTCATCGGCAAGGACGAAGCCCCTGAACTCGTCAATCTCCAGAACACGGTGCGTGTTGTCGTTGACCACGCCGTTAATGACCACGGAGATGCCCGCGGCTTCTACTCGGTCCTTGAGCGTCTTGAGAGCGTCCGCCACCGTCTTGCAGGGAGCGGCCCAGCTCTCGTCAAGGCCCAGAAGCTCGCGCAGGCCGTTGACGATCCGGCCCCTCGTCTCCTCGCTCAGCGCCGCGCCGGTGTAGGATCCCACGAAATCGATGGGAGCATAGCCCTCGTGCAGGAAGTAATTCCGCATCCACTCCTGCCGGCCCATCATGGCGTCTATGGTGTCGAAGAGCTCGGGGCTGGGGTCTTGCGCGGGCGCATCGTCGACCGTCCGGAAGTCCGCAATCTGCAGCGCGTAGTCGGGAGGCTCGCTCGCAAAGAGCTCGCTTACGCTCACATGTGTCTTTCTTGCAAAGTCACGTAGCTGCTTAATGGTCGGCTTCCAGGTGCCGTCAAGCCAAGAGCGGTATTTGGGAAAAGCCTTGATAATCTGCTCATCGGAAAGGCCGCTGCGTGCAACGGCCCACTCAAGCACCTCGGTGTTCAATGTCGCCATCGTGCAGCCCCCTCTCCTAGTTTAAAGTCCTTTTGCCTCAATTATACGGGGCTACGGAAATACGTGTTAGCATCTCGACGGCAAACATTGTCGCCCCATTTTCTTCGTTAATAAAGAGAACCAGTAAGTGGCAAAATACCAGGATATGCAGTCTTGACTAATGTAATTTCATAGTTAATCGCTTATTTCACGCATGGAACTGTATTAGTTTATAAGAGCCTCATCACCCGCCGAGTGACGCTGCCACCAAGACCTGTGCCCGCTCTTAGTTGCTTCCTCGCTTCCGCGTGCTACTTGAGTCGCATTTTCCTTAAACAGTTGCGGCGACACGCTTCGAGTTAATTCCAGATAGTTCGAAAGGGCCAGGCTCAAGAGATTAGCGTAAATTATGGAACAATCAACCCATATGTCCACCAAGCGTATTATGTATTTGCGCGAGCCTTAGTACAAGTAGCATCAGCCTGTGTAAATAACGGGACTCATTGACGAGGATAAAACGAGCGAATGCTAGTTTTTAAGCTGACATCCGCGGGTTCGAGTCCCGTTGCCCGCTCCATGCAATCCAAAAGAGCCGCGAAAGCGGCTCTTTTTATGTCGCGGTTGGGTATACGAACAACGCAAGACAACTGCTGAAAGGACATGTGAACATGCCATCCATCCCCATGACCGACGAGGAGTGCCGCATCGCAACGGCCGCCCTCTCCGACCAGCTCAACCTCTACGCCAACCTCCTCATCAAGAAGGGCGTGGCCCTAAAGCCCGGCCAAGAGCTCGTGGTCGAGGCGCCCGTCGAGCGCGCCGACTTCGCGCGCCGTGTGGTCGAGCGCGCCTACCATGCCGGCGCCGGCCACGTTACCGTGATCTGGCACGACGACGCCGTGACCCGCCTCAACTACGAGAACGTCGAGACCGAGTGGTTCAAGACGACCCCGTCTTGGCAGGTCGAGCAGCTCAATAGCCTCGCCGAGGCCGGAGCCGCCTTCCTCTTCCTCGAGGGTAGCGATCCTTCCTCCCTCAAGGGTATCGACCCCGCCAAGCCCGCCGCCGCCCGTAAGGCGCGCAACACCCAGTGCCGCTCGTTCCGCGACGGCATGGATTTCGGTCGCAACGTCTGGTGCATCGCCGGCGTCCCCGTGGCCGCTTGGGCGCGCGAGGTCTTCCCCGGGATGTCTGACGCCGAGGCAGTCTATCGCCTGTGGAACCTGATCCTTGCGACCTCCCGCGCCGACGGCGACGACCCCGAGAGCGCCTGGGAGACCCACAACGCTTCCTTCGAGAAGACCAAGCGCTGGCTCAACCAGCACCACTTCGACGCCCTGCGCTACCGCTCCTCCAACGGCACCGACTTCACGGTGGGCCTGACTGAGGGCCACATCTGGGACGGCGGCGCCGGGCGCACCGTCACGGGCACGTCCTTCTTCCCCAATATCCCGACCGAGGAGGTCTTTACCTCCCCGGACCGCAACCGTGCGGACGGCGTGGTCTACTCCGCCATGCCCCTCGTGCACTCCGGCCAGGTCATCGACAAGTTCTGGATGCGCTTCGAGGGCGGCCGCGTCGTCGAGTTCGACGCGGAGCAGGGCCGCGAGTGCCTGCGCAGCATCATCGAGGCCGACGAGAACAGCTGCCGCCTTGGCGAGGTCGCGCTCGTCTCCAAGAACACCCCGATTCGCCAGAGCAAGACGCTCTTCTTCGACACGCTCTACGACGAGAACGCGAGCTGTCACCTGGCGCTGGGCATGGGCTTCCCCGAGTGTGTCGAGGGCGGCCTCGACGTCGATAAGGACGGGCTTTTGGCCATGGGCGTGAACCAAAGCTCCACGCATGTGGACTTCATGATCGGCTCCGACGACCTCAACATCTGGGGTGTGGACGCCGACGGCACCCAGACGCCCGTCTTTGTGGGCGGTCAGTGGGCCTGGGAGGAGTAGGGGGCACCTGCCGCCTCGGTCCGCGCCCGGGTCGTGTTAGAATCTAAAACCGCATAAGCGCCGTTAGCTCAGCTGGTAGAGCAGGGGACTTTTAATCCCAAGGTCCAGGGTTCGAAACCCTGACGGCGCACCACCGAATTTGTCCGGGCCGTGGCGTATGTTCGCCGCGGCCCGGTTTTTGCTTGGCGTTGTCCGTCCACTCGGTCTCGAATGTTTCCAAAGGGAATCAAACCTCAACGTCTCTTGCGCACTTCTTGCCAGCGGGCCTATAGTCGGAACCGTTGATTGCAGCCCCGCGTACATATCGCGGGCCACTAGTCTTTAGGGGAGGCGAAAGAAGCCAAATGATGCGCCACAGCGCTGTTTCGAGCCAGCTGCTCGCCTCTTTCCCCATGAACCGACGCCAGAACCGACGAATCTAGCCCGCGATGTCGCGTGCGCTGCGCATTTGTCTTTTAGGCGTTCCAGCCAAAGATGAGCTATCCGCAACGTCCGGCATCGTCGGGTGTTGTGCTCTGCTGTGACCAACCTGCGTCAACTCAAAACCGTGCATTAAGCCAACGAAAGGAAACGAAAAATGGCTGAGAAGGAAAAGGTCGTCCTCGCGTACTCCGGCGGTCTGGACACGTCCGTCATCGTCAAGTGGCTCCAGGTCGAGAAGGGCCTCGACGTCGTCGCCATCTGCGGCAACGTGGGCCAGGACGAGAAGGACCTCACCTGGATCGAGAAGAAGGCCCTCGACATGGGCGCCATCCACTCCGAGGCCGTCGACATGCGCGAGGAGTACGCCGAGAAGTACCTCTCGCACGCCATCAAGGCCAACGCCAAGTACCAGAAGGTCTACCCGCTGCTCTCCGCGCTCTCCCGCCCGCTGATCTCCAAGCACATCGTTGACATCGCGCACGCCACCGGCGCCAAGTACGTTGCCCACGGCTGCACCGGCAAGGGCAACGACCAGGTCCGCTTCGAGACCGAGATCCGCGCGCTCGACCCCTCCCTCGAGATCATCGCCCCGGTCCGCGTGTGGGACCTGACCACCCGTGACTCCGAGATGGAGTGGGCCGCCGCCCACGACGTGCCGGTGCCCGTCACGCACAAGAAGCCCTACTCCATCGATGACAACCTCTGGGGCCGCGCCATCGAGTGCGGCGTGCTCGAGGACACCTGGAACGAGCCGCCCGCGGACATCTGGACGATGACCAACAACCTCGAGGACTGCCCCGCCGAGCCCGAGACCGTCGTCATCTCGTTCGAGAAGGGCCTGCCCGTGGCCCTCAACGGCGAGAAGATGCCGCTGCTCGACCTCATCATCAAGGCCAACGAGATCGCCGGCCGCAACGGCTACGGCCGCATCGATATGGTTGAGAACCGCGTCGTCGGCATCAAGTCCCGCGAGTGCTACGAGTGCCCGGGCGCGCTGCTGCTCATCACCGCGCACGAGACCATGGAGCAGATGTGCCTCGACGTGAACACCCAGAAGACCAAGCGCGAGCTCGACGAGCAGTGGGCCGACCTCGTGTACAACGGCCTGTGGTTCAGCCAGGCCAAGCTCGCCATCGACGCCTACAACGAGTTCTGCTCGCAGTTCGTTACCGGCGACGTCCGCATCAAGCTCTGCAAGGGCGGCCTGTTCGTCGACGGCATGCGCTCCCCGTACAGCCTCTACGACTACAACCTGGCCACCTACGACGAGGGCGACACCTTCGACCACACCGCTTCCCGCGGCTTCATCGCCCTGCACGGCCTCGAGTCCCAGACCTGGTCCAAGGTTCAGGGCCCGAAGTCTGGCCTCACCTCGGTCGACTAGGGCTGAGCGGGCCTTTGGCCAAGAAGCCCTTCGCCGGCGGCGGGTGTCCGTTCGCCGCAAATAGCGGCGCCTTGAGGCGTTCGTCGGCCTGACCGGCGCGCTGCGCATCGACAATAACGTGCAAGTTCACGCATAGAAGTGCCCTTCTTGGCACGTTGAGCGTGAACTTGCGCGTTATTTCTTTGCAAAGAAGGGCTGCTCCATGAAACTCGCCGTCAACGGCCTCGCCGGGCTGCGGGTCCTACGCGATCTCCGGCGCCGGGACCCGTCGGCCCTGCGGAGGCGCATCGACCCTCCCGCGCCCG
>OLRJ01003212.1_pt1 | contig 11101 bp, 10 predicted proteins | sample 1672741 | NCBI WGS metagenome assembly OLRJ01 (sample SAMEA3136719, study PRJEB25190) | human gut metagenome | biome: human gut; feature: human-associated habitat; material: faeces | place: Austria | collected 2013
TATGAGCTATTTTTTTATCCATTTTTAAGTGTTGCACTTAATATGATAATTCATCTTATAAAAAAATTATTTTTTTTAGTTTTGTTTAGAGCAAGTTCATTGCCATTATACATACTCCTATCCCAAATCATTTTATATTGAATTTTGCTAAATAAAATCATACTTGCACCAATTATCGCTATGTAAAAAAATAAATCCATAATAATCCCCCTTATTCTAAATTTTTTATTACTATTTATATAAGTATTGTTATGTTTTTATAAAAATAAAAATATAACTAGTTAAAATCTAGTTATATTTTAAAATAAGTATTAAATCATATATGTATAATAAAGAACAGCTAAATAAGTTATGTACGTTGCCAACATTAATAATCCCTGAAGTCTATATAATTTATGCTTTATAATAGTAGGAATTATTAAAATTAAAACTAAAATTATCATAAAAGGATAATCCACTCTGATATTTTGTGAAAGTATAGGTATTGAATTTGGTATAGATGAAATAGCAATTACAGACACAATATTTAAAATATTAGCCCCTAGGATATTCCCAACACATATCTCATGATGTTTCTTTCTAACCGCTGTAATAGATGAGACTAATTCTGGTAATGAAGTCCCTAAGGCAATAACAGTTAAGCTTATTATTCCTTGAGGTATTCCGATAAAACTCGCTATCTCTACTCCATTATCAACTAATAATCTGGAACCAACTATCATCATAATTAGCCCAGAAAAAAATGATAATGCAATCTTTCCACCAGACATATCACTTTGCTGTGTCATACAATAATAAAGATAATTTTTACTTGTATCATTTAATATTCCCTTATAATTTGTATACATATACAATGCTAAAAGCATTAATAATATACAACCATCGCCTTTAGTAATAGATCCATCTAATCCTAAAACAATTAAAGTTATAATAGATAATAATAATATAGTAGATTTGGATGCAAACATCTTTCTATCTGCTTTAAATGGACTTACAAACACAACCATACCTAAAATTAGCCCAGTATTGCATATTATAGAACCGACTGCATTTCCTAAACTCATTGTTGTATGGTTGTCTATAGATGCAAACAAAGATACTGTAAGTTCTGGCAATGTAGTCGCAAAACTTACTATGGTAGCTCCCAAAATTAATTCTGATATATTAGTCTTCCTACCAATTTCTACAGTAGCATTTATAAAAAAGTCAGCACCCTTAGATATCAACACAAAACCTATTAAAAATAAAATAACTACTATTACCATTGTCATCCCTCCTATATATAATAAATATTCACTTTTGTGAAAAAAATGTATAAGTAATCATGTATTATAACTTTTTATCAAAATTTAAAAGCTAGTATTTGCAAGGCCAAAGGGGTATATTTTTAAATTTTCTAAATTTATTTTCAGATTTTTGTTTAAACTCTATTTAGGCGGGTAAATATAAAAATATAACAAAGGACAACAGATTTTTAATAATTTTATTTTAAAAATCTTGTATACAATATACTTGATATATGATATTATAAACGTATAAAAACGAAATATATCTAGCTAGATTTTTTAATATTTTTTATAGGAATATAAATTCCTACAAGTTACAAAATAAATAATAATTAAAATAGTATCCAAACTATATAAGACATTTAGGAGGAAGCTTACATGAATAACGCATGGCAAGGATTCAAACAAGGTAGATGGACAAAAGAAATAGATGTTAGAGGATTTATCCAAGCTAACTACACTCCATATGAAGGAGATAGTTCTTTCTTAGCTGGAGCAACTGAAAATACTACAAAACTTTGGGATGAAGTTTTAGAATTATTCAAAAAAGAAAGAGAAAATGGTGGAACATTAGACGTTGATACAAAAACTGTATCTGCTATAGACGCTTATGCTCCTGGTTATATAGATAAAGATTTAGAAACAATAGTAGGTTTACAAACTGATGCACCTTTAAAAAGAGCTATAATGCCTGAAGGTGGTATAAGAATGGTTGAAACTTCTTGTAAAGCTTACGGATTCGAATGTGATCCACAAGTAAGTGAAATATTCACTAAATACAGAAAAACTCACAACCAAGGTGTTTTCGATGCTTATACAACAGAAATGAGAGCTGCTAGAAAATCTGGTATAATAACTGGTTTACCAGATGCTTACGGTAGAGGTAGAATAATAGGTGACTACAGAAGAGTTGCTTTATACGGTGTTGATAGATTAATAGAAGATAAAATGCAACAAAAGCTTTCTTTAGAAGTTTCTTGCATGGACGAAGATGTAATAAGATTAAGAGAAGAATTATCTGATCAAATAAAAGCTTTAGAAGCTTTAAAAAGAATGGGTGAAAGCTACGGATTTGATATATCAAAACCAGCTACTAACTCAAGAGAAGCTGTACAATGGTTATACTTCGCTTACTTAGCAGCTATAAAAGATCAAAATGGTGCTGCAATGAGTATCGGTAGAACTTCTACTTTCTTAGATATATACTTCGAAAGAGATTTAAAAGCTGGATTAATAACTGAAGAAGAAGTTCAAGAATTAATGGACCACTTCGTTATGAAATTAAGAATGGTTAAATTCTTAAGAACTCCAGATTACAATGATTTATTCTCAGGTGACCCAACTTGGGTAACAGAATCAATAGGTGGACAAGGTATAGATGGTAGAACATTAGTAACTAAAAACTCATTCAGGGTTTTAAATACTCTTTACACTCTTGGACCATCACCAGAACCAAACTTAACAGTACTTTGGTCTAACCACTTCCCACAAGGATTCAAAGATTTCTGTTCTCAAGTATCAATAGATACAAGTTCAGTTCAATATGAAAACGACGACTTAATGAGACCATACTGGGGAGATGACTACGGAATAGCTTGTTGTGTATCTGCAATGAAAATAGGTAAACAAATGCAATTCTTCGGAGCTAGAGTTAACTTAGCTAAAACATTATTATACGCTATAAACGGTGGGGTTGATGAAAAATCAGGTGCTCAAGTAGGACCAAGATTCGAACCAATAACTTCTGAATACTTAGATTACGATGAAGTAATGGCTAGATTCGAACCATTCACTGATTGGTTAGCTAACTTATATGTAAATACATTAAACATAATCCACTACATGCATGATAAATATTCATATGAAGCTTTAGAAATGGCTTTACATGATAGAGATGTATTTAGAACTATGGCTTGTGGTATAGCTGGTCTTTCAGTTTGTGCTGACTCTTTATCAGCTATAAAATACGCTAAAGTTAAAGCTATAAGAAATGAAGAAGGCGTAGCAGTTGACTTCGAAATAGAAGGAGACTATCCAAAATACGGAAACAACGATGATAGAGCTGATGAAATAGCTTGCTACTTAGTTGAGTCTATGATGAACAAAATAAGAAAAAATAAAACTTATAGAAATTCTTATCATACTCAATCAGTTCTTACTATAACTTCAAACGTTGTTTACGGTAAGAAAACTGGTAACACTCCAGACGGAAGAAGAGCTGGACAACCATTTGCTCCAGGTGCTAACCCAATGCACGGAAGAGATAACAGTGGTGCATTAGCTTCATTATCATCAGTAGCTAAATTACCATACGAACATTCACAAGATGGTATATCAAATACTTTCTCTATAGTACCAGGTGCTCTTGGAAAAACTAAAGAAGAAAGAATTACAAACTTATCATCAATGATGGACGGATACTTCGGACAAAACGCTCATCACTTAAACGTAAACGTGTTCGATAGATCAACTTTAGAAGATGCAATGGAACATCCAGAAAAATATCCTCAATTAACAATAAGAGTTTCAGGATATGCAGTTAACTTCATAAAATTAACTAAAGAACAACAATTAGATGTTATAAACAGAACTTTCCATGGTAAAATGGCTTAATATTTAATTAAAATATAATTAAAATTAAATTACAATAACAACAAAGCCCCAAAGAACTGTAAAGTTCTCTGGGGCTTTGTCTTATATAAATTATTTTTTTAGTAGACATTTCTAAATTATTGATTTATAATAATCTCATAATACTACTTAATGTATACAATATTCCAATAGATTTTAGAAATTCTACTTAATTATTATTTCTTACACAGAATAATAAATATCACTTTAGAAAATTATATTTACAGATATAATAATCTAATTCTATATGGAGGCTTGAATATGTTAAAAGGAAGGGTTCACTCAATTGAAACATTTGGAACAGTTGATGGTCCAGGTATAAGATATATAATATTTTTCCAAGGTTGTCCACTAAGATGTAAATACTGTCATAACAGAGACACTTGGAAACCAAATTGCGGAAAGGAATACACTTCTGATGAACTAGTACAAGATATAGTAAAATATCAATCATACATGCAGTTCTCTGGTGGTGGTGTAACAGCATCAGGTGGAGAAGCTACTCTACAAGCTGATTTCGTTGCAGAACTATTCGCAAAATGTAAAGAATTAGGCATACATACATGTCTTGATACAGCAGGATTTGTCGATATCGAAAAAGTTGATAAATTATTAGACTACACTGACCTTGTTTTATTAGATATAAAACATATAGACAATGAAAAATGCAAAAAACTAACAGGTGTTGGTAATGAAAAAGCACTTAAATTAGCAAAACATTTAGATGAAATAAATATCCCTGTTTGGATTAGACAAGTTCTTATCCCAGGTATAACAGATGATCAAGCCGATTTAGAAAAATTAGGACAATTCATCTCTACTCTAAATAATGTTGACCGTGTTGAATTTTTACCATATCACGGTATGGGAATTCACAAATGGGAGAACATGGGATTTGAATACGAACTTAAAGACGTACAAGAACCTACTGCTGAAGAAGTTAAACGTGCTAGTGATATTGTTGAATCATTCGGTGTAGAAGTTCATAATAATAAAGTTGCTAAATAGTATCCATCTTGGATATTATTATAGATAAGTCAATGCATTATTTTATTAATGTATACTTTAAAAGCATATAAAGATTCTATGATTTATCAAATTAATATAATTTTTATATGTAATTAAAATGCCCTTATATATTTTTAAAGTTATTAAACTTTATAATTTTTTTATACTTTGGAAGTCTGAATAAGACTTCTTTTTATTTTACAAAAAATAAGACATTAAAAAGTGCATCTTTAGATACTATCTGTATCTCAGATGCACTTTTTTATTATTAATACCCTATTTAAATTATATAATGTAGTTTTCTGAAGTCTCTAAAAGCATAAATCGTGATAAAAATTGTTTTGTTCTATATTCTTTTGGTCTTGTAAATATTTCTTTTGGAGTCCCCTGCTCTACTATAACTCCCTTATCCATAAATACAACTCTATCTGCTACATCTCTAGCAAATGCCATTTCATGCGTTACTACTATCATTGTAATGCATTCATCAGCGATTTGTTTCATGGTATCTAATACTTCTCCAACAAGCTCTGGATCTAATGCAGATGTAGGTTCATCAAATAATATTACATCTGGATTAAGAACTAATGCTCTAGCCATGCTTGCTCTTTGTTTTTGTCCTCCAGAAATCATATGTGGGTAGTAATTTATTCGCTCTCCTAAACCTATTCTCTCTAGCATCTTTTTACTTTTTTCATATGCTTCTATCTTGTTCATTTTATGGACGATAACAAGACCTTCCATCACATTTTCTATAAGGGTTTTATGGCTGAATAAGTTATAATTTTGAAATAACATTGCTGTATTTCTTCTTAAATCTATTATCTTCTTTTTTTGATTTTTTCCGATATCTTGGCAATCTACTATATGACCACCGATATCAATAATTCCTTTGTCTGCAGTCTCTAAAAAGTTTAAACATCTTAAAAATGTTGTTTTGCCAGAACCACTAGGCCCTAAAATTGCAACAACTTCACCTTTTTTTATCTCCATATTTATTCCCTTTAATACCTCAACATCTTCAAACGATTTGTGTAAATTTTTTATACTTACTACAGTAGTTTTATCCATATTAATTAACAAATATAAAATTAAACCTTGATTATAATAAATAAAATTCAATAAGTAAAATTTAATTTTATATCCCCTTTCTTATTTATTATTTATTTCATTTACTGCCCTCTCCACTCTATCTAACGCTTCTGTCAAAGTTCTTCTTGTGCAGGCAAAATTGGCTCTTAAATATCCATCTTTACCGAAGTCTTTTCCATTTGAAAAATTAACACCTGCTCTCTCTCTGAAAAATTCCCATGGATTTTCTAAATTAAGCTCAGTCGGGTCTATCCACGCAAGATAAGTCCCTTGGTTATGATTAATAGATAAACCATCTATATTAGATATTCTATATTCTAAATAATCTCTATTGTCTTTTAGATAGTCTAGTAGTTCCTCTCTCCAATCATCACATTCAGTATATGCCGCTTTTATCGCCTTTATTGTCAGTGCATTTGGTGTTGCGAACAATCCATTTGCTAATTTTCTGTATTTCTCTCTTATTTCATCATTTGGAATTATTGAAAATGCAAAAGGTATTGCTGCTATATTGTATGTCTTTCCTGCACTTGTAAAAGTAATACTTCTCTTCATTTATAACTGATAAAAGTATCGGTAATCCATAATAAGATAAAAATAATTGCGCTAAAAGTGGTGTCCCTCTCATAAATAAAACATATAATGCACAGATTTGTCTTAATACAGGAACTTTTTTTATCTTTATAATAGCTAATACAAATCCTAATAAAAGACCTCCAACCATTGCCACAGCTGTCATCAATAATGTAACTGGCAAGGCCTCAACTAATTTAGGAATAAATTCTAATATATATTTTGGATCAAATACACTCTTCATAACTTCATCCCTCTTTTATTTTTATATTCCTTGAGTATAATCTTTTTTTGTATATTTTAAGCAAAGTTTTGATAATGTTCCATCGTCTCTCATTTCTTTTAATACAGTATCAAATCTTTCTTTTAATTTTGTATCATCTTTTCTAAATAAAAAATATGCTCTTGAATCTTGGATTTCATCTGAATTTTCTATAGGTACTACATCTGCATCTATACCTAATTGTTTTTCGACTTGTTCTACATATGACTCATTACAGATATAAGCTGGATATCTCCCTGCTGTTACATTGTGTATAAATGTTGCATTATCTGCTTCTGCATATGCTAATTTTATTGGATTGTCGCTGTGTTTTTCGTTATAATCTTCTAAATACATAGCAACTGCTGTTCCTGATATGGCTTGGATTTCCTTCCCTTGTAAATCTTCAAGCGATTTTATACTTTTATCGCCTTTTGGTACTACTATTACAGTTAGACTTTTAAAATAACTTATATCAGAGAATAAGTATTTCTCTTCTCTTTCTGGTTTCTTAGTTATATTATTTGATATAACATCTGCTTTTTCTGAATCTAAACTCGCAAATACACACTTGAACTTTTTTCTGATTTATTATTTGAACTACATCCTGCAAGTAATCCTACACATAATATTAAAATTAATGAAACTAAAAACCCCTTTTTCATAAAATTTATCCCCCTTTTATTAAATTTAATCCACTATCTTATATAATTTTTCCTTTTATTAATCTTGCTTATATCTATAATATCTCGTATATTAAGCTTATATTTCTGTAGTTTTATTTTCTAACTCATCATCGCACTTTAATTCACGAAGGTATTTATAGCAAGATTTTATATTATTTAAGGCTGCTACTGGATTATTTCCTAATAATCTATCTTTTACAACTAAAGTAGTTGTTTTTTAGCACCTAATTTTTTAGCCCATCGAATTGTCTCTTCTACACGAGATGCTTTCCTACTATTTTAGTATGATTAATATGTTTTAAATAGTAGTATACTTTACCAATATATGTCAACATTTTTATTATACTTTTTAAAATACTTTATTTAATAAAGACAAATTCACCTCATTCATAGAGCCAATGACTTCGTCCGCTTCTTAAGATAATACGCTTGAAATTAAAAAAAGCAATATATAAAGATCTGTATATCTTTATATATTGCTATCTTTTATTATATTAAATTTATAAGAATACTTTTACCTATAACTACTCCAATTAAACTAAGTATAACATTTAAAATTATATTTACCATTGCACTTATATAACTTCCATCAGAGAAAAGACCTACTGTCTCATAACTAAATGTAGAAAAAGTAGTAAGCCCTCCCATAAGTCCTGTAGTTAAGAATAATTTCATTTGTGGCGAAATCACATTAGTTTTTGAATTTAATTCTAAAATAAATCCTATAAGTAATCCGCCTAAAATATTTACAAATAATGTTCCTATAGGTATTCGTCCAGTAAAAAACTTAGATGCCTGCATTGATATAAGATATCTGGATATAGCACCTATAAATCCACCCAAACCAACACACAAAATCTCCATAATTGCTAAATACTCTCCCTAGAATTCTATAATTTCAACTTCCATTTTTTCTATAGCATCAGCTATTAAACCTTCTACATCTAAAGATGCTTCGTCAGCTTCTATTCTGTCTAATTTAGGTTTTGTAACTGGTCTTTTTGGAGCAAATACTGAACAACAATCTTCTTCTGGTATTATTGATGTTTCAAATGTTCCTATAGTTTTAGCTACATCGATTATTTCAGTTTTATCCATTGCGATTAATGGTCTGAAAACTGGCATACTTACAGATGCATTTGTACAAGTAAGACCTTGTATTGTTTGTGATGCAACTTGTCCTATACTTTCACCAGTAACTAATGCGTCACATCTTCTTAATTTACCTACTTCTTCAGCTATTCTCATCATGAAACGTCTAGATATTATAGTCATAGCTTCTTCTTTACAGTTTGCACCAACAGCTTTTTGTATTTCTAGTAAGTTAACTTTATGAAGTCTAACTTTTCCACAGTATTTAGCTAATATTCTTGCTAAATCTCTTACTTTTTCCATTGATTTCTCACTTGTGAAAGGATATGTGTGGAAGTGTATACATTCAACTTCTACCCCTCTTTTTGCAACCATCCATGATGCAACAGGAGAGTCTATACCACCAGATAATAAAGACATAGCTTTACCATTAGTTCCTATTGGAAGACCACCATAACCAGGCACAGTATCACTATAAGCTACTACATTGTGCTCTCTAAGTTCACATTTTATTTTTGTTTCTGGATTCCTTAATTCAACTGGTATTTTTCCTTCAGTTTTGCTTAATAAGTATCCACCTATATCTATACTCATTTCTTGAGATGTCATTCTGAATGACTTATCTCCTCTTCTACTTTCAACTTTGAAGTTTTTGCATCCTTGTTCTATTTTTTCTTCTAAAACTTTTAATGCAGTCTCTTGTAATAATTGATAAGCTTCTTCGATATCGTCTGATTTTCTGTCTAATTTTATAACTGGACATACTCCAACTATACCGAATACTTTTTTAACTTCTTCCATTACTTCTTCATAGTCGTAGTCACCAAGTTCAACATAAACTCTTCCGTATTCTTTGTATACATCGAATTTACCTAATGGTTTTAACATATTTTTTATGTTTTTTATTAATTTATTTTCGAATATATATCTGTTTTTTCCTTTGATTCCTATTTCTCCGTATTTTACAATTAACGCGTTATACACTTTCTCACGTTGCCAAAATTATTATCCTGGCATACTCCTTTCTTTTAATTATCTTCCTCTTTATTTTTACTCTATTTCTAGATTTTATTTATATACTATCTTCTTCTTCCTATTATCATTCTTAAATCTGATACAGATTCTTTTAAAACTTTAATAGTTTCTAGTATTTCTTCTTTTGTATTTAAATCGCTTAAACTAAATCTTATAGCTCCTTCAATTTCTTCTGGAGTTAAACCTATAGCATTTAGTACATGACTTCCCTTTTTCTTAGAAGAACATGCAGACCCTGTAGATACATAGATTTCTTTTTGTTCTAAATAATGAAGAAGAACTTCTCCTCTAACTCCTCTAAATGAAACATTTAAAACATGACAGACACCATCTTCAGGTGTATTTATTTTAACATCATCTATATTAGCTAATATTTCTTCTTTTAAAAGATCTCTAAGTTCTCTTATTTTGTCTATAGTCCCTTCTAAATCTTTGTTTATAACTTTAACAGCTTCACCAATTCCGTATATTCCTGGTACATTTTCAGTTCCTGATCTTATTCCGATTTCTTGTCCTCCACCAGTAAGAAGTGGTTTTATTCTGTTGTTTTCTTTTACATACATAAATCCAATTCCCTTAGGACCATGTAATTTATGACCACTGACACTCATAAAATCTATATTATATCTTGATGGTCTAAACTTAATTTTTGCATAAGATTGTACCGCATCTACATGTAAATATATTTTTTCGTCTAAAGATTTTAAGTATTTTCCGATTTCTTCTATAGGTTGTATAGTTCCGATTTCATTATTAACATGCATTATAGATACTAATATAGTTTCTTTTTTGATTGCATTTTTTAAATCTTCTATAGATATTTTTCCATCTTTATCAACTGGTAAATATGTTACTTCAAATCCTTCTGATTCTAAATCTTTAAGAGTATCTAAAACTGAAGGATGCTCTATTACTGTTGATATTATGTGGTTTTTAGTCTTTTTATTTAATCTTGCCACACTTCTTATGATGGTATTGTTACATTCAGTACCACCTGATGTGAAATATATTTCATTTTCTTTAGCACCTAAACTTCTCGCTATGTTTCTTCTTATTTCTTTTATTTCTCTTTCAACTTCTATACCTTTTTTGTGTATAGATGAAGGATTTCCATATTGAGTAGTAAGAGCTAGAACCATTTTATCGACAACTTCTTGATATGGTTTTGTTGTTGCACTATTATCTAAATAAATTTCCATATTACTACACCGTCCTTTTTATCAAATATTTATATAAATTTATACAATAATTCGTTTATATTCGAGCTTTTAGATAAAAAATCTAATCTATCTGAATGACTTATATATTATACCATTAAAGCCTTTAATTTTTAAGGTTTTAGGATTAAAAATATTATCTTTTGACTGTAAATAAATTCACTTAAATTTATTCCCTAGCATTTCTGTATAGTTTTTTCAATCAATTAATTTCTGTAT
>OLRJ01003224.1_pt1 | contig 11057 bp, 8 predicted proteins | sample 1672741 | NCBI WGS metagenome assembly OLRJ01 (sample SAMEA3136719, study PRJEB25190) | human gut metagenome | biome: human gut; feature: human-associated habitat; material: faeces | place: Austria | collected 2013
GATGAACCACCTCATCATGGGAAAGCACCAGCACATATTTCTCACTGTAAGCATATGTAATGGCAAAGGTCATCTTGTTGTGATTATCCTTGCGGAAATAAGGATCCAGCTTCATATATTCCAGGAAATCATTCATCCATCCCATGTTCCATTTCAGGGAAAATCCAAGACCGCCATCCTCTGCTTTGCCAGTTACCTTAGGCCATGCCGTAGACTCTTCGGCGATCATCACAGTCCCATGATTTCTTCCAAGGACAACCGTATTCAGGTGCTTAAAAAATTCAATCGCCTCCAGATTCTCATTGCCGCCGTACTTATTGGCTACCCACTGGCCGTCACTCTTACCATAATCCAGATAAAGCATGGACGCTACTGCATCCACACGCAGGCCATCCACATGGCATTCTTCGATCCAGAAAAGTGCATTGGCAATCAGGAAGTTCTTTACCTCCGGACGTCCGTAATTGTAGATCTTAGTGCCCCAGTCTGGATGCTCCCCCTGTCTTGGGTCTTCATGCTCATAAACTGCTGTACCGTCAAAATTGGCCAGTCCGTGGGCATCCTTGGGGAAATGAGCCGGAACCCAGTCCAGGATCACACCGATCTTCTGTCTGTGCAGATAATCGACCATATACTTAAAGTCCTGTGGAGTGCCATATCTGGAAGTAGGTGCATAATAGCCGGTAACCTGATACCCCCATGAACCGTCAAACGGGTGCTCTGCGATCCCCATCAGTTCTACATGGGTATATCCCATTTCTTTTACGTACTTGGCTAACATCTCACCAAATTCGCGGTAATTGAAAAAGCCTTCTCTGTTATCCTCAGTGCTTGGATGCTTCATCCAGGAGCCAGGATGCACTTCATAAATCGCCATTGCATCCTTTTTTTCGTTGAAACGAGGACGGTTCTTCATCCATACACCGTCATTCCATTTATATGAGGAAATATCTGTAATACGGGAGGCAGTTCCAGGACGCATCTCGGCTGCATTTGCATATGGATCCGCCTTATAAAGCTCTTCGCCATGCATCCCCACAATATAAAACTTATACAGCTGCCCCTCTCTGGCTCCAGGCACAAAAACCTGGAAAACGCCAATAGGCCCGGCCTTTTCCATAGGATTTGCCTGGGTATCCCAATCATTAAACTCGCCGATCACGGATACATATTGTGCATTCGGTGCCCATACAGCAAAATATACACCTTTCTGTCTGCCATAAGAAACCGGGTGGGCTCCCAGCTTCTTGTAAAGATCATAATGCGTTGCCTGTCCAAACAGATACTGATCCAGTTCTGTGAACTGCATTCTCTCTCCCATACTGAATACCTCCTAGAAAACATTTATTGGCATATCAGCGCATAGCTGCTAAAAAACTCTCATTAGGTGCAAGCTTCACCTGAAGAGCACCGTTTTCTTCTTTTATTACTGATCCGTTCAGAAGGCTGGTATATGTCTTACCCTGCATCGGAACACGGATACTTAAGTATGCATCTTTATCGTCATTATTCACTGCAACGATCACACCCTCATCTCCCAGAATCCTTGCAAATGCATACTGTCTATTCGTCAAAAGCAGCTCCTGATACCGTCCTTCAGACAATGCAGGCTGCTCCTTGTGGATACGTCCCAGTGTTTTTACCCACTGAAGAAGCTTTGGATCCGGTACATGCTCAAGGGCCTCCTTCAGATCTACTGCAGGACGAAGAGGATCATCGTTTGCCCCTTCTTTTCTTCCCTGAATGCCCCACTCTGAACCATAATACAAGGATGGAATACCAGGAAGTGTATATAACAGGGTATGTACCGGATAAATATGTCCTGGTACATTCAACTTGGAAGCAATTCTGTCCACATCATGGTTGTCTACAAAGGAATACAGCTTCAGTCCTTTGTAAATGCCTCCGTTAGCATCAAATTCCCTGCGAATGGTATGCGCTATCTCAAAATAATTGTGATCATTATGACCGGAATAAAGGCCCTTATGAAGTTCATAATTGGTTACGCTGTCCAGTTTATCTGCACTTACATAACGGCTGTAATCCCCATGGATCACTTCACCCATCAGCCAGAAATCTGCTTTTTTCTCATTGGTATAACGGCGCATCTCCTCCATAAATGAAAATTCCAGACAGTCTGCACAGTCCAGACGGATACCATCAATATCAAATTCATCGATCCAGAAGCCGATCACACTAAGGATATACTCCCTTACCTTTGGCTCCCAGTAATTCAGATTGACCAGTTCAAAACAATTCCGCCATGCTTCATAGCCGAATCCGTCATTATACGGGGAATTCCATCCGAAATTGATCCCCTTAAACCAGGAACAGTATGGGGAATTTTCCCTGTTCTGCTGAATATCCTTAAATGCAAAAAATTCTCTGCCTGTGTGGTTGAATACGCCATCCACAACAATCTTGATCCCCAGCTCATGCGCTTTTGCCACAAAAGCTTTAAAATCCTCATTGTCTCCCAGTCTGCGATCAACCAGCTTATAGTCTCTGGTATCATAGCCATGGGAAGTAGACTCAAATAATGGTCCTATATAAATCGCAGTGCAGCCTAATGACTGAACATACGGAAGCCACTCCATAAGTTCCGGAAAACGGTGTGTCACTTCCTCCTGTGTGTTCTGCCTGGGTGCACCTGTCATACCGATTGGATACATGTGATAAAATACTGCTTCTTCATACCATTTGCTCAATGTTTTATGCCTCCTGCTCTTAAGTCCGCTCATCCGGCATTTTCCTGCTCTGTAATATCTGCCGGATCGCAATTTAGGCAATCCCATACCTTTTCCGTCTGTATCTATGCACTTTGTTCAAAAAAGTCATATTATAGAACCGCCTCATAGTCAATATTATACCAATGGGAGGGCAATGCGTCAATGTTAAATGACAACATACCCTCCCATATTCTTGTATTTTATGCATAAATCTGTTATTTCTGACTATTCCAGTTATTCGCCGCTTTCATCCGTATTGCCATCTGTACTTCCGTCAGTATTTCCATCAGTACTTTCGCCAGAAGTATCTCCTGCATCAGAAGAAGCCCCAGCAATGATCCCCTTATCAAAAGAACTTTGCCAGAAATCGGAATAGGATGCCATCTGCAGAGTCACTCCTTTGGCCTGAGCCATCTCGCTTACTGTGACCAGCTTATAACCCTGCGCCACCAGCTCCGGAATGATCCTCTTTGCGGCCTCTACTGTAGGCTGATGAATATCATGCATCAAAATGATACTTCCATCAGACAGATCCCCCTCCATAACGGACTTATAATCAAGATCTGCATCCTTATAATCCCAGTCCCTGGAATCCACACTCCAGGTAAAAAACGGCTTTCCAACAGTATCAATGATATCCTGATTCCATTCTCCATAAGGTGCCCTGGCTACCGTTGCCGCCTGGCCACAGGCTTTGATCAGAAGATCATCTGTATCTGTAAACTGTTTCTTTACAGAATCCAGATCCAGATTTTTAAGATTCGGATGATCATATGAATGGCTTCCGATCTCACATCCGGCTTTTAGAATATGCTGTACCTGTTCCGGATAATTGCCCACATTTTGTCCAAGCATAAAAAACGTTGCATGTGCATTGTTCTCTTCCAGACAGTTCAACAAATCATCTGTATACTGTCCCGGTCCATCATCAAAAGTAAGACAAAGTAATTTACGCTTCTGAGAGGGGTCATAAGATCCATCTTCATTAAAATAGTAATCCTTTATTCCTTTTGATACCCAGCCAGTTTGAACATAACCATTATCATTAAAGCAGTATTTTGTTCCGGAAATATCCTGAAGCCCTCCTGCATAATATGTACCATCAGCATTCTGATACCACTTACCATTTTTATCTTCATGCCATCCTGGAGCCACATATGCTACCTTTGCCGCATCTTGCTGCCCCTTTAAAGGCTGGCGGGTCGCTGCATCTGGGTCTGTTGATATATTGGCCTGTACCTCTACCGACTTGCTTTCATCCTTTCCACTGATACGGTTGGCAATGGGAATAATGATCCCTCTTACTACAAATACCACCGCCAGAACCATAGCCACCAAATATGTGGCAAGCCTGATGATCTTCCTTCGTCTCATCTGGCGCTTTTTTCTGCGCATCCTCTCGCGTGCTGTTCTTCTGTTCATTTCACCAATAACCCCACTCTTAACTATGATTAACCGATTGTATGATTATTCGCATATGGCAGGATTAACATCCCACTTCTATACTCATATTACCTGAATAAGATCCAATTCCGGTGTTACCAGAAGAAGATCTGCTTCCTTTCCAATTGTTACTGATCCGGTTCTGTGATAGATCCCTATACTCTTTGCCGGATTTCTGGTTGCTGCAAAAACAGCGTCCTTCAGCGGAATCCCAAAAGATACTGCCTTCTTCATACAGTCAAAAAGATTAGTCGCAGAGCCGGCAATCGTGCCGTCCTGCAAGAGTGCCTTTTTATTCTGTACCTGTACCAGCTGGCCGCCCAGATGGTAAGTACCATCTTCCATTCCGGCTGCCATCATGGAATCGCTGATCAGGATCATCCTCTCAGATCCAAACATATGAAATGCTGCTCTCACTACTGAGGGATGTACATGTATCCCGTCACAGATAAGCTCTGCCATACATTCAGGATCATCAAGGGCCGCGCCGATCAGCCCTGGTGCCCTGTGTCCCAAAGGCTCCATAGCATTAAACAGATGGGTCACATGATGTGCTCCCTGTTGCATGGCTGCCCTGGCTGTATCATAATCTGCTGATGTATGTCCAAGGGAAATACATACCTGATCATGAAATTCCCGGATAAACTCCATTGCCCCTTCTGTATTGGGTGCAATGGTCATAATACGGATCTGTCCGCCGGAATACCTGTTCAGCCTGCCAAACAGTTCAGGATCTGGCTTTAGGATGTAGCCTTCCTTATGTGCCCCCTTCCTGACAGGATCAAGAAAAGGCCCCTCCATATCGATCCCCTGAACGGTTGCCCCTTCCCGGTATTCTCCCAGACTGCGGATGTTGCTAAAAATATCCTTCAGACTATCTTCAGGCAATGTCATGGAGGTTGGACAGCAGGATGTGATCCCGTGCTGCCTTTCATATCTCAGGATAGCCTTCAGTCCCTCCATATCTCCGTCAGAATAATCGTGTCCGTCGGCTCCATGTGTATGGATATCTATCAGTCCCGGCAAAACAAGCAGTCCCTTTGCATCGATTACCGTGTGGTCTGTCAGCTGCTCCCGCCCGGATACGATCCTGTGTCCTTCAATATACAGATCCTGTCTGCGGAAGCTTCCGTCCTCCTGGAACACCATACCGCCCTGAATGATCATCACTGAGCCTCCGTACCGTCTGCACCTGTTGCATTTGTATCTGCAGTGTCTGTATTTGCTGTATCTGTATTCGCTGCTTCTGTGTCAGCTGTCTCTGTATTTGCCGTATCCGCACCAGCAGCATCTGCTTCCGTAGCTGCTTCGGCCTGCTCCACGTTGGCATTGGCTACCAGGAAATCTTCGATACGCAAAAGTCCAATCGTCTCATCCACTGCTGCCTGTCCGTAAGTATCGATCAATGCAGCCATATCTCCTGCACCCGACTGCTGCAGGATCTGATCCTGAATAGCCAGACATTCCTCATCATCCAACGTAATGCCCTCGGCATCCATAATCTTCTGGACGATCAGATTCTGTTTTACCTTCTGCTGTGCATAATACTGGCACTGGCTGTCAAAATCTTCGGTAGTCAGTCCCTGAGACTCTACAAACTCTTCCAGCTTCATCCCTGCCTGATCTGCATACTTCTGTACCAGACGTTTGTACTCTGCAGAAGCCTCATCCATATCTGCCTGAGGATATTCCTTGATCTCAGAATTGGAAAACACCTGTGACCATGCCTGAGTCTTCAAAGCCTGATCTGCATTTGTTACAGCCTCTGCCTCCAGCTGGGTACGCACCCCTGCCTTGTATTCTTCCATATTGGCATAATCGGTATTATCAGTCACCCACTCATCTGTAAACTCAGGCGCTCTCCGAAAGCTCTGCAAAGTGATCTGGAATACAGCATCCTGCCCTGCCAGATCTGTCTGTCTGTAGTTCTCCGGAAATGTAACTTCAACATCCTTGGTATCACCTTTCTTCATACCGATAATACCTTCTTCAAAGCCTGGGATCATGGTACCGTCTCCGATGGTCAGATCATAATTGTTCCCTGATCCGCCTTCAAAAGCCACTCCGTCTTTCTTGCCTACAAAATTAATGGTAACTGCATCTCCATCCTGGACAGTAGCCCCCTTCTGGGTAACTTCCTTCATATTGTCCTTCAGATTCTCTGTAACACGGTTATCCACATCTTCATCTGTAACCTGCACATTACTTTTCGTCAGGACGATTCCCTTATATTCACCCAGTGTAATATATTTATCTATATCATCTACAGATACCAGACGGGTGTCTGAGTCCTGACTGCTCTTGTTCCCATCTGTATCCTGTGCTGTATCGGTCTTGGTGTCCTCTGTCTTTGTGCTGTCTGCATTGCCGCTTCCATTATTTCCGCAGCCAGCCGCCAATATCAGGCACATGGCAAGTACTGCCACGCATGTTTTTCGTTTCATTTCAGTCTTCCTTTCTCCTGTTTATGCCATCTTTATCATGAGACCCCGGTGTCAGCCCATAGGCGGTACCGGCGTGGGTCTTGAAGGATCAAACACAGCAGATGCATCAAACAAATCTGACAGCATCTCCGGATTGTAGTACATCCTGTACCCATCCACATTCCTGCGGCCCATACGGAAATAACCGTCCCGGATCTGTACAAAATATCTGCTGGAGTCCACATTACAGTAATAATTGTAGCCCTGTGACTTCAGATATTCAAACTTCTCGTCTCCGGTATAATCACCGCCATCATTAATGTCTGCGCCAAATGCAAAGATAATAATATCTGTACCGCCGATCAGTGGATCCACATTCTCCTTAAAGTTCTGCGTATCTGTCATAAGCCGTTCCATGGAAACACTGGACATATTCTTATGCCCCCAGGTATGGCTGGCAAAGATCCAGCCCTCAGCTTTCATAGCATCTGCTACTGCCTTTGCTCCTGCACGCTCTGTATCCAGGTCAAAATCCGGATGTGCATCCAGCCAGGCCTTCTTATCATCATTCAGGTCATCCGGCCTGGTCTGATAACTGATATCTGTACGGTATCCAAGGATCCCGTTATATCCAGTAAGTGCAACAATGCCTTTGGCTCCATGATAGGAAAAATCCGGATGTGCTTCAACAAAACGGTCGATCAGGGGAACCACATCATAATCCCCCACAGAGATACTCCCGTCATCCTCCACGTATTCATTCCGAACCCTGCCATCTCCATCTACTACCAGTTTTGTAGCGATCCCGTCTCCATCCTGTGAATGATAATAACACACATCATCCTGTGAAAGCACAAACGGGATTTTCCCTTCCGGCAGATACACCTCTTTTCCCTGCATCACACCATTCTCATCTATCTGGGCAAGGTCATAAATGCTCACCATCACATAACCTTTGTCATACATGGTCTGGGTGATCTGGTTAAACTCACTCATAGTGGTCATGACCTGGTCGTAACCGCCCTGTTTGTAATCTCCATCAAATGCCTTTGATGGATCTACGATCAGAGAATGATAAAAGATATGTGTTACCTGCTCAGGGCTCCATGCCACACAGGCATCCTTTGTCTGCTGATAACCAGCTGCAGCCTGCTGCATATCAGGGCTGCTTCCGTAAGCAGCATCATTCTGAAGAAGGCTGATCGCCTGGTCATAGTCATACTGAACTGCACAATTCTCTGCCTGAGCCAGTACCTGCTGGATCCGCTCTGCCTCTGCAGCTGCCGCCGGATCCGGGGTTGGCGTAACCTCTTCTGTCGCCTCTGGCGTGGGCGTAGCTTCCTCTGTTACCTCCGGCGTGGGCGTAGCTCCCTCTGTCATCTCCGGCGTTGGTGTAGCTTCTTCTGTCACCTCCGACGTTGGTGTAGCTTCTTCTGTCACCTCCGGCGTTGGTGTAGCTTCTTCTGTCACCTCCGGCGTTGGTGTGATTCCTGTCACTGCCGCCACATCAATATCTTTCTTATTATCTGTGCTGTTCTTATTACCGGTCGTCTTAATTCCATTTGTCACAGCCGTCCGGATCCTGCCAAACTGCTTCCCGATATCCTTACGGAATAGAATCCCTCCGCAGGTAAACAATACCAATATAGCAAGAACCAATCCAAGAATCCTGTTCCTCTTTCTTCTCTTTCTGCGAAGCAGGATCCGCTCATGCCGTTCCTGTCTGCGTGCTTCATAATAAGCCGCTTCAGCCTTCTCATCTGTATCCGTTTCCCCGGAATCAGCCAAACTGTCTCCCCAGAATCCTGGCTTCTCTTCCTCAGGAAGCTGCAGTTCGTCCTTAATCTCCCTGCTGTCCTCCTGTCCCGGCTTCATCTCCCTCATTCAATATACTCCTTCTTCTTCATGAACGATACAAAAGCATCCGTCCAAAAAGTTTTTCTTATCTGTATGATTCCCAATATCGTATTTTTTATTATAACCGTTTATTCTCCTAAATTCTACATTCCTATTCCGTTTTAATTTTATTTTAATAATTGCGTTTTACCTCAAACAATGTTAAAATAAACTTTGCGTGAGCATTATTACAAATTACACACAGGAGGATGCGTATATGAGTACAGTAACTATCGTCCTTCTTGTCATTCTGGTTGTTCTGGTAGGCTTGTTGATCGGCTTGTATTTTTTCGGAAAAAAGACCCAGAAGAAGCAAGAGGAGCAGCAGGCACAGATCGAAGCTTCCAAACAGACGGTTTCCATGTTGGTCATCGACAAAAAACGGTTGCCGCTGAAGCAGTCCGGTCTTCCACAGATGGTCATTGACCAGACTCCAAAGCTTCTGCGCCGTTCCAAACTGCCGATCGTAAAAGCAAAAGTCGGCCCGAAGATTTCTATCCTGATCGCAGATGAGAAGGTTTTCGACCTGATCCCGGTAAAGAAAGAGATCAAGGCAGAAGTCAGCGGATTATATATTGTAGGTGTTAAGGGTATCCATGGTACTCTGGAGGCTCCAGTCAAGAAGAAAAAAGGCTTTTTTGCCCGCTTCAAAAAAGACAAGACTCCGGAAGTTCAGGCTCAGCCAAAGCAGTCCGGCAAATCCGCAAAAAATACCAAAACTGCTGCAGCTAATACCAATACAACCGGCAAGAAAAATAAGAAAAAGAAATAAGCCGTATTTCGGCACTATATGAAATGTCTACACGCTGCGTAGACATTTTGAACAAGCTAAAGCCGTATACAAAAACCTGTATACACAGACCTGCTTCCCAGGCTGTATATACAGGTTTTTTTTGGATCCGGATTACCCGGATCTTCAATATCTTCTATAAAGCAAAATGATCGTTCTTTTCTTCTACCAGAATAGAAAGACAGCAGTCCGCCACATAACCCTCATTCATTTCCAGGGCATAGTCCACTTTCATATCCAGGCATCCTTCTTTTTCTTTAAATTCCAGATTCGTAGCAGCGATCCCCATCTGCAGAGTGCCAAAGGGTGTGGTATAAAAGGCCACGTTCTTCTTTCCCTGTTCAAAGACCATATGGGTATTCACCAGGCCTTTCTTACGCACCTCCATCCCCTTAGGGGAGATCTTGATATAATTTACTGTTGGTTTATTGCTGTCATCCAACATTTCTTCATATCGCACATAATGGCTGCCATTGCGGAAATAGTGTTCCCCCGGAACCACGATCTCTACCGGTTCCTCCTGTCCATCTCCTTCCATCATATGTAATCCGCTTACATGCACCAGCACCTGTTTTTCCATGTTATGTTCATTTCCTTTTCTGTTCAAGAATGCCTCGGCATTCTTGCTGCGAGGTGCGCAGGAGAAGTATGTCATGCAATTGCATGACATACTTCTCCTGCTCCTGTGTTATAATTCTCTGTTTTTGTTATGTTCCTGTTCTTATACCGGTCCTTTTAGTATTTCTCTATGTCGATCTTCTTTGTCATAGACACATCATAGGGCAGGATGGAATTTGCAAATCCTGTAAATTTGTCTGCCAGATCGCTGACGAAAAATCTATAAGGAAAATCCTCCTGGATTGTTCCTGCACTGAGCATATCTTTTTCTTTCAAAAGCCGTCCCAGCTCCAACGCTGTCTCATAGGCAGGATTCACAAGGCGTACACCATCTCCCATCACCTGTGCGATGGTGGATCTCAGCAATGGATAATGGGTACAGCCAAGGATCAGTGTATCAATGTTCTCTTTTTTCAGATCCTCCAGATACCTTTCGGCTACCTGGGTGGTTACAGGATCATGGGTCCACCCTTCTTCTGCCAAAGGTACAAACAGCGGGCAGGGCCGGCCGATCACTGTGATCTTCGGATCCAGCTTTTTCAGATATTTTGCATGGATCCCACTGCCAATGGTACCTTCTGTGCCGATTACACCAATGCGGTGATTCCTGGTCACTGAAGCAGCTACCTTTGCACCGGCCTCGATCACTCCAATCACCGGAATATCCTGTTCTGCCTTTACAGTATCCAGTGCAAAGGCACTGGCTGTATTGCAGGCTACAACAATGGCCTTCACCTGCTGTTCTTCCAGAAAGCGGATGATCTGACGGGAATAGCGGATAATTGTCTCCTTGGATTTACTTCCATATGGTACTCTGGCTGTATCTCCAAAGTATACGATTTTCTCCGCCGGAAGATTGCGCATAATCTCACGTGCCACCGTAAGTCCTCCGATACCGGAGTCAAACACGCCTACAGGAGCATCTCTGTCTATTTTCATCACTCATTCTCCAAATTATCAATTTTTCAAACACATTCTAATCACTGTACCAGATGATCTGTGTTTTTCTATTCTATCACCAAACACAGGGGCATGCAAGCATTTGAGGCCTGCTGCCCCTGTAAAAAACATTATAAAACAGAATAGTCCTTCTTATATCTCCAGGAACAGTGGCTGCAGGTGATACAGTCACCTGATAACACTTCCATTCTGAAAATT
>OLRJ01003226.1_pt1 | contig 11054 bp, 8 predicted proteins | sample 1672741 | NCBI WGS metagenome assembly OLRJ01 (sample SAMEA3136719, study PRJEB25190) | human gut metagenome | biome: human gut; feature: human-associated habitat; material: faeces | place: Austria | collected 2013
TGGGAACGTGTATTCTTTTTTGTGAACAAACACGAAAATGATATTAATGAGATAAAGCAGCATCTGCACATATAGTGCCGTGAATGAAACAGATACATAAGACGATAAAATACAAAAGATAAATACCGAAGATAATCAGCCCTTTACAGGCATAACATACAATAGATGAAATTTCAGGGAGCGCAGATCATGGCGCTCCCTGAGTGGCTTTTTAGAAAAAGTCTATTTAATATCCAATTCCGGCGGTTCATCCATAGTGTCGGAAACATATTTTCCGTTCTTTTTGCGCTGCCGGACACATTCTGTGAGCAGATATTCGATCTGCCCATTGACGGAGCGGAAATCATCCTCAGCCCAGGCTGCAATTTGCTCATAAAGTTTGGCAGAGAGCCTGAGAGGAATCTGTTTCTTTGGTCTGGAATCAGCCATCAGTACAGACTGCCGGAATTCACTACCGGCTGGGCATCATGATTACCACAGAGTACTACGAGAAGGTTGGAAACCATGGCAGCCTTCCGCTCCTCGTCAAGCTCTACCACATTATTCTCATTTAATCGTTCTAAGGCCATCTCAACCATTCCAACAGCACCGTCTACGATCATCTTTCTGGCATCGATAATGGCAGAGGCCTGCTGTCTCTGTAACATAACTGCTGCAATTTCAGGTGCGTAAGCAAGATATGTGATACGTGCTTCGATGATCTCCAGGCCGGCTTCTGCAACCTTCTGCTGGATCTCATCCCGGATACGTCCTGCTACAATTTCACTGGAACCGCGAAGGCTTCCTTCGTCAGCAACGCCGTCTCCTGTGGTATCTACATTTGGAGCTACATCATAAGGATAAATCCTGACGATATTGCGAAGGGCGCTGTCGCACTGCAGGGAGAGATACTCCTTGTAGTTATCGACGTTGAAAACAGCTTTTGCGGTGTCGGTGACACGCCACATAACAGCAATTCCGATTTCTACCGGATTTCCCAGACAATCGTTGATCTTCTGACGGTTGTTGTTCAGAGTCATGATCTTCAGGGAGATCTTTTTGTTTACATAAGTGGAAGATGTGGCGGCTGTGGTTCCGGTGGCAAGTGTGAGAACAGATTTTGCAGTGTTTCCGCCATCTACGTCACCACTCTGGTTCAGCTTGGTTTTGGCGGCGGGGTTCACAGCTGTACAAAATGGATTTACCCAGTAGAATCCGTCATTCTTCAGAGTTCCCACATAGTTACCAAATAATGTAAGCACCAAAGCTTCCTGGGGCTTTAACACTTTCAGCCCAAGAAATGGAACCCATCCTACTGCTGTCCAGATGGAACCAATCACGATTAAGGGAATCTGTATAAAAACAGAGCCTAGAACAAATACTGTCACTGCTGCGGCATAAAGGAAAAGAAACAGCAGCATCATTGCCATACCATTTTTACGGTTGCTTAATACTTTTTCCTGCATAATGCTCCTCCTAATTTGAGATTGTTTCAAAAATTTTTCCTGCAGTTGGCAGGTATAGCTTTGCAGAAAGGTTTTTGAAACATGCGCCAGGTGAATAACACTTGGTTGAGTTTTCTAAGATATTTGAATGATATCATTTAGATATCAAAAAGTCAATACCTTTAGCCACTGACATCTTTTATAAATAGTAGTATTAAAATATTGTTATAATCAGATTATAAGATGAAACAACGGAACGACATAATGTGGACTGCATAGAAGATGTCTGAAAATGCGAGAGTGAATATTATGGATAATAAATGTGAAATGGTAATTGAAGCGCTGGTATTGAAGCTGACCTTGGATGAGAAGATCAGTATGCTCCATGGCACCGGTTTGTTTCATAATGGTGGGGTAGAACGCCTTGGAATCCCGGAGCTGGTGATGTCCGACGGTCCGATGGGTGTGCGAAATGATTTTGAGGATGCACACTGGATGGTGATCGGAAATTCTGATGACTATGTTTCCTATCTGCCAAGCAATAGCGCATTGGCTTCCACCTGGAACCGTAAGCTTGCTTATGAGACTGGAACGGTTTTGGGGGAAGAGGCTCGTGGCCGTGGAAAAGATGTGATCCTGGCACCTGGTATCAACATTAAGAGAAGTCCTCTTTGCGGACGAAATTTCGAATACATGAGCGAGGATCCCTATCTTACAGGTGAGATGGCAGTACCACTGGTAAAAGGAGTACAAAATGCAGATACAGCAGCCTGTGTGAAGCATTTTGCACTGAATAATCAGGAGACAGAGCGCCTTTGGGTGGAAGTAAAGGTCAGCGAGAGAGCTCTTCGGGAGATTTATCTCCCAGCGTTTGAAAAAGTGGTAAAAGAAGGCCAGGTGTATTCTCTGATGGGAGCTTACAATCGCTATAACGGGGAACACTGCTGCGAGAGCAAAACTCTGCTGAACCATATTCTTCGTGAAGAGTGGAAGATGGTGAGATTCAAGAAGCCCTCATTGATGAAAAGGTAAAGAATATTCTGCGGCTGATGTATCGGCTTCATATGCTTGGGGAGGATGTGGCAATCCGAAAGCCAGGCTCTTACAATACTCCGGAACATCGGCAGAAAACCCTGGATGTTGCCCGTGAGTCCATTGTTCTTTTGAAAAATGACAAAAATCAGCTCCCTCTATGCCAGGGAAAAACCAGAAAAGTCCTGGTAGTGGGAGACAATGCCAACCGTATCCAGTCCTATGGCGGTGGAAGTGCTGAGATCAAAGCTCTTTATGAGATCACCCCACTTCTTGGTATCAAGATGCTTCTTGGCGGAAATGCAAAGGTAGATTATGTGCCAGGATATTATGCAGATAATTTTGACCATATGAATACGGAGACCAACTGGCAGGCTGACAGCCTGGAAAATGGCGGCGGTTCTATGGGCGAGAACGGCGGTGTGGCGCCGGATACAATTGTGGTAATGTTCTCGGGATCCCCGGTGGAGATGCCATGGATTAAGCGAGTACATACACTTATCTGGAACTGGTTTAACGGAATGGAAGGAGGAACTGCTCTTGCCGAAATCCTTTTCGGAAAAGTGAATCCGTCCGGCTGCATTTACCTACTTTGATGAGCAGTTAAGACATTTCGTAACAGAGTCCGGTGAGTACAAAATTTTTGCAGGAAAATCTGTGGAAGAAATTTGCCTGGCAGAAAGCTGTGAAGTGGAGGTTGGCTCTGAACAGTTACGATATTTTCTCTGATTTTGAGTGAATAAAGAAATCTTATACTTTTTTCTTGACTTCTCCCACGAACAAGCGTAATATGAACTACAACGCAATGGCGCGTTAAACTAATAACGCCGCCATTGCATTTTTTTTACCCTGAAATGGAACCTGCACCTGGAAAAGGGTGTGCTGTGATTAATGAGTCTTTATTAAGAGGAGGAAACAGACAATGAAAAAGAACTATTTATGGAGAAAAATGACAAGTGGTCTTATGGCAGCTGCGGTTACAGTAACTGCAATGCCGGGACTTGGACTTACAATGGTACAGGCAGAAGAGAAGAAAACATTAAAGGTAGCAATGGAGTGCAGCTATGCACCATACAACTGGACACAGCCAGATGATTCCAATGGAGCAGTTCCTATTTCCGGAAGCTCTGATTACGCATATGGATACGACGTTATGATGGCAAAGAAAATCTGCGACGAGCTGGGCTACGATCTGGAAATCGTGAAACTGGACTGGGATTCCCTGGTACCGGCTGTCCAGTCTGGAAAAGTTGACTGCGTAATCGCAGGTCAGTCCATTACATCCGAACGTCAGCAGATGGTAGATTTCACAGAGCCATACTACTATGCATCCATTATTACCCTGGTAAAAAGCGACGGCGATTATGCAGATGCAAAAAGTATGGCAGATCTGAAGGGCGTTACCTGTACTTCCCAGCAGAACACTATCTGGTATGATTCCTGCTTGCCGCAGATTGAGGACGCAAACATTCTTCCTGCACAGGAAAGTGCGCCTGCCATGCTGGTTGCCCTGGAATCTGGAAAATGTGACGCTGTTGTAACGGATATGCCTACCGGAATGGCTGCCTGCGTAGCTTACCCGGATTTCAAACTTCTTGATTTCTCTGGCACAGACGGAGATTTTGAGGTATCAGATGAGGATATCAACATTGGTATTTCCGTACAGAAAGGCAACACAGAGCTTCTGGATGCCCTGAACAGCGTACTGGATAAAATGACAGAGGATGATTACAAAGAAATGATGGACAAAGCAATTTCCGTACAGCCGCTGTCAGAGTAAGGGTTACAGTGATTTCGCTGCATTTGAGTCTGTTTGAAAAATCATTCCTGCATTTTGTAAGATTCACTTTGCAGGATATTTCGCAGACGGTCTTTGTAAATAAAGTCGAGAGAGATAGGAGAGAAAAATATGCTTCCTGAAACCTTCTGGGGCCGGATCCAGTATCTGCTCCAGCAATACGGCGCCTCCTTTTTATCAGGAGCCGGAAATACAATGATCATAGCCATTGTAGGCACCTTTTTAGGGTGCCTTATTGGCTTTATAGTTGGAATTATTCAAACAATTCCTGTAGATAAAAGGGACTCCGCAGTTAAAAAGACACTGGTTGGATTTCTCAAATTTATTATGGCATGCTACGTGGAATTTTTCCGCGGCACCCCAATGATGGTACAGGCCATGTTTATCTATTACGGAAGTGCTTACCTGTTCAATATCAACATGTCCATGTGGTTTGCGGCATTTTTCGTAGTATCTATCAATACCGGAGCCTACATGGCAGAAACCGTCCGAGGCGGAATCCTTTCTGTTGACGAAGGTCAGACAGAAGCTGCAAAAGCAATCGGAATGACGCATGTACAGACTATGATGAACGTAATCCTTCCACAGGCATTGCGCAACATCATGCCTCAGATTGGCAACAACCTGATCATCAATATCAAGGATACCTGCGTTCTTTCCATTATTGGAATTGTAGAACTTTTCTACACAACAAAAGGCGTAGCCGGAGCCTATTATACTTACTTTGAATCCTTTACCATCGCTATGGTAATGTACTTTATCCTTACTTTTGTATGCTCCAGACTGCTCCGCCTACTGGAACACAAGATGGAAGGTCCGCAGAATTATGACCTTGCCACAACGGATACACTGGCTCACACAAGTGGTCTGTATTCCTACCCTAAGAAGAAGGAGGAGAAATGATCATGAGTGAAAAAATCCTTGAAGTCAAGCATCTGGGAAAAGCATTTGGCAGCAATCAGGTACTGAGAGATATTGATTTTTCCGTAAGTCCGGGAGATGTGACGTGCATTATCGGACCGTCCGGTTCTGGTAAATCCACGCTTCTTCGCTGCCTGAATATGCTGGAAACTCCATCCACCGGAGAAATCAATTATCATGGAACTGACATCACCAGTAAGAACGTAAACGTTCCGGAATACCGTTCAAAGGTAGGTATGGTGTTCCAGAATTTTAACCTTTTTAACAACATGACTGCTCTGAAAAACTGCACCGTAGGTCAGGTAAAGGTTTTGAAAAAGAGCAAAGAAGAGGCAGAGAAAAAAGCTTTGTATTATCTGGAAAAAGTAGGTATGGCGCCGTACATCAACGCCAAACCCAAACAGCTTTCCGGAGGTCAGAAACAGCGTGTGGCAATCGCAAGAGCCCTTGCCATGGAGCCGGAAATTCTTCTTTTCGACGAGCCAACCTCCGCGCTGGATCCCCAGATGGTAGGCGAGGTTCTGGAGGTTATGAGAGACCTTGCACACGAAGGCCTGACCATGATCATCGTCACCCATGAGATGGCATTTGCCCGTGACGTTTCCAAGCGCGTCATTTTCATGGCAAACGGCGTCATTGTAGAAGACAGAACGCCGAAGGAACTGTTTGAAAACCCGCAGGATCCTCTGACAAGGGATTTCTTAAGCCGGTTTAGAAATGCGTAAAATAAAATGCAGAAAATCACAAAAAACGATTTTCTGCATTTTTTATCTTTACTTCAATAAGTTGATGTTCACAGTGGTGGGGAATGTGTGCTATACTGGATAAATAGAACTTGTTTACAATATATTTGAAATTCGGTATTTAACCATAGAGCCTGCCCGCAAAATTATTTCCGCAATCTGTGCGCCCCACTTTGCGGTATTTTTTCACCTGAATTCGGTTGCCGTAGCACGTTGCACCGCCTTCATCCAGGTAAAATCTCCCACAAATTGAGAAGCACATCTTGCAAAAAAGAGTTTTGGTGGGACACGCTCTTGCAGAATTAAGGAGAATCCATGATCGAAATAGGAAAAAAACAGAAGCTTATTGTGGTAAAGACCGTAGATTTCGGTGTTTACCTTGCAGCGGATAAAAATGCAGGACAGGAAGACAGAGTGCTTCTTCCTGCCAAACAGGTTCCGGAAGGAACCAGAGAAGGCGACACGCTGGACGTATTTATTTATAAAGATTCCAAAGACCGCCTGATCGCCACTACCAGAGAACCCCTTCTCCAGGTAGGCCAGACCGCAGTCCTGAAGGTCCTTCAGGTAACCAGGATTGGCGCATTCCTTGACTGGGGACTTGAGAAAGACCTGCTTCTTCCATACCATGAGCAGACCAGCCGCGTGCGGGAAGGCCAGGAATGTCTGGTAGCCCTCTACGTGGATAAGAGCAGCCGCCTCTGTGCTACCATGAAGGTATATCACTACCTTTCCACCAGAACTCCATACGTAGCAGGCGATTCCGTAAAAGGCCGCGTCTATGAGATCAGTGACCGCTTCGGCGTATTTGTAGCCGTTGATGACAAATATTCTGCCCTTATTCCTGCCAGGGAAGCCAACGGCAAATACCGCCCAGGCGAAGTCCTTGACCTCCGGGTTTCCGAGGTGAAAGAAGATGGCAAGATGAACGTCACCGACCGCCAGAAAGCTTACATCCAGATTAATGAAGATGCCGAGAGTGTCCTCAGCGTAATCGAAGAATTCGCCGGCGTCCTCCCCTTCGACGACAAAGCCTCTCCAGAGGTCATCAAACGCGAATTCGGTCTCAGCAAAAATGCGTTTAAACGCGCAGTTGGACACCTTCTCAAAGAAGGCAAGATCGAAATTAAGGACAGACGCATTTATAAAAAATAATTAAACCTGACACCCACTTATTGGAAAATAATAAAACCAGCATACCATATTGGAACCCTAAAATATGGTATGCCGTTTTTTTTTCTAAAAATACGAACGGGTGTTTACCAGAAATGCTGTATGTGTTAAACTGTTAGTTGATTATAAATATTATTGTTTTGCTATTTTGCGAAGAAGGAGACCTCACAATGGCATTTACCCACCTCCACGTCCACACGGAATACTCCCTGCTGGACGGTTCCAATAAAATCAAAGAATACGTTGCCCGTGTAAAGGAGCTTGGGATGGACAGCGCCGCCATCACAGACCACGGCGTTATGTACGGCGTCATCGACTTTTACCGGGCAGCAAGAGCAGCTGGAATCAACCCCATCCTAGGCTGCGAGGTATACGTAGCCCCTGGTTCCCGCTTTGACCGTGAGATCGGCAGTGGCGATGACCGCTACTACCATCTGGTACTCCTGGCAGAGAACAACCAGGGCTACCAGAACCTTATGAAAATCGTATCCAAAAGCTTCAAAGAAGGCTTTTATTATAAACCCCGGGTAGACCTGGATCTTCTCCGCGAATACCACGAAGGCCTGATTGCCCTGAGCGCCTGCCTGGCAGGTGAAGTAGCCCGCTTCCTCACCCGGGGCATGTACCCCGACGCCAGGAAAGCCGCTCTCCGTTACCAGGAAATCTTCGGCAAAGGCAACTTTTTTCTGGAACTTCAGGATCACGGAATCCCGGAACAGCAGAACGTAAACCAGCAGCTTCTCCGCATGCACCAGGAGACCGGAATCGACCTGGTAGCCACCAACGACATCCACTACACCTATAAAGAAGACGCTGACCCTCACGACATCCTTCTCTGCCTCCAGACAGGCAAGAAGCTCTCCGACACAGACCGTATGCGCTACGAAGGCGGCCAGTACTACGTGAAATCCGAACGGGAAATGGCAGCCCTTTTCCCATATGCATTGGAAGCCCTGGAGAACACCCACAAGATCGCCCAGCGCTGCCACGTAGAAATCGAATTCGGCGTAACCAAGCTGCCTAGATTCGATGTCCCAGAGGGTTACACTTCCTGGGAATACCTGAACAAGCTTTGCTTCGAAGGCCTGGAACGCCTGTACGATCCGGTCACCCCAGAACTTCGGGAGCGCCTGGAATATGAGCTGAACACCATCAAAAATATGGGTTACGTTGACTACTTCCTCATTGTATGGGACTTCATCCACTACGCCCGCAAAAACGGCATTGAAGTAGGTCCCGGACGAGGCTCCGCAGCCGGAAGTATCGTAGCCTACACGTTGGGAATCACCCTGCTTGACCCCATTAAATACGACCTTCTGTTTGAGCGGTTCCTGAACCCGGAACGAGTTTCCATGCCCGATATTGATGTGGATTTCGGCTTCGAGCGCAGACAGGAAGTAATCGACTACGTTGTGCGCAAATACGGCAAAGACTGTGTGGTCCAGATCGTTACCTTTGGTACCCTGGCAGCCCGTGGTGTTATCCGCGATGTAGGCCGTGTCCTTGATATGCCCTACGCCCAGGTGGACTCTATTGCGAAAATGGTTCCTGCCAAGATTCCCAATGTAAAAGTTGTCACTATCGACAAGGCCATGGAAGTAAACCCGGAGCTGAAGAAAGCATATGACGAGCAGCCGGATGTCCATCACCTGATCGACATGGCAAAACGTCTGGAAGGTCTTCCAAGACATACCTCCATGCATGCCGCTGGTGTAGTGATCAGCCAGAAGGATGTTTCCGAATACGTGCCTCTTTCCAGAGCCCAGGACGGAACCATCGTCACCCAGTTCGTCATGACCACGTTGGAAGAGCTTGGACTTCTGAAAATGGATTTCCTTGGTCTTCGAACCCTGACTGTTATCAACAACGCAGTAAAAAATGTAAAGAAAAACTATGGCATATCCCTTGATATGCAGAAAATAGACTACAACGACCAGAAGGTACTGGATTCCCTTGGAACCGGACGTACCGACGGTGTTTTCCAGCTGGAGAGCGGCGGAATGAAGGGCTTCATGAAAGAGCTGAAGCCTCACAGCCTTGAGGACGTGATCGCCGGAATTTCCCTGTACCGCCCAGGCCCCATGGATTTCATCCCCCAGTACATCCGGGGCAAGAACCGCCCGGACACCATCCACTATGATTGCCCACAGCTGGAGCCCATCCTGAAGGCAACCCATGGCTGTATCGTGTATCAGGAGCAGGTTATGCAGATCGTACAGAGCCTTGCTGGATTCACCCTGGGACGAAGCGACCTTCTCCGCCGGGCTATGTCCAAGAAGAAGCTTAGCGTCATGGAGAAAGAACGCCAGGCCTTCGTTTACGGAAATGAAGCGGAAGGGGTTCCAGGTTGTATTAAGAATGGAATTGATGAAAAGATCGCAAATAAGATCTACGATGAAATGATTGATTTTGCACAGTATGCTTTTAATAAATCCCATGCTGCAGCATATGCTTACGTTACCTACCAGACCGCTTTCCTGAAATACTATTATCCGGTAGAATACATGGCTGCCCTGATGACCTCTGTTATTGATAAGCCGGCCAAGGTTGCCGAGTATATTCAGGTCTGCCGTCAGATGAACATCCCTATTCTGCCGCCGGATATCAATAAAGGAGAGTACGGCTTTTCCGTATCAGGAGGCTCCATCCTCTATGCCCTTTCCGCCATTAAGAGTGTAGGACGTCCGGTTATCGAGGCAATCGTGGCAGAGCGAAGGGAACACGGCGAATATCTTTCCATGAAGAACTTTATCGAGCGGAATATTGAAGCTGTGAACAAGCGCGCCATTGAGAACTTTATCAAGGCAGGCGCCCTGGATTGCCTGGAAGGAAACCGCCACCAGAAAATGATCGTTTTTGGTCAGATCGTGGACGACATTTCCCGTAATAAGAAGCAGTCCATGGCCGGACAGCTGAGCCTTTTTGACATTGCCAGCGAGGAGGATAAGAAAGAATTCGAGATCCGTATGCCCAACCTGGAAGAATACGACAAGGAGACCATTCTGGCCTATGAAAAAGAGGTTCTTGGCATTTACCTGAGCGGACATCCCCTTGACCGTTACCGCAGTATCATGGAGAAAATGATCTCTGCCAGAACCATTGATTTCCAGCCTTCAGACGAAGAGGACAATGAGTCCGGTGCCCCAGATGAGTCCAGGGTAAGGGATAATCAGAAGGTTATTATTGGCGGAATGATCACGGAGAAAAATGTAAAATATACCAAGAACAATAAAGTGATGGCATTCCTCACCCTGGAGGATCTGCTTGGAACCGTGGAGGTTATGGTTTTCCCAAGAGACTATGAGAAGTGGCAGAACATGATAAACGAAGATGCCCGTGTATTTATCCAGGGCCGCGTATCCGCCGAGGACGACAAGGCCAGTAAGCTGATCCTGGAAAAGGTCCGCGCTTTTTCCGATATTCCAAGAGAACTCTGGATCCAGTTTGAGAGCAAGGACGACTATAACCAGAAGGAGAAGGAATTGCTGGAAGACCTGCGAAAGTCCCAGGGAACGGACAGTGTTGTGGTCTATCTGAAGGATGTAAAAGCCATGAAAAAATTGTCCGCAGCATACCATGTGAACCTGCAGGAGGATTGGCTTTGCCAGATGATGAAAAAATATGGTGGGAACAATGTTAAAGTAGTGGAAAAAGTCTTGAAAAACCTTTAAAAATGCTATAAACTAATGCTGAATATGTGTATAGAAAAACGAGGGCGCTTCCACTAAACGGACATGTCGTCTCCGGCGACATTACCATATATGAAAGTCAGTTGCTCCGCAACTGCCGAACGTATTCGTAATTCGGGCTAACGCCCTGCTTACTCATACGTTCCAGCCTGTCCGATATCCATGAATTCGACATGCAAGCATGACGAATTCACGGCTGCCGTCCAGGACTTTCATAGTAAAATGGAGACACAGCTCCCGACGATTCATAAGATGGAGGAGATTATTATGGCAG
>OLRJ01003227.1_pt1 | contig 11054 bp, 5 predicted proteins | sample 1672741 | NCBI WGS metagenome assembly OLRJ01 (sample SAMEA3136719, study PRJEB25190) | human gut metagenome | biome: human gut; feature: human-associated habitat; material: faeces | place: Austria | collected 2013
TGGTACCACGTCTATGTGTTATTATAATAAATTGTGTGTTCTTCGTCAACTTCTGAAGATACCCTGCAAAACGTCCAACGTTGGAATCGTCAAGCGCCGCCTCGATCTCATCCAGCAGACAGAAGGGAGATGGCTTCAGGTTCTGGATGGCAAACAGAAGGGCAATAGCTGTAAGCGCCTTTTCCCCACCGGAAAGCTGCATCATGTTCTGAAGCTTTTTGCCCGGCGGCTGGGAAATAATGCGAATTCCTGCTTCCAGAATGTCCACGTCTTCCTCAAGCTCCAGAGTGCCCTTACCGCCTCCAAACAATTCCTTGAAAGCCTTGTCAAACTCTCTCTGGATATCCTGGAATTTCTCCGTAAACTGTTTACGCATTCCCTCATCCAGTTCCTGGATAATGTTCTCCAGCTGCGCTTCTGCGGTTTTCAGATCCTCATACTGTCCGGAAAGGAAAGCATGACGCTCTGAAATCTCCTTATATTCCTCAATTGCATTTACATTAACGTTACCAAGCTTACGGATTTCATCCTTCACCTGGGCAATTTCTTTCTTCATGGCTTTCAGATCGTTCAGCTCTTCTTTTTTGTACTGAAGGGCATTGTTCGGGGTGATCTCATACTCATTCCACATGTAGGAAATCTGAGATTCCCTGTGCTCTTCCAGCTTCTCGATCTGGCTTTTCAGACGGTAACACTCTTTGTCCAGAAGTGAAATCCTGCCGGACAGCTGATCCCGCTTTTCAAAAAATGCCTTGTGGCTGGCATTTTTTTCATCCTTCACACTCTGCCAGCTCTCCATCTGAGCCTTTGCCTTGGTTTCATCCTCTTCCAAAGTCCGGATCACTGCCTCCAGGTTCTCTACAGACTGGCGCTTTCTCTCATTCTCTTCGCCGCCAAGCTCCAGCGTTTCATGAATATCTGCCTCCTCCTGGCGAAGAGCTTCCATCTCATGAGTCAGACGACCCAGAGTCTCTGCTGCGAAGCTTTCTTTCTGCTGGGCTGTACTTGCTTCCAGACGAAGAGCCTCCAGTTTTCTGGAAACCTCCTGCTCAGAAGCCCTCCAGGTCTCTAATTCTTCCTGTTTATTCTGGATAAAAGTCTCCAGTTCTTTCTCATCCTGCTCAGAAGCCTTCAATTCTTCGTCAATCTTGCTGTGATCAGCCTCTGCCTCCTCGATCTGACGGCGGATTTCCATCTGCTCTCTCTGAATCTCTCCATAGCCAGCCTGGATTTCCTTTGTCTTGGCCTCTACCTGGTTAATGTTCATCTTCGCAGTGTTCTGGGCAACATACTGCTGACGCAGTTTTTCCTGCAGATCTGCAATGGTGTCACGCATAACATTGCGCTTGCTTCGATTATCATTAATAGCAGTCTGCATGTCATCCATGTCTTTTCGAAGAGCCTTCACACTGGATTCCAGTTCTTCGATCTCACGGCGGCGGCCAAGAAGATTGCTGTTATTCTTAAAAGAACCGCCTGACATAGAACCGCCCGGGCTGAAGGATTCACCCTCCACAGTTACCATACGAAGACTGTGCCGGTACTTTCGCGCAATGGCAATGGCATTGTCAATGTGATCCACCACGAGCACGCGTCCCAGAAGATAAGTGGCAAGTCCAGCATACTCCGGACCTGTAGTTACCAGTTCACTGGCAAGCCCGATCACTCCCGGCTCCTGCAGTGCATCCCTCTGGGTAAAACCACTTCTGGTATTGATACTGTTAAGTGGAAGGAACGTAGCGCGGCCGAAACGGTTTTTCTTCAGAAATTCGATCATCTGCTTGGCCGTCTGTTCATTGTCTGTGACAATGTTCTGAATACTTCCGCCAAGAGCCGTCTCGATGGCGATCTCATACTCCTTATTTACCTGGATCAGATCTGCTACAACACCCTTAATTCCTGGTACCAGGTCCTTCTGTTCCATTACACGGCGGATACTGTTTCCGTATCCGTCATAGCGCTCTGTAATATTTTTCAAAGATTCCAGCCTGGAAGCCTCACGGTGATATGCGCTCTGGCCGATTTCCATCTGGCTGTTCTGTTTCTTTAATTCATCTGTAATTTTATGTACTTCATTATCCAGGCGCTGACACTCTGCATTCATGTCCTGGATAAGTGTGGTAATTCCCTGAAACTTCTCCTTTGCCCTCTCCAGCTCGCTCTGCTGCTGGGCTTCCTCTGTTTTCAAATGAAGCTGTCTCTGACTGATTCCCGCTTTACGGATGTCGATCTGCTCCATCATGGTATCGAAACGCTGGGCTTTTCCTTTGGTAGTGGCACGGGTATTGAGAAGCTCGATGATCTCGTTCTTGCCATTCTCCACTGCCTGAGAGCACTCTTCGATCTGTGCCTGAATATTGGAAATCCGGTCCTCTTCTGCCTCCTGGCGCTTCCTGGCTTCCAGAAGAGCTGCATGGAGCTGGGATTTCTCCGCCTCCTGACTCTCCAGAGATTCCTGGCGTTCCTTCAGATCCGCCTCAATGGTCTGCAGACGGCTCTTGTAATGCTCTTCGCTCTGCACTCCGGACAAAATCTGTTCCCGGAGTACCTTGGTCTCACCATCCAGTTGCTGCCTGCGGATTGCCTTATTCTGCGTCTCTTCACGCAGCTGATCCATCTGGGAATTCAACTGTTCCAGTTCCTCTTCCAGACGGTCATATTCCACTTTTGTCTGCTCGTAGGCCTTCTGATTCTCCTCCAGTTCCTCTGCAGCCCGGGTATTCTTGGTATCCAGCTCTTTTAATTCACGGCTGATCTCCTCGTTTTCCAGAAGGAAACTGTTCACATCCAGTTCCCGCAAAGTGTCTCTTTTGGCAAGATAAATTCTGGCTGTCTCAGACTGGCGCTCCAAAGGGCCCAATTGTCTGGTAAGCTCACTTAAAATATCGGTAACACGCACCAGGTTCGCCTGCTCGTCCTGCAGCTTCTTAATGGTAGTTGCCTTTCTTCGCTTAAACTTTACGATTCCGGCAGCTTCGTCAAAAAGCTCACGGCGCTCTTCCGGCTTACCGCTTAAGATCTTATCAATCTGTCCCTGCCCGATGATGGAATAGCCCTCCTTACCAATACCGGTATCGTAAAACATCTCATTAATATCCTTCAGACGACAGGCACTTCCATTAATAAGATATTCACTTTCACCGGAGCGGTAAAGTCTTCGGGTAACCGTAACCTCATTAAAATCAACCGGAAGCTTGTGATCGCTGTTATCCAGAGTAATGGCAACAGAAGCAAAGCTAAGGGGCTTTCTGGTCTCCGTACCGGAAAAAATAACGTCCTGCATGTTTCCGCCTCGAAGCTGCTTGGCACTCTGTTCTCCAAGAACCCAGCGGACTGCATCACCTACGTTGCTTTTTCCACTGCCGTTTGGGCCAACGATTCCCGTAATTCCATTATGAAATTCGAAATTGATTTTCTGTGCAAAGGACTTAAACCCGTGCACTTCAATATTTTTTAAATACATGTATTCGAATCCTTGTTATTATTGTTATAAATTACTTGCATTATTTCACAAAATTCACAAGATGCGATATTTTAGTTATGATTTTCAGTCGTCTGTCATCCGCATATACTGCTTTCCTATTTCTTCATCTTACGGATTGCCTGGTAAGCAGCTTCCTGCTCTGCAGCTTTCTTGGTGTGGCCCACGCCGGTTCCCATTACCTGGCCGTTGACAAGAACATCTACGGTAAAGCTCTTATTGTGATCCGGACCTTCCTCCTTCATCAGACGGTACTCCACAAGATGAGTTCCTTTCTCCTGTACGATTTCCTGCAGGATGGTCTTGCTATCATAAAAGAGCTGTTTGTTCTCAAGATCGTTCAGAATAAATTTCAGAACGAACTCCTTTGCACTAGCAAAACCACCGTCCAGATAAATAGCTCCAAGCAGAGCCTCTGTTGCATCGGAAACAATAGAGTCACGGTTTCTTCCACCGGTCATGTCCTCACCTTTTCCAAGGAGCAGATACTGCGGCAGTCCGAAATCTCTTGCACAATAAGCAAGACTGGGCTCGCAAACCAGGCTGGCTCTCTTCTTGGTCAATTCGCCCTCTGGAATCTGGGTGAACTTCTTATAGAGAAAATCACTGCTGATCAGCTCCAGAACTGCATCTCCAAGAAACTCCAGGCGCTCGTTGCAGCCTGCCTTACCAAGCTTCTTCTCGTTGGCATAGGAACTATGTGTCAGTGCAAGGATCAGAAGGTTCCTGTTCCTGAACTCATAACCGATCCGGTTCTCCAATGCTTTTAACTTTTTTTCCATGATAAACTTCCTTCCCTCTGACTAGCTGGCAGCCCTCCGGCAGGTCTTTGCCGAAGAGTCTGCTGCAATGCATGGATGATCATACTTTTTCTGGTGTCTCTTCCACCATATGGGCAGCGATTTTCTCATTGATCTTCTGCTGTCTGAACTGAACACACTGAAAAATAGCGTGGCGGATCTCAACTGCCCTGGCACTGCCGTGTGTCTTCACAACCAGTCCCTTAAGACCCAGAAGAGGGGCTCCGCCGTACTCACTTGCATCAAATGCCTTCATGGTTTCTTTGACGGCTGGTTTCACCAGAAGAGCTCCAACCTTGCTGCGGGTGTCCTTCATAAGGCCGGTTTTAAGCATCTTTATAAAGGTACTTCCAAGTCCTTCATAAAGCTTCAGGATCACATTTCCGACAAAAGCCTCGCAGACAATCACATCTGCATAACCAGCCGGAATATCCCTTGCCTCAATACTTCCGATGAAATTGATCCCCTGGCATTCTTTCAAAAGAGGGAATGTCTCCTTCACAAGAGCATTTCCCTTCTCCTCCTCTGCACCAATGTTTACAATGGCAACACGAGGGTTCTTGATTCCAACCACATCTTCCATATAGATGGAACCCATCTTTGCAAACTGCACCAGATGCTCTGGTCTGGCATCTACGTTCGCACCGCAGTCAATAAGAAGTGACACACCATTCTGGGTGGGAATCAAGGGTGCCAGCGGCGGACGCTGTACTCCTTTGCTTCTTCCTACGATCACCTGACCACCTACTAAAATGGCGCCTGAGCTTCCAGAGGAAACAAATGCTTCTGCTTCCTGCTTCTTCACAAGATTCAGTCCTACCACAATGGAAGAATCTTTCTTCTTACGGATTGCCAGAACCGGAGGCTCTGCTGTCTCGATCACCTCTGTGGTATTCACGATCCGGATTCTTTCCTTGGGGTAATTCTGAAATTTACCCAGCTCATTCTCAATTACATCCTGTCTGCCGGTAAGGATCACATCAATGTCTTCCCTCTCGGTAACAGCCTCTACGGCTGCTTTCACTGGTTCTGCCGGAGCGTTGTCTCCGCCCATGGCATCTACTACAACTCTAACTGTCTCTGCCATATTTTTCTCCTCTTCGGATATTCTTCAATACTGTACTCTGGTAATGTAAAAACATCCATTATAATCGGGATATGCAAAACACAGCCCCTGTTCAACAGCTCCGCCATACCAGAGCATGTTTGAAAAAGGCTACAAGGTACACTATCCCGAATAATACTATTCTACTTTATCTGCCCCCTCTTAGTCAATAGGGAATCAAAGAAAGGTTTCTGACCACGCTTCGGGTTGACGAAGCTTCCAATCTCCGCTATACTCTCACTGGGAGCAGATAGGTGCCGGTGTGCCTCCTGGTCTTCAAAACCAGTGTGGGGCGCTAATCCCGTCCCGGATGGGTTCGATTCCCATATGTTCCCGCCAAAATATATACATTTTGTCTTTCTTTCGCAGGACTCTCACACCAGGCAGCTGACTACCTGGTTTTTCCCAACACTCTCGTCCCATTTTCCATAACCGTAATCCGTTCCTTGTCGAAGCCTTCCAGCAACGTAATGGCACATTTTCTCGATATCCCCAGCCGGTCACGAAATTCACCGGTCTGGATCACCCCTTTTTCTTCATATATTAACCGTACCATATCCAATGCTTTCTCACGGATTTCGCTGTGTATATAGTGCTTTTCGTCAAAGCGTACCAGCTGGCCTCCCCGCACCATTGCAAAGAAAATTCCGGAAAAATCCTTTTCCTGGGAAAAGGCGCTTTTTACTTCATCGGTCAATGGCGGGGTAAAACCGGATTTCAGGTATAATTCCTGTAAACGAAGGAATGTTGTATTGACAGGGATTTCTTTTGCTGCCTGTTCTGCTGCCTTGGAACAGATAGTTTTTTTCTTTCCTATAGGACAGAAACTATCTTCCTGATTTTCCTGTCTTCTACGCCGCTTCACAGCATTTGGATTCAGCACAACACCGCCGCCGATGGTCTCCACCGGCGAATAAAATCTTATGACAAAATGGTCCCCCGTCTTCATTGCTGTGGTCTGTTCCATCCGAAGCTGAACCACAGCCTCTTCTCCTGGCTTCAATATTTCCCGATCAAATAAAATCACTTTACACACAAGCTCTGCTGCCCCGTGATAAAGATGTACCCGGGTACCGTTTTTTATAGAACGATGTGCGGACCTCAGCAGGCGCAGCCGCACATCTGCCATCATAGTACTCTCCATACTCCCGGCAGCTGCCAGGATCTCCCCTCTGGAAATCTCATCCTTTCCAATTCCAGGAAGATTTACAGCGACCCGCTGCCCGGGAAAGGCTCTGGTGGTTTCCTCACCATGAACCTGAATGCTGCGGATTTTTACTTTTCCGCCACGGGGATATAGCATGGCGTCAGAATCCAATTCCAGAATACCGTCAAGCAGCGTACCGGTGATGATGGTGCCAAATCCCTTTAATGAAAATACACGATCTATTGGCAGACGATACTTTACTACTTTTCCTCCATCAACCAATCCACTTTCTCTTTTGACAAGGCTCAATGTGTCCTCGCCATCCGCATTCACACACAGCTTCCACAGCTTTTCCCGAAGTTCTTCAATCCCCCGTCCATCCACAGCACTGGCTGCCACCACGTCTGCATTTTCCAGAAACGTCCCTCGGACAAGCTTCTGGATTTCCTCCCGAAGTCCCGCTTTCCACTCCAGATCTGCTTTCGTAATCACCACAATACCAGTACGGATTCCAAGAAGGGAAAGGATTTCCAGATGTTCCCGTGTCTGGGGCATAACGCCCGCATCCGCCGCGGTCACCAGCATGGCAATGTCAATTCCGCCAGCCCCTGCCAGCATATTCTTTATAAACCTTTCATGCCCGGGCACATCAATAATCCCAGCCCTGGTACCATCTGGAAGGTCCAGAAAAGCGAACCCATTTTCAATTGTAATTCCCCGCTTTTTTTCCTCTGCCAGACGGTCTGTATCCTTACCTGTCAGTGCCTTCACCAGACAGGTCTTGCCGTGATCAATATGCCCGGCAGTGCCTATGATCCTATACCTCTTCTTCTCCATATCCTTTTCCAATTTCATTTACTCTAAATAAATCAATACAACAAACAGCTTCAAGAAACGGGATAACACATCCTCTGATGCCAAAATCATACCTGCAATAATCTTTTAAAGAAACAGCGCGAAGAATCCACTTCTCCGCGCCATTCCTTATATTTATAACAATATTGTCATTTTTTCATTCTTATATCTGTAAGATGAATTAATTTTATAACATTATTCTACTGTAACAGACTTTGCCAGGTTTCTCGGCTTATCCACATCCAGACCTTTGGCAACGCTGACATAATAGCCCATAAGCTGCAGCGGCACAATGGCAAGGCTGGTAGTAAAATATTTCTCTGTCTTCGGAACATATACTGAGAAATCAGCCGTATCCTCAATGCTGTAATTGCCATAGCTGGTCAGTCCCATAAGGTAAGCGCCACGGCTCTTTACCTCAACCATATTGCTGAGCGTCTTCTCAAAAAGCTCCTTCTGTGTCATCACACCGATCACCAGAGTGCCATTCTCCACCAGACTGATGGTTCCATGCTTCAGCTCGCCTGCAGCGTAAGCCTCAGAATGAATATAACTGATCTCCTTCATCTTCAGGCTTCCCTCCATGCTGATGGCATAATCAATACCACGTCCGATGAAGAAAATATCATGGGCATTTGCATACTTGCTTGCGAACCACTGGATACGCTCCTTATCATCCAGGACACGGCTGATCTTATCCGGCAGTGTCTCCATCTCTTTAAGAAGGCTCTCTGCGCGGCTCTCTTCCAGTCTTCCCTGAACAAAGGCGCTCTGGATGGCCAGCAGATACATGGCGATCAGCTGGGTGCTGTAAGCCTTGGTAGTAGCAACAGAAATTTCCGGGCCTGCATAAGTATATAAGGTATAGTCGCTCTCTCTTGCAATACTGGAGCCAACTACATTCACAACGCTAAGTACCGGCACATTTCTCTCCCTGGCAAGACGAAGAGCCGCCAGGCTGTCTGCAGTCTCACCGGACTGGGAAATGATCACCACCATGGAATCCTCCACAAGGATCGGGTCACGGTAGCGGAACTCAGAAGCCACATCCACCTCAACGGGAATCTTCGCCATAGACTCAATCACATATTTTCCAACCATGCCTACATGGTAAGCAGAACCACAGGCAATGATATAAATACGTTTCAGGGACGCCAGCTTCTCATCAGTAAGTCCGGTCTCGGAAAGATCAATGTGACCGTCTTTTACATAAGCTCCAATGGTATCCAGAACGGCCTTAGGCTGCTCATGAATCTCCTTGAGCATGAAGTGCTCATAGCCGCCTTTCTCAGCAGCTGCTGCATCCCACTGGATCTCTACAACATCTTTTTCGATTTCTTCACGGTCAATATTGTAGAAATGAACCTCATCACGGGAGAGCTCCGCGATCTCAAGGTTGCCGATGTAGTAAACCTTTCTGGTCTGATCCAGGATTGCCGGAACATCAGATGCGATCAGGCTTCCTGTCTCACTTTTTCCAATGATCAGCGGGCTGTCCTTACGGGCTGCAAATAATTTGCCCGGATAGTCCTTAAAAATAACGCCAAAAGCATAAGAACCGCGGATACGGAGCATGGCTCTGGAAATAGCCTCCAGGGGAGTGCCGGTTTTCTTGTAATAATAATCCACCAGCTTTACAGCAACTTCTGTATCCGTCTGAGAATAGAATGTATAACCAGAGCGAAGAAGCTTGGTCTTCAGCTCCTGGTAGTTCTCAATAATTCCGTTGTGGACAAGTACCACAGACTTGTCATCTGTGCAGTGAGGATGGGCATTGGTCTCAGAAGGCTCTCCGTGAGTGGCCCAGCGGGTGTGGCCGATACCACAGGTACCTGGTACCGCGGAACCACCGTCTGTTTTCTCAATAAGTGTCTTCAGACGGCCCTTGGCTTTCACAATGGCGATCTTCTCTGTCTCCTCATTCCGGACTGCGATACCAGCTGAATCGTAGCCTCTGTACTCCAGCTTGGAAAGGCCCATCAGCAAAATCGGTGCCGCCTGCTCATCTCCTACATAACCAACAATTCCACACATAAAATTTCCTCCTCGTCTCAGATATTCTCCTCGTTCTTCTCCTCGTTTTTCTCCTGGCCAGCCGTCCTCTGCCATGCCTCAATGCCTTCTGTATTCTCCTTCTGGAAAAGGATCTTGAAGGTAAGCATGAGAAGCTTGATGTCCAGTCTCAAAGAATAGGTCTCAATATAAGTGAGATCCAGCTTCAGCTTGTCATAAGGTGTCGTGTTGTATTTACCATAAACCTGGGCGTAACCGGTAAGTCCGGCCTTCACCTTCAGGCGGTAATCAAATTCAGAAATACGCTCGCTATAAAGCGCTGCGATCTCCGGTCTCTCAGGTCTTGGACCAACCAAAGACATATCACCTTTTAAAATATTAAAAATCTGTGGCAGCTCGTCAAAATGGATCCGGCGGATGATCCTGCCCACAGGTGTGATCCTGTCGTCCTCTTTCCTGGCAAGCTGTGCGCCCTTTACCTCGGAATCCATCTTCATGCTCCGAAATTTCAGGATCATAAAAACTCTCTTATCCCTGGTAAGACGGGGCTGCTTGTAAAACACAGGACCGCCGTCATAAAGCTTAATGGCAAGCGCGATCAGCAGCATAAATGGCGATGCGATCACCAGTCCCAACAGTGAAAATACAATATCTACCACTCTTTTGAAAAACAGCTGCTCTGCTGTGAGGCGCAGGTTACGTGACAGCAGCAATGTGGTGTCAAACAGATGGATATCGTCTGCATTTCGAAGCATGATATCAGAAAGCTTCGGAACGGAATAGCACCGGATATCTCTTTCAAAACAATATTTCAGCAGTACATTCCGCTCATGGGAAGGAATGTCCCCGATCACTACAGCCCTATATCCGTCAATCTTCTCTTTCAGTGCGTCAAGGCCAAGGGAAAGAGGTGCCATCTCTTTGATCGCATATTTATCCTCCCTGGTCTCCAGCTTATTCCTTAGATCCCCAGGATTACGGCCACCGTAGATCATCAGCATCTGTCTGGGCGGATACAGTCTGGTATACACAAAACGCATACCCACAACCCATACCACTACGATCACAAGATCGATTCCAGTCATGGCAAGCATAGGGGACAAATGCTCTCCCAGGCGCCAGCGTCCGATCAGGCACAGCTGCAGATACGTAATAAAGTTCACGCAGACCACCGAAAGGATCTGGGAATAGATCACCTCAAACACACGTAGGTAACCAACCTTAAATCCACCGTAAATCTTATAGAAGAAATACATCATCAGCACATACAGGCCGATTACTACCTGATTACCTCTGTCGAACCGTCTGCCGATCACATTCTTATGCGCATAGAACCTATACCAGATGTAGGCAAAAAGCAATGTCTCAATAGCAACAATCACCGCAGACGCCGAAAACATGATCAGTCTCTTATATCGTTCGCGATTTTCCATTTTTTCCTCCAGTAAAATTTCTGTAAAACCTATACGTTGTATAAGTATAGCACAAAAAACCTCAGAGATAAACGATTTTTTTCGTCATCCATTTTGACAAAATTTGACAATGATGGGTTGCCTTCCGAAAAGAACCGTGATAAAATCAGTACATATTTTAGGTAGCGTAACTGCTTTAATGTGAACTTCCGAAAATAAATCCCCTAAAGGCAGAAACACA
>OLRJ01003230.1_pt1 | contig 11042 bp, 9 predicted proteins | sample 1672741 | NCBI WGS metagenome assembly OLRJ01 (sample SAMEA3136719, study PRJEB25190) | human gut metagenome | biome: human gut; feature: human-associated habitat; material: faeces | place: Austria | collected 2013
AGGTCAGATGCCGTTACCGCCATATATCACACATCAGTTAAAGGACAAGAACCGTTATCAGACTGTTTACGCAAAATATGACGGTTCTGCAGCAGCTCCGACTGCAGGGTTACATTTTACACCGGAACTGCTTCAGCAGGTAAAAGATATGGGCGTTGATATTGCAGAGGTAACACTGCATGTCGGACTTGGTACTTTCCGTCCCGTAAAAGAGGACAACATACTTGACCATAAGATGCACGTTGAGCATTACTCCATACCGCAGGAAACTGCCGATAAGATAAAGGCTTGCAGAGAGCGTGGAGGACGTGTCATTTCAGTCGGCACCACAAGCTGTCGTACACTTGAATCTGCCGCATCGCTTGACCCTAACGGCGAGATAAAAGCCTGCTCGCACGATACGGGTATATTCATTTACCCCGGCTATGAGTTCAAGGCTATAGACGGACTTATTACGAATTTCCACCTTCCCGAAAGTACGCTTATAATGCTTGTAAGCGCATTCTTAGGCAGGGAAAAGACGCTCAACGCTTATAATGTTGCGATACAGGAGAAATATCGTTTCTTCAGCTTCGGCGACAGTATGATGATAATATGATGAACATCGTTAAAGTAACCCTGCCCGAAAAGTGCAGGATAATTTGCGTCAGTGATATACACGCACATTATGATGAGTTTGCAAGGCTTTTGCGTAAGTGCGACTACAATAATGAAAGCGACTATCTGTTCATTCTCGGTGATATTCTGGAAAAGGGCAGGCAAAATATCGAAACACTGCACTTTATACAAAAATTATCCCACGACAAAAAATGCGTATGTATCAAGGGTAACAACGATACGATGGTATCGCGTATGGCGTTTGACGATGAAAAGGAAAAGTTTCTCGAAAGGCTTACATACCGCCCTGTAAACGCTTATATGCAAATGGCGGAGAGTATCGGTATTACCGATTTCACGACAGATTTTGATAACAAGCGTAATGCTGTCAACCAAAAATTCGCTAAAGAACTGTCGTTCGTTTTGGGGCTTCCGACGGCTATAGAAACCGAAAAACACATTTTCGTTCACGCAGGTATAGAAAACCGCACGGACTGGGAAAACAGCTCAGAGCAGTTTGTTCTGTGCGCACCGTGGTGGATAAGAAGCGGTCACGCTCTTGATAAATATGTTGTTGTCGGTCATTTCCCGACCTATAATTTTGCAAGAGGAAAAAACACCAATCTGCCAATAATCGACAATGATAAAAAGATCATTGATATCGATGGCGGCTGTTCGGTAAAATCGGCAGGACAGATAAATGCTTTTATAATAACTAAGGACGGAGAAAGCTACAGCTATGACAACGTATTCGAGCCGTCCGAGCCGTGTGAAAAATGTACGGTCATCAAGGATTATACAGCCGCTCGGCATTATTCTTATCTTGATTATGAAAAGAGCGACCTTGAAATACTCGGCAAGTCAGAGGGACTGGTGTCGGTGCGTGATAAGCACAGCGGCAACAGCGGACTTATTCCCGAAGGTTTTATAGCCGAATGGGGCGACGGCCGTTTTCACGGCTGGACTAATCTTGATGCGTTTGTTTGCGTTAATAAAGGCGAAATATTCTGCGTTTATTATAAGAATGAAAAATACTGCTACGGCATAGCACAAAGCGGAGAAGTAGGAATGATACCACTTGACTGCGTTGCCGTATTTAAGGAGAAATATGTTTAAAGTACTGAAAACAGACGGTGTGGCAAGACGAGGAGAGTTTCACACACCTCACGGTGTTATACAATCGCCGTTTTTTATGAATGTCGGCACTTCTGCGGCAATCAAGGGCGGTATATCATCGCTTGACCTCAAAGACCTCAAGTGTCAGGTGGAACTTTGCAACACCTATCATCTTCACGTTCGTCCGGGAGATGATATAATATATAAAATGGGCGGACTTCACAAGTTTATGAACTGGGACAGACCGATACTTACCGACAGCGGCGGATTTCAGGTGTTCTCGCTTGCGAAGCTCAGAAAGATAAAGGAAGAGGGAGTATATTTCAACTCCCACGTTGACGGCAGACGTATTTTTATGGGTCCCGAAGAAAGCATGAGGATACAGTCGCATCTTGCCTCAACGATAGCTATGGCATTTGACGAATGTATAGAAAATCCCTCGCCGTATGATTATGTAAAGAAGTCGGTTGACAGAACAACAAGATGGCTGCAGCGCTGCATTGACGAAATGGCAAGGCTTAATTCTCTGCCCGAAACGATAAACCGTCAACAGATGCTGTTTGCAATAAATCAGGGCGGAACTTATGACGATATAAGAGCCGAGCATATGAAAACAATAGCAAATATGAACGTTGACGGCGTGGCTATCGGCGGACTTGCCGTAGGCGAGCCTACAGATGTTATGTACAGGATAATAGAAACCGTTATCCCGCACGCTCCGACAGACAAGCCCCGTTATCTTATGGGTGTTGGTACTCCGTCAAATACAATAGAAGCCGTTTACAGAGGCGTTGATATGTTCGACTGCGTTATGCCGAGCAGAAACGCACGTCACGCTACCGTTTTCACATGGAACGGCATCACTCACGTCACGAATCAGTGCTTTGAAACCGATTCACTGCCGATAGACCCCGAATGCGACTGTCCTACCTGCCGCAATTTCTCAAGAGCGTATATAAGACACCTGTTTAAATCAGGAGAGATGCTCGGCGGAAGACTTGCTGTACAGCATAATCTATATTTCTATAATACGCTTATGGAGAAGATAAGAGCGGCAATCGAAGAGGGAACTTTCGAGGAATTCAGAAATCACTATTCACCGCTTTTAGCGTCAAAACTTGTCTGATTTTCTTTGAATTATCACATAAGGGTGATATAATAACAAACTATGATTTAAAGCGAAAAGGAGAGCGTATGAAGCTTATAAATATAGGCTACGGCAACACCGTCAATTCCGACAGGGTAATAGCTGCTGTGAGTGCCGATGCCGCACCGGTAAAGCGTATAATATCAGCGGCAAAGGATAACAACACTGCCATAGATGCGACCTGCGGCAAAAAGACCAAAACGGTCATAATAACCGACAGCAACCATGTAGTCCTGTCGGCACTTGATATATCGCATTTCACAGGCATAACCGCAGGTGAAGAGGTAAATGAATAACAGGGGGAAGAACAGTATGAACAAAGGATTGCCTATAGTAATTTCCGCACCGTCCGGCTGCGGTAAGGATACGATACTTGAACAGCTTTACAAGAAAAACTCAAATCTTACACAGTCGGTTTCCGCTACCACAAGAGCAATGCGTGAGGGCGAAATTGACGGAGTAAGCTATCACTTCACGACTACTGACGCATTTGAAAAGATGATAGCAAACGGTGAAGTGCTTGAATACACGCAGTATTGCGGCAACTATTACGGTACGCCTAAGAAAGCCGTTACGGATATGCTTGAACAGGGCAGGGACGTAATACTCAAGATTGAGGTCGAGGGTGCGATGAATATAAAGAAGATATTCCCCGAATGTGTGCTTATATTCATACTTCCGCCCTCAATGAGCGAGCTTGAAAGAAGGCTCAGAAAAAGAGGCACCGAAACGGAAGAAACTATCGCCGCAAGAATAGCGCAGGCAAGAAACGAGCTTCAGTTTGCAGACAAGTTTGATTATCTTGTAGTAAACGGCGAGCTTGAAAAGGCGGTAGATGATGTGAATACCGTTATCCTTGCGGAAAAGATGAACACGAAGCGTTCACTTTCGTTACTTGAGGAAATCAAGAAATCGTAATGAGCGACCGCTATGATAAGGCTATCGTATCGGTAGTAGTCGATAAGGCGCTTTACAGCTTTGATAACGAGTTTGATTATTATCTTCCGCAGGGAGTTAAGGCAAGCGTAGGTCAGCGTGTAATTGTGCCGTTCGGCAAAGGCGGTAAGAAGCGTGTCGGCCTTGTGACCGGCTTTAAGCAGAATGCGGATTACGGACGGCTCAAGGATATATACTGCGTTATAAATGACGGAGTGATACTGGGTGACGAGGCTCTGCGTCTTATGCACTGGCTGAAGGACAATACCTTCTGTACCTATTTTGATGCGGTAAAGACTATCCTGCCCGGAGGTATGGCTCTGAATGTATCTCAGAGATATGCCATAAGCGATGAGTTCAGAAAAGCCCCCGACAGCTTTGCTCTTGAACCTGAGGAGCAGGCGGTATCGGCTATGCTTCTCGGCTGTAAAAGCGACAGAGAACTTAACGATATGATCGAATACGGCTTTGACGAACAGCAGAAAAAGCTGATTGGGCGTCTTTCGGAAAAAAGCGTACTTGTTTCGCTTGATATTATAAAGCAGCGAGTAGGCAGCGAAACCGAAAAAAACGTAAGGCTTACAGACAGCTATCTCAGCGGCGAGTATGCCGACAAAGGCGGAAAGCCCCTTACCGCAAAACAGAAAAAGGTAGCCGATTTTCTGACGGATGCCGATTCCGCATCGGTAAAGGAAGTATGTTATAATTGCGTTGTAACAGCCGCCGTTATAAACAATATGGAGAAAAACGGCATTGTAGAATGCTTTGACAATGAAGTTTCACGCTCGCTCACCGCAGGAGCAAAGGCGGTAAGGAGCATTGACGATATAGTGCTGTCAGATGAACAGACCGCCGTATACAGCGGAATGTCCGAACTTATGGACAGCGGCAAGCCGCAGTGTGCCTTACTTAAAGGCGTTACCGGAAGCGGCAAGACCACCGTTTTCTTAAAGCTTATCGACAAGGCATTAAAACAGGGGAAAACAGCCCTTATGCTTGTTCCCGAAATATCGCTCACTCCCCAGATGGTGAGAAATTTTACCGATCTTTTCGGAAGCAACGTTGCGGTAATACACAGCAATCTTTCGCTCGGTCAGAGGACAGATGAGTACAAGCGTATCGAAAAAGGCGAGGCAAGGATAGTCATAGGTACAAGAAGTGCCGTATTCGCACCGCTTGACAACATCGGTATAATCGTTATTGACGAAGAGGGCGAGCATACCTATAAATCCGAAAAATCTCCACGCTATCAGGCAAGGAGCATAGCAAAGCAGAGATGCTTTTACCACAATGCCACGCTTCTTTTAGCATCTGCAACTCCAAGCCTTGAAAGCGCATACTTTGCGTCAATCGGCAGATATAAGCTGTTTGAGATGAAAAAGCGTTACAGCCAGCCGGTACTCCCCGATGTGTATCTTGTCGATATGAAGGTCGAGGTCGAAACCGGTAACCGTTCCAATTTCAGCAGGGCGCTTGCCGATGAGATAAAGAATAATCTGCAAAGAGGAGAGCAGACGATACTTCTGCTCAACCGCAGAGGCTACAACACCTATATGAACTGCATAAAGTGCGGCGAGGTGTATAAATGCCCCAACTGCAATATTCCTCTTACATATCATAAGACAAACAATTGCATGATATGTCACTATTGCGGCTATACCGAGGTATTCACAGGAAAATGCAAATCGTGCGGCTCGAAGTTCATATACAGCACAGGTACAGGAACACAGCGTATAGAAGATGAAATATCGACGTTGTTTCCGTCTGCCAGAGTATTGCGTATGGACGCAGATACCACGATGAGCAAGTTTTCTTACGAAAAGAATTTCGATAAATTCAAAAACGGCGAGTATGATATTATGGTCGGCACTCAGATGATAGCCAAAGGGCTTGATTTTGAGAACGTGACGCTTGTCGGCGTACTGCTGATAGATAAATCGCTGTACGCAGGCGATTATCTCGGTTATGAAAAGACGTTTTCGCTTATAACACAGGTGGTCGGAAGATGCGGCAGAGGCTCGAAAAAAGGCAGAGCGTATCTGCAGACCTTTTCTCCCGAGCATTATGTTCTTAATCTTGCGGCTGACCAGAATTACGATGAGTTTTTCAGACAGGAATGCGAGATAAGAAAAGCACTGCTGTTTCCGCCGTACTGCGATATATGCGAAATAGGGCTTTCATCGGTTGATGAAGCGGCCTGCAAAAAAGGCTCTGACAGTTTCGTAAAGCTGTTTATGAAAAATCTTGAGGGTCACGGTATCCCTATAAGAGTGCTTGGACCGTCCGCCTGCTCGGTGGCAAAGGTAAACGGCAAGTACCGCTATCGTATCATTATAAAATGTAAGAATAATAAAGAATTCAGATTGGTTATGAAGGCTACACTGCTTGATGCATATAAATCACCGGCACTTGATAAAGTCAGCTTCTTCGCCGATATGAACGGCGAGATTATATAAACAAAAGAAAGGATTTTTGAAATGGCAAAGAGAATAATAGCTAAGGACGGCGACGAATCGCTGAGAAAAAGATGTAAGGACGTTACCGTATTTGACGATAAGCTGTGGACGATGCTTGACGATATGTACGAAACAATGCAGGAGGCAAACGGCGTAGGTCTTGCCGCACCTCAGATAAGCGTACTGAGGAGAGTTGTGGTCATAGACGTAGGTGACGAACACGGAAAAATCGAGCTTATAAACCCTGTTATCACATCTATGAAAGGCAAACAGCACGAGCTTGAGGGCTGTCTTTCAGTGCCGGGTATGTGGGGATATGTTGACAGACCCGCAAAGGTAAAGGTAAAGGCACAGGACAGATACGGCAAAGAATTTGATATAGAAGGTACAGAGCTTTTAGCGATAGCTCTGTGTCACGAAATCGACCATCTGAGCGGTATTCTGTTTACCGATAAGGCAGATGAACTGCTGACTTCCGAACAGCTTGAGGAACGTAAAAAGTAAGGGGGAAATCATTTGAACATAGTATTTATGGGTACTCCGGATTTCGCCGTATCGGCACTGGAGGAGTTACACAAGCATCATAATGTTATGGCTGTTTTCACACAGCCCGACAAGCCTAAGAACAGAGGAAAGAAGATGCAGGCACCTCCCGTAAAGGAGTGCGCCGAAAAGTACGGTATCCCCGTATATCAGCCTCTGTCGCTCAGAAAGGGCGAGGATGCGGAGAAGTCGCTTGAACTTCTTAAACAGCTTGCTCCGGACTGCATTGTGGTGGCGGCTTACGGTCAGATTCTTCCCGAAAGCATACTTGAACTTCCGAAGTACAAGTGCATCAATATACACGCTTCGCTTCTGCCGAAATACAGAGGTGCCGCACCTATCCAGAAGTGCATCATAGACGGCGAAACAGAAAGCGGAGTTACAACAATGCTTATGGCAAAGGGACTTGATACGGGCGATATGCTGATGAGCAGGTCGGTTAAGATTACTCCCGATATGACCGGCGGAGAGCTTCATGACAGCCTTGCGGCTACAGGCGGAGAACTTATAATCGAAACGCTGAAGGCCTGTGAGGAGGGTACGATAAAGCCTGTACCTCAGGACGACAGCCTTTCGTGCTACGCAGGTCTTATCACGAAAGAAATGTGCAGGATAGATTTCTCGAAAAATGCAATTGATGTATATAATTTCATAAGAGGTATGTCACCGTCACCCTGTGCCTATACTTTTATAGGAGATAAAAGATTGAAGGTTTACTTTGCTGTTATGACAGATATTACCTCCGACAAGCCGTGCGGAACTGTCGTGAACGAAAACGACCTCACCGTAGTATGCGGCGACAAGAAATGTATAAGATTTACCGATGTTCAGGGAGAGGGCGGAAAGCGTATGAATACCGCAAGCTTTCTGAACGGCAACAAGCTACAGCGTGACACTGTGTTGAACTGACAGTGTCAAACGGAAAGGAGAACGGATATGGAATTTATACTTTATTTACTGCTGATAGCAGCCTTTATCTTTTCTATATTCACCTCAATCAATGTAAAAGGTACTTTCAGAAAATACAACAAGATGCCAAGCTCAAGAGGAATGTCTGCCGCAGATATAGCAAGACAGATCCTTGACAGCAACGGGCTTTATAATGTTCAGGTAACAAGAGTATCCGGAGAGCTTACCGACCATTACGACCCCAGAACAAGCACCGTTGCACTTTCGGCTCCCGTTTATGACAGTGTATCTGTCGGAGCTATCGGAGTTGCGGCTCACGAGGCCGGTCATGCGATACAGTATGCCGAAAACTACACTCCTATAAGAATAAGAATGGCAATTCTTCCCGTTGCACAGTTCGGCTCATCGGCGTGGATACTGTTCTTCATACTCGGTATTGTGTTTAATATGCCGATACTCAGAGGCATAGGCATCGGACTTTTTGCGGCAATAGTGCTGTTCCAGCTGATAACGCTCCCCGTTGAGTTCAACGCAAGCCACAGAGCGCTTGCCACAATAAAGAACCAAGGCATACTGTTTGGTGCGGAGTATACAGGCGCAAAGAAAACGCTCACAGCCGCCGCAATGACTTATGTAGCATCGCTTGCAGTGGCTTTATTACAGCTTTTAAGACTTATCGCAAGCTCAAGAAGAGATTGATTTGGAGAGATGAATGAGAACCGCAAGACAGATAACGCTCGACCTTCTTATCCGTATGGATACGCAGGGGGCATACTCAAATATAATACTTGACCACGCATTCACGCAAAATGATGCGGACAGGCGTGACAAAGCCTTCTCGGCGGCCCTTTTCTACGGCGTACTTGAACGCAGGATGACGCTCGATTATCTTATACGCTATTATTCGGGAATCGAATTCGATAAGATAAAGACAGCGGTCGTTGAAATACTCAGAATGGGCTTCTATCAGCTTCTGTTCATGAATTCCGTGCCGGACAGCGCTGCGGTGAACGAATCGGTGGCACTTTGCGATTACTGCAACAGCACAAAGGCAAAAGGCTATGTTAATGCTATCCTCAGAACATTTCTACGTAATGAAAAACAGATAGATTACGGCAACCTTACGGGAGAAGCAAAGCTCTCTATCGAATATTCCTGCCCGAAATGGCTTGTGAAGAAGTGGAACAGCGAGCTTGGCGAGCAAAGAGCAATGCAGATGATAAACTCCTGCTTCGGCAGACCGCCGATATATGCCAGAGTAAATACCGTCAGATACACGGTTGACGATGTTATAGGCGAACTTGAGTCAGAAGGAATATCTGCAACAAAGAACAGCCTTATAGATGCCTGCATAGAGCTTGCCAACACCAAAGGGATAGAACAAAGCTCCGCATATAAAAAGGGTATGTTTCACATTCAGGATATTTCATCGCAGATATGCTGTAAAATTGCCGCTCCCGTGTTCAATGAAACGGTTGTGGATCTTTGCAGTGCGCCCGGCGGTAAAACGTTCACCTGTGCCGAAATTATGAACGACAGGGGCAGAATATACAGCTTCGATTTGTATGACGGAAAAGTTTCCGTTATTACAAATACAGCTAAACGGCTCGGTCTTACTATTATAACCGCCGCAGAAAACGATGCGACAAAATTCAACCCCGATATACCGAAAGCTGACAGGGTGATATGTGATGTACCGTGTTCGGGACTCGGCGTTATCAGAAGAAAGCCCGAAATAAAGTACAAGCCTATGAAACAGCTTGAAACCCTCCCCGATACACAGAGGAAGATAATAAACAACGCCGCTGAATATGTAAAACCCGGCGGAACTCTTGTCTATTCGACCTGCACTGTAAGCAGGACGGAAAATGACGATATAGTTGATGAGTTTTTAAAAGAGCACAGCGACTTTGTGCCGGTAGTTGTTCCGCTGAATATCAAAGGTCTTGAGGACAGCTACAAGAGAACGATGCTTCCCTGTGATGTGAACGGCGACGGTTTCTTCACAGCAACACTCAGAAAGGTGAAATAATACATATAAATGGAAAAAACAGATATTCTTTCGCTGTCGAAAGAGGAGCTGGAAGAAAAGATTCTGGCTATGGGCGAGAAAAAATTCAGAGCCGGACAGATATACGATTGGTTACATATTAATAAAGTAGAAGAATTTAGCAAAATGACCAATCTATCTGCACAACTCAGAGAAAAACTCGACGATATTTTTTGGATAAACTCACTAAAAATTCAAAAAAGGCTTGTATCTGACATAGATAATACGGTAAAATATCTTTATGGTTTGTCTGACGGAGAAAAAGTCGAAACCGTACTTATGGAATACAAGCACGGCAACAGCATCTGTATATCAACTCAGGTCGGCTGCAAAATGGGATGTAAATTCTGTGCATCGACCAAAGCGGGATTCGTAAGGAATCTTGAGCCGAGCGAGATGTTGCTGCAGATATACGAAAGTGAACGTGACAGCGGACGAAAGATAAATCACGTTGTACTTATGGGAATAGGCGAGCCGCTTGATAATTTTGATAATGTTGTAAAGTTTCTCAGACTTCTGTCGGCAAAGGACGATATGAGTCTGCGACACGTTTCGGTATCGACCTGCGGACTTGTGAACAGAATATATGAGCTGGCTGACCTTAAGCTCGGCATAACGCTCTCTGTTTCTCTCCATGCGCCGACAAACGAGCTGAGAAGTTCTATAATGCCCATAAATGACAGATTCCGCATAGAAGAGCTGATGGAGGCGTGCAAGTATTATTTCAATACCACGGGCAGAAGGATCAGCTATGAATTTGCACTGATTGACGGAGTAAACGACAACAGACAATCCGCAGACGCACTTCTTAAACTGCTGAAGGGTCAGAACTGTCACGTCAATCTTATTCCCGTCAACGAGATAAAGGAAGGCGTATTTAAACGCAGTGCTTCTGTCGAAAAGTATAAACAGATGCTTATAGACGGCGGACTTAACGCTACGGTCAGAAGAACGCTCGGTGCGGACATCAGCGCCGCCTGCGGTCAGTTAAGACGTGATAATAAGTAAGAAATCAAGGGAGAACCATTATATATGAAGGCTTACGCAAAGACCGATATAGGTAATTGCCGTGAAGAAAATCAGGACAGCTACTGGATAGGCGAGCTTGGAGATGACGCTATAGCGATCATTCTGTGCGACGGAATGGGCGGACAGAATGCCGGCGGATGTGCCAGCACAACTACTGTTGATTTTATAAAGGACAGACTGATAAAAGGCTTCAGACACGATATAACCAGAAATCAGATAAGGAATTTATTGATAACATCGGTAACCGCCGCAAACAGTG
>OLRJ01003231.1_pt1 | contig 11039 bp, 9 predicted proteins | sample 1672741 | NCBI WGS metagenome assembly OLRJ01 (sample SAMEA3136719, study PRJEB25190) | human gut metagenome | biome: human gut; feature: human-associated habitat; material: faeces | place: Austria | collected 2013
ATGACCGCACCCCGGAAGCTGACATTATTTTCTATAAAAGTGGTCCGGAGCAGGGGTACACTCTTCTGGAGGCTAGCATGTTCGGCTTCTACGCTCCTGAAGATGGGCATATGCCTTGCATCGCCGTAACCGATCCGCAGCCAGCAACGAAAATTGTGTTTAAGATTCCTGTAAAAGGCTGAAAATCTGGGTATAATATATTAAAATTGAAATATGACGGGAATCCCCTTAAATAGGCAAAGATGAAATTCTAAAATCTATTTAAGGGGATTTTATTGCACATAAACAGAAAACGAATCACATAATAAGAACAAAAAGTGAATAATCATTGACTCGATTGACTAAACTATAATGGAATGCTATGATAATGATATGGGCAGAATGGAGGGATGACATGGATAATTCAATTGTACGATTAACTGGAATAAAGTTAAAGAATTTTAAAAATGTTAAATATGGAGAATTGGATTTTCTTAATCACAGGAAGAGTTACAAATCCAGCATTTTAGGTTTATATGGGCAAAATGGATCCGGTAAAACTGCATTGATCGAGGCGTTGCAAATATTAAAGAGTCTTCTTTGTGGGGAAGCAGTTCCGGAATGCTTTGGGGATTGTATTAATGTAGAAGCAGAACATGCGGAATTACAGTTTACGTTTGATGTGTTTGTTCCTTCTGTTAAAGGAAAGTATCAGGTTTATTATGAATTTAAGATGAAAAAAGAGAAAATTGAGGATGTATATAACTGGGGCGATAAAAAGAGTAATGAGCAGAAAAGCAGCTTAATTATATATGATGAAATTCTAAGCTATTCTTACGAGGATAAAATAAAAAAGATAAGAAAAGCGCCGTTGATAGATACTTGCACAGAGTCTGTTTTTGTGCCTGTTTCCAAATATGAGTGTCTTATTGGGAAAAACAAAGATGTAATGATGGATTTGCTTGTTGCAAAAAGAATGGCATATAAAACATCCAGATCTTTTATTTTTTCAATAGAATTACTGAAGGCCAATAGAAATCGAAAAGTTGCGTTGGAAAAGGAAAAGGGTGAAATAGACCTTGAGTTTGCACGGCATGGAATGGTATTGATGCGATTGGCAATATATGGAACATCTGAACTGTTTGTGATCAATACTTCAAGTTCAGGGTTGATTAGTTTGAATTCGCTTCCTTTAGAATTTGCATATGATGAAGATGATAATGTAGTTATCGGACATTTAGAACTTCGATTAGATAAGCCGACGGTTATTTCCAGTGAAGAAATGGAAGTGGTTTATAAAATAATTAACAACATGAACATTGTCCTGCAGCAGATTGTTCCAGGCCTTACTATCAGCTTAAAAGATCTGGGGACTCAGGTCATGGATGACGGAAAGATAGGAAACCGGGTTCAGCTGATGTCCCATAAAAACAGCAAAGAAATACCGTTGAAAAACGAATCCGATGGCATTAAGAAAATTATTTCCATCCTTCAATTGCTGATCGTTGTGTATAATAATCTCTCAATCACAGTAGCAATTGATGAATTAGATTCTGGCATTTTCGAGTACCTTCTCGGAGAGATTCTAAGAATAATTTCTGAAAAAGGAAAAGGGCAGTTGATTTTCACATCCCATAATCTGCGCCCACTGGAGACTATTGACAGAGGATTTATTGCATTTACGACAACGAATCCGGAGAAGCGCTATATTAGAATGTCAAAAGTGAAGGATAACAATAATCTTCGAGATTTTTACTTCAGGGATATTGTTCTGGGAGAACAGAACGAGGAACTTTATGAGCCTACTAACAATGCAGAAATTGCATTTGCATTCAGAGAGGCTGGTGAAGTAAGTGGCACGTAAAAAAATCATATATGTAATCGTAGAAGGTCCGTCTGATGATGAGGCTCTGGGAGTTATTTTAAACCGTTTGTATGATAAGAATGCTGTATATGTGGAAATTACCCATGGCGATATTACTTCGAGAAATGGCATTGTCGCGGGAAATATTGCATCCAAAATTGGAGATATGATACGTGGGTATGCAAATGCAAACCATTATAAAGCTGGTGATTTTCAAGAAGTGGTACATCTTATTGACATGGATGGAGCATTTATTCCGAATTCATTGGTAGTACAGGATGAAAACGCGGTGAAACCTTTTTATACAGAAAATGAAATTAAGTCAGCACAGCCAGACCAGATTCTTTTGCGAAATGCAAGAAAAAGTGAAAATATAAATCGCATTTGCCTGATGGGAAAAGTATGGGGATCGGTTCCTTATCGAGCTTATTATATGTCTGCAAATCTGGATCATGTACTGTATGCTAAATTAAACAGTACGGATAAAGATAAGGAAAATGATGCATTTTTATTTGCAAAAAGATATAAAGACCGTTTGGATGAATTTCTTCAGTTTATAGCAGATTCGGAATTTTCTGTAGTTGGGGATTTCAAGGACTCCTGGGAATTTATAAAAGAGGGAAAGCATTCTTTGGAGAGGCATACGAATCTGGGGATTTGTTTTAAAGAAATAAGAGAAGAGAGAATGGCCAATTCTTGTGATTCAGATTGACAAGCTCTTAATAAAGCGTATACTATAGCGTGTTAAGACACATAGTAGGAGGAAAGAGCTATGAAAAACAACAATAGTATCAAAACCGTAGTTGCCATTGGTATCGGTGCCGCATTGTTCTTTGTGCTGGGACGTTTTGTGGCAATCCCAAGCCCGGTTCCGAACACAAACATCAGTCTTCAGTATGCAGTGCTTGGACTTCTTGCAGCAATGTATGGTCCGGTTGCAGGCTGTCTGATCGGTTTTATCGGACATACCCTGATTGACCTGTCCTGGGGTGGAAGCCCATGGTGGAGCTGGGTTATTGCATCTGCAGTTGTAGGTATTGTAGTAGGTCTGTTTGCGAAGAAGCTTCAGGTTCAGGAAGGTGATTTCGGCAAAGGAAAGGTTGTTATCTTCACAATCGCCAATGTGATCGCGCATGCACTTAGCTGGATCCTGGTTGCTCCTGCACTTGATATTCTGATCTATGCTGAGCCTGTGAATAAGGTATTTGCCCAGGGCGCATTCGCAGCAATATCCAATGCAATTACAGGTATTGTAGTTGGTGGACTTCTGATTCTGGCATATACCAAGACAATTGCCAAGAAAGGTTCTCTTGATCAGGAATAATTCCGAAAAGAAATAGGAAAAAAGCCTTGTTGAGGTTTATATTTATAATCAGTCTGAATTATGAATATGAGCCTGCAGCGGGGCTTTTTCCTGTTTCCGGTGAAATCTTATTGTAGATTCAGGGAATTCGTGTTATCCTGTTGAAATGGTATGAGAGACAAAGTTACAAATCTGATTTTAGAGGTATTATATGACTGAGAAAAAATCTCCTATAATTTCTTTTAAGAATTTTTCTTTTCAGTACCGGGCACAGAAAAAGCCTACGCTGAAAGAAATTAATCTGGATATTTACCCAGGCGAACGGGTTTTGATCGCAGGACCCTCAGGCTGTGGAAAAAGCACTCTGGCCGGCTGCATCAATGGTCTGAATCCTTTTTCCAATCCGGGAGAATTTACCGGAGAACTGATCGTGGATGGTGTTGATGCGCAAAGGAGCAGTATTTTTCAGCTTTCTGCACATGTGGGAACTGTGCTTCAGGACCCGGATGGTCAGTTTATCGGGCTGACGGTTGGCGAGGATATTGCCTTTGCATTGGAGAACAGCTGCATGCCGCAGGATGAAATGCATGAGATCACCCGTCATGCAGCAGAACTGGTCGGAATTCAGGATCATCTGGATTTTGCACCCCACGAACTTTCGGGAGGACAGAAGCAGCGTGTCAGCCTGGCTGGTGTAATGGTAGATCAGGTGAAAATCCTGTTGTTTGATGAGCCATTGGCCAATCTGGATCCGGCTACAGGTAAGCAGACTATTGAGCTGATCGACGAGATTCAGGAAAAAACAGATACTACGGTGGTGATCATCGAGCATCGTTTGGAGGATGTTTTGTGGCGCGATGTGGACCGTATTGTTCTTATGAGCGATGGAAAAATTCTGGCAGATCTTCACCCGGACGAGCTTTTGTCCACCAGACTTCTGGAAGAAAACGGAATCCGGGAGCCACTTTATCTTACTGCGCTGCGTTATGCAGGCGTGGAGCTGGTTTCGGCGAAGAAACCGGCACATGTTGGTTCTATTGTGATAGATGAGGCGGACCGGAAGAAAATGACAGACTGGTTCTGGTCCCGCCCCGCAGCAGAGGCTGAGAAAGAACATGAGCCGCTGCTTGAAGTTAGAAATCTTACCTTTGGTTATGAGAGAGGCAAGCAGACCTTACGGGATGTTTCTCTTACAATTCATAAGGGTGAAATGGTCAGCATTGTGGGGAAAAACGGTGCCGGAAAATCTACTTTTTCCAAACTGGTCTGCGGCTTTGAAACACCGGATCAGGGTGAAATTCTTTTCCAGGGAAGGGATCTTCTGCAGGAGAATATTCGCCACAGAGCAATGCATATAGGATATGTTATGCAGAATCCAAACCAGATGATTTCCAAGACCATGATTTTTGAGGAGGTTGCACTTGGCCTTCGCAATATGGGAAAAAGCGAGGAAGAGATCCGGGAAAAAGTGGAGGAAACTTTGAAGGTCTGCGGACTTTTCCCATTTCGGAACTGGCCGGTTTCGGCGCTTAGCTTCGGGCAGAAGAAGCGTGTGACCATTGCCAGTGTGCTGGTGCAGGATCCGGAGCTGATCATTCTGGACGAGCCGACTGCCGGACAGGATTTTCGTCATTATACAGAGATCATGGAATTTCTTCGGGGGCTGAATGAAAAAGGGGTAACGGTTGTGATGATCACCCATGACATGCACCTGATGCTGGAGTATACACCGCGGGCACTGGTCTTTGCTGATGGCAGACTGATCGCGGACAGAAGTGCGGCAGCAGTGCTTTGTGATCCGGAGCTGATACACCAGGCTGCGTTGAAGGAGACCAGCCTTTTTACCCTGGCGAACCAGCTGGGAATCAGTCCTGCTGAAGAGTTTGTACAGCGTTTCATTGAGGAGGACAGGGAGGTGAGAAGTCATGGCCGCTAAGACGGTATTGAATTATCTGCCAAGGGAAAGTGTGATTCACAAACTGACCGGAACTACCAAGCTGGCCTTTTTCCTGCTTTTTACCTTTGCAAGTATGCTCACTTATAATACCTGGGTGTTGTTAGGGCTGTTTGCAGTGAGTCTGGCAGCATTTAAGCTGAGTAAGATCAAGTTTCGTGAAGTTCGGTTTATGATGATTTTCATGCTGGTATTTCTGCTGCTGAACAATCTTTTTATTTTCCTGTTTGATCCAAATCAGGGAACCACATTGTACGGAACCAGACATGTGCTCTGCCATTTGTTCTGGCGGTATGATCTGACTGCAGAGCAGCTGTTTTATATGCTGAATATTTCTCTGAAATATTTTGTAGCGCTGCCGGTTGCGATTTTATTTATTTCTGCAACGAATCCAAGTGAGTTTGCTGCAAGCCTGAATAGTATTGGAATTTCCTACAAAGTGGGTTATTCTGTGGCAATTGCCCTTCGTTACATTCCAGACATTCAGCGTGATTATCACAGCATCAGCCAGGCCCAGCAGGCCAGAGGCGTGGAGCTTGGAAAAAATGAGCACTTTTTTGCCCGGCTGAAGAATTCAGTGAATATTCTTTTGCCGCTGATCCTCACTAGCCTGAACCGGATCGATACCATTTCCAATGCAATGGAGCTGCGTGGGTTCGGAAAAGATAAAAAGAGAACCTGGTACATGAAGAGACCTTTTGAGAAAAGGGATTTCGTGGCAATTGGAGTTGGGGTACTGCTGCTGGCAGTCAGCCTGACGGTGACTATACGGTGGGGGAGATTTTATAATCCGTTTGTTTGAGGGAATTATTTATGGTTCCTTCTTGTATTCTGAATTTGGGCATGCTACTATGAACCTGTAGATATCTTTTGATCTGTGAAGCGTTTCCTGCGTAAGGAGGAAAATGAGCAGAAAGCCACAGAACAAAAGAAAAAGAGACATTGCTTACCATTCGGAGCTGCATACAAGAGATGTGAACAGCCGGGAGATTTTCAAAATTCGGTATCCGCTGATTGTTCCTATTGTTTATTATGAAGGAACCAGGAAGTGGACAGCTGATTTTCATCTGAAAGATCGGATTGAATTTGCAGAACATATGGAAAAGTATATCCCAGATTTTTCCTATGAGGTAGTAAGTGTCAGTCAATATACAAATGAAGAACTCAGCATGAAGCGGCTGAATTAGAAATTCAAAGATTGAAAAGAGAACTTGAAAAAAGAGCAAATGTAACCGAAAGCTAAATTTAAGTAAGGGAAACAAATCACGATGAAAGGTATTAATACGTAAAATGTTATAAACTTAGGCAAAAATTTATAAGAGCAGAGGGCGTGTGAAAAAATGAGAAATCATTTGGAGCATGCCCTTTTTTATATCTGCTATAACAATATAAGAAATTTTGCAAGTGAAAATTTGAACGCAGATAAGCATTCCCCCGCTTCAAGTGCGCGGAGTACTAAGCGGTGGGGAAGGGGGATGCTTATGTCAGTGGGAGCCTTCAGCTCCCACTGACAGGTCGCGAAGCGACTGCGTTCATGAGCAAGTAGCAAAGCGGATTGCGAATGTCCGCTTTACTTGTTGGAAAAACCACAAGAGGTGGATAACATAATTGTGAAAAAGAAGAAATGGAGCGATTAGAAAATCTGTAAGAAGTTGTATTAATATAAGGGGCAACATGATAAAATAGAGAACAGGAAAAGGTTAGTTAGTAAAGAGATAAAATTATAGAAGCACAGACAAAATGTGGGAGAGTTGAAAATGTCAGATATAAATAAAAAATATTCGGTGAACACAGCTGTATGGATTGCAACTGCATTGCTTGCGGCAGAGACATTTGAGCGGAATTCTGAATGTGCCAGAAGAAACATGTATTTTAAGCAAACGAAAATTATAAAACGTGCGCAGAAATTAACAGAAGGTACAGTGGCGGGTGCCAGATGTTCACAATGGTGCTGTGCAGATCATAAAGAATCACATTATAATTATCTTCGAGGAGATCTTAAGGAAGATTATTCATTGCGCCGCTTAAGTGTTATAGATGAATTTCCGGGTAAAACTTATCCTGAAGATTTAAGTATGTCGGATGAGCTGGAAATGAATGGGCGTGTTATTACAATGGATGAATTGTTTTATTTCGTAAAGGAACAATATCCAACGATTATAAAAAATGATCAACCAGGAGAAATAGAACAGGAAGAATACTATCCTGGAATTCTGGAATATGATCCAGAAATCACAGCTGATGAGTATGAAAGAATTCTTGGAGATGAGAAAATAGTAAAACGCACCTGGCTGGACATGGTTTATTATTTGTATTTAATGGGAGCAACTGGAAGTTGTAAACAAATTGCAAAGCAATTTGGAAATAAAGCAGCTCATTATAATACAAATGCGATTAATATAGCAAAGGCAGTACATAAAGAGACAAACTGCCCATTATGCACAAGAGGCACAGGAGAAATACAGTATTGGCCGGTATTATTCTTTGGGAGAAATTTACCAGTGAATAATAATGAAGGTATATTTTGCTATAAAATGAGATTTCCATTGGTTGAAGCAATTAAAGCTTTAGAGAAAAAGGGGATATTCCGAAATATGAAAAAATCAAGTGATAATGAGTTTGATAAAAACTTAATATTGTATGGCCCTCCTGGAACTGGAAAAACATATAATTCTGCAATTTATGCAGTAGCAATCTGTGATGGAAAATCAGTCAAAGAACTGACTGACTATAGCGTTGTAATGGAGCGTTATAATCAATTGAAAAAGGAAGGCAGGATTGCATTTACGACATTTCATCAGGCCTATGGGTATGAGGAATTTATAGAGGGAATTAAACCAACGGTAGAAGATGATACGGCAGATGTTTCATATAAAATAGAGCCTGGTGTGTTCAAGAAATTTTGTGAGATTGCCGAAACCCCGGAAAATATAGAAATCAATCATAATGCACAGGTTTGGATTGTAAGGTTAAATGGAACTGGAAAAAGTGATCTTAAAAATGAGTGCTTTAGAGATGGAACTATAAGGTTTAGTTGGGAAAAAGAAAATGTAGACAGTTATAAGAAATGGTTTAATATGATGGAAACAGGCGATTATATTGTTTCTTATAAGGGTGAAAGTGTTAATATTGACGGAATTGGAATTGTTGAAGACGCTAACCCTTTTTATGATGATGAAAAGTCTAGCTTTAAATGGACACGAAAAGTTAAATGGTTAGTGACCGATATAGTGGAAAATATTCGTGAGCTAAATGGTGGTAAATATTTACCTAATTTCGAAATTGCAAAGCTTAGCAGGATAAAAGTAAGTGAATTGCTTGAGTTGGTTTCAAAACATGGTGGATATGCAGGTGAGAAAAACGAAAAACCATATGTATTTATTATTGATGAAATTAACCGAGGCAACATTTCTAAAATATTTGGAGAATTGATTACTTTAATTGAAAGTACGAAACGTGCAGGTATGGAAGAAGCTGCTTCTGCGATTTTACCCTATTCTGGAAAAATATTTAGTGTGCCCTCTAATGTTTATATCCTTGGAACGATGAATACTGCAGACAGGTCTATTGCACTTATGGATACTGCTTTACGGAGAAGATTCCAGTTTATAGAAATGTTGCCGGATTCTAATGTCCTGAGAAAAATCCATGCAGATAAAGTGGAGGATTTGGATGTGGCAGCAATGCTGGATAAAATAAATGAGAGAATTACATATTTATATGATAGAGAACATACGATTGGTCATGCATTTTTTACTGGATTACAAGGAGAACATGCTACGCTTGAGAATTTGAAACACATATTTGAAAAATCTATTATTCCATTGCTTCAGGAGTATTTTTATGAGGACTATCAGAAAATACAGCTTGTATTAGGGGATAATGCGAAAAGTAGTGATGAATTAAAGTTTATTCTTGATGAAAAGATTGTTGCAAGAAATGTATTTAAGGGAAGTATAGAAGCGGTCATTGATCTCCCAGAAAAGCGGTATACAATCAATAAGGCCGCTTTAGAAGATATCAGAAGTTATAAAGAAATTCTGTAGAGCGGTGATAATATGAGAAAACCATTCGAGGTAAAAGAATTTGATTCGATCATTTGTAATGCAGATTATAAAGAGGATGAAAAATATAAGTATTTAAATCAGAAGGATTTCAATAATCTGATAGCGTTTATCCATGAATTTAATGGAGATATGGACAGCGCAGATTCGCTGGATTTTATGAAGTTAGGTTATCAACGTAATATAGGAGATATAATCTCTATAAGAAATTATGTTGGCTTGATTCAGATGAAAAATGGCTTTCAACTTCAAGTACTTCCGAAGATTGCATTTAGTGGGATTGATGAGGAAAACGCGAAGACGAAAAAGATTTTTCTTAAAATGCTTTGTGCCATGAAGGAGTTTCCAGGTAAGGTGTTTAATGAGGCTGCGTTGAATGTTGATAAAATGAACTTGTATGAGTTGTTTATTAATATGTATTTGCAGGAAGTTCGTCAGCTAGTGAAGCGAGGGATAAAGTCAGAGTATATTGAACAGACTGATAATGTCCGGTATTATAAAGGAAAACTATTGGTAAGCCCGCATATAAAAACAAACTTGGCACATAAGGAGCGCTTTTTCGTTTCCTATGAAGAGTTTCATCCTGACCGGGCAGAAAACAGACTTATAAAAGCAACTCTTTTGAAACTGCAGAAATTAACTGCCAGTGGAGAGAATTCGAAAGCGATAAGACAGCTTTTAATAGCTTTTGAAAAGGTTAATGCATCAGTCAATTATGAAAAAGATTTTTCAAAAGTTGTAATAAACAGAAATACCAAGAATTATGAAAATCTTATACGCTGGTCGAAAGTGTTTTTAAAAAATAAAAGTTTTACTACGTTTTCCGGGGATACGACCTCAAGAGCATTACTTTTTCCCATGGAATCAGTATATGAAAGTTATATTGGAAAACAGATGAAAAAAGTGATGGAGCCAGAAGGCTGGGAGGTTTCCTGTCAGGATAAAGGCTTTTATCTCTTTATGGAGCCAAGACCAAAGTTCGCATTGCGACCGGATATTGTGATGAAAAAGGATGGCCGAATAATTGTTTTGGATACAAAATGGAAAAAATTAATTAATAGCGAACGAGCAAATTACGGAATTTCACAGGTCGATATGTACCAGATGTATGCATATTCAAAGAAATACGAAACTTCCGAAGTTTGGTTATTATATCCTGTAAATGATGAAATGAGGACTCATGATATGATTAAATTTGAAAGTGGCGACGGTACTACTGTAAATGTGCATTTTGTGAATCTGGAAAAAGTGGAAGATAATTTACAGGAATTACGGGAAAAGTTGGAATGAAAATTTCGATTGGAAATAAGAGAGGAAGGTATGATTGCAATGGTGATGGATGAGAAAACGATACCGCTTGACTTGATTATACATCCAGGAGAGACTCTTGCAGAAGTTTTGGAAGAACGCGGAATTACATGCGCTGAACTAGCAGATAGAACTGGATTTCCCATTATATATATAAGCAATGTAATTGGCGGGAAAGACGATATTTCGGAAGATTTTGCGAAGAGTTTAGAGCAGATACTGGAGGTCTCGAGATTCTTTTGGTGTAATTTGCAAGCGAATTATATTGCAGAAATCGATCGGTATCGGAATTGAATTTGCTTAATATAAAAATAATTCGAATATAGGCTCAATAGATAGTATAAAGAGAAGTTCTACATAAAAGAGTAATCACAAAGGAGAAAACCATCATGAATTTAACCAATATTTTCGAATCCACCGATTTTGTCCACGCAAGTGGCACGAAGGAGGAACTGCAGGTTGCAGAGTTTCTGAAAGCGCAGTGTGAGGAACTGGGAGTACCTGCTCATCTGGAGGCTTTTCGGGTTGCTATGGGAGAGATTGAATCTGCGCATTTGTTTGCAGATG
>OLRJ01003235.1_pt1 | contig 11030 bp, 8 predicted proteins | sample 1672741 | NCBI WGS metagenome assembly OLRJ01 (sample SAMEA3136719, study PRJEB25190) | human gut metagenome | biome: human gut; feature: human-associated habitat; material: faeces | place: Austria | collected 2013
CATCAGCTCATACTTGTCCTTGGGGATAGATACGGCTTCATCATCCGCCGCGTCATCGAGGGCTTTATAATCCAGGGCGGCGACCCCAACGGAGACGGCACGGGCGGCTCCGACGCGACGATCAAGGGCGAGTTTGCGGCCAATGGGGTGGAGAATCCCCTAAGCCACGTGCGCGGCACCATCAGCATGGCCCGTTCCTCCGCCTACGACTCGGCGAGCTCGCAGTTCTTCATCATGCACAAGACGAACACCTCGCTCGACGGCCAGTACGCGGCTTTCGGCAACGTGACCTCGGGCATCGAGGTCGTCGACGCCATCGCCCAGAACACGCCGGTGCAAGATTCCAACGGAACCGTCGCCGCGGCAGATCAGCCGAAGATCGAGAAGATCTCGGTCGTCGACTAGCCGTCGCCTGATGCCTGCTTGATCGGCGGCTCGGGGGTCGCGCCCCGGGCCGCCTTTTTCCGTGCGCGGGGGCGCATCTGGTGTATACCAGTAGAACCTTATATATGCAATATAAAATCGTCAAACGGCAAAAATAGCCATTTACGTGCTATAATTTCATTTGGCGAAAGGAGTTCGGCATGTATCAGGTCGGCGAGTTCATAGTTCATCCGGGGCAAGGGGTTTGCAGGGTTGAGGACGTGAGCGCCGGCCCGGACGCGACCTATAAGCTGCTTCCCGTGGGCCAGCGCCATGCCGTGCACATCAGCTTCCCCGTTTCGAACGAGTCCCGCCTGCGCCCGATCCTCTCGGCCGAGGAGGCGCGCGAGATCATCGACCAGTACCCCCGGATGGACGTCGACGACTACGCCGACCGAAACAACTCCCTTGAGGAACAGCACTTCAAGCAGGAGATTCGCAACGGATCATGCCGCGACACCGTGCGTGTGGCCAAGACCTTCTCGGCACGCATCGCCGAGGTCGAGGGCCGCAACAAAAAAGCCCCCGTGGCCTACGGACGCATCCTCAAGCTCGCGCGCGAGCGCTCGCTGCAGGAGCTCAGCTGCGCGCTCGACTGCACGCCCGAGGACGTCGCGGCGCTCTTCGAGTCGAGCCTCGCCGGGGATCCGAGCGAGAACTAGCCGGTATTCGCGGCAAATCCACGAGGCCGCCGCAACCGTTACGTTTTCGAGCCACTTGCGCCGCCCCGGGACGCGCACGGCCCAACTCGGATAGAATGGCAGCTCAACCGTCTATCTCGAGGAGGGCTCATGCCTAACACCGAAGCTGCTTCCAGCAACCGCGCGATCATCACCGTCCTGGGCGGCGACCGCCCGGGCATCGTCGCCTCCGTTACCGCCGAGCTTGCCGACCGCGAGGCGAACATCCTCGATATCTCGCAGACCATCCTGCAGGGCATCTTCACCATGACCATGCTCGTCGACCTCGGCGACTCCGTCGACTTCTCCGAGCTCAAGGGCACGCTCGACGGCCTGTCCGAGAAGCTCGGCGTGCAGATCAACCTGCAGCGCGAAGAGGTCTTCCGTTTCATGTATCGCCTCTAGGATCGCACTTGGGCCCATCCGCGCCGAGTGGCCGGTGAGTCTCGCGTTGCTTTAGCGCGGGCACGGGCCTTCTCTTTGTAAGGAGGTTTTGCCAATGGCTATTATTCGCAACCGCAAGGGCGGCACGCGACCCATCCTGACCGCCCTCGAGACCTCGGCTTTGACGCACGTCGCCGACGCCTATCCGATGCCCTCGATCGCCCTCGGGCGACCCGACGTTTCCGACGGCCTGTACGAGGGTTTTAAGGGCATCGATGTCGTTCCTCCCGAGCTTTACACCAAATACGACGTCAAGCGCGGCCTGCGCAACGCCGATGGCTCCGGCGTGCTCGTGGGCCTCACCACCATCTCGAACGTCCACGGCTACAACAAGACGCCCGACGGCGTGGTTCCCGACGAGGGCGACCTGATCTACCGCGGCTACCACATCGCCGACCTCATCGACCACGCGCATCAGGAGGACCGCTTCGGCTACGAGGAGGCGGCCTACCTGCTCATTACGGGCTCGCTGCCCACCTCCGAGCAGCTGGACGACTTCAAGGCGCGCATCGACTGCCGCCGCCAGCTCCCCGAGGGCTTCCTGCACATCTTCCCGCGCACCACGTACAGCCAGAACATCATGAACGTCCTGCAGCGCGCGACGCTTCTGCTGTACTCGTTCGACCCCACGCCCGATGACACGTCGCCGACCCACGAGATCGACGTCGCGCTGTCGCTTCTCGGCCGCTGGCCGCGAACCGCTGCCGTGGCGCACGAGGCGGCCGTCGCCTCGGCCACGGGCACCAAGCTGCTTGTCCCGCCCGCGCGCGAGGGTTTCTCGATGGCCGAGACCCTGCTCGACGTGCTGCGCGGCGACCAGGGCTTCACACACGACGAGGCCATGCTCCTCGACGTCATGCTCATGCTCCACGCTGAGCACGGCGGCGGCAACAACTCGACCTTCACCACCCGCGTGCTTTCCTCCTCGGGCACCGACGCCTACTCCGCCTACGCGGCGGCCATCGGCTCGCTCAAGGGTCCCAAGCACGGCGGCGCAAACGCCAAGGTGGGCGCCATGATCGAGGACGCGTCCGAGAATATCGAGGACTGGACCGACGAGGACCAGGTCGCCGCTTACCTCACCGAGGTCGTGAGCGGCCGCGGCTTCGACGGGAGCGGCCTCATCTATGGCCTTGGCCACGCGGTCTATACCCTCTCCGACCCGCGCGCCGTCATCATCAAGAAGTATGCGCGCAAGCTCGCCCGCGAGAAGGGCCGCGACGACAAGCTCGCCCTCCTCGAGAACATCGAGAAGCTCGGCCCCGAGGTCATGCGCGACGTCCGCGGCGTGACCAAGCCGATCTGCGCGAACATCGACCTCTATACGGGCTTCGTGTACTCCATGCTCGGCATTCCCGCCGACATGTACACCTCCATCTTTGCGATGGCGCGCCTTGCCGGTTGGTGCGCTCACCGCATGGAGGAGCTCTACGGTGCCGGGCGCATTATCCGCCCCGCCTACAACTCGATTATGGGCAACGGCGACTACGTGCCCATGTCCGAGCGCAAATAGCTCTTAGTGGGTGAACAAAACAGGGGTTCGTCGGGTATCCGATGAACCCCTTAATGAAAAACGCCAGGTAGACGGCCTGGCGTTTTTTCTATACCTTGCAAAACCGCGTTTTGTTCACCCACTTAGGCTTGTTTGAGGGGCTCGGGCGAACTCGGCTAGGCGGCCTCGTCGAACTGGGAGTTGTAGAGCTCCGCATAGAAGCCGCCGAGGGCAAGGAGCTCCTCGTGGGTGCCCTTCTCCACGATGTCGCCGTCGCGCAGGACAAGGATGACGTCCGCGTTGCGGATCGTGCTTAAGCGGTGCGCGATGACGAAGCTCGTGCGGCCCTGCATGAGGGCGTCCATGGCGCGCTGGATGAGCTCCTCGGTGCGCGTGTCGACGTTCGAGGTGGCCTCGTCCAGGATGAGGGCGGGGCGGTCGGCCAAGACGGCGCGGGCGATGGTCACGAGCTGGCGCTGGCCCTGCGAGAGGTTCGTGCCCTCCTCGTTGATCACGAAGTCGTAGCCGCCTGCCAGCGTGTGGATGAAGTGGTCGCAGCGCGCGGCCTTCGCGGCGGCCTCGACCTCGGCGTCGGTGGCGTCGGGACGGCCATAGCGGATGTTCTCGCGGATGGTGCCGTTGAACAGCCACGTGTCCTGAAGGACCATGGCGAACTCCTCGCGAAGCGCGGCGCGGTCCCAGTCGCGCACGTCGACGCCGTCCACGCGCAGGTTGCCCGCGTCGACGTCGTAGAAGCGCTGGAGCAGCTTGATGAGCGTGGTCTTGCCGGCGCCGGTGGGGCCGACGATTGCCACGGTCTGCCCGGGCTCGGCCGTGCAGGTGAAGTCGTGGATAATCGGCTTGGCGGGGTCGTAGCCGAACTTGACGTGCTCGAACTCGACGAGGCCGTCGCGGGTCTTCGGGACCTGCGGGTCTGCGGCCTGCTGCTCCTCGGGTGCGGCGAGGAACTCGAAGACGCGCTCGGTGGCGGCGGCCATCGACTGCATGGTGTTGCTTACGTTGGCGAGCTGCTGCACGGGCTGGGTAAAGTTGCGCACGTACTGGATGAAGCTCTGGATGTCGCCGGGGGTGGCGTTGCCGGTGAGCGCGAGCTGCGCGCCCACGACGACGACCGCGACGTAGCCTGCGTTGCCCACGAGGCTCATGAGCGGCATCATCAGGCCGCTCAGGAACTGCGAGCGCCAGCCTGAGATGAACAGGCGGTCGTTCTTCTCGTCGAACTCGGACACGGCGGCGTCGGCGCGGTCAAAGACCTGGATGACGTTTTGGCCGGCGAAGTCCTCCTCGATGATGCCGTTGACGGCGCCGAGGACCTGCTGCTGCTCGCGGAAGTACGGTTGCGAGAAGCGCATCATCACGCCCATGACCACGGCTGCCACAGGCAGGGTGACCACGACGATGCCGGTGAGCGGCAGGCTGATGGAGAGCATCATCACAAGCACGCCCACGATCTGCGTGATCGAGGTGATGAGCTGTGTTACAGACTGGTTGAGACTTTGGCCGAGGGTGTCGACGTCGTTGGTGATGCGCGAGAGCACGTCGCCCTTGCTGTGGCCGTTGAAGTAGCTCATCGGCACAACAGTGATCTTTTGGGCGATCTCCTTGCGCATGCGATAGCAGATCTTCTGGGTGACGCCCGTCATGAGCCAACCTTGTATGAGGTTGCATGCGGAGCTTGCTAGGTAGAGGCCGAGCAGGAGCAGCAGGGTCTTGCCGATCCAGTCGAAGTCGACGGCGCCCGTGCCTGTGACCTTGGAGACGAGGCCCTCATAGAGCTTGGTCGTGACCTGGCCCAAGACCTTCGGCCCGATGATGTTGAAGATAACCGAGCACATGGCGAAGACAATGGCAAAGAAGACCGCGATCTTGTGCTTGCCTACGTAGCCGAGCAGCTTCAGCATGGTGCCCTTGAAGTCCTTGGGCTTCTCAACGACGCGGCCGGGGCCGTGGCCACCGCCTGCCGGGCGGCGCTTCGCGGCGATGGTCTTGCTCATCTCGTCAGCCATTAGCGGGCACCTCCTTTCTGATCAGCGCCGTCCTTTACGGCGGCGATCTCCTCCTCGGTAAGGCCGAGCTCGGCAGCGGAGAGCTGCGACTGGGCGATCTCGAGGTACGCCGGGCAGCTGCGCAGCAGCTCCTCGTGCGTGCCCTGGCCTACCACGCGGCCCTCGTCGAGCACGATGATCTGGTCGGCGCGCATGATGGTGGCGATGCGCTGCGCCACGACGACGAGCGCGGCGTCCTTCTCGTTTTGGGCGAGCGCCTCGCGCAGGCGGGCGTCGGTCTTGTAGTCGAGCGCGCTGAAGGAGTCGTCGAAGACGATGACCTCGGGGCGTTTGGCCAAGGCGCGGGCGATGGAGAGTCGCTGGCGCTGGCCGCCGGAGACGTTGTTGCCGCCTTGGCTGATCTCGGAGCCGAAGCCGCCGTCGCGCTCCTCGATGAAGTCGGTCGCCTGGGCGGTCTGGGCGGCGCGGCGCATGTCGTCGTCGCCCACGAAGTCGCCCGCGAACTTGAGGTTGCTCTCGACGGTGCCCGAGAAGAGCATGCCCTGCTGGGGGATGTAGCCCACGCGGCGGCGCAGCTCGGAGAGCGGCAGGTCGCGCACGTCGACGCCGTCAAGGAGGACCTTGCCGCCCGTGACGTCGTACAGGCGCGGGATGAGCTGGACGAGCGTCGACTTGCCCGAGCCCGTTGAGCCGATGATGCCGAGCATCTGGCCGCCCTCGACGGTGAAGCCGACGCCGCCGATGACGTCCTCGCGGGCATCGGGGTACTGGAAGCTGACGTTGCGGAACTCGAGCCGTCCGCGCGGCGCGTCGGCGGCGGGAAGCTGCGGGTGCGCGGGCTCTTTGATGGAGCTCTGGGTGTTCAGGACCTCATCGACGCGCTCGGCGGCGACCTCGGCGCGCGGCAGCATGACCGAGACCATGGTGAGGATCATGAAGGCCATGACGATCTGCATGGTGTAGGAGATGAACGCCATCATGTCGCCGACCTGCATGACGCCGTCGGAGACGCCGTGGGAGCCGGCCCACACGATGAGCACGGTCACGCAGTTCATGACGAACATCATGAGCGGCATCATGAAGCTCATGGCGCGGTTGGTGAACAGCTGCGTTGTCATGAGGTCGCACGACGCCTCGTCAAAACGCTCGAGCTCATGCTTTTGGCGGCCAAAGGCACGGATGGGCATGATGCCGTCAAGGATCTCGCGTGCCACGAGGTTCACGCGGTCTATGTACTTTTGCATCTTCTTGAACTTGGGCATGGTGAGGCCCATGAGCACACCCACGACGGCGGAGACCGCGATGACTGCCACGCCGATAGTCCACTCCAGGCCGGTGTGGGTGGCGAGCACGCGCATAACGGCCACGATGCCCATGATCGGCGCCATCATGACCATGCGGATAAAGAGCGTGGTTGCCATCTGGATCTGTTGGATATCGTTGGTGCAGCGCGTGATGAGCGATGCCTGGCTAAACTTGCCCACTTCGGCAGGCGAGAAATGCATGACCTTGTCGAAGGTCTTGCGACGCAGGTCGCGCGCGATGGTGCAGGCGGTGTGCGAGGCGACGGCGCCCGTGAGGATAGTTGCCACAAGGCTTACGGCGCACAGGGAGAACATCTTGACGGACGTGCTTGCAAGATAGGAGTTCTGAACATCGCTCAGGGAGATGCCCTGTGCCTCGTACTCTTGCTGCACATAGGTGATGGCGCGCTGCGTGACAATGGATCCGCCCATGGAACCCATCTCGTCGGCCATCTTGTTGGCGCCCTCGACGAGCTTTGAGCGCTCAACAAGGCCTCCCTCGACAGCGATATGCATGCTCTTCATGGTGATCTTGCCGCCGTCGGCATCGATCTGCTCTTGCATCTTTGCCGCCGCCTGTGCCTTTTGCTGCATGGCGGCAAGCTCCTCGGGGGTCATGACTGCCATCTGCTCGGGCGTAGGCGCGGATATGGCGCCGCCTTCGTTCGAGCCCTCGTTGCCATCGGTCATATCTTCCATGGAGCTGGCGTCGATACCCTGCTCAAGCGAGAGGGCGACGGTTTCGGGCAGGCTCATGATGCTCGTGAGTTTGCCTTCTTCTGCACGATTCTCTTCGGATCCGATGTAGGTTCGCACACCGTTTTTATCCGCCTTGCTGTATGCGTCCTCAACTTGTTTGGCGTCGCCTTTGGTCATGAAGAGCTCAAGGTCCGAAAGAGATTCGTCGCGAATGGTATCGGGCACCGGAGAGGTGATGCCGCCCTGCTGGATGCCCACGTCGACGATCTCGCTCATGAAGCTGGGCAGCGCTAGGTCGGCGTTGCAGCTGATGACGATCAGCCCGATAGCGACGAAGAGCGCCAAGATGTGGTTCTTGAAGAGCTTGATGATGCGCATGCGCGGCCTCCTTTCTTAGTTGTTGGTCGTTGGTGTATCGGAAAAGCCGTCTTTTGGCTTGGGGTTTTCGCTATAGAGGATTTCGCGCAGGCGTGTTCCCTGGTTCTTCTCGATGATTTCGTTCATGCGGTGGATGAGGCGTACGAGCTCATGGGCATCGTCGGGGCCGAGTTCGGCAAGAAACTCTCCGGTTTTGCGGTTGGAGAGCTCGCGTTTTTCTTCTATGCAAGCAAGTCCGTGCTCCGTGATCTTGACAATCACGCGGCGACGGTCGGCTTTGTCGGGCTCGCGAGTCACCCAGTCTTTAGCTTCAAGATTGCGCAGGATGTTTGCAACGCGCGGCGCAGAGACCCAGGCACGGTCGGCAATCTGGGAAGGGCTGAGCTCTCCGTTTGCAAGCATGAGCGCGCGCATGACGGCCATCTCGCCCGAGACGGCATTGCTCACGCGCGTCGACATGAACCGGTGCATCGAGCTGAATTCGCCGATAAGCTGCCGTGCGAGCTTTTCGTATTCGTCTGCCACGTCAATTCCTTAACACTAGAAACAATTACGGGGGATAACAATACCCCTATCGACTTTTGATATACGGTTTGATGCGGAATCTTCAAATTATCGGAGAAGGCTGGTGGGGTCTTGTTGACTGCTTTGCCAGGCACATGTGGCTGGCGAGGATGCGCTTATCGTTCGCTATCGATGCCAAATTGCCTGGTGAAGGCAAAGAATCGGGTAAAGTCCCGGCTGCGCGCAAACGAGGCCGCGGGGGTCTGCGTGTCCAATGGAGCGCATTGCCTTATCGAGGGGCTCGTCCAGGCGCGCGGCACAGACGAGCAAATCGATCGCCTTCGAGATAGGGCGACGATAAGCGCCGAGGCGCGGAAGACGGTACAGGTGCTCGAAAGTGTCGGCACCGCCAAGGAACAGCGCGCCTCCCCAGTTTGCGCCCATCCTCTCGATGTCAGGCCGCAGCGCGGCAAGCGCCTGGCCGTCGCTCGCACTCGGAGCGGCATCGCCATAGGCAACGACGTATATAAGCGGCTCGTTGGAGCGGGGGATGCTTTTGACGATATGTTCGATTGCTTCGCTGAGCATACCTGTATGGGCGTCGTTGGTCGAAAGGGGTCCCACGAGCACGAGCGATGCCGGCTCTGCCTGCCGCGTCGCTTCCTGCCATGTTTTGAGCTCCGCCAACTCGACCTTTGGCGCCTGTGTCTTGGAGAGGCGCGAATAGGCGGCAACGGCGTCGGCGAAGTCACGGGCGATAGCACGGGAAATGCGCAGTTGCTTCGCTGCGACGGCGGGCTCGGCGCTGCTATCGCAGGCGGATAGCACGATGATACGGCGTTGGGTTTTATCTCTCATCTTGCCTTCCTTCCTGGGCTCTGGCGGTTCCGGCTCCCCTTGGGTCGCGAATCGGTCCTTTTGCAGGAAAATGCCTACTGCACAAACTCGTCCGGGTGGACTATCCTGTAACGGCTCAAATGATACTCGGATTGGATCGCCATGCCGCGCTCTCTGAACACATCGCTCGTGAGGCTCAAATCCTCAGGCATTCGCCGCATCAACGCTCTTGCAGCCCAGCACCCAGGTTGCATCGCGCTTGCTCTTGGCGAGCCCGAGTTCGATACGCCGCAGGAAATTCGCGACGAGGTGACTCGCGCCCTCCAGCGTGGCGAGACCCATTATCCGCCCAACAACGGAACCGCGTTCTTGCGCAGGAGCATCAGCGAGTATATGTCTGTCCAGGGTTTTGATTACGCTCCGGACAATGTCATCGTGACCGATGGCGCCACCGAGGCGCTGCATGCGACCTTGCTCGCGATGCTCGAGCCCAACGACGAAGTCATCATCCCCACGCCCGCCTTTGGCCTGTACGAATCCATCGTGCGCGTGAACCATGCCTTCCCGGTCTTTCTGGACACGGCGCGTGCGGATTTCCAGATTGATGAGGATGCCCTACGCGACCGCGTGACGCCGGCGACCAAGGCCATTGTTATTTGCTCGCCCAACAATCCCACCGGCTGCATCTTCAATACGGCTTCGCTCGATGCCGTGGCGCGTGTCGCTGCCGAGACGGGCATCTACGTGATCTGCGACGATGTTTACAACCGCTTGGTATACACAGACGGTTACGAGCGTTTTGCGCTGCGCCATCCGGAGCTGCGCGAGCAGACCGTGGTGGTCGACAGCTTCTCCAAGCCCTGGGCCATGACCGGTTGGCGTATCGGTTGGCTTGCCGCCGACCCTTCGCTTGCCGTGCAAATCGCGAAAGCGCATCAGTATATGGTGTCGTCTGCTGTCTCGTTCGAGATGCCGGCGGCAGCGGCTGCGCTCTCGGTGGACCCCGCTCCCATGCTCGAGACGTATCGTGCTCGTCGCGCACGCGTCCTTGCAGCGCTCGAGAAGATGGGTCTTTCGGTGGTGGAGCCCGCCGGCGCCTTCTACGTCTTCCCCTCCATCAAAGGTACGGGTCTAACGTCTGAGCAGTTCTGCACCCGAGCCATCGAGGAGGCTGGCGTAGGCCTGGTCCCCGGTTCGTGCTTTGGCAGCGAAGGGTACGTGCGTCTTTCTTACTGTGTTTCCGACGAAGACCTCGACGAGGGTCTGCGCCGCCTGGATCGCTTTGTGGCAGGGCTGTAGCTAGTCGAGTGGGTATTAGCCCTGTCTGTCCGTGGTCGGGCACTGCGGTTTGGCTAGATTCCGCACGCAAAGAAACGTCCAGTGGACGTTTCGTCTTGCGCAGGACTTGACCGAAGCCAAACCGCAGTGGCCGGACATGGGCAGGCAAGGCGTCCTGGTGGAGATGCGCTCCGCTTTTGTCCTCTTTGTGCGCAACTCGTGTGCATGGTTGACTCTTTTGGAGCACCTCGCCATACTAACGAAGGTTCACGCACGAATCCGCTGCCAGAGACAGCCGGTGCTGCGGCGCGCAAGCGTCAAAGCTTAATGGGAGATCCCGCCAGCCGAGGTGGTCGAGCAGATATGTCTTCTCGCCCCCGTCGCTCTATGCAGCGCGGGGGCTTTTCTTTTTCTGACATGCCCCCGTCACGTCTTATTTGGCGGGTCCGTGCCCGGAAAAAGAAACAAGGAGGTGTATTTCATGCCACAGCAGTACAAGATCGACAAGGTTGCCGAGATCGAGTCTTGCATCGAGCAGAACGCTGGTCTGTTTGTCGTTTCCTACAACGGCCTGACCGTTATGCAGGCTCAGGAGCTCCGTCACGCGCTTCGCGAGTGCGGCGCCCAGATGAAGGTCTACAAGAACAACCTTGCCAAGATCGCTCTCAAGAACCAGGAGCAGCCCGAGATCGACGAGCTTCTCGCCGGCCCCAACGCTTATGTGTTCTACGAGACCGAGCCCGTGGAGGCCGCTAAGGCCCTCAAGACGTTCGCCGAGAAGTCCAAGGGCGTCCTTGAGATCAAGGGCGGTATCTCCGACGGTAAGGCCGTCACTGCCGATGAGGTCAAGGCTATCGCCGAGCTTCCCACCAAGGATCAGCTCCTCGGTCAGCTCGCCGGTCTTATCAGCGGTTTCGCTCGCGACATCGCTGTCTGCGTCAACGGCGTTTCCTCTGGTCTCGCT
>OLRJ01003237.1_pt1 | contig 11027 bp, 12 predicted proteins | sample 1672741 | NCBI WGS metagenome assembly OLRJ01 (sample SAMEA3136719, study PRJEB25190) | human gut metagenome | biome: human gut; feature: human-associated habitat; material: faeces | place: Austria | collected 2013
AAATAAGAAATATAGGTATCAGTATTCAGGGATTCTGTCTAACTCAGCAGATGATCCCGGAAATAATGATGATTAAATAAGAAATTCAGATTTCCATGAGAGAATTCTCAGACTGGAAGAACAAACCATAACAAACCCAAGGGAAAAGGCAATGCGGAAGCATTGTCTTTTTCTCTTGGGCGCCTGGCGGCGCACAGGAAAATAGTTAGCTCCTTTCTGATTGGATTGGAAAATAAAAAGAATCTGTGCTAGAATAAATGACTGAATGAACATAATGGATGTTTTGAAGAAAGAAGGTCTGACCATGAATTCCAGATATAAGGGAATTTTATTTATCATATTATCAGCATTGTGCTTTACGTTTATGAATGTATTTGTGCGGCTTTCCGGCGATCTGCCTTCCGTGCAGAAAAGCTTCTTCCGGAATCTGGTAGCTTTTTTAATCGCTTTTCTGATGATCGTAAAGAGCAAGGAAGGATTTAAGATTGAAAAAGGAAATTTGAAATTTATGATCCTTCGTGCCGGATTTGGCACCATCGGGATTTTATGCAACTTTTATGCGGTAGATCATCTGGTACTGTCTGATGCATCCATGCTGAATAAGATGTCTCCGTTTTTCGTTATCCTGTTTTCGTTCCTGCTGTTAAAAGAAAAACTGAAACCGGCACAGGCAGTGGCAATACTCATTGCATTTGGCGGAAGTCTGTTTATCATTAAGCCTACCTTTACAAATATGGAGCTGGTTCCATCACTGATTGGATTGTGTGGCGGCATCTGTGCAGGCATCGCTTATGCTATGGTCAGACTGTTGGGACAGAGGGGACAGAAAGGCGCATCTGTTGTGCTGTTTTTCTCCGGATTTTCCTGTGTTGTTACATTGCCATATCTGATTTGGGATTTCCATCCTATGACGATGTTGCAGGTTTTGACGCTTCTGGGAGCAGGATTGGCAGCAGCAGGCGGACAGTTCTCCATTACGGCAGCATACTATCATGCGCCGGCAAAAGAAATCTCCATTTACGATTATTCCCAGATCATCTTTTCGGCAGTGCTTGGTTTTGTGCTGTTTCAGCAGATTCCGGATCGATACAGTGTACTGGGTTATGTGATCATCTGCGCCATGGCACTGTGGATGTTCTTTTATAATCGGCGTCCACAGGAAGAGGCTGCATAAATGCTGCTTTGTTGAGGTACTTTAGCCTCTTGCTTCTGATATAAAATCAAAGCTTGTGTTTGTTTAAAATCCGAAATCAGCATAATCTTCCGGTAAAAATCGGTGGTATATGATATGGCATCCCTCATCTTTAAAACAATAATAATAAGGATCTTCACGGTCAGTGAACTGGATAAGAATATCGAATTCGCCATTATCAACGTTTTCTACAGTACAGTTTGCATCCCATTTTTTGAAAAAAGAAATGACCGTATCGATGGTCGTACCATGTTCCTGCAAAAGGTTTACAAGATCATAAATGAATTTGTTTTTTTCTTTGTTATGATAAACATATTCTGAGGCTTCCGGTGCAAGATAAAAGCAAAAACGTTCTCCCTTATGGGAAATTTTAGTAACGCCAAACCTGTCAACGATAGAAGCAGCAAATGCCCGAAGCCTTATTGCCATGCTGTCTGCGGTATCATTACTGTCGAAAAAATGATTGAGTGATCCAAGCGGATAGTATAAACGGATCGCTTCTTTTCGATATCCAAGTTTTGCCTGTTCTTCGGCGATAACATCTGTCAGGCTGTTTTCAAGTTTCTGATAGGCCTGATTTTGATCATGTATATTACACATATAATTCCTCCGTCTGATATGATATATTTTAAAAAAATCCGTTTTGGAAGATTCGAAAATACATTGTAACTGTTTTATAGAACTAACTGAAAAATATCACGTTGGGGGATTCCTGTCAATGAAAATATATGATTCCGAATAAAGAGGTATCTCAGGAGTATGTGAAATTTACAGATGATTGGAAATAAGTATAATATTAAAAAAAGAGTCGAATATCTCCGACTCTTTTAAGATTACATATTTATTTATCCACTAAAAAGAATGCGCTGTACGCCGGCAGCAGACAACCGCCTCCGGCTTTGACCGTATTTCCCGTGATAAGATCGGTAAATTCCTGGCATCCGGTATCGAAATATGCCATGTAATCCTGACTGTCTGCATTGATCGCTACCAGTATGCGTCCGGTCTCGTCGCAGCGTTCAAAGATACACTGGCGGTTAGTCAGTACTATGGAGCGGAAATTGCCGTAATTTAATGCATGACTCTTCTTTTTGGCAGCAGTCAGTTTTGTGATCCACCTGCTCAGATCGTTCGATTCCGGTTTGTCATAAGACAGGCGAAGCGCCGGATCGCCATCGTGTTTGTTTCCGGTCGCACCCCATTCACTTCCATAGTAGACGCATGGAATGCCCGGCATGCCGAACATCAGGGCATAGATCAGTGGCAGATGCGCCGGATTTTCCAGAATGCTTGCCACCCGGGATACGTCATGATTGTCCACGAAGCAGAGCAGATGTTTTCCTTTGTAAAGCGTCCAGTTTTCCGGTCCGAACTGGCGCAGCAGGGAATGGTTGATCTCAAAGAGGTTCATGCTGTTAAAGCTGGAGTAGAGCCCTTTGTAACATTCATAGTTGGTTACCGAATGAAGCATCTGGTCATTCATCAGCTGATTGTAATCGCCGTGCAGCATTTCTCCTACAAGGAAAAAGTCCGGTTTCAGACTGTCACAGAAGCTTCTGAGACGGCGTACAAAATCATGATCCAGACAGTAAGCCACATCCAGACGAAGACCGTCAATATCAAATTCTTCTACCCACAGGCGGACGCTTTCAAAAATATGTTGGATCACGTCTTCATTCCTAAGATTTAGTTTGACCAGATCATAGTTTCCTTCCCATCCCTCATACCACAGACCGTCGTTATAATTGGAGTTCCCGTTAAAATCAATATGGAACCAGTCTTTGTATGGGGAATCCCAGCGTTTTTCCAGTACATCCTGAAATGCCCAGAAGCCACGACCTACATGGTTGAAGACACCATCAAGAACGACGCGGATGCCGGCCTTATGCAGGTTCTGACATACATTTTGGAAATCCTCATTGGTACCGAGACGGGTATCCACTTTCTGAAAATCTCTCGTGTTATATCCGTGGGTGTCGGATTCAAACAGCGGAGAAAAATAGATGGCGTTAAATCCCATTTCCTGAATATGGGGAATCCAGTCATTGACTTTTAAGATGCGGGACTGTGGCTGTCCGTCATTTTCAAAAGGCGCGCCGCAAAAGCCCAATGGATAGATCTGATAAAAAACACTTTCATAAGCCCACATATGTAAAACCTCCAGTTATGCTTTCATTTCGTCTTTATCGACTTCAATCAGAGAAGTACAGTGCGGACATTTGGTTGCTTTAATATCGATCTCTGAGCAGCAGAACGGGCATTTCTTGGTTGTCGGCGCCTGTTCTTCCGCATGTCTCGGTGTACGCAGTCTGTTGATGATCTTTACGAGTACAAATACAACGAGTGCCATAATGATAAAGTTGATGACATTGGAAATAAATGATCCATATTTGAATACATTTGCTCCGGCAGCTTCCGCAGCAGCAAGTGTGTCATAATGATTTCCATCCAGTGAAACAAAAAGATTGGAAAAATCGATGCTTCCGGTAAAGATTCCCAGTACCGGGTTGATGATGTCGTTTACCAGAGAGTTTACGATAGTGGTAAATGCACCGCCGATGATAATGCCGATGGCCAGGTCAAACATGTTGCCCCGTGTGGCAAATTCTTTGAATTCTTTCAGAAATTTTTTCATAATTCAAAAATCTCCTTTGTTATAAAATTTGTTCTTAAAAAAATTCATTTCTAAAAGATAGTTTACCATAGAAATCAACGCGTGACAAATCAAAACAGGTATGCTATGATGATATGCAAGATTTGACATTATGCAAAATGCAAAAAGGATAATGTTGCTGGATAAATGGAAAATATTTTTGCAGTTTGTTCGGGATGTGGAAAACTTTAACAGATAATAATGAAAAAGATAATGTACTTACGGTATCTTCTGAATGAAGATTTCTGAGAGTACATGACAGGGATGAGAGGAGAACAGTTATGACAATCGCGATGACGATGTGTAAGCTTCTGCTTGCAATGGTAATTGGATTTTTCCTTTTTAAGAAGGGAATTCTGAATATAGACACAAATAAAAAGATTTCGGCTATGATCGTGCAGGTTACCTGTCCGTGTATTATTCTGAACAGTGTATCTTCGGTACCCCATGATGATCCGGGGATGGTATTAAAGCTGTTTTTGGCAGGTGTCGTGCTGTATGTGATCCTGCCTTTTCTGTCCTGGGCGCTGGTACGGCTTATGCGGGTTCCGGAGCATCTGCGCAGAACATATATGTGCATGTTGATTTTTTCCAACAACTCTTTTATGGGATATCCGGTAGTAGAGGCATTGTTTGGCGGAAGCGCGATCTTCTATATTACAATCTTTAACCTGCCTTTCAGCATTCTGTTCTTCTCACTGGGCTTAAGACTGCTGAAAAAAGATTCCATGGTGGGACAGGAAAGCGCAGTACAGGAAAAGATCTCTATCAAGAGTCTGATCAACGTGGGCGTGGTCGCCTCTCTGGCAGCACTGATCATTTACTTTGGCAATATTCCGATGCCGGATATGTTCTATTCCTGTGTAAGCTTTATCGGCGGTATTACGACACCGCTTTCCATGATTATTATCGGAAGTTCTCTGGCAGCAGTATCTTTAAAAGAAATTAAGACCGAGAAAGGCATCTGGCCGATGCTGCCGCTTCGGCTGGTGTTGATGCCGGTGCTTGTGTGGTTGTATATGCATCTGATCACAAAGGATCCGACCCTGATCGGTATCTGTACTGTGGGAGCCGGAATGCCTGTTGCTTCCCTGGTTGCAATGGGAGCAGCGCCTTACGAGCGGCAGAGCACGTGTGCCTCCATCGGCGTTGCGGTGTCTACGATCGTTTCACTGATCACGATACCGATCATGGCGGTCATCCTGCAGATGGTAGCCTGACAACGTGTAAGGGGAATTGATCAAAATAAATCAGAAGGAATAAAATACGACAAACGAAAGATATAAAGGAGAAACGGATTATGGGAATAGCAGTGATTGGAGACGTATTTATTGATATTAAGGGATTTTCCACATCTACTTATATTCCATATGGAAGAAACCTGGGAACAATCCAGCAAATTCATGGTGGGGTCGCTCGAAATGTGGCAGAAGATATTGCTAATGTAGAGTTGGAGCCTGTTTTTGTCGGAACTGTGGATGATGACGCCATGGGCGAAGCAGTTATTCAGAAACTGAACCGTCATAAGGTGGACACCAGATATATGAAAAAAGTGAAAAACGGCATGGGTACCTGGCTTGCTGTATTTGATCACAATGGCGATGTGGTAGCATCTGTATCCAAACGCCCGGAGCATGAGGCGATGGTGCAGATCCTGGAAGAATCCGGGGATGAGATCTTTGCAAATGCAGACAGTATCGCCATCGAGATCGACATGGATCAGGAAGTGACTAAGAAGACTTTTGCTCTGGCAGAAAAATATAACAAAAAAGTGTATGCGCTGGTATCTAATATGAGCGTTGCCATCGAACGCAGAGATCTGATCCGAAAGACAGAATGTTTTGTATGCAACCAGCAGGAGGCAGGCATCCTGTTTTCTGAAAACTATGACGAGATTACTCCGGAAGAACTGTACCAGATTCTGCCAGAGCGCATACGCTCTGCAAAAATCACAAAAATGGTCGTGACCATGGGAGACAAAGGGGCTGTGTATGCCACTTTAGACGGAGAAAATGGTATTTGTCCGGCACTGAAAGTAGACGTCGTGGATACTACGGGTGCCGGAGATGCATTTTTCTCTGGTGTCTGCCTGGGATTGACCTATGGAAAGACGTTACAGGAGGCATGCGTCATCGGCACAAGACTGGCATCCACTGTTATCTGCACATCAGAAAACATCTGCCCGCGTTTTATGCCGGAGGAATTTGGTATCACGAGGAAATAAACAATGGAAAGTATTATTATCGGGATTGCCGGAGACTCTGGTTCCAAGATTAAATCTTGTATGGAATTCTGTCCCTATGCAGCTGGCAAAGGAAAATAAATAATTTATCTACGGACAGGTAAGGAAAGGATCCAGAGCTAAGGATTTTGAAATATGGCCATACAATGGCTGTTAGATTTTGGATTAATCTACAAGGTACCAAGAGTTGGTAAACCGGCGCTTCCACTGAAAGCATATCTGAATCTGGATGTGTTTAAAATATATTTGTTAGATGTGGGGCTTTTGGGGATAAATATAATCCCAAATATGCTGTGCGGACATCAATGTCTGATTACCGGGAACAGGAATGGATGACCAATATCCCATTATACAATATTGACAGGATCAGAGAATATCTGGAACAATAAAAATTGTGATAGCAATGTATAAGCGTGGTAAAATGGTTATAAAGATCAGAGAATTGTATGGAGAAAACAATACATGAAAAATATTTTGATCATTTCAAGCTCCCCGAGAAAAAATGGGAATTCTCAGATGCTGTGTGAACAGTTTAAGAAGGGAGCCGAGGAAAAAGGACATACGGTTACACTGATAAGGCTGATGGAGAAAAAGATTGGATTTTGCCGCGCTTGTGACGGATGCATGAGAAACGACGGGACATGTGTACTGAACGATGATATGGAAGAGATATTAAAACTGTTTCAGAAAGCTGATGTGCTTGTGTTGGCTACTCCGGTATATTTTTATGGTATCAGCGCCCAGATGAAGACATTTATTGATCGTACATATCCAATATGGCAGCATCTTGGGAAAAAGGAAGTCTATTACATTATTTCCGCAGGACTGGGAGAAGATATCATCGAAAGATCACTGGGGGATCTGGATGGTTTTGTGGAACATCTGGAGGAATACCGGATCGCAGGAAGAATCTATGCCGCAGATGTGATGGAAGCCGGACTGGTAAAAAATCTGGATGTTTTTGAAAAAGCATATCAGATGGGAGCTTTAGTATAAAAATATAGATAATATAATTAAAAAACCAATCGTTTTTGCATTGCGATGCAAAAATAATTGGTTTTTTGCTGTCTGCTGATTATAATGAAGAATATAGAAAAACAGCGGTGTTTGCGAGAGGTGGAAATGATGAGAAACGAAAGAATCGAACTATGGACAAAAGAGGAATATCAGTATCCGGCAGCCTATGGTTTTTTGCCGGTCATGTTCAGCTGTATACATGAAGATACGAAAAAACATCCGGCAATACTTATCGTTCCAGGCGGTTCCTATCGGGAAGTATCTCCGTCGGAAGCACATCTGCCTGCAATGGAATTTTATCAGACCGGCTACAACGTATTTGTTCTGGCATATACGATAAACCTGTTGGATGAAGCACCATTGAAATTACAGCCATTAAATGACATCTCAAGAGCTGTCCGTATGATTCGTTTCCACGCAGAGGAACTGCATAGCAGGGCAGATCAGATTGCAATCTGTGGATTCTCAGCGGGAGGACATCTGTGTGCAAGCCTGTGTGTCCATGGAAAAGATGTGACAGATCCGGACGAGAACTATCAGAGCGTATCGAATCGCCCGGATGCGGTAATCTTAGCTTATCCGGTCATCAGTTCCGGCAAATATGGACACAGGGATTCTTTTGTTGCGCTTCTCGGAAAGAATCCAACAGAGCAGGAATTAGCTTATATGGCACTGGAAAATCATGTGACAGGCGATACACCGCCCTGTTTTCTCTGGCAGACTGCAACCGATGAGGTGGTTCCGGTACAGAACAGCTATCTGTTTGCACAGGCCTGTGCTAAGGCAGGCGTGCCGTTTGCGCATCATGTATTTTCAGAAGGCGTCCATGGGCTGTCTGTGGCAACCGAAGAATGGTTCCAGCAAAAGACAGGACAAACAGTCAGAAAAACCGATACGTTGGAACAGGTAAAGCTTCTTGCAGAGGCAATCAAAGATGGCAGAACGCCATTTCCAAAGGAAAAAGGAGAAGAAATCTTAGTGGCATTCGGCATTGGACGGCAACGACCGGAACGATGGACCGAAGAAGAAAAAGAGACAATCCACAGATCTTTGAAGGAAGTACGGAGCTGGATAAGACTGGCAGAAGAATGGCTGGAAAAATATTTGTTGATCAAGTAGTGAAAGAAACTAAAAATAAGATCTGTTGGGATAAACTTTTTTCTATAATGTTTGTCAAAAATTATAGGGTGTAAAAGAAAACATAAAACGAGTGCAAAACACACAAAAAAATAGAAAATAAATCACTTTTTTGCATATTGAAAGACAACTATACCACGGATATAATAAGACCATCTTCTAAAGAAAAGACAATTTTTATATAGAAAAGACTTCTGTTACCCATATAAAAATTGCAGAAAAGTTCGTGAGAAAGGAAAAGTGGCAGTTCTGCCACAGGGTAATGCATTATGGGATTCAAAAAAGTAGTAGTAGTCGGTGGTGGAGTGTTGGGCAGCCAGATCGCATATCAGGTTGCATATAAAGGGTTTGATGTAACGGTATGGCTTCGTACAGAAGCATCCATTGACCGTGCAAGACCCAAATTTGCCCGCTGGCATGAGACATATAAAAAAGATCTGGATGCGGTAAAACCGTTGATCGGCACGGAGACAAAGATGTATCCGAGAGGACTGATAGAGGATTTCGCAGCGCTGACACCGGAGAAGATCGAAGAACTGAAAGCGCAGGCAGATACCGCTTATGAAAATCTGAATTATGAGTTGGATATGGCGACGGCAATGGCAGATGCAGATCTGGTCATTGAATCACTGTCAGAAGATCCGAAAGCAAAGATCGCATTTTATGAGAAAATGGCGCCGCTCCTTCCGGAAAAAACAGTTGTTGTAACCAATTCTTCCACAATGGTGCCAAGTACCTTTGCCTCTTATACCGGAAGACCGGAGAAATATCTGGCGCTTCATTTTGCCAATGAGATCTGGAAAAACAATACCGCAGAAATCATGGGACATCCAGGCACGGATCAGGCTTATTATGACCAGGTAGTTGCTTTTGCAAAAGAGATCGGCATGATTCCGCTTTGCTTGAAAAAAGAGCAGCCGGGCTATATCTTAAATTCCCTGCTGGTACCGTTTCTGAATGCAGGACAGGCGCTGTATGCCAATGATGTCGCTGATCCGCAGACCATTGATCTCACATGGATGCTGGGAACCGGCGCACCGCTTGGACCATTCCGCATTCTGGATATCGTAGGTCTGGATACCGCTTATAATATCGTTATGATGAGTCCGGATGCACAGAATCCTGACACACTTCCGGGCAAGATTGCAAAACGCCTGAAAGAACATATCGACGCAGGCAAGAAAGGCGTGGCAACAGGAGAGGGATTCTATAAATATAACTGATAATGGTTTAGAACTGATATAGACAGGGAGTGATCATAAGCTGTTTGTGCTTATGCGTAATGAGCCCCAAAGAGAGTCAGCAATGACCGCATGATTGATGAATTGTGAAGATTGAGTATTAACTGATTTAAATCATGATCATGATATTGTAAGGAAAATTCTGATCATAAAATGAAAAAAGGTCTGGATGACAGATGGAGAAGCTGTTGTTCAGACCTTTTTATATGTGGAGATTATACATAATGGTAATGAAATGGCTAAAGAAAATATCGGACGAAATCGCAGATATTTGTGTTTCTTATCTCAAGAATGGATTCTTCATAGGAGATAAGAAATATATTTTCAGAAAAGATAGATTCATAACCTGTTGATCTGTTTTTAGCCAGACCAACAGATGGATGATTTGTATGTAATAAGAAAATCAATGGCTTTTACTTTTGGCAGAACAGTACCGGAAAAATGCCGTCAGTTTTTCCCTGTACAATTCCGGCTCTACCATATATCCAGTGCCATGGTCTGCTCCGTCTACCAGAAATAATTCATGATACGGTCTGCATGCTTCACAGGTCTGTACAGACATTTTCCATGGGACATAATCATCCATTTTTCCGTGTACAAACAGGATAGGTGTTTCGTTTGTTTCCATTGCCTGCAGGGTAGAATATTCCCGCAGGGAAATCTTTGCCAGGCAGCGGCTCCAGAAGCCTACAACCGGCATTAATATGCCGCTTGGCGCATGATATTTATGAGAGATCGTACGAGAAATAATCTCATAGGGCGAGGTAAACGGACTGTCAGCGATAATGCCCCGAACCTGAGATGGCAGAGGTTTGCCGGAAGCCATGACGACTGTGCTTGCACCAAGGGAAAGTCCGCCGAGGAAAATCTCATGTTCAGTTCCAAAACGTTCTGATATATAATCAATCCACTTCCAACAGTCTTTTCGTTCGTTGATACCAAAAGTAATATATTTGCCTTCACTTCTGCCGCAGCTTCGCTGGTCTACAATCAACAGGTTGTATCCAAGATTATAATAATGGTCTGCATCTGCGCTGAAATCACAGTTCCCGAATGTTCGATAGCCGTGAAACAGGATGACGGTTCCTTTTGCGGAAGGATTGGAGATCAGGTTTCCATAGAGCTTCAGTCCATCAAAAGAGGTAATGCAGATTTCCTCATACGGCTGAGCTGTAATCCAGCGGATGCCATCCGTGATCTCTTTATAGTATTTTTCCCAGGAAGTTCCTTTGATACGGTCGGCATTATTTAAATCCAGTTGAGTGCCCTGTCCAAGGGCAACATGAAATGCGTACCATCCGGCGGCGAGCCAGAGGGCAAGCAGGATGCATAAAATAAAAATGATGACAGCTAACAGATGCATGGAGATATCCTTTCTGCTATAAAGCGTATGTAAGCGGTATTCATGCGCTCATTATATCATAAGCAAAAACGGCTTATGATTAACATTCGCCGTTCGTCAATCATACGAGTATGTTGACTCTCTTGCACTCATTATATCATAAGCAAAAACGGCTTATGATTAACATTCGCCGTTCGTCAATC
>OLRJ01003240.1_pt1 | contig 11023 bp, 10 predicted proteins | sample 1672741 | NCBI WGS metagenome assembly OLRJ01 (sample SAMEA3136719, study PRJEB25190) | human gut metagenome | biome: human gut; feature: human-associated habitat; material: faeces | place: Austria | collected 2013
GCCAATGGCTCGATTTTCCGTTCGGAAAATCTGCCATGTGGTTGCAGTTTGCAAGCAAACTGGTATTTTATTGTCCCAGACTTCGTCTGGGATTTTGTTGATTTTAGATAGATATTACACCTTTGAGAAGAAAGGAGGACTACCATGTTTATTGATATTGCAAAAATCAAGATCGTATCCGGCAAGGGCGGTGACGGCAAGGTTGGTTTCCACCGCGAAAAGTATGTGGCAGCCGGCGGTCCGGACGGCGGCGACGGCGGCCGCGGCGGCTCGGTCATCTTCAAGGTGGACGACAATCTGTCCACGCTGCTTGATTTCCGTTACAAGAAAAAGTATGTTGCGGCTCCCGGTGAGCCGGGCGGCGGCAAGCGCTGCAAGGGCAAGGACGGTGCGGACCTGATCATTCGCGTACCGCGCGGCACGATCATCCGTGACCAGAAAACCGGTCAGGTCATGAAGGATATGTCCGACAGCGAGCCGTTTGTAGCAGCCAAGGGCGGCAACGGCGGCTGGGGCAACACGCATTTTGCAACGCCGACGCGTCAGGCACCGCGTTTTGCCAAGCCGGGTCTGCCGGGTGTCGAGCGCGACATTATCCTTGAGCTGAAGCTGCTGGCCGATGTCGGTCTGGTCGGCTTCCCGAATGTCGGCAAGTCCACGCTGCTGAGCATGGTCTCGGCGGCGCGCCCGAAGATTGCAAACTACCACTTCACGACTCTGGTGCCCAACCTCGGCGTGGTTTCGGTCGGTGAGGAGCAGAACTTCGTCATGGCCGACATTCCGGGCATTATCGAGGGCGCGAGCGAGGGTGCCGGTCTGGGCCACGACTTCCTGCGCCACATTGATCGCTGCCGACTGCTGCTGCATCTGGTCGATGCGGCAGGCAGTGAGGGCCGCGACCCGATCGACGACATTGAGAAGATCAACGCAGAGCTTGCCGGTTACAGCGAGTTTCTGGCAGCGCGTCCGCAGATCATTGTTGCCAACAAGACCGACCTGCTGGGCGATGACCGTGAGCCGGTCGAGAAGATCCGCAAGTACGCAGAGGAGCGCGGCTTCCTGTTTGCGGAGCTGTCCGCGGCGACCAACCAGGGCGTCAAGGAGCTGATGAATCTGACGTGGCACGAGCTGCAGCAGCTCCCGCCGGTATTCATCTACGAGCCGGAGTTCGTCGAGGTCGAGGAGAAGGCCGCAACCGAGAACGACTGGACCATCGAGCGCGACGGCGACGCATACGTTGTCACCGGTGCATGGGTGGACAAGATTATGGGCTCGGTCAACATCGACGACTACGAATCCCGCCAGTATATGGATCGTATGCTCCAGTCTGCAGGCATTTACGCCAAGCTGGAGGAAATGGGCATCGAGGAGGGCGCTCCGGTCGTGATCGGAGAGTTCGAGTTCGAGTACGTTTATTAAAGCGCGAGAAAGAGGACCTTGGGGTCCTCTTTTTTTATCGTATATACAGAGTGAAGTGTGGAGAACGTAGTGGGAGTAGCATAATGCAGAATCACTAAAAAATTATATCGTCCTATGTTCAACTCGCTGAAATAGTGCTACAATTAACTCAGAATGCACAAAAGGGGAGTTGACAAACTGTGCAACAACAAAAGAACGATAAAACAACCTGCCTGTTGCTTGCGCTGACCACGATTTTCTGGGGCAGCCTGTACACGGCAAGCAAGGTACTGCTCGATGTAATTCAGCCGTTCACGCTGCTGTGCCTGCGCTACATCATCGCGGCCATTGCCATGACCATTCTGCAGCGCCTGCGCAAACCCGACCCGAACGGAAAGCCGCGCAGGATCAAGGGCGGTGACTGGAAATATGTTATCATGTTCGGTCTGGGCGGCTATGTGCTGTCGATCGGTCTGCAGCAGTACGGCACCAAGCTGGCGGGCGCATCGCTGGCATCGCTCATTAACTGCATGAACCCGATCGCTATCTGCTTCTTTGCGGTGCTGCTGCTGCATGAGCGCATGACGATGAAGAAGGTCGTCTGCATTGTCAGCGCAGTTGCCGGTGCGGTCTGCATCGTCGGGGGAGACGCCGGCGGCGGTCATATCCTCGGCATAGCGCTTTCGCTCGGTTCGGTGCTGACGTGGAGCGCGCTGAGCGTGTTCATGCGCTCGTTCACGCAGAAGTATGACGCGCTGACCGTCACGACCTGTGGTATTTATGTTGCTGCTATCGGTACGCTGCCGCTGATGCTCCGCGAGATCATCACCCACCCGGAGATGGACTTTCTGCACGCGAAGTACATCCTTGTGCTGTTTTATGTGGCGATTTTCTGCACGACCATTCCGCATTCGCTGTGGAATTACTGTCTCTCCCGTGCAGAGGCGAGCACCTGTTCTCTGTTTTACCCGATTCAGCCGCTCACCTCGATGGTGCTCGGTGTCCTGCTGCTGAACGAGCATATGACGGTCGGCTTTATTGCCGGTGCGGTGCTTATCGTGTTCGGTGTGCTGTATTCAACGCTCGGCAAAGAGAAAAACAGATGAGCCGCCTCGGCTATGCCCGATGCTGCAGGTTAAGCTGAAAAATCCTCCTGTCTTCAGAAAGAAGGCAGGAGGATTTTTGCAATCATTCAAAACGGCGAAAGAGAGATGATGATGAAGCCCAAAGGGTAAAAACGCAGGGATGCAGTTCGGACGGTGTCGGATTGCAGCCGGTTTGCTGAATTTACAATCCCAAATCCTTAAACCGTGAATACATGGACTGTACGCCGTACAGTGCCGCCACCGGATTGTGCTGCAGTACCCGGTCCTTGACGATCATAACCGTTGTCGGAACCTTGCTGTGGCGCAGAAACAGGGTATCATGTCCGACGCACAGACCAATCACGATGTTGAAATCGCAGCCGTGCGCGGCAAGCGTCTTGGCCTGCATGATCGGGTTGCACATGGACTCGTGTCCGCAGCCGCCGTTGAGCTTTTTCTCGTTCGGCACGCCGATCTCGGTCTTGTCCTGTGCACCGACCTTGCAGCCGACCGTGAAATATTCGATGCCCTTTGCCTTGAGAATGCGGGCGAAGATGGAAGCCTCTCGCATCAGACCGACGCAGGACGCGATGCCGATCTTTTTATAACCCATGCGCTTGATGAACTCGATGGTTTCCTCGACACGGGTCAGGCGGCCGTAAAACTCGCCTTCAATGCACGCGGAGGTGCGGGCAATCAGACCCTGTTCCGGGTCGTTGCGGTAGATTTCAAGTGTTTCCTCGAGCAGTGCCTTATCTACGTTCGTCGTCAAGCAGAACGGCGGGTACTGCTCCTCGCTGGCCGAACGGCAGCCGAGTCTGCTGCAGTCCGAGCAGCTGTGTGTGCATTTCAGTTCCGACATAATCCTTTCCTCCCTGTAAAAACAATGTTATGCCTTTGCGTTTGTGTCCTGTGCGGGCTTGGTGATTTTGCCGCTGCAGCAGTCGTCCTCAGCCTCGGCTGCTGCTGCCGGCTGGAAGCTGACAGAGGAGGCCTTTGTGGATTTAGTGGCGGTATCGGTGGAAGCGTCGCTCTCCGGTGCATCCGGAACATCATCGAAGAAGATATATGCATTGTCTGCGAACTTGGTCGCATCGGTGCCTTCCTTGAGCACGCCAATCTGGGTCAGCTCCTCGGCGTTCTGCTTGAGTGCGTCATAGCCGCCCTGAACCGAAGGCTTGTAGTTGTAGGTCTTGAGAATCTGTGCGCAGAAGTCCACATCACCGGAGACATACTCCTTTTCGGTGATGATCTTTGCGGTCTCGTCCGGGTTTTCCTGTACCCACTGAGATGCCTTCTGTACGGCACGGGTGAAGGCTGCTGCAGCCTTCGGGTTCTCCTCAGCCAGCTTGCTGGTGACGAATGCTGCGCAGCAGTACTCGTCCTTGTACTCGGGATCGGTTGCGGTGTCGATGAGAGCGGTCAGACCGTACTGCTCCTCTGCAATAGAAGCCGCCGGGTCGCCGAGTGCGATTGCGTCAACGGCACCGTTCTGCAGTGCCTGTGCCAGATCGTTGCGGGAGTAAACCGAGAATTCAACCTCCATGTTCTGGTCGGTTACGCCGATGCCTGCCGCGCTCAGCGAGCGCTTGGAGACAACGGTTGCCGCGTCAGCCAGACCGGGTACGCCGATCTTCTTGCCCTTGAGGTCGGCAATGCTCTTGATGTTGCTGCCACCGGGTACGAGCAGCTTGGTGCAGCCGGTGTGCAGGCCGGTGGTGAACTTGATGGGCAGGCCGTTCTCGAGCGGCTGGAGCATTTTGCCGATCAGGCCCATGCCGACATCAACCTGATCCGCGCCGATGGCCTCGGAAACGTGTGCCGCGTCAACCGTTACCTGCTCAATGTCCAGACCTTCGTCTTCAAAGTAGCCGTTCTCGATCGCGATGTACATCGGTGCGGCACAGAGAGAAGGAGAGTAGATCAGACGCAGGTGGGTTGCGCCGGAATCTGCTGCCGCGGAAGCGTCCGAATTGCTGCTTGAGCCGCCGCAGGCGGTAAGCGAGAGTGTCAGTGCAGCTGCGAGAAGCCCGCTTGCCACTCGAAATAAAATACCGTTCTTTTTCATGGTTTTCTGTCCTTTCAAGGAAAATATATAATAAAAACAATAATAATGAACGTACGTTCTTTAATGTAATCTTAAATATAGTAGTTGGGCTCTTTGATTGTGCCGCCGTAATGGAGCTGACGAAGGATCTCCGCACGGTAGTGAAGAAAATCCTCCGAGCTGCGTGCTCTTGGGCGGGCCAACTTGATATCCAGCGTGCCGGTGATGCGTCCCGGTCGGGGTGTCATAACGACCACCTTGTCCGAAAGATACACGGCCTCATCCACATCATGCGTTACCATGATGGCGGTCATGCCGGTTTCCTTCCAGATGCGCAGAATCTCGTCCTGCATGTTCATGCGGGTGAAGGCATCGAGTGCACCGAGCGGCTCATCGAGCAGGAGCACCTTGGGCTTGCCAACGAGTGCTCTTGCGAGAGACGCGCGCTGGCACATGCCGCCGGAAAGCTGGTGCGGATACGAATGCTCGAAGCCCTTGAGGCCGACCATCTCGATAAATTCGTCTACGCGGTCCTTTTCCTGCTTGTAGATGCCACGGGCGCGCAGGCCGAACGCGATGTTATCGTAAATCGACAGCCACGGGAACAGCGTGTGCTCCTGAAACATGAAGCCGCGGTCTGCACCGGGGGCCTTGATAGGTGTACTGTCCAGCGTCAGGCTGCCGTCGTCCATCGGAATCAGACCGGAGATCAAACGCAGCAGCGTGGACTTGCCGCAGCCGGACGGTCCGATCAGCGAAACGAACGAACCGGCGGGAATATCGAGCGAAACATTGTCGAGAGCGGTAATGCGCTCTCCGGTGGGATTGACAAAATGCTTGGATACACCCGAAATCGAAATACTTCCTACCATTTGATAACTCCTTTCTGCCATGCGAGCACGCGGTCGCGGAATTTGAACAGCAGCGTGATGAGAATGAAGAAGGTGACTGCAATGATGATCAGTCCGGCATATACGTTGGCATATGCCATCATTTCCTTCTGCCAGTTGATGTACCAGCCGATGCCGTACTTGGCGCCGAGCATTTCGGCGGTGACCAGCGTGATGAACGACGAGCAGGTGCCGTTGAACAGGCCGAGGAACATATGCGGCATAGCAGCCGGAATGCCGACCTTGGCAATGCGGTAGAAGCTGCCCGCGCCAAGCGTCGAGGAGACCTCAAAGTACGAGTTGGGGATGGAAGCGATGCCGCTGCTGGTGAGCACGGTAGTCGGGAACCACACAGCCAGCGCAATCAGGAAGGCACTGGCGGAAACCGCAGTCGGGAAAGCGATGAGCACCAGCGGGATACATGCGGTGGACGGGATCGGGCCGAGCACGCGGACGAGCGGCTGTACCCAGTAGGCGAAGGTCTTGTTGAAGCCGATGGCGATACCGGTCAGCATGCCGACAACCGCACCGCCGAGCCAGCCGAAGAACAGCAGGCGTGCGGAGTATGCAAGGCAGGTCGCGAGGAACGCGCTGTCCTCAACGAGAACGCCGAACACACGGTCGAGCGAGGGAAAGTACAGCACCGGCAGAATCGCAAACTTGGCGGTCAGCAGGTTGAGGATGTTCAGCACCAGAACCGCTCCTGCATAGAACAGTGCGCTGTACGACAGCTTATCGCGTACCTTGGTGTTGCCGAGCGATATCAGCAGGGCAATCACATACACGGCCAGTCCGATGAGCAGCGCCCATGTAAAATAAGGATGTTCTGCGGCAGGATGCTGCGCGGAATCCGGCAGCAGAATATCGCAGGCGAGCGCCAGCAGAATGGAGAGAACTGGCAGTGATTTGACAAAATGCTTCACAAGGGAGAACTCCTTTCGACAAAAAAATGGCAGAAGACGTATGCCTTCCGCCAGGATGGTTTATGCGCGTTATTCGCACATTCGCCAGGTCACAAGGGAACGCATACACGAGCAGCGGTGCATACACATACAGCAGCGATTCATACAGTACATTCGGCTCATGACAGGTTCTCCTTTCAATTCATATAAATCCTATCGGGTTTCGGTGATTGAAAGTATAGACTTGAATATCCTAATTGTCAATAGGAATACTGTGATTTTGGATAGTATGCCAAAAACGATTTGTCTGAAAGAGAGAATTTGTCGCTTTGCATAAAGAACCGCAGCAGCAGGATTTCTTATGGGATCGGGTGGCTGAATCCACGCTTTTGTGCTACAATATTTACAGGTGATGAATATGATTTTTAAACCGCGTCCGCTCAGCAGAACCATGCTGGATGACGCTTCACTTGTCCGCGATAAGCAGCACTGCCGCCGGATCGGTCCGTGCGGTGTTGGTCGTCGGGCATTATATTTGAACAGTTATTTTATTGACCGGCATTATTATGTGCCGTTTTCCGCCATTACGCGGGCATTTAAGTTTATAGAAGAAGGCACCGGCGGTGTCCGAGGTGTGCTTGCAGGCAGAGCCTGTCTGCTTGTGGAGTATGACGGCGGCATGCAGCAGGTGTGCTGTTTCAAGTACGAGGATCAGATTGACGAGCTGCTGCGCGTGCTGCACAAGATGCATCCGGAGATTCCGTGCGTCAGCGAGGAAGAGGAGGCTGAACTCGAGGTCGAGTACGAGCGCCGGAGGGCGGAAGAACGCCGACGGCCGCCGCTCAGCATGCGCGCCGAGCGGGAGATTGAGGAGTTGGAGAATGCGATCGCGTACCTCGAGCGCAAGCCCGAGCTGTACAAGCGGCTCAGTCGTGCAGCCAAACGGCGGCGCAACTACCAGAGCAGGAGCGCGGGATACCGCTGGGCGGCTGCAGCGATCATGGTGCTCGGGGCGGCGGCGCTGATTTACGGCGTGGTGTCGCTCGTGTGCCGCGGTTTCTCCGGCGGATACCTGCTGCTGTGTCTGCTGGCGGCAGTTTTCCTGTTTGGCGGATGGCGCCTGCTGCCGACGGCGCGCAACAACAATGCGGCTGTTCTGCGCGGGGATAAGCAGGCGCGGGTACAGATGCAGAACTATATCGACCGTTTTCCGGCATTTCCGCTGCCCGCACGGTACGCGCACCCGATCGTGCTGCGCCGTATGCAGCAGGCCATCGCGGAAGGCCATGCGCTGAACGTCATGGAGGCGCTTGAGGTCGTCAAGACCGATCTGCAGACCATGAATGCGGATATGCAGGTCTCGCAGGAGGAATACGCCGAGATTTCTACGATCAAGCCGTTGTTTCTGAATGCGGATTATAAGTAAGAAATCCGGCCTGAGGCTTGCAAAGCTGTTGACAACGGTATGGTTTCTCCCGTATAATAAATTCAGTAAAATGAAGTCGAAAAAGAGGGGATGGACGGATATGCTGTGTAAAAACAGAACATGCGGCGTTCCGTTGAATCCAATAGGAAAACGATGAAAACCAAGGACCTTCTGCCCGCAAAATGGCAGTCGGTCCCTTTTTTTAGGGAGGAAACTGATATGATCGAAAATTGGAATGACGTCCATATCGTACCGGAATTCAGCGATCAGGGTGTGGACTGCTACCGTCTGGCGGGCGGCAGCTTTGTCAATGAATACTACATCGTCTCGGAGGCCGAGACCCGCAAGCTGATGAACCATCCGGAGGTTGTCGGCTACGAGGTGTATGCGTCGCTTGTGACGGCTACCTCGCAGATGATGTACTACCTCAAGGAGCAGAAAAAGATCACTTCGGCGAACATTCTGTCCATTCTGCGCGGCGCACTCAACTACCCGCTCGAGGAAAGCTGCTACAAGGAGCATATCCGCGTGCATGACATCAGCTTTATGTCCAGTGAGCGCGTGTTCGGCGAGAATGATGAGATGTCGCTCGATATCAAGTACTGCAAGCTGACCATGGTGCCCAACAGCACGCTGATGATCGGCGATATCATCGCCTCGGGCGAGACGCTTGTGCAGTGCCTGCGCTATGTCACCGACTATTACCGCAAGCAGGGCGCCAAGCTGCGCAACATTCTGCTGTTTACCATCGGCGGTACGCAGGGCATTGAGATTCTCGAAAAGCTGACCAAAGAAATCCGCACCTACTGGCCGGACTTTGAGGGCTTCATCACCGTGTACTACGAGGGCGTTTTCAGCTGCTACGAGGAAGGCGACAAGGGCGTTTCCGGCATCAACCGTGCGCTCATCGACTTTTACTGGAAGGGCGGCATTGTGGCGCCGGAGTTCCGCCGTCAGACGCTTTCCATGCAGAATCCGCTGTTTGAGAAGTGCACGATCTACGATGGCGGTGCACGCCGTTACGAAATCCACGAGCACATTGAAGAGGTGCTGGAATTCTGGAACGGCATTCTCGCGCGTGCCGACAAGATCGACAAGCAGGCGCTGCTGGAGGAAAAACTGGGTCATGCGCTGCCGATTTCCTATGAGGACTGGCTGAAGGACTGCCACTATGAAAAGCTGGACGCAAAGCTGACGCGCTGGCTGTATCAGCAGGAGCGCGGCTTTGTCGAGAGCCTGAAGGACGTAACGCTGGAGGAGATCGCGCATCAGCGCATTGACGAGTTCACCACAACGCTCAAAAAGTACATTCTTTGACAAATACACAAAAAGGGGATAAGAATCTATGAAAAATGACAACACACCGGTCGATATCGACTTTGCGGAAGCGGCCGTGCCGCATTATGCGCGCCGCGGCATCGTAACTATGTTCATGATCATGCTGGGTTTCACCTTCTTCTCGGCCAGCATGTGGGTCGGCAAGGAGCTGGCAGACGGACTGGATTTCGGCGGCTTTATCATCTCCATGATCATCGGCGGCCTGATCCTGAGCCTGTACACCGGTCTGCTCGGTTACGTCGGCGCGGAAACCGGCATGAGCCTTGACCTGCTGGCACGCAAAGCCTTCGGTGCAAAAGGCTCGTACCTGCCGAGCGCGATGATATCGTTTACGCAGATCGGCTGGTTCGGCGTCGGTATCGCCATGTTTGCCATTCCGGTTGCAAATGAGCTGCTCGGCGGCAGCACAGCGGCTGAATGGGTGCTCGTTATCATTGCGGGTGTGTGCATGACGGCCTCGGCGTATTTCGGCATCAAATCGCTGACGCTTATCAGCTATATTGCGGTTCCGCTGGTTGCAATCCTGGGTACGGTTGCCATGGTGATGGCGGTCAAACAGGGCAACGGTACGCTGATTGATCAGTTTGCCAAGTCCAGCGGTACGCTGACCGTTGTCGGCGGCGCCGGTCTGGTTATCGGTTCGTTTGTCTCCGGCGGCACGGCAACGCCGAACTTCTCCCGCTTTGCCCGCAACGGCAAGGTTGGTGCAATCACGACCGTTATCGCGTTCTTTATCGGCAACTCGCTGATGTTTTTCTTCGGCGGTATTTCGTCGGTCTACGTCGGCGGCAATGATATTTTTGAGGTTATGATCAACCTCGGTCTGTTCTATCTGGCGATTCTGGTCCTCGGTCTCAACATCTGGACCACGAACGATAATGCACTGTATTCGGCGGGTCTGGGTCTGGCGAACATTTTCGGCCAGAGAAAGAAGCCGATGGTGCTGGTTTCCGGTATTATCGGCACCGTGCTTGCGGTCTGGCTGTACTGGAATTTCACCGGCTGGCTGAATATCCTTAACTGTACGCTGCCGCCGGTCGGCATCATTCTGGTGATGAGCTTCTTCATGGACCGTGAAAAGTACAAGGACGTTGAAGTGACCGAAAACGTCAACTGGTTTGCGGTTTTCGGCGTTGTGCTGGGCGCTGTGGTGGCAAATCTGGTCCCGTGGGGTATCGCATCCATCAACGGCATGATCGTTGCCGCTGTGTGCTATCTGGTCGGCAGCAAGGCGAAAAAGTAAGCAGAATCAAAAAAAATCCTCGGTTTAACCCAAGGTCAGCCGAACTTGCTGACCTTGCGGTTTGATCGGGGATTTTTAATTTTGCCGCAATACGAAAATGAGGAGAATATACAGCATGATATTGAATATACTGACGTTTATTGTATCCGTTCTTCGAGGACTGGCAGAAAAACAATGAACGACAAAGAGGGTTGCGGATTGATTACATATCAGCCGTGCGTCCGCTGTGCAGAGCAGCTGCTAACGCGAAAGGAACAGATCTGCAAACCATAATTTTCATGAATAGGAACACATTGTGCATACGGTTTTTCTACATGAATTGCACGATTTCAGTAAATACTACCACTATCGCAGCAGAAATACCGAAAATGGGAGGCGGAATTGCTATGAAAGCAACCGGAATCGTGCGCCGGATCGACGATCTCGGCCGCGTTGTTATTCCGAAGGAAATCAGAAGAACGCTTAGGATTCGAGAGGGCGACCCGTTGCAGATGACATTGGCACAGTGGGAGAAATTCTGTTTTGCGGTAAGCAATTTAGCCAAAAGAAATGGGTGGAGTTAGTACATAATGACGAAAGCGGGAGCGATGACCGTAGGTATCCGAGAGGGATGAGGCATGGAAACGAACCGCCCGGATCCATTGCAGCGCAATGGATCCAGGCGTCTTTTTCTGTTTCCATGAGGTCAGTAAGG
>OLRJ01003241.1_pt1 | contig 11021 bp, 10 predicted proteins | sample 1672741 | NCBI WGS metagenome assembly OLRJ01 (sample SAMEA3136719, study PRJEB25190) | human gut metagenome | biome: human gut; feature: human-associated habitat; material: faeces | place: Austria | collected 2013
GAGAGTGCAAAGCACGTAGCAATCTGGTATCAAAGGGGTCAAAATACCTTTTGACTCCAACATCATTGCTATGTAAAAGAGGGAACAGAAATTATCACATCTATCCTGTTTCCTCTTTACATGTTCTCCTACTCAATCAGTCCGATTGCCTCGTTAATGCTTTTCACTCCAATGATTTTGATCCCACCAATACTCTTCACGCTATCCAGAGATACTTCCGGCACAATACACGTCTCAAATCCAAGCTTCTTCGCCTCTGCCACCCGCTGTTCCGGCATATTTACCGCCCGGACTTCTCCACTTAATCCAACTTCTCCAAACACAATCGTCCGTTCATCAAATGGTCTGTTCTTATAGCTTGATACGATCGCCATCACGATTCCAAGGTCTATCGCGGGTTCATTGATCTTGATACCTCCAGCAATATTCACATAGGCATCATAATTTCCAAGATGATATCCAATCCTTTTTTCCAAAACCGCCATCAGAAGGTTCACCCTGTTGTAATCTGTTCCTGCTGCTGTTCTTCTTGGCATTCCAAAATTGCTTTCGCATACCAGTGCCTGGATTTCCAGCAAGATCGGACGTGTTCCTTCCATAGAACATGCCACAACAGATCCAGATGCATTTTCCGGGCGCCCATTCAGCATAAATTCTGACGGATTTTCCACCTCCCGAAGACCATCTCTTCGCATTTCAAATACACCAATCTCATTCGTCGAACCAAAACGATTTTTCACTCCGCGAAGAATCCGGTAAGATGCATGCCTGTCTCCTTCAAAATACAGAACCGTATCTACCATATGTTCCAATACTCTTGGACCGGCGACAGTTCCTTCTTTTGTAACATGTCCGACAATAAAAATCGAAATCCCAAGCCCTTTTGCAAGCTGCATCAGCGTATTTGTTGCCTCTCTGACCTGCGACACACTTCCAGGTGCGGAACCGACTTCTTCACTGTACATTGTCTGAATAGAATCAATGATCACGGTATCTGGTTTTTCCTTTTCAATCACATTGCGGATCAGTTCCAGATTAGTCTCACAAAGCAAAAGCAGATGATCATTAAATTCTCCCATCCTCTGTGCACGCAATTTAATCTGGCGAAGCGATTCTTCCCCTGATATGTACAAAACCTTTCGTTCTTTTTTTGCCAGTTTCTGACACACCTGCAGGAGCAGCGTTGACTTACCGATTCCCGGATCACCGCCTACCAGAATCAGGGAACCCGGTACGATTCCGCCTCCCAGTACACGATCCAGTTCTTTAATCTCGGTTGTCACCCGCTCTTCATTCTCTGTCTTTACTTCTGACAATGGTACAATACGAATCTCTTTTGCCGCTTTAACTGCTGCCGTATTCGACGTTGTCACACACTCTTCCACGAAAGAGTTCCATTCCTTGCACATTGGGCACTGCCCCAGCCATTTTGATTCTTCATGCCCACAATTCTGGCAGAAAAAAACCGACTTTTTTGCCTTCGCCATATTCCATCTCCTTATCTATCTTAAAAAATTACCAACTGCTTCTCTTGCCTGTTCCCAGTTTATACACTTTCGGTAAAGAAAGAGCCTGCCGAAGCAGACTCTTTTACTTTTCTTAAATACCTATGTACTTCAAACAACTCTTGCTGTAATCATTGTCCTACTTTCTTACAACCTTGATCTCAACGCTTTCTTTTCCAAGTTCCGCACTTACACTAAGCTTTGCGCTTAAGTTTGTCTTCATATCACCAACATTCATATCATTCATATATACGATATAATCTGTATCCGGTTCAAGTTCCAGTGTGATCTGTGCATCTCCTGTCCCTGATACCTTGAATGAGATCACATCTTCTGATACTTCAAAATGCTCTACTGCAGTTCCCGGAACAGATTCATATACGAACATTCCATTCTTTTCAAGCTTTGTAATCTCTTTGAATGTCTTTACTTTATATATATCTCCCTGAAATTCAAATCCATCCTTTTTTGTCTTTGTATCCAGAGTGTAATCACCGAAACTGAGTGTTCCGTCTAATTCACTTCTGATAAGCTCTTTGACTACTGTCATTGTTCAAATCCTCCTAATGGTCTTTCTCTTTCGACTTGTGGACTGTGAATTTTCCACATCCGAACCGTTTTTCTTATTATATAATAAAACTTCTTCTTTTGCTAGCTGTTTATCTCTCTGACTGTAAATTTTATTTCCTTTTTAGAAATACCGGCTTCCACATGGTCTCCACGTTTGATCTCACCATTCAAAAGTGCTTCTGCAAGTTTGTCTTCAAGCTGGCTCTGCACTGCCCTTCTCAGCGGTCTTGCACCATACTTCTTGTCACTTCCGGTCTCAACAATATGCTTCTTCACAGAATCACGCACAACCAATGTAATTTCAAGCTGCTCTTTTGCTCTCTGCACAACTTCTTTACACATCAGCCCTACGATCTTCTTCATATTGTCCTCATTCAGCGGATGGAATACGATGATCTCATCAATACGGTTCAGGAACTCTGGGCGGAATAACTGCTTTACTTCGTCCATCACATTTGCTTTCATACGCTTGTAATCCGCCTTCTGGTCTTCCTGCTGGGTAAATCCAAGCTTCTTCGGTTCAATGATTGCCTTGGCACCTGCATTGGACGTCATAATGATAACCGTATTGCGAAAATCTACTTTTCTTCCCTGCGAATCCGTAATATGTCCGTCATCCAGTACCTGAAGTAAAATATTAAACACATCCGGATGTGCTTTCTCAATCTCATCAAACAAAATGACAGAATATGGATTTCTGCGTACTTTTTCGCTGAGCTGTCCGCCATCCTCATGTCCCACATACCCCGGAGGCGATCCGATCATCTTGGATACACTGTGCTTCTCCATATATTCGGACATATCTACCCGGATCATATCCTCTTCATTGCCAAAGAGTGCTTCTGCAAGAGCTTTGGAAAGCTCTGTCTTTCCGACACCTGTAGGACCAAGGAATAAGAATGAACCAATCGGACGTGCCGGATCTTTCAATCCCACTCTTCCTCGTTTTACCGCTTTGGAAAGTGCCTGGATTGCCTCTTCCTGACCAATCACACGCTTCTCTAGTGTTTTATCCAGCTTTTTCAGGCGTTCGCTCTCAGATTCATTCAGTCTTGTTACCGGGATTCGTGTCCACATGGAAATTACATCCGCAACATCTTCTTCAGTTACCGGAACTTTTTTCTTTTCATTCTTTTTATTGAAACGCTTTTTCGCCTGCTCTAATTTCTTTTCTGCTTCCTTCTGTTCTCTATGGAGCTCCGATGCTTTTTCAATATCTCCTGCTTTCAGCGCCGCTTCTTTTTCCTGCTCCAGCTTTCCACAGCGGATTTCTGTCCCAACAATATTCTCCGGCACTTTAAATCCACGAAGTTTTACTTTTGAACAGCTTTCATCCAACACATCAATTGCCTTATCCGGAAGGAAACGGTCATTGATATAACGGCATGACATATGTACTGCCGCTTTCAACGCATCCTCTTCGATCTCTACATCATGATGAGCCTCATATTTTTCTTTCAGGCCTTCCAGGATCCGGATACACTCGTCTTCTGTCGGTTCTTCAACCGTAACTGGCTGGAATCTTCTTTCCAGAGCCGCATCCTTCTCAATATACTTGCGGTATTCCGTAAGAGTTGTTGCACCGATCAGCTGCATCTCCCCTCTTGCCAGAGATGGTTTCAGAATATTGGATGCATCAATCGCGCCCTCTGCACCACCGGCACCGATAATGGTATGAAGTTCATCTAAGAAAAGGATAATATTGCCCGCCGTCTTTACCTCACGGATCAGTTTTTTCATGCGCTCTTCAAATTCGCCACGATACTTGGAACCTGCAATCATCCCCGGAAGATCCAGCACCATGATCCGCTTATCTTTCATGCTTTCCGGAACAATTCCTTCCGCGATCTGTCTTGCAAGTCCTTCCACGATTGCTGTCTTACCGACTCCCGGCTCTCCCACAAGGCACGGATTATTCTTGGTCCGTCTGCTCAGGATCTCCATGATACGTGCAATTTCTTTTTCACGTCCAATAACCGGATCCAGCTTTCCTTCTCTTGCTTCCTGTGTCAGATCCGTACTGTACTGGTCTATAATTCCGCCAACAGTTTCCCCATCCTTCTGATTTTCCATATACTCTTTCGGATCGATTCCCGCCGCAAGCAGAAGATCCTGAAAAAGTTTTTGAATATTTACATTCAGGGTCATCAACATACGGGTAGCCACACAATCTCCATCTTTGAGCATTGTAAGCAGAAGATGTTCGGTTCCGACTTTTTCAGATGCAAGCTGCACTGCCTCATTCTGGCTTTCTTCCAGAATATATCGAAGTCTCGGACTGTACTCCAGATGCTTTCTTTCCTTCTTAGCTGCCTCAGGAGCAGATACAAGGATATCCATTGCTTTTTCCATCTGTTCTTCATCGACTTTATTCTTATCAAGCACCTGCCCTGCAACTCCGGTAAAAACCCTCTTAAGCCCGAAAAGAAGATGTTCTGTCCCAACATATGGATGCTTCAGTTCGGCTGCAATCTTCCGTGCCATATTCAGCGCTTCCTGCGCCTGCCTTGTATATTGCTTTTCTGCCATATAATTTTAGTCTCCTTTTTTCAATCTATCTCTGTTCATAATCTGCATAGATCTCGTCTACCAGTTCATGAACTTCTTCTTTCGTAATGTTTTTGCAACTTCCTTTTGCCAGAAGTACCCGAAGCTGCTCTTTCAGATCCTGCAAAGCTTCCAGCTTATCTTCATCAATACAGATCACCGCACCTCTTCGTCTGTCAAGCTGAAGGAAACCTTCCTGCCGCAGGACATTGTATGCCTTATTCACTGTATGCATATTGATTCCGATATTATCTGCCAGCTGTCTCACAGACGGCAAAGTATCTCCTTCATGAATCGTCGAAGTGGCAATTCCCATAATGATCTGATTCCTGAGCTGTATATAAATCGCCTCATCACTGTTAAAATCAATTTCAATCAGCATAAAACGCACTCCTTTTTCTATTGTACCGGCATCGCCATTGTTATATTCATGTTAGCACAGACGACACTTTTTGTAAAGGAAACAGTATGTAAAAAAGCACTACCTCTTCTTACTCACACTTTTTTGTGCTTTCCGTTTCAGAAGTAATGCTTTTCATTTCTTATTTCCGATTTCTTTCTCTCACGTTCAAACCTCTTCAACCTAAAATTTTCTTCAGATCCTCATCTACTGTACTGATCGGGGTAATCTGATACTCTTGTACCAGGTAATTCAGAACATTCGGTGACACAAACGCCGGAAGCGTCGGACCCAGGTAAATATTTTTGATTCCGAGCGCCAGAAGTGTCAGCAGAATCGCAACCGCTTTCTGTTCATACCATGACAGGATCATAGACAGTGGAAGTTCATTTACCTCACACTCAAACGCTTCTGCAAGAGCAATTGCAACTTTAATCGCACTGTACGCATCATTACACTGTCCCATATCCAAAATTCTTGGAATCCCCTCAATTTCTCCGAGCCTCAGATCATTCAATCTGTATTTTCCACATGCCAGCGTCAGGATGATCGTATCCATCGGTGTCTTTTTCGCAAATTCCGTATAGTAGCTCCGACCTGGTGCTGCGCCATCACAGCCTCCGATCAGAAAGAAATGCCTGATTTTCCCCTGCTTTACCAAATCCACAATCTTTCCTGCATTTTCCAGAACTGCGTTGTGTGCAAATCCGGTCATCACGGTTGTTCCTCCATTAATCCCTGTCATCGGATGATCTTCCGGATATCCACCGCATTCCAATGCTTTTGCAATAACCGGCGTAAAATCTTTGTCCGCACCAATATGAACCATCTCCGGATAAGACACCACCGAAGTTGTAAACACCCGGTCTGCATAGCTCTGTCTGACCGGCATCAGACAATTTGTCGTAAATAAAATTGGCGCAGGAATATTATGGAACTCAAATTGCTGACTCTGCCAGGCCGTTCCGAAATTGCCTTTCAAATGCGGATATTCCTTTAATTTTGGATATCCGTGTGCCGGAAGCATTTCACTGTGCGTATAAATATTGATGCCTTTATCTTTGGTCTGCTCCAGAAGCAGCTTCATATCATGCAGATCATGACCACTGACTACAATAAACGGTCCCTTTTCTATCGTAAGCGGAACTTCTGTCGGAATTGGATTTCCATAGCTTTCCGTGTTTGCTTTATCCAGAAGTTCCATGCAGCGCAGGTTGATTTTACCGGTTTCTATGACTACCGGAAGCAGTTCTTCCATCCCTTTTTCTTCTCCCAGAATCCTCATTCCTTTATAAAAGAAATTCATAATCTCCGCATCCACATATCCCAGTGCCCATGCATGATAAGCATATGCCGCAGTTCCTCGTAAGCCAAACAAGATCAATGACTTTAACGAACGGATATCTTCCGGTGCCTCCCAGATCTTCTGTACATTATAAGCTTCTTTTCCTGATTTTCTGTTTTCTGCTTCTTCTCTAATCTCATCTGACAGTTTTTTCACTGTATCACTGTTGAAATTTACATTTGTAATCGTGGTAAACAGACCTTTTAACATCAGTTCATCCGAAGATCTGCTTCTTTCATTTTCAGTAACCGCCCTTGCCAGCCGGATCAGTTCACCAGTCAGTTCATCTTGAAGATTTGCTGTATCCGACTTTTTCCCACATACACCTGCATGCCCTTCGCAGCCCGTGTTATGAGCGGTCTGCTGACATTGAAAACAAAACATTTCCTCCATTTCTTTTTCCTCCATGTTTTTTTAATAGCATGTCAAAATATAGAAAATCTATACCGGCAGAACATTTTTCTTTATTATTCAAATAATATTTTTCAAACATCCAGACTATGGTTCGCAAACTAAAAAGGATAGCCCCACAGACTTTCATCTGCAAGCTATCCTTTTCTGCACGATTCTATTTCAGATTTTTTATTCTACGATGAGTCCTTCTTTTTCAATCACATCGATTACCTGAGTCACATACTTTTCGCAAAGCTCGTCCGTCGCCGCTTCAACCATGACACGGATTACCGGTTCCGTTCCACTTTCACGGACAAGGATTCTTCCGTCATCTCCAAGTGCTTCTGCAACTGCATCGACTGCTTTGACTACTTCCGGATTCTCCCTTGCTGTCTTCTTATCTGCCACACGCACATTTTTCAGAAGCTGTGGATAGATCTTCACTTCTTCTGTCAGCTGTCCGAGGGACTGTTTGGTCTCCATGATAACTTCCATCAGCATCAGAGAAGTCAGAATACCATCTCCTGTCGTCGCATGCTTACTGAAAATAATATGTCCGGACTGTTCACCGCCCAGCATAAATCCATTCTTGACCATGTTCTCATAGACATATTTATCGCCGACCTGTGTCTTTTCGTACTTCATGCCAATCTTGTCGCATGCCTTATAAAGTCCAAGATTCGACATGATAGTAGTAACGATGGTATCGTCTTTTAACTGACCATGTTCTTTCATATATTTGCCACACACATAAAGGATCAGATCCCCATCAACAACATTTCCATTCTCATCAACAGCGATACAGCGATCCGCATCTCCATCGTATGCAAATCCGACATCCAGACCATTTTCTTTTACATATTCCTGGAGCACGTTAATATGTGTAGAACCACAATTTGTGTTGATATTGGTTCCATCCGGCTCATTATTGATCACATAAGTTTTTGCTCCAAGTGCATCAAATACGCTTTTGGCAATACTTGAAGAACTTCCGTTGGAACAATCCAGTCCGACTTTCACCTCTTTAAAAGAACGGGTTGCCAGACTGATCAAATGTCCGATATAACGGTTTCTTCCTGCTGCATAATCTACGGTTCTTCCGATCGCCTCTTTTTTAGCAAGCGGAATTTCTCCGGATTCCCCATCAATATAAGCTTCCACTTTGGCTTCTACTTCTGCTTCCAGCTTCTGACCTTTACTGTTGATCACTTTGATTCCATTATCATAGTACGGGTTATGGCTTGCAGAAATCATGATTCCGCAGTCAAAATCTTCGGTTCTTACCACGTAAGACACGCTTGGAGTTGTCGTCACATGAAGAAGATATGCATCTGCTCCTGACGCAGTAAGTCCTGCCGCCAGTGCATATTCAAACATATAGCTGCTTCTTCTGGTATCTTTACCGATCACGATTCTTGCCTTGTGTTCCTGTCCGTAATACCAGCCAAGATAACGTCCTACCTTAAACGCATGCTCTACCGTCAGTACTACATTGGCTTCTCCACGGAATCCATCTGTTCCGAAATATTTACCCATAATTATTATCTCTCCTCCGGCTTAAAGCTTTTCTTTATTCTGCAAATCTTGCTGTCTGTTCCTGGATCAGCTGCTGATCTTCAAAATAGTTGATCTTCATCGCATCTTTTACTTCATTTAAAGTCTGTGCTGCCACTTTTTCAGCTTCAATACTTCCTTTATGAAGGATCTCGTAGATCTCCGGAATCTTCTTCTCCAGTTCTTTTCTTCTTGCACGGATTGGTGCAAGCTCTTCCTGCATAACCGCATTCAGGAACTTCTTAACCTTAACGTCACCAAGTCCACCACGTCTGTAATGATCCTTCAATTCATCCAGATTCTTATAATCCGGCAGATATTTTTCAAAATGTTCATCTGTACAGAATGCATCCAGATAAGTGAAAACGGAATTCCCTTCTACCTGTCCCGGATCAGATACCTTCAAATGATTCGGATCTGTATACATTCCCATGATCTTCTGTCTTACTTCTTCCTCGGAATCAGACAGATAAATACAGTTACCAAGGGATTTACTCATCTTTGCTTTTCCATCCGTTCCAGGAAGACGGCAACAGCTTTCGTTCTCCGGAATCAGCGCTTTCGGCATAACCAATGCTTCTCCATATACACTGTTGAATTTGTGTACGATCTCACGGCACTGTTCGATCATCGGAAGCTGATCCTCACCTACCGGTACAGTCGTTGCCTTAAACGCTGTGATATCTGCTGCCTGGCTGATCGGATAAGTAAAGAATCCTACCGGAATACTTGCTTCAAAATTACGCATCTGGATCTCCGATTTAACCGTTGGGTTTCTCTGAAGACGGGATACCGTAACCAGATTCATATAATAAAAAGAAAGTTCTGTCAGTTCCGGTACCTGTGACTGGATGAAAATCGTGGATTTCTCCGGATCCAGTCCGCATGACAGATAATCCAGTGCAACCTCAATAATATTCTGACGTACCTTTTCCGGGTTATCTGCATTATCAGTCAGTGCCTGTGCATCTGCGATCATGATAAAGATCTTGTCATATTCTCCGGAATTCTGCAGTTCTACTCTTCGCTTTAAGGATCCAACATAATGTCCGACATGAAGCCGTCCGGTTGGTCTGTCACCTGTTAAAATAATTTTCTCCATTGTTTTTATGTTCCTCTCTGTCGTATTATTCCTGTCTTTTCTTTATTCTTCTTTGTCCGTATCCTCAGCCGGAAGCTCAGATGTACAGTATGCACATCTGGTTGCCGCGATCGGGATTTCTGACATGCAGTACGGGCAGATCTTCGTAGCCGGTGCTGCCGGTGCTTCTTCCTCCTTCTTAAGCAGCTTTTCTGTTCTTGAAGCAAGATTGTTCATCACTTTTACAAAACAAAAAATAACAAGTGCCATCAGAAGAAAGTTGATCACCGCTGTAATAAAATTGCCATATTTGATCGTGTCATTCTCACCAGATCCGATCCGGATCACCCAGTTGGAAAAATTGACCCCACCAGTCAGAAGACTGATCACCGGCATGATCATATCATTTACAAGAGAATTCACAATCGACTGGAATGCACCACCAATAATAACGCCGACTGCAAGATCCATTACATTTCCCCTTGCAATAAACTCTTTGAATTCTGCAATAAATCCTTTTTTAGCCATCTCAAATCCACTTCTTTCGTTCCTTTTAGGCTTCTGCGGCATATAAGGATATTGTACTACATTCCAAACAAGATTTCCACTATAATTCCGCACACTACACTGATTCCGTAAAGTGTTGCGACGATCATCACATTCTTCTTCCAACTATGGTTCGTCTTAAAAAGCACGATCAGTCCGATTCCGGCACATGACAAAAGTCCGGCAAACATACTGCCGACATTTAAGACTCCCTCAAGATAAAATTTCGTAATTGTAATAGAAGCTGCGCAGTTCGGAATCAGACCGACAAGACCAGCCAGAAAAATTCCGGCAATTGGATAATGCGTCACCACGTTCATGACCTCTTCCATTCCAATCCACTCCACAACTGCATTTAACGCAAAAGAAATTACATATATAAATACCAGAATCTGTACCGAATGGATGAGTGCTGATTTTACAATGCTTCCTTCTTCACAGTGACAGTGGTCATGCTCACAGATATCATGAATGTGCAGCCCTCTCTGGTATCCTTTGCCTAGCACCCGCACTCCGATATCAACCAGAATCCCTGCAACAATACCAACGATGATCTTTCCGATTAAAATTGCCATGATCTTACGGACATCCACCTGCTCTGAGATCAGGATCGGAAGCATCTCATCTGATGTAGACAGAAAAACAGCGATCATCGTTCCAACTGTGATGACTCCACCGGAATACAGATTTGCTGCTGCTGCCGAAAATCCGCACTGCGGAACAACGCCCAGGATCCCACCGATCACAGGTCCTTTTTTCCCTGCTCCAAGAAGCATCCGCACCGTCTTCTGACCGGCTTTATTCTCCAGATATTCCATCGCAAGGTATGTCAGAAAAAGGAAAGGTATCAGTTTTACAGTGTCAATTGTTGTATCTTTTAGTATATCTATAAACAGTTCCATCTTGTATCTCCCTTCTTGGTTTCACTATTCTAATCCGTTTTGTCATTTTACACTGTCGCTGACAAAAATGCAAGTAGAATAAATTAGTGTGGCAAAGCAACAGAAATAAATGGGATAAATTCAAGTTGTGCAAACCATTCCGATGAACCTCTTAGGGCGAAAATCGTGTTCAGCAGAG
>OLRJ01003243.1_pt1 | contig 11014 bp, 10 predicted proteins | sample 1672741 | NCBI WGS metagenome assembly OLRJ01 (sample SAMEA3136719, study PRJEB25190) | human gut metagenome | biome: human gut; feature: human-associated habitat; material: faeces | place: Austria | collected 2013
CAGCTGCCAAGAATCCAGAACTTGCAAAAGAATTTCTTCGTTTCCTGTATAGTGATGAATCTGTATCTGCTTTTGCAGAAGCTTCCGGTGCCCTCTATGCTACCAAGAGTGCCCGTGAAGTAGCAAAGGATAAGCTTTCTACAGCTATCTACAATATGTACGGAATCTACGAAGAGGCAAATGCTTCTTCCCTGATCATGAGCTTTGCAGCAGTTCCGGCTGACTGCAAGATCAATCCAAAAGATGAGATTTTTAACCCGATCACTTCTGTTATGAACGATGAAATGACAGTAGAAGAGTGGGCACAGAATGTAGAGGACGCTTTTGCACAGGTTCGTGCAGACCAGGAAGCTGCCAAATAAATATCTTTTTTGTTATTTACAGAATGAATGTTGTCCGATTAAGCGAAAAGGCTGCTGCACAAGGTATGCGGCAGCCTTTTTTTACCCCAAAATGATTTGAAATCTGAAAAAAGGAGTGACCAGACGTGGTAAAAAAACCAAAATTATTTATAGCTTTGTGTACGCTTCCCGCGTTGATTCTTACGATTGTTTTTATGATCGTACCGATGCTGAATGCCATCTATCTGTCATTTACCAGTTCCACAGCACTCAGTGTTGGATTCAACAGTAAGTTTGTATTTCTGGATAATTATATTTATATGTTCAAAGACAAGGACTTTGTGCAGGCGCTTTTTAATACGTTTAAACTGATGCTTGTGATTCCGGCTCTGACGATTTTTCTGAGCCTGATATTTGCTTTCATCCTTACACAGGGAGAACTTCGGGAGAAATCTTTTTATCGTACCGTATTCTTTTTTCCGAGTGTTGTATCCATGACGGTTGTCGGGATTGTATGGTCTTTTGTGTTTAATCCGACAAGAGGAATCCTCAATCATATGCTGGATCTGTTTAACCTGTCTTCCTGGAAACATGCCTGGCTCGGAGAGGGAAAAACAGCGCTCTGGTGTATCGGTGCTGCACTGGTATGGCAGGCGATCGGTTATTATATGGTAATGCATGTGGCTTCAATCGACGGGATCTCTCAGGAAATTTACGAAGCTGCCTCGATCGACGGAGCGACCGGAGCCCAGAAGTTTTTCAAGATCACGATCCCGCTTCTTCGTAGGTCCATCGGAACGACTTATATCCTTGCTCTGTCAGGAACGATCAATCTGAGTTTTACCCTGTCCAATGTCATGACGGGAGGAGGTCCGAACGGTGCTTCCAGTGTCCTTCTGCAGTATATGTACACGCAGGGTATGCGGAATGCAAACTTTGGCTATGCGATGGCGATCGCCATGTTTACGCTTATGCTTGCAATCGTGCTTGCGATGATCTCACGAAAACTGTCAGCTGAGAAAGAATAGGAGGGACACTGATGAAAACTGTAAGAACCTGGTGTATCAGGATCCTGATGATTCTGTTTACGATTATTTTTCTTTATCCGCTTTTCTGGAACCTGATGTCTGCGTTTAAGACAAATGCGGAGTATCTGACAGATCCTTATGCACTGCCGGTATCACTGAATCTGGATAATTTTGTCGCTGCATGGCAGAAGGCAAATATTGCAGCGTATTTTGGAAATTCTGTGTTTGTAACGGTATTGTCTACGGCATTGCTTCTGCTGTTTGTCATACCGATTTCTTACGTACTGGCAAGATACCGCTTTGCCGGGAGCAAACTGATCTCCACAATCTATATGGCATGTATTTTCCTCCAGGCAACGTATATCATGATCCCGCTTTTCCTGGAATTGCAGGCAATCAATGGGCTGAATAATCTGCCGGTACTCTGTCTGGTCTATGCGGTCATGCAGTTCCCGTTCTGCATTTTTACTCTGCAGGGCTTTATGTCTGCTGTGCCAAAAGACTATGAAGAATCTGCCCGGATCGATGGTGCCACAAACCTTCAGCTTCTTCTGAAAGTTATGGTTCCGCTTGCAAAACCGGGAATTGCAACGATCACAATGTTGAGCGCAATGGGATTCTGGAACGAATATCCGCTGGCACTGGTCCTTCTGACCGATGATGCCAAAAAGACCCTTCCGATCGGAATGGCAAATCTGTTTGAGATACAGAAGTATGCGACAGACTGGGGTGCACTGTTTGCGGGACTTGTGATCATTATGATCCCGACCATGATCATTTATCTGATCGGGCAGAGATATCTGCTGCAGGGAATCGGTGCAGGCGGATTGAAAGGGTGAATTGGATTTTTTTGAAGAAGGAGAAGAGATATGCCGACAGACCAGGAATTGATTAAGATTGTTCCGTCGAAGCGTCAGCTTAAGTATCAGGAAACGGAATTTTATGCATTTTTTCACTTTGGGATGAATACGTATACGAACCGGGAATGGGGAGACGGTACGGAAGATCCCGGAATTTTTGATCCGCAGGAATTCGATGCCGGGCAATGGGTATCGGCGGTGAAGGCGGCAGGAATGAAAGGCGTGATCCTTACCTGTAAGCATCATGACGGATTTTGTCTGTGGCCGACGAAATATACGCAGCATAGTGTCGCTTCGAGTCCATGGAAGGATGGAGCGGGGGATGTAGTACGGGAAGTTTCGGATGCCTGCCGCCGTTATGGCTTGAAGTTTGGAATCTATCTTTCTCCGTGGGACCGGAATCAGCCATGTTATGGAAGCGGGAAGGAATATGACGATTATTATATCGCACAGTTGACAGAACTGCTGACCGGGTATGGGGAGATATTCAGTGTCTGGCTGGACGGGGCCTGTGGGGAAGGTCCGAATGGAAAGAAGCAGGTTTATGACTGGGAGAGATATTATGCATGTGTACGGAAGTATCAGCCAGATGCCTGCATCTGCGTCTGCGGACCGGACATCCGATGGTGTGGAAATGAAGCCGGCGATGTAAGAAAATCAGAGTGGAGTGTAGTTCCTGCGCGGACAGCTCTGGCAGAAAGTGTGCAGGAAAGAAGCCAGCAGTCGGACGATGAAGAATTTCGCCAGAGGAAGATCACCAGTGGTATGGAAGACCTTGGAAGCCGTATCGCTCTTGAGGGCGAACATGATCTGATCTGGTATCCGGCAGAGGTAAATACCTCGATCCGACCGGGATGGTTTTATCATCCGGAAGAGGATGGCCAGGTGAAAAGTCTGGAAGAACTGGTCCACATTTATCTGGGGTCTGTTGGTGGAAATGCAACGTTTCTTCTGAATATCCCGCCAATGTCGAACGGGCTTCTGCATGAGAATGATGTGGAGCGTCTGAAGGAACTGGGAGAATGGCAGCAGAGAAGTTTTTCCCGCAATCTGCTGGAGGAATCCCACAGACCGGTGGAACTTGTCTTTGCATTGGATGAAGCAGAAGATGTCGGGTATCTGGTACTAAAAGAAGAAATCCGGAATAGCCAGAGAGTAGAGGCTTTTGAAGTATTTGTAAGAGATCAGGGAGAGTGGGAGAAGGTCTATACAGGAACTGTAATCGGGTACAAAAAAATCATCCCACTTTTTAAAGAAAACGTGAAAGAAATCAGAATCGTACTGAACGATTACAGAGTTCTGCCACAGATTTCCTTTGTTGGAGTATATCCGAGGAAGAAATAAAGTACAGAGTCACCCCCAAAAGAGAAAGCAGATGACCTAAATTCTATAAAGACAAAAATAAACCATCCAGGAGCGTTGCAAATGGATGGTTTATTTTCTGGTTTTACCATTTCTGTGCACGTTTCTCAATGAAATCCAGAATGGCATACAGCCCCATTGCGATCACGCACAGGATTACGATGGACATCAGCACCCATGTCAGCTTAAAGGTCTGGGAACCGTAGATGATCAGATATCCAAGCCCCTGCCTTGCACCAATGAATTCACCGATGATCACGCCGACCAGGCACAATCCAATATTGACTTTCATCACACTCAGGATGAGAGGCACGGAAGACGGAAGGACAATCTTTGTCAGTTCGTCTTTTTTTGTGCCGCCGAGGGTGCGGATGAGTTTCAGTTTTTCCGGGTCAGCTTCGCGGAAGCCGGTGTAGAGATTGATGACTGAGCCAAAGATTGCCACAGACATTCCGGCAACGATGATCGTCCGGATATTTGCACCGAGCCACACGATCAGGAGCGGGGCAAGGGCGGATTTTGGCAGACTGTTCAGGACGACGAGGTAAGGCTCCAGGATCCGTGAAAGCTTTGGACAGCACCATAGAAGAACCGCCGTGCCGATCCCGAGAAAAACGGTAAAGACAAAGCTGACCAGAGTTTCCATCAGCGTGATCCCGATATGTGTAAACAGAGACTGATCCTGTACCATCTTAAAAAATGTTCGCCAGATCTCAGACGGACTGCTGAAGATAAAAGAATCGATCCATCCCTGTCTGGCAGATACTTCCCACAAAAGGAGAAAGCCCAGGAACAGAAAGATCCTGGACACATGGATCAGATATTTTTCACGCCGGACACAGGCCAGATATTTTTTCTGTGCAGGAGAAAGGTCAGGCATACTGGTTCAGCTCCTTCCAGATAAGATTAAAATAAGACTTAAATTCCGGTGCACCGCGTGCGGCAAGAGGGGTCCTTTCATCCAGTGACAGTCGGATCGGGACAATACGCGCGACATAGGCAGGACGGGCAGAAAGGATGATCACACGGTCTGCCATGCTGATCGCTTCGGAAATATCGTGCGTAACAAGGATCGCGGTTTTCTGTTCTTTTTTGAGGATGCGACCGATGTCGTCACTGACATTTAACCGTGTCTGGTAATCCAGCGCGGAAAAAGGCTCGTCAAGCAGCAAAAGTTCCGGTTTCAGGGAAAGTGTGCGGATAAGAGCCGCACGCTGGCGCATGCCGCCGGATAACTGCGAAGGACGGGCGGTGCGGAACTTGTCAAGCCCGTAGGTGTCAAGCATTTTTTCGATGTATGCAAGTTTTTCAGGCGTTTTTTCCTTACGGATCTCAAGACCGAGGAGGATATTCCGGTAGATGCTTCTCCATTCCAGAAGATGGTCTTTCTGGAGCATATATCCAATGCGTGGATCGCCGGGAGACGGAGGGATGCCGTTCATAAGAATCGTGCCTTCTTCTGCCGGGAGCATGCCGCAGATCAGATTCAGGAGCGTGGACTTTCCGCAGCCGGATGGACCGACAACGGCAAGAAATTCACCGGGTATCAGGTCAAACGATATATTTGAAAGAGCTTTCGTCTCTCCGGATACGGTATGGTAAGAAAGAGAAACATTTCTGATCTCCAGAAGGGGTTTCATACAAAATACCTCGAAAGAGAATCTATATTTTAAGATATGCGGGAGAGTGCATCTGTGTTATGATAGGAAAAAGGATCACGGAAACAGTCTGACACAGAAAGATCCATATAGAAATTTCAGCAATAATCTTACAAGAGGAATATCACCATGAATAAACGAAATTATCAGAAAGAGCTTGACTGGCTCATTGAAAACATAACAAAAGAGGGAAAAGTTCCACGGCTTTTTCTTCACAGCTGCTGTGCACCGTGCAGCAGTTATGTGCTGGAATATTTATCTCAGTATTTTGAGATTACAGTATTTTTTTATAATCCCAATATCTCATTGGAGGAAGAATACCGTAAGCGAGTCGCAGAGATTCGCCGTCTGGTAGCGGAAATGTCTTTTACACATCCGGTTCATATCGAAGAAGGCACCTATGATCCGCAGGTATTTTATGAAATGGCGAAAGGTATGGAAAAAGTTCCGGAGGGTGGCGAACGTTGCTTCAAATGCTACCGCCTCCGAATGGAAGAAGCAGCAAAACTTGCCAGAGAGGGAAACTATGATTATTTTACAACGACGCTTTCAATCAGTCCTCTGAAAAATGCAGAGAAGATCAACGAGATTGGCGAAGAACTGGCAGAAATTTACAAAGTACCTCATCTTCCATCTGATTTCAAGAAGAAAAACGGCTACAAGCGTTCGATTGAATTATCTCACGAGTTTGATCTTTACCGGCAGAATTACTGTGGCTGCGTCTTTTCGAAGCGCGAACAGGAAGAAAAACTGAAACAAAAACTGAAATAAAAACAAATTTCAGAGAGTTCTGCTCTTTGATTTTCCACTGGAATGTGGTAAACTGATAGAAAATTATGCACTGTGGGATTCTGGTGAGATCTGGCAGTGGCAAAATCACCGTACAATAAGGAGGACATTATGGCACAGTTATGGGGAGGACGTTTCACAAAGGAAACGGACAAACTTGTATACAATTTCAATGCTTCTATTTCATTTGACCAAAAATTTTATAAACAGGATATCCGCGGAAGTAAAGCTCATGTCAGAATGCTGGCCAAGCAGGGCATCCTGACAGAAGAAGAAAGAGATCAGATCCTTGGCGGTCTGGACAGTATTCTTGCAGATGTAGAATCCGGAAAACTGGAGATTACATCTGAATATGAAGATATTCACAGTTTTGTAGAGGCAAATCTGATTGACCGTATCGGAGATCCGGGTAAGAAGCTTCATACAGGAAGAAGTCGTAATGACCAGGTCGCTCTTGATATGAAATTGTATGTGCGTGATGAGATCGAAGAGATCGATGCAGAACTGAAGAAACTTCTGGAAGCTCTTCAGGTGATCATGGAGAATAATGTGCACACATATATGCCTGGATTTACGCATTTGCAGAAAGCACAGCCGGTTACACTGGCACATCATGTAGGGGCATATTTTGAGATGTTCCGCAGGGACAGAAGCCGTATGGCTGATATTCGTAAACGTATGAATACCTGTCCGCTTGGAGCAGGTGCGCTTGCAGGAACCACTTATCCGCTGGACAGATTTTATACTGCAGAGCTGCTGGGCTTTGACGGACCGACCAGAAACAGTATGGATTCCGTATCTGACAGAGATTATGTGATCGAACTTCTTTCTGCCATGTCCACAGTTATGATGCATCTGAGCCGTTTCTGCGAGGAAATCATTCTCTGGAATTCCAATGAATACCGTTTTGTGGAGATTGATGACGCATACAGCACCGGAAGCAGTATTATGCCGCAGAAAAAGAATCCGGATATTGCAGAACTTGTAAGAGGTAAGACGGGACGTGTCTATGGTGCATTGACTTCTATTCTTACAACGATGAAGGGAATTCCGCTTGCATATAACAAAGACATGCAGGAAGACAAAGAACTTACCTTTGATGCTATTGATACCGTGAAGGGCTGCATCGCATTATTTACCGGTATGGTTTCTACCATGGAATTCCGCAAAGACGTAATGGAAGCGAGTGCAAAGAATGGATTTACCAATGCTACAGATGCTGCAGACTATCTGGTAAATCACGGAGTTCCGTTCCGTGATGCACATGGTATTGTAGGCCGCCTGGTACTGACTTGTATTGATAAGGGAATCTCTCTTGATGAACTTCCGCTTGAAGAGTACAAAGAAATTTCACCTGTATTTGAACAGGATATTTATGAGGCGATCAGCATGAAGACATGTGTGGAAAAACGTGAGACATATGGCGCTCCGGGACCGAAAGTGATGGAGCAGATCATTGCAGGGAACAAAGAATATCTGAAAAATAATTAAAAACCACTTGCATTTTTGATTAAAGTGGTATAGTATGTACAAAGAAAACAGATGTGTGCCGTACAAAGACACATGTGAAATAAACGAGTGAGGAGAACGATTGTTATGAGTGAAAAACTGAGAGTCGGTATTTTAGGTGCTACAGGTATGGTAGGACAGAGATTTATTTCTCTTCTGGAAAACCATCCGTGGTTTGAGGTCGTTACTCTGGCAGCAAGCCCGAGAAGCGCTGGAAAGACATATGAGGAAGCTGTTGGCGGCAGATGGAAAATGGATACTCCAATGCCGGAAGCAGTAAAGAATATCGTAGTTATGAATGTTAATGAAGTAGAAAAAGTTGCTTCTACTGTTGACTTTGTGTTTTCCGCAGTTGACATGTCCAAAGATGAGATCAAAGCGATCGAAGAAGAATACGCAAAGACAGAGACTCCTGTTGTTTCCAACAACAGTGCACATCGCTGGACACCGGATGTGCCGATGGTAGTGCCGGAAATCAACCCGGAACATTTTGATGTGATCCAGTATCAGAAGAAACGCCTTGGTACTACTAAGGGATTCATCGCTGTTAAACCAAACTGCTCCATTCAGAGCTATGCACCGGTACTTACTGCCTGGAAAGAATTTGAACCATATGAAGTAGTTGCTACTACATATCAGGCAATTTCCGGAGCAGGAAAGACATTTAAAGACTGGCCGGAAATGGAACACAATATCATTCCATATATCGGTGGAGAAGAAGAAAAGAGCGAGAAAGAGCCGTTGAGACTGTGGGGTAAGATTGAAGACGGAGTGATCGTACCGGCAACAGAACCAGTCATCACATGCCAGTGCCTGCGTGTTCCGGTACTGAACGGACATACAGCAGCAGTATTTGTTAAATTCCGTAAAAAACCTACAAAAGAACAGTTGATCGAAGCTCTGAGAAACTTCAAAGGTCTTCCTCAGGAACTGGAACTTCCGAGTGCACCGAAACAGTTCATCCAGTATCTGGAAGAAGACAACCGTCCGCAGGTAAGCGAGGATGTCAACTACGAACACGGAATGGGCGTATCTGTTGGACGTCTCCGTGAAGACACTGTTTATGATTATAAGTTTGTAGGACTTTCTCATAATACCGTAAGAGGAGCTGCCGGTGGTGCTGTACTCTGCGCAGAAACTCTGAAAGCAAAAGGATATATTACAAAAAAATAATATGATCTGAACAGAAACTGTCCGGGCAGAGAGTGAAGTCTGCCAGGGCAGTTTTTTTGCGCTTTTCTGTCAAAAAAAGACATGGAGAAAACGGAAGATTTATGTTATCATAGATGGACAAGGTTAAGACAGAAAGGAAATTGAGCAAAATGGAGAAGGTATATCTTACAAAGCTCGCCCCCAACTGTGGATGTGCAGCGAAAGTAGGTCCGGGAACGCTGGCAGGTGTACTTTGTGGACTGCCGAAATTTCAGGATCCGAATCTTCTTGTTGGAACAGAAACATCTGATGATGCAGCTGTTTACAGAATTTCGGACGAACTGGCAATGATTCAGACCCTTGATTTTTTTACGCCGGTTGCAGACGATCCATATGATTTTGGGCAGATAGCAGCGGCGAATGCATTGAGTGACGTCTATGCTATGGGTGGTGAGCCGAAAACCGCATTGAATATTGTTGCTTTCCCGAAGGATATGGATACAGCAATCCTTGGTGAGATTCTGAAGGGCGGAGCGGACAAAGTAATGGAAGCGGGAGCTGTACTTGCCGGTGGGCATACGATCCAGGATGATACACCGAAGTATGGCCTGAGCGTAACAGGCTTTGTACATCCAGAGAAGTTCTGGAAGAATTACGGAGCTCAGACAGGTGACAGGCTGATCCTTACAAAACCGCTTGGAACGGGTATTGTGAATACGGCTATCAAAGCCGATATGGTATCTGAAGAGGCGCGGGAAGCAGCTTTGAAATCTATGAAGACGCTAAACAGATATGCCCGTGATGTATTAAAAAGACATACTGTTCATGCCTGTACAGATGTGACAGGGTTTGGTCTTGGCGGACATGGAACGGAAATGGCAGACGGTAGTAAGAAGACACTTGTGATCGATGCAAAAGCACTTCCGATTCTTCCGGATGTAGAAGAATATGCCTCTATGGGACTGATTCCGGGAGGTGCATATCGCAACCGGGAATTTGCAGCAAAATCTGGTTACATAAGCACAGCAGAACTCTGGCGGGAGGATCTGGTCTTTGATCCACAGACGTCCGGCGGACTTCTTGCGGCGGTTCCGGCGGATGAAGCAGAAGAGATACTTCTGGAATTGAGTGAATCTGCTCTTTCCTGTGCGATGATCGGTGAAGTGATTGACCGGGAAAATCATGCACTGGAGATTCGATAACTGACAGTTATCGAAAATAAATGAAAATTTGTTATAAAAATATCAAACTTTGCGGTATATATATTGAGAATTTATATCAAAAATGCTATAATGCAAGAATACAATATGTGGAGGGAACAAAAGAGTTTATAAGATACTCTGTTCCTTGGAAAGGGAGGTATTTTTTATGAATCAAGAGGATGTACAGAAACTATCAAATGCAGCAAACGCGAAGATTACCCTGCTGAAAAATGACTTTTTCAAGTATTTCATGCGGGCGATCATGGCAGGGTTCTTTATTGTAGTTGCAATGATCTTTTCCAATGTTGTGGGAAATGTGTTCTCAGGGGCCGAAGAACCGGCATGGGGGAAATTCCTGGGGGCACTTGTGTTCTCGATTGCGGTATTGCTGATTTCGCTAGTAGGCGGCGAGCTTTTTACCGGAAATAATCTGGTGATGGCATTTGGAGCATTTGACAAGAAGATCAGCTGGGGCGATGCGGCTAAAGTATGGGTAGTCAGCTATATCGGTAACTTTGTTGGCTGTCTGATTCTTTCTCTGATTTTTGTATGGGCGGGAGCATCCGGAACAGCAGATTATTTTGCCGGATTTATCGGAAATAAACTTGCAATTCCGGCAGGTCAGATGTTTTTCCGTGCAGTTTTGTGTAACTTCTTTGTATGTCTTGGGGTTCTTTGTGGCATTAAGCTTAAGAGCGAAGTTGCAAAGTTTTTGATGATCGTTATGTGTATTTCTGGATTTGTTGTCAGCGGATTTGAGCACTGTGTGGCAAATATGGGTATCTTTGTAACAGCAGGATGTCTGGTACCGGGAGTTTCCATTGGAGCAATGGTTAAGAGCATGATAATCGTCACTTTGGGAAATATGGCAGGCGGTGCGCTTCTTCTTGCATGGCCTCTCAGAAAGATGAGTGCAGATAAATAATATGGGTAAATCCTTATACATAGCTGAGAAACCAAGTGTTGCTCAGGAATTTGCTAAGGCGTTAAAAATTAATGGACAGAGAAGGGATGGCTATTTGGAATCAGAAGATTCTGTAGTGACCTGGTGCGTAGGGCATCTGGTCACTATGAGCTATCCTGAGAAATATGATATCAAGTATAAAAGGTGGA
>OLRJ01003246.1_pt1 | contig 11009 bp, 11 predicted proteins | sample 1672741 | NCBI WGS metagenome assembly OLRJ01 (sample SAMEA3136719, study PRJEB25190) | human gut metagenome | biome: human gut; feature: human-associated habitat; material: faeces | place: Austria | collected 2013
CCGAAATCACTTTTCAATTCTCTTGGAAGACGTTTCCACAATGGATTCTTCATAGTACACCGCCTTACCAGTCCAGGTCGTCAGCTGCGACTTTGGACTCATTTAGATAATTTTTGCGGATCTGACCATCACGGAGCTTCACCACACGGTCTGCCATATTTTTGATGGCATCGTTGTGGGTAACCATGATGATGGTATTTCCATACTTCTGGTTGACCTGCTCGATCAAACGCAGAATTTCCTTGGAGGTGTTGTAATCCAGCGCTCCTGTTGGCTCATCGCAAAGAAGGATGTCCGGATTTTTTACAATGGCACGACCAATCGCTGTTCTCTGCTGCTGACCGCCGGAAAGCTGATTTGGAAGCTTATGTCTGTGCTCATAAAGCCCCAGGGTATGAAGCAATTCATCAATATCCAGGGCCTTATCGCTGAGATAGGCTCCCACTTCGATATTTTCCTTCACATTTAAATTGGGGATCAGATTATACATCTGGAAAACATAGCCCAAATGCTTCCGGCGGTAAAGAGTCAGCGCCTTATCCTTCATATCCCCTGTTTTTTCCCCGTTTATGGAAATATAGCCCTCATCTGGTTCATCAATTCCACCGATAATATTCAAAAGTGTGGATTTTCCGGAACCAGACGGTCCAAGAAGCACGCAGAATTCGCCTTTTTCCACAGAAAAATCAATTCCCCGGAGAACCTCTGTCCTGCTGTCTCCAGAACCGAAGCCTTTCTTCAAACCTTTGATTTCAAGAAACATCTTTTTTCCTCCCTATAAACAATTTTAGTTCACGAACTATTTTCTCTCAAAACAATTACAGTGATTTCTACGCCGTCTTGTTAGTTCTTGCTAACTTATGTTTATCATAACTCTTTTATCTGGATATGAAAAGAAGTGTATTTGAGAATAATTCTCAACAACAGTAGTTTCGTTTTTTCGAAAAATATTTTGTTAAAAATTACTTTTACCGAAATTGGTTTTTGAGATTTTCCAATATATTTTTCACAAAAGATGTGGTATTTCCACAGATAATTCGATATAATACTAACAATGTTTATAGTTTTGTACAAACTGTCCTTGGGAGATTTTTACATGAAAAAAATAGCACTTATTACAGACGGTTGGGGACGTTATGTAACCTATACCTGGATTCAGGGATATCGGAATTACATGGCTGCCCACCAGTCAGATATGGATTTATACATTTTCCAGAGCTTCGGAAATTTCAGTATGGATGAGAAGCATAATGCAGGGGAATACAACATCACACGGCTTCCTGATTTTTCAGAATTTGACGGCATCCTTCTGGATCTGGCCACCGTGTCCCAGCCAGACCTGATTGCAGAGGTGATCGAACGTGCCAGGAAAAGCGGCGTCCCAACTGTTTCCCTTCTGGAACAGATTCCTGGACTGTATCATTCCGGAATTGACAACTACAAAGCCATTACCAGGGTTGTTGAGCACCTGATCACTGAGCATGGATGCCGGACTCTGAATTACATCGGCGGACCTGAATTTAATAAGGAAAATCAACTCCGTTTCAAGGCTTACAAGGATGCCCTTCTTCACCACGGGATTTCCTTCGAGGAACAGCGTGTGATCCATCACAATTACGAAATTGAAACCGGAATCCAGGCCTTTTCCAAATTTAAAGAAATGGATCTGCTTCCAGATGCCTTTGTATGTGTCAACGACAATACTGCGGTCGGTGTCTGCCTGGCTGCCAAAGAAGCGGGCTATTCAATCCCCGGGGATTTTCTGGTAACCGGTTTCGACAATGAGGACAAGGCATCCTACTATGATCCAAGAATTACCACCGTAGGCTTTTCCAAGGCTGATGTTATGACAGATGCTCTTCTGCTTCTGGAAAAAATCTGGCAGGGGAAGGCTGAAGCCACTTATGTGTACGCACCTTTCAACTACGTTTTTCAGGAAAGCTGCGGCTGTATTTCCAAAAATCCGCCAGACCGGGGAGAGTATGTGATCGGACGGATCATAGCAGAAGCACGCCAGAGCGATATGCAGAACTGGATGATGGATCTGAACCGTGTTCTCCTGGACTGCTCCGGATACACAGAGCTTGCAGGGCGCATGCAGACCTGGCTGACTGAGCATGGCTGCGGAAATATTTATCTGTTTATGAATCCAGATATCTTTATGAGTGAAAATGTGGATGTGCTTCCTGAAATCCCAGACGACACCTATCTGACTCATGGATATCCAAATGAAATGACACTGGTTTACCCCCGTCAGGAAAATCAAAAGCCACAGCAGCTTGATCTGAAAGAGGTTCTTGCCCTTCCACGAAAAGAGTCTGGTGGAAAGCAAAATATTTACCAGTTCTGTCCTCTGCATTTTCGTGAACGGGAAATCGGCTTCCTGATCATCACCAATTGTGATTATCTGCTGGAGCATCAGTTCCTGTTCGAAACCTTAAATGCACTCCAGACCTCCATAGAGGCCCTGTATGCAAGGCTTACCCTGCGTAAAATGAACAAGCAGCTTTCCCAGCTTTATATCCACGATTCCCTCACCGGACTTTACAACCGGATGGCATATGAGAAGCTGGCTCTTCCTCTTTTCCATCAATGTATGCGGGAAAATCAGCCAGTGGGAATCATGTTTGTGGACGCAGATCACCTGAAATATATCAACGATAACTTTGGTCATGATATGGGAAATCTTGCCATCAGCAGCATTGCTTCCGTTCTGCGGCAGCTCTGTCCTGCGGAGTCCATTTCCATGCGCTATGGCGGAGATGAATTCGTGTGTGTGATTCCTTATTCTGATGAGCTGCAAATGCAGGAGCTAGCTCATACCCTTCAGACTTCTCTGGATGCACTTTCTGCCAACAGCCGGGTGGGCTTCCCCATTGAGGCAAGCATCGGCTGGGTGAGCGCCGAGGATCCAGTTCTGACTCTGAATGATTATATCAATCTGGCAGACGAAAAAATGTACTCTGCAAAAAAGTCCAGAAAAGCAGAGCGGAAGGATTCCTAAACGGACAGGACGCCTCTGGCGACATCACCATATAGGAAAATCAGTTACTTTGCAGCTGACGTTCAGAACTTTCCTTGTAAAAAAATGTATGATGCCAGATCAGGAAAGCAAGAACTGTCCAGATCTTGCGGCTGTTGTCCTTTTTCCCTTCTTTATGTTCTCTCAGAAGCTGGAGCAATTTTTCTGTATGGAAAAATTCTTCAGCTTCTTTTGATGTAAACAATTCTTTCACCATCTGATACCAGTCATCCTGGCGCAGCCACACACGGATGGGAATTGGAAATCCCAGCTTCTTCCTTCCGTCCGTATCCTGGGGAATATACTTCGAAACTGCTTTTCGGAAAATATCCTTCGTCGTACCGTCAGCAATCTTGGCTTCCTTAGGCAGCCCTGCTGCCAGCGCCCATACTTCCTTGTCCAGAAATGGCACCCGCACTTCCAGGGAATGGGCCATACTCATCTTGTCCGCTTTCTGAAGGATATCGCCGGGAAGCCAGTAATTGAGGTCTACGGACTGCATTTTCTCCATATCCTGAAGGTGGGATTTTCCCAAGCTTCCACTTTTCTTTTCTATTCTGCACACTTTATCTGTATGCTTAGTTCTATCTGTCTTTCCAAAGAAACGGTCATTTTCGATTTCTTTATAAAACGGATTCAGGTATTCCTGGGTTGTCTGCCCTGTCACGCCACCTTTTAAAATCTGATTTTTTTCTTTTTCACCATAAATATATGCATTTCCGATAAATCGTTCTTCTACTTTCTTTCCTGCGCGGATCAGGAAGTCCCGACCTTTCACATCTGGCATTTTTGCTGCCAGCCGGCTCACAGCCCTCCTGATTCCAAATGGGATCCAGCCAACCATTTTCAGCGCTTCCGGCTCCCGGTAAATGTTATATCCGCCGAAAAGCTCATCCGCACCCTCCCCGGAAAGCACTACTTTCACATGCTTCGCTGCTTCCTGCGCCAGGAAATAAAGGGCAACTGCGGATGCATCCCCTGAAGGTTCGTCCATATGGTACATCACATCCGGGAGGGAATTCCAGAATTCTTCCTTGGAAATGATTTTTATATGGTGCTTCAGGCCTGCTGCTTTCGCAACCTGGGCAGCTTTTTCCACTTCATTGTACCGAATGCCTTCATCAAAGCCTACGGTAAAGGCCTGGTCTGCTCCGGAAGCGGCTGCCAGATAGCCAGAATCCACACCGCCAGACAGGAATGCGCCAACCTCCACATCGCTTAGCATGTGGTGCTTTAAAGAATCGTCCAGGATGGTTTCGAGCCTGGCCTGAAGCTGCTGCATGTCTGGATTGTTTTCTTTTAACTCATTGCCATTTTTGTTCGAAATTTCCCTCTGTATATCCATTGCTTTGTCTCGTTCTGCGCACTTGACATTTTCATCCCTGCGAGTCCCAACATTTGAATTCTCTTGACTTTCTTCCCATTGACCAGGTGTAAGTCTGGCTTTAAAATACGATTTTATTTCATATTTCCCATCTCTATAAATAAGCACATGCCCCGGCATCAGCTTATAAATTCCTTTAAAAAAGGTCTCTTCCAGTGCTGAATATTGAAAGGACAGATACTGCTCCAGTGCCAGTCTGTTCACTTCTCTTTTATAACCAGGAAACGCAAGGATGCTCTTGATCTCAGATGCAAATACGAAATGCCCGTCGATCTGCGCATAATACACCGGCTTGATTCCAAAGAAGTCCCTTGCCAGCATCAAAGTCTGCTCCTTCTCATTCCACACAGCAAATCCGAACATTCCCCGCAGCTTGTCCAAGGCCTTTTCCCCATACTGCTGAATGGTATTCACCAGCACTTCCGTATCTGAATGGGTGCGAAAAGAAATGCCAGCTGCCTCTAATTCAGCCCGCAGTTCTTTATAATCATAAATCTCTCCATTAAAAACAATATGCAGATTCCCATCCGCACTTTCCATAGGCTGCTGTCCATCCTCCAGGTCAATAATACTAAGCCTTCTAAACCCAAGAGTAATCTCGCCACCACAAAAAGAGCCTTCACTGTCTGGCCCTCTATGTTCAATGGATTTCATCATTCTCTCGATCACAGCCTTCTGGTCATTCCTGTGACCGGTAAATCCACAGATACCGCACATATTTTCCTCCGTATTTAACCGCCACGCACTTCTGCCACGGCATTATATTTTTCTTTTCCCTTTACGCTTCCTCTTCCCCTTGAGTATGCAAATAGCACAGAATGTACCTTGAAGTGAACTTTAGAATCAAAGTTTGAGATATTATAACATAAACCAAAACTGTCCATGTATTTACTATTTTCTCATACCAGACTACAATACCCGAATTCAAGTGAAATCTACCGCAAAGTGGCATGTAAATTACAAAATGATTTTTGGTATAAAATCGCCCCTGCTGAAAAAACGGAACCACTGATTTCTCAATGCTTCCGCTTTTTCCGCAGGCGGTCAATACAGAGGTTTCTTGTGATTCGTCCGCAAAAATGTGCCCAATTTACTTTTGTAAATCAACCGTAATACTCTCACCTATCGGAACCGCCAGATCTTCCGGTGCCTGGTTTTCGCCATATACGGTTCCAGTTTCTTCTATATAAGCATCTTCTGATTCCTTCTGTTCTTGGGAAACAATTTCTCCTGCAGTTCCTGAAAAGCGATAGAGTTGCAAATTTAATTGCTTTGCATGATCCGGAATTTCAAGATTTTCTAATTCAAAGATCAAATTCGGTTTTTCATAGGAAGTGAGATCAAAAACATATTCATTTCCTAAGTCGTCTTTCCCTCGAATCCAGAATTCATCATCTTCTGCCATATCAGAAAATACCCCCGAAATGGTGCATCCAAAGATATTGTATTTCATTTCTGAAAGCAAAAATGTCTGATCTTTCTCAAGCGGTATGGACGTTTGAATGTCAATCTCTTTTGTATCCGCTTCCAACTTTTCTGGATCTGCTGTAAATGAAAATTCATACGCATCCTTCTCTTCAACCTGCCCATTTTCATTTTGAAACGTTCCTATTTCAATTTCAAATTTCTGGGAACGATCAGCTTTACTTCGATTAAACTTCGCTACAAAGTATTTAGAAGCTGTTTTTTCTGATCCTGTGCTGTTATTAAGCGTATATTGCCTTTCTAGCTCTAATGACTCCCCATCAACAGATGCCTGGACACTGTTCAGGGAAATATCATTTTCGTCTGTCAGAGAATATGCAACCCAGAGACTTTTTTCATCCGCAGCAACCTCCTCCAAAGAAACCGCAATCCCATTTTTTTCAATTGTCTTTTGGATTGCTTTCACATATTCATCTGTGCCCTTCTCAATTCCTAAAATCCGCCCAATAAGGGAGGTCATTTTATACCAGGCTGCTTCCACCTTTTTCTGATGAATAAGACCAACGCCAATGACTGCCACTAATAGGATGCAGGCGGCCACCCCCCTTATGTAATGCTGGACTATTACGATTTTATTTTCTTTCCATGGTTTAGCCGCCTGATAGATGTATTTCTCATCGATCTCCTCAAACGCAGTTAAAAATTCCCACCCTTTACTCTCCTTCATAGCCAGCCTCCTTTAACAAACCATAAAGTTTTTTCCTACTGCGAGCCAAAATTGACTTGATCTTGCTTTCCCCACAGGCATGCCGGTCCGCTATCTTTTTTATAGGATCCATATACCAATAACGCCTTATAAAGATATCCCGGTCACGTTCAGAAAGCTTCCCTAAAAAGAAGTCAAACAACTTTACAAGTTCCTTCTTTTTCAGGTAGTCCTCAATGTCAGAAGAAATTGCATTTCCAATCTTTTCCACCTCTCCTGCAATATCCTCCATATGGGAATCCACTCGTTTCTGCGCATTTCTTTTGCGATAGCGGTCTATCGCTGTATTTCTTGTTATTTTAGAAACAAAGGAAGACAAAACAGATGGTCTCCTGGGCGGAATGTTATTCCATGTAAAAAGCCATGTATCATTTACACACTCCTCGGAGTCTTCCCTGTTATACAAAATATTCTGTGCAATCCTATAACACATATTCTGATATTTGTTTTTTGTCTCTACAATTGCATTTTCATCTCTGGCAAAATACAAGTTAATGATCTGTGAATCATCCATCCTGTGCCCTCCTTTCTTTTTCACTTTATATCACGTATTTTATTACAATTGGTCGCAAAAAGAGAATTTTTTATTTTCCTTCCTGATCCAATACCTCTGTCACATAGCTGCCTTGTCCATCTACGGCAATTACTCGTTCTTTACCGTCTTCAGTTTCAATAATCTGCCCTATTGATACTTGATCCTGCGGTCCCTCAATACTCAAATCGTGATTTTCCTTAAATGTACCTAATGGATATGGATACATTACCCGTTCTCCCTTTGCATTGAAAAATTCATGCAATTCAACTCCAGAACTGGCAGCTACTGAAACAGCACCAATCAGCATGCTTACTGATACTCCAATCAATAACAGTTTTCGTTTCATCATATTCATCCTACCTCATTTCCATAATTTTTTCAGCTATAAGCTGTAAACAATATTTTCCAGTTTTCTCTTTTGTAGTTACTTCATTCCTTTTTCACTATATATCACGTAAAATTTTTGCGTCCGTTGCATACCCTGAAAATTATGTAAAATTTATTTCTATTTTTGCTACATAAAAAAGACACCAAATCCTTTTTGAACATTCTCTAAGGTTTTGGTGTCTTATAAAAAAGTATAATATTATTTCTGAAGCACAAAACGTGCCTGCTCCAGATTTTTCTTATCCACAAGGATTTCATACTGCTTGGCCTGCTCCGCTGGATTTCCTGCACTTCCCACACGTCCCCTGAGCGTTCCGCTGCCTGTCCATTCTCCCAGCTGGTCTTTTACTTTGTACTTATACTTAATGTTTTCTCTATCCAAAACATCTCGGATCTCATTAAATCTTTTCAAGTCTGTACCAATCCATAGGCTTTCTGAATTAAATGCTGTGAACATTCGCTTCTCCCCCTTTCCATTTCACCTAATTAATTCGTTCAATAATTTTTGAATTTCTTCTGAACAAATCAACATTCTCATTTTCTCATTACCATCCTCAGTCTCAGGTTTACCGCAACGAAGATTATTCGGATGTTCTGATATACAGCAATTTTTATACCAGCATTCCCCCATGAGTGCCCCTTTAACAGACCACTTCTCATTTTGCGTAAACTCACCTACCAGTGATTTCATTACCCGCTCTGTAGAATATCTCTTAAAGCCAGCCAGATACTGCAGCGTCTTTTCATCATCAATCTTGCTCAAATTGATTCTATGATCCTCAATTGCCGACAAAACAGCTTCACGAATCCTGATTTTATCCTTCTTTCCAGAACCAGTCCATGGAACCAGATAATCAAATGCGAGAATCAAATATTCAAAACAGATCATATCCAGAATTATTATTCTTCCATTTGATTTTTCTGCTATGGATTTCAACAAACGATATTTATTACGGATATCCTGATTATCAACTACATAATCAAATGCAATATAATACTTATCTTCCTCTTCTGGTCTTAAATCTGATACTGCATTCAGAATGCCCTGATTACTTTCCTTGCTTTCAACTACAAGAGCATTTTCAAAGAAAAGTTGATTAACCAATTTCCAGAAATGAAGTCCTGCGCCGGTATCCTCAGTCCATAAGTATTTCATATCACAGTTCCTCTTCCAGCGTTATCCGATTTCCCTCAACCTTCAAAATCTTGAAACTCTTATCTGATACATTAAGACCATCACAATTTCTTGAAAACAGCATATATTGATTTGAAAATTCAAAATTGATAAATCTTCGGATTTCATCATTAAGCAAAATATCTGCATTGTCAATTACAATAAAATTACCACGGCACTGTTTAAGCGTCTCCAAAAGATTATCCGATTTATAATTAAATAATTTAATTCTTTTATACTCATCAGTAAACCTTAAATCTTCCAGCATTTCATAGAGAACTGTTTTGCCGGTTCCACTATCTCCACCAACAAGAGTAATTCTGTCATCAAATACTAAATCATAGGAAAAAGGAGCCGCTTTAAACGTAATATTTTTATAAATCATCAGTTTCTCTCCTTTCATACTCCCTGCTCCACCAAGCATTATACCCTTTACTGCCAGTTACTACATCCGAATCATTGAATCTGAACTTTGCACTATCCGGAATATCAGCCAGTGATGGTCTGGACATATAAATTTTTATGTTGTCCATTGCAAAAATGATTTTAAGGACATTCGGCCCGCATTCTTCTACACAGACCACTTTATCTGGATGTTTTACAATATTGAGCAACGTCTTACATCCAGAAGATAAATTACGAATGGTACCCAATCCATACTTTGTTTCGATGTGCTTATCTGAAGTTAGTTTGGCATCATCCACTTGCTGAATAAGTTCTTTCTCATTTTGGGTCATTTCTTCATTTCCGGTATTCAAATTAAAATATAAATCATTTTGAATGATCCAATCTTTTGACTCTTTTTTTTCTGTATATATATCAATCATTCAGCGTCACTCCTTTGATGGAATTACTGTACCATAGTTATAATATTATTTAAAATTCCAAAATAGTTCCTTTTGTCAGTTTTATTATATCATCATCCCAGTTGGTTGGAAAAGCAATTTTTGTTAGGATTGTTCTTTTATAGAATCATTAATATAAATTCCTGATTGCCAAAATACAAGCTATCGCCTATACTTCTTTTATAAAGAAATAATTGGTATCAACACTGCAATCAGTGTATGAATACAAAATACGCTTACGAAAGGGGGACTTTTTTATGAAAATGAATCGTGTGTGGAGGGTTCACACTTCCTAAGCCTAACCCTCCGAATAAATTCTGGAGGAAATAAAATGGAAAATCGAATTACTGTCCGTGAAGCAATCACAGAAATCGAAATCGCTGCTTTCTGGGAGCAACTTTACAATTACTACAAACGTGATATTTTTCCTGATTCTGTAGACGGAGAGCAAAATCATTTCCTCGGGGTCGAATATCGACAACATATGGAGATAATTCACAAAAGGCCACAAGATCGTTGCTACTACCTGCTTTTTTATCAGAATGAACAAAATGTAGGTTTTGCAATGCCTGTGATTTACACAAGCGAAGATGGAAAATGTTTTATTATGGACTTTTGCGTTTACCCTGAATTCCGTGGAAATGGTATGGGAAAAGAATGTGCCAGAGCACTTCTGAAATGGGCTGAAAAAAATGGGGCATTTTATGCAGAGCTGAACTATAGCGACAACGTTCGCCGAAAACATTTCTGGCAAAGCATTGGGTTTGTCCAAAATGGTTCTGACCAGTGGGGTGATCCCCTAATGCTCTTTCCCCCAAAGGAGAGAGCCCCAATCTCAGTGGAAATCCTCACTGATTCTGAAGACTGGCAGCTTCAAAAACTGGAAAATGGTTTTCGAGCTGAAGTCGGAGTTCCTGCTTTAACGGAAGAAATGTACAGCAAGCTTACTGCCGCAATACAAAACGGTGAAACCACATTTTTCCTTGCCAAACGTGGCTACCGGGCTGTTGGGATGTGCAGTATAACAAGATATTTCTCTTCTTCCATCTGTTCTGAAGCAGGAATCTTGTCCGACCTCTATGTGGAGCCGGTATTTCGTAAAAAAGGAATTGCGCAAATGCTATGCATAGCAGCAATGGATTTCTGTAAGGAAAACAATATTGTAAATCCATCTGTTTTTTGCAGTTCCAAGGAAGAAAAATTATTTCAAAATCTTAATTTTAACAATACCTTGGATATCCTATTAATACATTCAAATTAAGTCACATTTTAGGGCGCTATATCACCTTTGGATATAGCGCCCAATTCTATTATATCATCCTTCAAATTTTGTCAAAAATGACTTATCACCACAAAATGGCTCTTTCAAAAAGATATAAAAAACCGGAAACCCTTGATTTCTCTAGGTTTCCGGCTCTTCTTAGTTACGTGTGTTAGAGGATTCGAACCCCCGGCCTTTTGGTCCGTAGCC
>OLRJ01003250.1_pt1 | contig 10991 bp, 10 predicted proteins | sample 1672741 | NCBI WGS metagenome assembly OLRJ01 (sample SAMEA3136719, study PRJEB25190) | human gut metagenome | biome: human gut; feature: human-associated habitat; material: faeces | place: Austria | collected 2013
GGTTTGCGAATTCGTGTGTGGGATATTTTCATCGAGAGCGGTCAAAGACGGTCCCTGCCCCAAACGGTTCCGGCTGGCGTATTCCGTGCGACAACCTCACGGGTGCAGAACCTATGAATTGAAGAGTCGTCTGGCTTGTGCAGGTGGCTCTTTTCTTGTATTCTTTGAAAGCTTGCGTTTTGGGCGTAGTATGCCCGCAAGCGGTAATGTAGTTTGCCGGCGAGCGAGCTGCCGGCGAAGGCGGGGAAGTATCCCGCCCGAAAAGCGAAAGGATCCATCATGGAGATTAAAGACCTGGTGCCCGCAGAGGGCTCTACTAAAAACCGTAAGCGCGTTGGCCGCGGTCCTGCTTCCGGCCATGGCAAAACTGCCGGCCGTGGTATGAATGGCCAGCTGTCCCGCTCCGGCGGCGGCAAGCGCCCTGGCTTCGAGGGTGGCCAGACTCCGCTGGCTATGCGCCTCCCGAAGCTCCCTGGCTTCCGCAACTTCAACCGTGTTGAGTACGCTGCCGTCAACGTTTCTCGTCTCGAGCGCAAGTTTGAGGCTGGCGACGTCGTCGACGCCGAGTCTCTGAAGGCTAAGGGCATCATCAAGAAGCTCGACACCCCCGTCAAGGTTCTTGCTGGTGGCGAAATCACCAAGCCTCTCACCATCAAGGTTGACAAAATTTCTGCTGCTGCTGTCGCCAAGATCGAGGCGGCCGGAGGAAAGGTCGAGCAGTCTTGCTAACGTCCATCATTGATGCATTCAAGGTGCCGGAGCTTCGCAAGAAGATTCTGTTCACCTTGGGCATCTTGGCGCTGTACCGCTTCGGCGCGTACGTGCCGGTGCCTGGCATCCCCTTTAAAGAGTTCTCAGACGCTTTTGCCGCGAGCGGTGTGAGCATGACCATGCTCGACCTGTTCACGGGCGGCGCGCTGTCGAACTTCTCGGTGTTCTCGCTGGGCATCATGCCTTACATCACGGCATCCATTATCATGCAGCTGATGCAGGGCGTCATTCCCGCTGTGGGTCGCTGGGCGAAAGAGGGAGAAACCGGTCGCCGCAAGATCACCCAGGTCACGCGTTTTCTGACGCTGGGCCTTGGCTTGATTAACGCTGTCGGCTACCTCTTCCTGTTCAAGAGCTCCGCCTACGGTGTGGTGTTCACGAGCGAGGTCCCCGAGGTCCTCACCGACATCATCGTCGTCTTCACGCTCGTTGCAGGTACCGCGTTCATCATGTGGATGGGCGAGCTCATCACGCAGCGCGGCATTGGCAACGGCATGTCGCTCATCATCTTCGTGTCCATCGTCTCTCGCGTTCCCGCGGCTATTTTCAGCAGCGTGAACCTTACGGGCGACACGGGCATGGGCATTGCGGTCACGCTGCTCATCGTGCTCGTAGTGCTGCTGTGCATCCCCGCGATTATCTTCGTGGAACGCGCCCAGCGCCGCATCCCGGTGAACTACGCTAAGCGCGTGCAGGGTCGCAAGATGATGGGTGGTCAGTCCACCTACATTCCCTTGAAGGTGAATGCGGCGGGCGTTATCCCGATTATCTTCGCGAGCTGTTTGATTTACTTCCCGGCTCAGATCGCTGCTCTGTTCAACATTGGTTGGCTTACCGCAGCGGCCGACGCCATGTCGACGGGTTGGATCAACTGGCTGCTTACGCTGGCGCTCATCGTGTTCTTCGCGTATTTCTACACCTCCATGGTGTTCAATCCCGAAGAAACGAGCGACAATCTACGCAAGCAGGGCGGCTTTATCCCGGGCGTTCGTCCGGGTAGCGCTACCACGCAGTACATCAAGAACGTCATCAATCGCGTGACGTTGCCCGGTGGCCTGTTTATTGCGCTTATCGCGGTTGTTCCGTCGATTTTGTTCTACTTCACCGGCAACCAGCTTATTCAGGCGTTTGGCGGCACTTCGATTCTCATTATGATCGGCGTTGCGCTCGACACCATGAGCAAGCTTGAGAGCCAGTTGAAGATGTACAACTACGACGGCTTCTTCAAGTAATCGAAAATGCGGGTCGGGTGGCCCGCATTTTTGTTGCGAAATCAAGAGCTCCCTTTGCGTGAGCTCTTTTTTGTACAACAATCACGTAGATTTAGTGCGGGGAAACGTAAGGAAATAAAGATTCTCGAATGGCATGCAGGGGCATTCCATTTCATAATGCTGGGCTTGTTGGGCTATGCAAGGAAAGGAGCGCGGCGTGATCGAATCGAATGCTCGTGTTGGCTTCGTCGGCGCGGGTAAAGTGGGCACGGCGCTCGGCGGGCTTTTCCGAAGCTGCGGCATTGTGGTTTCTGGATACAGTTCGCTGCTGGCAGAAGACGCGCAGGCGGCGGCTGAGAAAACGGCGTCCGCTGCTTATGCGGATGCGGCAGAAGTTGTTGAGGCGTCCGACGTTATTTTCTTCACAGTGCCCGATGGCGAGATTTCCAACGCTTGGAAGAGCCTTGTGGCGTCGTATGGCGCCGCGGCGTGCGATGCGCTGTTCGGGAAAATCGTATGCCATTGCTCGGGCGCGCTTCCGGCAGCCGTACTTGCCGATGCAGCGGAGTATGGCGCGAAGGCTGTCTCGGTGCATCCGCTTTTCGCGATTTCGGGCGGGGGAAGCGCTCAGGCGAAAATCGGCACCGCGCTTTTCACGCTTGAGGGCGACGAGTCGGCTCTTGCAACGGTGTCGGCTCTGCTTGACGTGTGCGGGGTTCGCCATAGGGAAATCGCTTCGAGCGATAAGCCGCTTTACCACGCGGCGGCCGTGTGCGCGAGCAATTTGGCTGTAGGCCTTTTTGCAAGCGCCCAAACGATGCTCGAACGATGCGGCTTCGGCTCCGACGAGGCTCGCGATGCGCTGCGGTCATTATTCGTGGGCAACTGCGAGTCGATCGCCGAGCGAGGCCCCATTGACGCCCTTACGGGTCCCATTGAGCGCAACGACGCCGAAACGGTCGTGGGGCACCTCATGGCGTTTCGGGGGGATCCAACGCTGTTGAAGGAGCGCGACGCGTATACGGCGCTTTCGCGCGTGGTGGTTGAGGTTGCCGCCGCGAAGCATCCCGAGAGGGATTATTCGTATATCGCGGAAATACTCAGGGCCGCACGATAGGTTCTGAAAACGACATGAGGGAAGGAAGAGCTTGGCGTGGGTGCCTCGGCTCTTAAAGAAAGGCGAATACCATGAAGAATACTGCCGCAACGTTTGCCGCCGCCAAGGCGAAGGGCGAAAAGCTCTCGATGCTCACTGCGTATGATTACTCGACGGCGAAGCTCGAAGACGAGTCGGGTATCAACGGCATTTTGGTCGGCGACTCGCTGGGCAATGTGGTGCTTGGCTACGAAGACACCGTTTCGGTAACCATGGAAGACATGATCCACCATGGCGCTGCCGTCGCTCGCGGCGCGAAAAACGCGCTTGTCGTTGTCGATATGCCGTTCATGAGCTATGAAGTGACCGTCGAGGAGGCCGTGCGCAATGCGGGCCGTCTTATGAAAGAAGGCCGCGCGGGTGCCGTGAAGCTCGAGGGTGGCGTGCGTGTTGCTGAGCAGATTCGCGCCATTGTGAAGGCCGGCATTCCCGTTATGGGTCATATTGGACTTACCCCTCAGTCAATCAACGTCTTTGGCGGCTTCAAGGTGCAGGGCAAAAGCGAGGAAGCCGCCCGTGCTTTGCTCGCCGACGCCAAGGCCGTTGAAGAGGCAGGCGCGTTTGCAGTTGTCATCGAGGCTGTCCCTGCGGCGCTTGCCCAGATGATCACCGATGCCGTTTCGATTCCGACCATCGGCATTGGCGCAGGCGCTGGTTGCGACGGCCAGATTCTTGTGTACCAGGATATGCTCGGCATGTTCAGCGACTTCACTCCGAAGTTCGTGAAACGCTATGCCAATGTGGGCGAAGTCATGCGCGAAGCGTTCGCCAGCTATGCGGCCGAGGTGGCCTCGGGCGCGTTCCCCACTGAAGAGCACACCTACAAAATTAAAGATGACGTGCTCGAGAAGCTTTACTAAAAAATGGCGCGGCGCCCGAAGGAAAGCGGGCTGCCTCGAATCGATAGATTGCAAGGAGTGCTGGTGCACTCGAACCTTGAAGAAAGAAGAACGATGAAAATCGCTTATACCGTGGAAGACGTGAAGTCGCAGGTTCGCCAATGGAAAAAGGAAGGCCTTACGGTTGGTCTGGTGCCCACGATGGGCTATTTGCATGAGGGCCACGAAAGTCTGATTAAGCGCGCAGTCGCCGAAAACGACCGTGTTGTGGTGAGCGTGTTTTTGAATCCCACGCAGTTTGCCCCCAACGAAGACCTCGCGAGCTATCCCCGCGATTTCGAGGCCGATACGAAACTGTGCGAGGGCGCTGGCGCAGCGCTCGTCTTCCATCCGGAGCCGCCCGAGATGTATGCCGAAGACGCGTGCACGTTCGTTGATATGACGGCTGTCACCAAGGAACTGTGCGGAAAGAGCCGCCCGATTCATTTCCGCGGCGTGTGCACCGTTGTGAACAAACTCATGAATATCTCTATGGCCGATCGTGCATACTTCGGCCAGAAGGATGCGCAGCAGCTCGCTGTTATTCGTCGTATGGTTCGCGATTTGAATATGAACGTCGAAGTTGTAGGTTGCCCCATCATTCGCGAGGCCGACGGTCTGGCGAAAAGCTCGCGCAACACGTACCTCTCTGAAGAGGAGCGCAAGGCTGGCCTCGTGCTGTCTCAGGCTGTGAAGCTGGGACAGAAGCTCGTCGCCGAGGGCGAGAAGTCTGCGGCAGCGGTTACGGGCGCCATGAGCGAACTCATCTCTGCCGAGCCTCTCGCGAAAATCGATTACGTCTCGATGGTGTCGTGGGATTCGATCGAGCCCGTCGAGACCATCGAAGGCCCCGTGCTCGTTGCCATGGCGGTCTACATTGGCAAAACCCGTCTGATTGACAACTTCATTTACGAAGGATAGGTCAGTCGAACTTGTTGGTTTGGCGGGGCGGACATGCGGTTCCGCTTCGGGCAGGTCCTGGCTCGCACGGAAGCCACAATAAGTTCAGCTAAGCTGAACGCGCCCGCTCGGGCGCATGGCTGGGGATTGGAATGCCCAATGGGCATTCCAACGTGCGGAATCTTGCGGAACCTCATATCCACCCCGCCAACCCATTTGTATGAGCTTGCGGCTCCGCCTGGGCTCGCCGTCGAAGGTCGTCTGCGTTCATACCTGCTTTATTTCAATGTGAAACGCAGCCAGGCGAGCGCATAGTGAGCGAAGCGAACGGTAGCGAGCCGTGGCCTTGGACGGCGAGCCCAGGCAGAGCCGCAAGAGGTGTTTGGGACGAAAGAGAACAGGACACAAATGCAACTCAATATGCTTAAAGGTAAAATTCATCGCGCTACCGTTGTTCAGGCTGAGCTTGACTACGTGGGCAGCATCACCATCGACGAAGACCTCATGGAGGCTTCGGGCATTCTGGAATACGAGAAGGTCCAGATTGTCGATGTGAACAACGGCCAGCGCTTTGAGACGTATGTCATTGCCGGCGAAGCTGGCTCTGGCATGATTTGCCTGAACGGCGCTGCTGCACGCAACGTTTCGGTGGGCGACAAGGTCATCATCATGTGCTATTGCCAGATGTCTCCCGAGGAAGTGTCCGCCAATCCGCCGCGCGTCGTGTTCGTCGACGACGACAACAAAATCGCGCGAGTGACGCGTTACGAAAAACATGGTCTTCTGAAAGACATGGAATAGCAGCACGGGCCGCACATGCGGCCTTCGTTGTTTATAATGCAGTGGTTTGAAAGAGTCGAATGGGGGAGTTCGATATGGTAGATCGCCAGCGCGATTTAGAAGGCAAGCGGGTTTTGGTGACTGCGGGGCCCACGCAGGAAGCCATTGATCCGGTGCGTTTTATTTCCAACCACTCTACGGGCCGCATGGGCTATGCCATCGCCGAGGTGGCGCGCGATCGCGGTGCGCGGGTGGTGCTCGTGAGCGGTCCCGTTTCGCTTGAAGCGCCCGAGGGTGTCGAACTCGTGAGCATCGTGAGCGCGCAAGACCTTTTCGATGCCGTAAGCGCCCGTTACGCCGAGTGCGAAGCGGTTGTCGCCGCCGCCGCGGTTGCCGATTATCGTCCGAAAACGGTGGCCGACAACAAGATGAAGAAGAAGGATGGCGACTTGTCCATCGAGCTTGAACGTACGCCCGATACGCTTTCCTGGCTTGGCGCGCATCGTGTGGCCGGGCAGCGTTTGTGCGGCTTCTCGATGGAAACGTGCAATGTACTCGAAAACTCCCGCGGCAAACTCACGCGCAAAAACGTCGATATGATTTGCGCGAACAGCTTGCGTGAGGAAGGCGCGGGCTTTGGCACGGCAACGAACCATCTCACGCTCATCTCTCGCGAGCACGAGGTTGACCTGCCTATGCTTTCGAAGGCCGATGCGGCCGACGCGCTTTTGACGGAACTGTTCTCGCTCGACCCGCTTCCCGCGTCGACGGAAGGGGAGTAGCCATGCTGCTTACGGTTGATATTGGCAACACCAATGTGGTGATGGGCCTTATGCCCACGCGCGGCGAGCTCGCGAGCCAGCTGCGTTTTCCCACCGACAAGCGTCGCACGGTGCGCGAGTTCATGGATGGCTTCGAGGCACTCGTCGCCATGCACGGCTTCGATTTCTCCGATGTGACGGGCGCGGTTGTTTCTTCCGTCGTGCCCGAGCTCACAGAATCGGTTGTGGCTTCGGTTCGCGCGAAAACGAATCTCGAGCCGCTTGTGGTGAACTATAAAATGAATTTGGGGTTCTCCATCGATATGGACACGCCCGAGCGTTTGGGCGTCGACATGATTGCCGACGCGGCGGGCGCCGTGAACGATTACGACGGCGCACTCGCGATTTTCGACATGGGCACGGCCACCACGTGCTCGGTGCTCACGAGCGATCGCACGTATATCGGCTCCATCATTTATCCTGGCGTCGTGATTTCTCAGGACGCGCTTACCGCGCAGTGCTCGCAGCTGCCGTTCATCAAGTTTGAAAAGCCGAAGGGCCTCATTGGCAAGAATACCGTCGAATGCATGTATTCGGGCGTGTTGTATTCCAACGCGGCTACCATCGATGGCCTGATCGACCGCATCGCCGATGAGCTGGGCGAGCCCGTGACCGCTATTGCGACGGGCGGCGTGAGCCGCATGATCGTTCCCGCGTGTCGCCGCGAAATTATGCATGACCCGAATTTGCTGCTGAAAGGGCTTTGGGACCTTTACAAGCTGAATGCCTAGCGGGTTTCCCGAAAGCAGCTACGGCACGTTTCGAATCTCGGAGCGATTAGCGCCCGTTGGTCGTTGACGGCAAGATTCCGCGCATTGTCTGGGTTTTCTTCACGTGCGCGCACAAGCTGATACAATGGGGCCACTGCATAAGTTGAAAGGACTTACGAATGAATATCGTTTTGTTGGGCGCCCCGGGCGCCGGCAAGGGTACGCAGGCCGCCAAGCTGGTTGAGGAATTCGCCACGCCCCATATTTCCACGGGCGACATCCTGCGCGCTGCGGTAAAGAATCAGACCGAGCTCGGCAAAAAGGCCAAGGGTTACATGGATGCGGGCGACCTGGTTCCCGATAGCCTGATTATCGACCTCATGGACGAGCGCTTGCGCGAGCCCGACTGCGAGAAGGGCTTTATTCTCGACGGCTTCCCGCGCACCACGGCCCAGGCTGTGGCCCTCGACGACATGCTGGTCCGTCTCGAGCGCCCGCTCGATGCCGCCCTGCTCGTTGATGTTGACCCCGAGGTCATCATCAAGCGTCTCACCGAGCGTCGCTGCTGCAAGGAATGCGGTTACATCGGCACCGCTGCCGACGCCACCTGCCCGAAGTGCGGCGGCGAAATGTATCAGCGCGATGACGACAACGAGACCACGGTTCGCAACCGCCTCGACGTCTACGCCAAGAGCACGAGCCCCCTTATCGACTACTACAAGGGTAAGGGCCTGCTGAAGAGCGTTGACGGCGATCGCCCGGTCGACACCGTCTATGTCGACGTGAAAGCTCTGCTTGGCCTGTAGTTCGGGATTTCGAACACGTTTCTTCATAGAGCATCCCTTATGGGGTGCTCTTTTTTATCGATTGGCTCATGCCTCTTTTTTGTTTCGCGTATGGGACTCATCGGCGTCGCGCCATTCGGCCTGCGACCTTGGGTATAATGCGCTCCATGCATGCTTTCTTGACATTACTTGGCGAGTTCATCGCCACCCATCATGCGCGGTTGCGACACTTCGCGAAGGTTGCCTGCGTTATTTTGCTGTGCGCCGCGGCGCTTGAGGTCGTGGTATTCAATTTCAACCATTGGCGCAGCCTTACCTGGCAGCCCATCACGGCGAACGAGCAGTCGAACCTGCAGGAAACAGCCGACGAGCGTCTGCGCATCTCCGCTATCGACAATACGATTGAATTCGATTACGTCGGCGTGCCCGTGCACAATATCAAGCTTGATTTTTCAGGGAATCAGTCAGCGCAAAACGTGCCTGTGAAAATATGGTTTACCGATGACGCGCATTCGACGTATTTCGATGACGACGAGTACACGGCTGGCGTGCCGGTTACGTATGTCTCCACGAGCAACGAAGAGAGCAAATACCTCAACATCAACGCTTCGGGATCGGTGTATAAGCTGCGCATTCAAGTGGGCGTTGACGATGGGGAGACGAAGGCCACCTATCCGCTGTATCTGTCGAAGGTCGTGCTCAACGCGCCCGAGCCGTTCAGCTTCAGGAGCGAGCGCTTCTTGTTTGCGGCCTGCATCATGGCGCTCATATACGCGTTTCGCCCCAAGTCGAGCCTCTATCGCACGCAGCTGCGCGAGCACCCGCGTCGCACCAAAATCGCCGTCATCGGCGTGGCCGCGGTGGAGATTTGGGTTGGTGCGGCGTTTCTGCTGTTCGGCACGAACCTCGTGGGTGTTGCCACACAACATTACAACTCGGGTTCGTGGGATGGCGTGAGCGTTGTCAATGTGTTTGAATGCGGCGGCGAAAATGCGCAGCAATATGCCGAGCTTGCGAAATCTATGACGCACGGCAAGCTATATTTGGAAGAAGAGCCGCCTAACTGGCTGCAGAATATGGATGACCCGTATGACCGCGGCGCCCGTGACCAGCTGGTGAAAGAAACCGGCGAGAACTACTTGTGGGATACTGCATATTACGAAGGCCACTACTACGTGTACTTCGGCGTGGTGCCGGTGTTGCTGTTCTATTTGCCGTTCTATCTTGTCACGGGAGCGAATTTCCCTACGGCGATCGGTGTGCTCATCGGCATGGTGTTTTTCATCGCGGGCCTTTCGGCGCTGCTCGACCGCTTTGCCCGTTACCACTTCAAACGCATGACGACCGGCGTGTTCCTACTGCTGCAAATCGCGATTGTGACGTGCTGCGGCATGCCATATTTGCTGAAGTTCCCCACGTTCTATTCGCTGCCTATTATGTTGGCGCTCGCATTTTCGGTGTGGGGCCTGTATTTCTGGATGGTGGGTCGCAGCCATAAACGCCCCGAGGGCTTCTACTTGGCGGGGTCGCTGTGCATGGCGCTCGTGGTAGGGTGCCGCCCGCAGCTTGTGCTGCTGAGCTTCTTGGCGTTTCCGCTGTTTTGGCGCATGTACATTACCGAAGGCCGCATTCGCACGGTGGCGGGCGCTCGCCAGTTTGCGTGCCTTATCGCGCCTTATATCGTGGTGTGCGCGGGCATCATGTGGTACAACAAGGCCCGCTTCGGCAGCCTGTTCGATTTCGGCGCGAACTACAACCTCACGGTAAACGACATGACGAAGCGCGGCATGGCGGTGGGCCGTATCGCCCCCGCGCTGTTCGCGTATTTGTTCCAAACTCCCGCGACTACGGGCGTATTCCCTTATTTGCAGGCTGTCGCGTTCGACACCACCTATTTGGGGCAAACGGTTAAGGAAGTTACGTTCGGCGGCATTTTCGCCGTACTCCCCATTTTGTGGGTGCTTCCGTTCGCTCGGCGTATTCTGCAAATGCGCATTAACCAGCGTAAAACGCGTACGGTGGCAGGTGTTATTGGCGTGCTCATTGGCATCGGCGTGCTTATCGCTGTGGCCGATGCGGAAATGGCGGGCATTCTGCAGCGCTACTTCGCTGACTTCAGCATCATGTTCCTTATGGCGGCGGTATTGCTGCTATTCATCGTGAACGAAAACATCGAAAACGGCTCGAAGGCGCATGCGGTATTCGTGCGTGTGTTGCCTGTGGCGGTTGCGGTTGGCGTGGCCTATACGGTGCTCTTGTGCATCACAGCAGAAACGGGTTGGGTATCGGATGCCTACCCATGGGCATACCAAGGCCTGCTCGAGACGTTCCAATTCTGGACGTAAAGAACCGCTCTGGCGTCTGGGCGGATGATGCTTCTTGACAAACGGCTCCGAGCTCACGCAAGCAGCGCATTACGTGCTGCTTGGCTCATGCGGAACTGCTTGGAGGCGCATCACCCGCCCAGACGCTTTGCGAAACTTTATTGAACGTTGTACGGAAGGCTTCGACACGAGGGGTGAAGGTGGAGCCCGAAATGCGCCGCCAGATTGCCAAGCAGCGGCGGCGACTGACGACGGCCGTCAGGCTGGCGGAAGGAGATACATGCAAAAACTTTTAGCTCAAATTGCGAAATTCGGTGTAGTGGGCGTTATCGCCTTCGTTATTGACTACGGTCTGCTCGCGCTGCTCACCGAAGCGTTCGGCGTTAACTACTTAGTGTCGGCCACCATCTCGTTCACCGCGTCGGTTGTGTTCAACTATGTGGCGTCGATGCGCTATGTGTTCACGCACAAAGAAGGCATGAGTCGCCGACGCGAGTTCATCATTTTCGTGGTGCTTTCGGTAATTGGCCTTATCATCAACAACGCGTGCATGTGGGCGGGCGTCGAGCTGCTGCGCATTCACTATCTCATTACGAAAATCGGCGCCACAGCGATTGTCATGGTATGGAACTTCGTCACTCGCAAGATTTTCCTC
>OLRJ01003257.1_pt1 | contig 10967 bp, 12 predicted proteins | sample 1672741 | NCBI WGS metagenome assembly OLRJ01 (sample SAMEA3136719, study PRJEB25190) | human gut metagenome | biome: human gut; feature: human-associated habitat; material: faeces | place: Austria | collected 2013
GCAAGAATACTCTTGAACTGATCTAATTCAACCACAGCTTCACCTTCTTTCTATAATATCTGTAGCATTTCTGACACTGTCTGCGTCCAGAAACACCAGTATAAACAGCATATCACATCTGCCCCAAAACTGCAAGGGAAGCACACAAGAAAAGGGAGTCCTGCATCACGCATATACTCCCTTCTGGCTCTTTTATAATTCGATTGTTTCCAGATCTTCCGGAACAAAAAGATTGCCCTGGAAGTACTTCTTTCCTTCCTCTGTATACAGTTCTTTACGTCTGAGGATGTTTTTGTCCTCTGTATGATAAAGGATCAGATTCTTTACATTTAACTGTGCTGCCAGTTCACTGGCATCTTTGGCTGTGGAATGATGTTTCTCATATGGATGGAACTGATCTGCCTGATCAAAAAGGCAGAATGCTTCATGAAGAAGCCATTTACTGTTTTCAGCATATTTTTTCTCGCATTCGTTGTATGGCTCGTCACCACAGCAGGTAAGTTTCTCACCATTTCCCAGATCCATGCAGAAACCGTACTGTTTTGCCTTGGTAGACTGAATGTCAAAAAATGTCACCTTATGTCCCATCAGAGTTCGCTCTTCACCGTCATTTATCACTACCAGGTGCAGACGATCCCCGATAAACTGTGTCTGTTTTGCCGGATACAACTTCTCTGCCATGTCTTTCAGAAGGCTGATCACCTCATCATGACCATAGATCCAGGCTTCTCCCTGATACTGTCCCTGCTTCATGTACTGACAGATCATACGGATCATCCAGATAATACCCATCAGATGATCTACATGTTTATGTGTAACAAAAATTTCTCTCATATCCTGCCAGTTATAACCTGCCTGTTTCAGCTGGCGAAGCAGTGTATTACCGCCACCACCGTCTACCAGCAGGTGTTTATCTCCATCCTGAATGACAAAGCATGTATTATAGCACTCTGTTACCATTGCGTTTCCGGTTCCCAACATTGTAAGTTTCATATTTTCCTCCTCGTGTAACCGCCATTACTTTGAGATAAATCCCCATTTTTTCGGCTTTATAGTATCACAAAATACGGATTTCCACAAGAACTTATAATATCAAAAAAGTCCCCGGAGGCGTATTTCATTACTGTTACAGTAATTACGAAATACATGCCTTTGGGGACTTTTTGTTATCACTTTATTTATGAAAAAAAGCTCTCTGCAATGCTCATATCGGCTACATAACCCACACTTCCTGTCATATAGACTGTTCCATCCTCCTGAATGTCGATCTGGATCATTCCGCCAGGCTGGTTCACGTTGACTCTACTCTCTGTCAGACCCAGACGGTATGCTGCAACTGCTGCCGCACAGCTTCCTGTACCGGATGCCTTGGTATATCCGGAACCACGCTCCCAGATCTCAATATCCAGGTTTCCGGTATCAATCTGATGACAGATCTGAAGGTTCATTCTTTCCGGGAATTCATCTGCATTCTCCACATAAGGTCCAAGTTTTCTTACCATTTCTTCTGTGACTTTATCGGTGAAGATAATGCAATGGGGATTACCTACAGTCAGGCAGGTAGCCTTATAGTCTTTGTCATTGAATGTAAAGGTCTCATTGATGACCTCTCGAATCTCTCCTGTAACCGGAATCTCTCTGGAAATAAAGGAAGCCTTTCCCATGTTTACCCGAAACTCTGTTGCTCTGTTGTTGAGACATTCTACTTCGATAGGACCGGATAAAGTCTCAATGGAGAATTTCTGTTCCTTTACATATTCATGATCCATAAGATATTTTGCAAAAATCCTGACACCATTTCCACTGATGGCCGCTTCACTTCCATCGGAATTATAAATATGAACGCCCATTTTTCCATTGATGTCTACCGGACCATAAAGTACACCATCTGCCCCAAGTCCGAACCCTCTCTGGCAAAGTAGTGCAATCTTCTTTCCCTGAAGCTGTATACGGTTTTTATTTGGATCCAGAACCAGATAATCATTTCCAAGTCCCTGATATTTAATCATTGTAATACAATCACAATCTGCCATTTTTATCCCGCCTTTCGAATATTTCACGCACATATTACTGATATAAATACTCAGTAACGCTCACTTATTTTTATTATATATGTTTTTTTTACAATGTATATAGAATAAAATGCGTGATATATTGCAAAAAATGCGTTTTTGTAGTGATTCTGGGTTTACATTCTGAGTCCTCTTGCTCTGGATGTATTGCTGTAAACTTTTACACCGTTTGTAACTTTATATGCCCGAATAACATAGTAATAATTTCTTCTTCGTTTCAGACCACTATTCCTGTAAGAAGTATTTCTTCCGCTTACAGTTGCGATTTTCTTGTAAGAACCACCGGCGGTTTTTCTGAATATTTCATATCCAGTGACATTTGATACCCGATTCCAGGTTACTCTGGCTTTTGTGGTGGAAGACTTCCGAACGCTGTTTATCTTTGGTGTGGCTGTCAGTTTTCCCTGAAGTTTCAGAGTATATGGATACTTTTCTGAATTAGACTGGAACACATTGGAGAAACGAATGTAATATTCTCCTGGAGTGAAGGTCCTCCGTGACACAGAGGTACTCTGATTTCTGGCTCTGCTGTAATTCCACTGACCACCATAGCCAAGATAATCTCCACGGCTGTTATAAAACATTACTGCATAGTTCTGTACACCCTTTACGGACAAAGTAAATGTGATGTTTGTTTTTGCTGAAACATTGAAATAATAGATATCTTCATAGTAATAATATGGATCCATCAGTGTAGGTGTACAGTTATTCTTTGCCACACCTTTAACGCTTTTGTTGATCCGCACCTGTTTTGCAGACGCCATCCAGTTGCTTCCAGCCTGTACTGATGCCGCTGACATTATAATACTGAACATCAGCACCACCATTCCTATAAATCTGCATTTGAATTTTTTCTTTGATTTCATAATATAATTCCCCTTTCCTGTAAATGAGATAAACTACTCTTTAGCAAAGTTCCTGTGCTTCCCTTATCTCTACCGTCTAAGAGAATTATATACTGTCCTGTTTACATTTTTGTTCCGATAAATATCACAAGGAAAAAGTTAAAATTTTGCGGTTTTATATGCACTCTTATATGGCTGATTATAATCACTGCTGATATGATATCGTACTTTATGTTTACCTATAAATCTGAAACCACTCATATTCCATGAACTTTTAAGTTTTTTTAGTACTTTCATCTTGGAACCATTATAGTTGCAACGCATTACCTGAGCATGTTTCATATTTCGCGTCGATTTTACATAATACACCCGTTTTCCCATAAATTTGATACCATAACCCCAACCTAGATTACGGCATTTTTTCGATGAAAGATTATATAGGCAGTACTTATTAGGTGCTATATCTGTTGCCTCGTGGATATATGCGATTGCATATTTTCCTCTCCTCTCAATCAGCTTAAGATGATTTTTTTCTTTATGAAACCCTTTCTTTCCAATCGTGTATGTATAAGTATTATAATAGAGTCCTGAATCTTCAACACAAAAATACAATTTCTTTCCATAACTGAGGCTGTAGCTGATTCCAGTATTACCATCGCATTTCATACTTGCAACTAATTTATTTCCATAACTGGTTTTTAAGTATAACTCACATTTATTTTTGTATTGAGATTTCAAAGAATGTTCTATCAGATAAAATGTTTTTCCTTTTACACTGATTACGGTTGTGTTTGTAAATGCCTTTACGGGTTTTGTGTCAACCACTGCTATCAATAAAAGCAAAGCAAAACACAAAATTATACCATAGTGCCAGATTCTCTTTTTTGTGTTCATAATCTTACCCCCTACATAAAAAAATCTAAATTTAAAAATAGTATATTTGTTTTTTCATTTTATAAGCACTCATAATTACGTATTTTTCCGTTATTTTCGCACAATTTCTGTTTTTACAATAAAAAGTTTTTAATTTCTTTTTGCCTGATCCATCTTTTCTACACGAATATACCGTGAACTTGCTTTTAGCTTCGTTGTATTTGTAGTTCTTGCATTCCAGATAATAAACTTTTCCATTTTTTGAAATAAAGGCTCCACCATACATTACATTATTGGCCAATCGTTTCACTCTTTTGTTTTTTATATTAACAATATTTAAAGGTGACACCTCAGAATCACCTGCCCCTATAGCCAAAAGATATCGTCCTCTCATGCATGCAATTTCTTGATTTCTTTTTAGAATTACTCTTCTATTATTTTTAAGATTCAAATATTCTATCGCTGTAAATTCAGGTGCGCAGTCTCCATAATGTCTTACATAAAGAAGTTTATTATCATATATACCATTAAACTTATATATTGTTCCATAAACTGTAACAAGTTTTTTCTTTTTCCCACCTTTTTTCTGTTTGTAAATCGTTGTTTTTTCTTTTCCAAATTCACCTCTAGTTTTCGTTGAGTATGTATATATACCCTTTTTCAAAGTAGCAGCATTCGCCGGCACACAGATACATACTGCTAATATACATATAAGTAAAACCATTTTAATGTTATAAAATTTATTTCTTCTCATTTTCATAACCATCATTCCCTCGTCTTCCTGTCTATGTAATCCTATTATTCCTGGCTATATTTCCACCTAAGTAATTTCATATTTTTGCAGTATTTTTTATAGTATTTCCTATATCTGGATTTTGAAGTTCTTTTCCCATTTATATATCGAAAAACAGACATACGACCATTTTTATCCATCGAGCAAACATAATCCGATAATGTAGTCAGTCTATATAGTTTTCCCTTCCGTATTTTGTATACATTTCGCGATGTGCTTCTTGGATTTATGGAAGCAGCAATCATAAAGGTTTTATTTCTCTTATTATAGTAAATACTAGGTGTTACAGATGTATTCTGTATGAATGCCAAAATCTTGACCTTATTTTTATGGATAGTCAGTATCAGTAACTGTCCTCCATTTAATCCCAGTATCTTCTCCGGTACACCGTCTCCATTCAGATCTTTACACATATAATAACTCATGTCTGAAAGCGCGTAAGTATGACTCAAACGTGCTTTTTCCCCAACCGTATTAAAATCCCCCCAACCAGAACGCAATCTCAAATCATCTGTAATTTTTTTGGTTGTTCTCCGATCCAACCACTTCATTTCAGCTTTACTATACATTCGCAATGCCTTACTGTAGCTCACAGAAGCTGCCTGAACGGTTGCTACTGTCCCCATATCTGATACAATAAAGACTCCAATTATCAACATAACAATAAAATTTTTTAACCTATTTTGTCTGCTCATACGCTTTTCCTCCTGAATTTTATTTTTACATATCTCAATTGTGATCCCTGCGGATTGCTTCGTGCCCTACACGTCATAATCCTTACAGTTTTATAATACCATATCACATTTTTCCAGTATACCCACATTGCTTTTTTCTCCTTATTTTTTTATAATAAAGTGCAGGGAAAAACTCACGGAATAAGCTATTTATGGAGAACTTTATGGATTACTCACAGTACGAGTCACAGAAAACAGGATACCTGAAAGAAGATTTCAGATTGTTCCATATCAAGGATCAGACAGAACGAGAATTCAGCTGGCATTATCATGATTTTCATAAGATCGTGGTTTTTCTTTCGGGGAAAGTCACCTATCATATTGAGGGAAAAGCCTATCACCTGAAACCCCGGGATATCCTGCTGGTAAGTCAGGGCGATATCCACAAACCTGAAATCGACTCTTCCGTTCCCTATGAGCGTTATATTCTCTGGATAAGAGAGGATATTGCAAAAAATCAGCTGAATAACTGCTTCCAGAAAGCCAGTGACCGTCGTTTTAATCTGATCCGGCTTGATTCTGAGATTCAGGAACAGTTACGAAAACTTCTCTCTCAACTGGAAAGGGCTTCTCAGGGCAGTAAATTTGGGGATGATCTGCTGAGTGAGTCTCTTTTTACTCAATTTATGGTTTACATAAATCGCATTTTTCTGAAAGAATCTTATATTACAGATCAAAGATCGTATTCTGCTGATTCTCAGGTAGAACAACTGCTAAAATACATTAACTGCCATCTGGATGAAAATCTTTCTATTGATATACTTGCAGAAAAGTTTTTCTTCAGTAAATATCATATGATGCGAAAATTCAAAGAAGAAACCGGATATACCATCCACAATTACATTACCAGCAAGCGACTGCTCCTTGCACGTTCCCTGATTTCCCAGGGAACTCCTGTACTGAAAGCTTCTCAGCAAAGTGGCTTTCGTGATTATACTACCTTTATACGTTCTTACAAAAAGCAATTTGGGACTACACCCAGTTGTAATACAAACTCATAAATGTGCTATATCAAAGGAGGTTTTATTATGGAATTTCAAAAATTACTAGAAGAAAGAAGAACTGTACGGAAATACAGTGCCGATGGACAGATTACCAGAGAACAGGTAGAAAAACTGATCCAGGCGGCACAGGAAGCTCCATCCTGGAAGAATTCTCAGACTGGACGTTATTATTGTGTATTATCAGAGGAGATCACCGGAAAAATCCGTCAGGAGTGTATGCCTGGTGCAAATAATGCAGTAAAGTCTGAACATGCTGCACTTATCGTAACTACTTTTGTTCATGATCGTGCGGGATTCCAGACAGATGGTACACCGGACAATGAACTTGGTAATGGATGGGGATGTTATGATCTTGGTCTTCAGAATGAAAATCTGATTCTTAAAGCTGCTGAAATGGGTCTTGGCACTCTGATCATGGGTATTCGTGATGCCGATAAAATCCGCCAGATTCTGAATATCCCGGAAACAGAAACCATCGTTTCTGTTATTGCTGTCGGCAAACCAGCCGAAGAACCCCTCCGCCCAAAACGCAAAAAACTTACTGAAATCGCAAAGTTTTTCTAAATATTGACTCTCAACAACAGGAATACCCCTGACATATTGTGCAGGAACATTAGATAACAGCCGGATCCACAGATAATACAATAAGACAGACCTGGTGAGGCTTCACATCCTCCCCTTTTGGGCGCGTCGCGCGGTCCTCGCCCCCTGATATAAACAGGAACACCCCTTCATATATTCGATGAACAGGTTATTTTCCGGATGCTTTTAGGTACTGGCAAAATCCACTGCCTACGATGACTCATTCTCGAAGGCACTCCTGAGAGAATGTCTAGTCATAGTTGGCAGTTAGTTCGCCAGACCGTTATCCGGTTACCTGTGAATCAATATACGAAGGGGTGTTCCGTAATATATCACCACATTATGCTTTCATTAATTTCCGTCCGCAGCACTGTTTGTATTTCTTACCGCTTCCGCATGGGCAAGGATCATTCGGGTAAACTTTGTCCTCTTTTCTCTGAACAGGCTTCTTCACTGAACTGTCATCTTTGTTTGTTCCAGTAACCTTAGCTACCTGCTCACGTTCGATCTTCTGCTCTACCTGTACATGATACAACATACGAACCGTATCTTCCTGGATAGAACTGATCATATTATTGAACATCTCATAAGCACTCATCTTGTATTCAACAACCGGATCTCTCTGACCATATCCAACAAGACCAATACCCTGACGAAGGATCTCCATGTCATCAATGTGATCCATCCATTTGCTGTCGATGCTCTTAAGAAGGATAACACGCTCCAGCTCACGAAGCTGCTCTGCTTCCGGGAACTCTGCTTCTTTGGCTTCGTAAAGCTTCACTGCTTCTTCCTTCAGGAGATGCTTGATCTCATCTTTTCTCTTGTCTTTGACCTTGTCAGTGGTAAGAGGCTCAACAGGAATGATCGGCAGCATAATAGAGTTAAACTCGTCCAGATTCCATTCTGCTGAGTCTACATCATCGGAAAAGCACATATCTACAGTGCTGTCTACAATGTCTGTGATCATCTTGTAGATGGTATCACGCATATTCTCACCGTCAAGTACCTGACGACGTTCTTTATAAATAATCTCACGCTGCTCGTTGTTTACCTGGTCATAGTCCAGAAGGTTTTTACGAATACCGAAGTTGTTGAACTCGATCTTCTCCTGTGCTTTCTGGATGGCATTGGAAAGCATCTTGTGTTCGATCTGCTCGTTCTCAGCAACACCAAGAGAGGTAAATACCTTCATCAGACGCTCAGAACCAAAGAGACGCATCAGATCATCTTCCAGAGAGATATAGAAACGAGATTCACCCGGATCTCCCTGACGTCCGGAACGACCACGCAGCTGGTTGTCAATACGTCTGGACTCATGGCGCTCTGTACCGATGATCTTCAGACCGCCGGCTTCTTTTGCCACATCGTCCAACTTGATATCGGTACCACGGCCTGCCATGTTGGTTGCGATAGTAACCGCACCAGCCTGACCTGCCTGTGCTACGATCTCGGCCTCCAGTTCATGGAACTTGGCATTCAGTACATTGTGAGGAATTCCTTCACGACGAAGCATTTTGCTGATAAGCTCAGATGTTTCGATAGTGATGGTACCAACCAGTACTGGCTGCTGTTTGGCATGTGCTTCTTTAACAGCCTCCACTACTGCATTGAACTTTTCTTTCTTTGTCATATAAACAGCGTCTTCCAGGTCTTTACGAAGTACCGGTCTGTTGGTAGGGATCTCTACAACATCCATCGCATAGATATCGCGGAATTCTTTTTCTTCGGTAAGCGCAGTACCTGTCATACCGCCTTTTTTGTCATATTTATTAAAGAAGTTCTGGAATGTGATGGTAGCAAGAGTCTTACTTTCTCTCTTAACCTTAACATGTTCTTTAGCTTCAATAGCCTGATGAAGTCCGTCAGAGTAACGACGTCCCGGCATGATACGTCCGGTAAATTCATCTACGATAAGGATCTCATCGTCCTTAACTACATAATCCTGATCTCTGTGCATCAGATTGTGTGCACGAAGTGCAAGGATGATATTGTGCTGGATCTCCAGATTTTCCGGATCTGCCAGATTCTCGATATTAAAGAACTTCTCTACTTTCTTGACACCCTGATCTGTAAGGTTGACGATCTTGTCTTTCTCATTGACAACAAAGTCACCTGTCTCAACAACTTCTTCACCCATGATAGCTGCCATCTTGGTCATCTCATGACTGGCTTCACCACGTTCCAGCTGCTGTGCCAGAATATCACATACTTCATAAAGCTTGGTAGACTTGCCACTCTGTCCGGAAATAATAAGCGGTGTACGTGCCTCATCAATAAGAACAGAGTCAACCTCATCAATGATACAGTAGTGCAGATCTCTCTGAACCAGCTGCTCTTTGTAGATGACCATATTATCACGAAGATAATCGAATCCAAGTTCGTTATTAGTTACATAAGTAATGTCGCATCCATATGCTGCGCGACGTTCTTCTGGTTTCATGTCGTTAAGAACAACGCCTACAGTGAGACCCAGGAACTCATGCACCTTACCCATCCACTCAGCATCACGCTTAGCCAGATAATCATTGACTGTTACAATGTGAACACCCTTGCCTTCCAGTGCATTCAGATATGCAGGAAGCGTGGATACAAGAGTCTTTCCTTCACCTGTCTTCATCTCAGCGATACGTCCCTGATGAAGAATGATACCACCGATGATCTGTACACGATAATGTTCCATTCCAAGAACACGTTTTGCACCTTCACGAACAACTGCAAAAGCCTCCGGCAGAAGATCATCCAGAGTCTCCCCTTCGTCCAGACGTTTCCGGAATTCTCTTGTTTTGTCTCTCAGCTCTTCGTCACTTAACTTCTGCATCTCCGGCTGCAAAGCCTCTGTCTTTAAAACTAATGGCATGATACGTTTTACTTCACGCTGGCTGTGCGTTCCGAATACTTTTGAAAAAACATTCATATATTAACTCCTCTATGTTATTATGATTCCTTATATTACTCATTTAAAATTATCTAAAAACCATCTTATTTATTCTATCACTTTTCCTTATGGAAAACAATGAATTTTTCTTGAATAAACTATGTCTCCCAGGTTCTTGTTTATCATATATAACTTTATTCTTGTTATTTGTTCCCTACTATGCTATCATTACAGCTATATGATCCCTCAATAATCTTTTACACGAAAGAGGTATTTATTTGAAAAAAAAAGAAATTGTATTTATTACAGGCATCCTTGTCTTTGCTCTGATTCTGTGGGGAGGTATGTATTTTGTACGAAAAGGTCACTACGGTACCATCCGTATCACAGTAAACGGTGAAGAATATGGCACCTACTCCCTGTCCAAAGACCAGGTGATCCCCATAAATGATACTAATGTCTGCGAGATCAAAAACGGACAGGCCAAAATGACAGACGCCAGCTGTCCTGATCATCTCTGCATGAAACAGAGGGCAATTGACAGTGCCGGGGGAAGGATCGTCTGCCTCCCCAACAAAGTCGTAATAGAAGGAGAAAAAGCCGCTGATCAGGAGGAAGATTCTTCCGGATTTGATACGGTTGTATAACATTATGAAACAGAAAAAAATCGCCTATATGGGGCTTTTTGCAGCCATTGCCATTATCTTTGGTTATGTAGAATCTCTGATTCCGTTTTTTGCAGGAATACCGGGAATCAAACTTGGTCTCGCCAACCTTTCAGTACTTTTTATCCTGGAAACATACACCTGGAAAGAGGCTGCTCTTGTATCCATGGTCCGGATCCTGGTGATCGGCTTTATGTTCGGAAACATGTTCAGTATCCTTTACAGTATGGCAGGTGCTGCTTTGAGCCTTACAGTGATGACCCTCATGAAACGCTTTTCCGGATTCAGCATCCTGGGCGTCAGCGTCGCAGGTGGTGTGTCCCACAATATCGGACAATTGATTATAGCCGCCCTTATTGTAGAAAATACCAGCCTTTTCTATTATGCCCCTGTACTCCTGATTTCCGGAGTGATCACAGGTATCCTCATCGGTATTCTCACAGGAGAAGTAACAAAAAGAATTCATTTGTGACATGCTCCCACCACTTAAATCATAGATTTTGAAGTGGGGGCTTCTTGCT
>OLRJ01003261.1_pt1 | contig 10957 bp, 9 predicted proteins | sample 1672741 | NCBI WGS metagenome assembly OLRJ01 (sample SAMEA3136719, study PRJEB25190) | human gut metagenome | biome: human gut; feature: human-associated habitat; material: faeces | place: Austria | collected 2013
ACCTGGGCGGTGTCAAGAACATGAAGACCCTGCCGAAGGCTATGTTCATCGTTGATCCTCACAAGGAGCGCATCGCTGTTGCTGAGGCCCGCAAGCTGAACATCCCCATCGTGGCTATCGTTGATACCAACTGCAACCCCGACGAGATCGATTACGTGATCCCCGGCAACGACGATGCAATCCGTGCTGTCAAGCTGATCGCTGGCGCTATGGCTGACGCTGCGCTGGAAGGCAAGCAGGGCAACCAGGAGGCCGCTCCCGCTGAGGATGCAGCAAACGCCTGATTTCCCATCCCACAAACAACAAAATAACGTGTAAGGGAGAATACGAAAATGGCTATTTCTGCAAAGGACGTTATGGAACTGCGCAAGCAGACCGACTGCGGCATGATGGAGTGCAAGAAGGCTCTGACCGAGGCTGACGGCAACTTCGAGAAGGCAATCGAGATCCTGCGTGAGCGTGGTCTGGCTACCGCTGCCAAGAAGGCAAGCCGTACCGCTGCCGAGGGCATGGTCTACGCTGACTACTGCCCCCAGTGCAAGGTGGGTGTTGTCATCGAGGTCAACGCTGAGACCGACTTCGTTGCCAAGAACGACAAGTTCGTTGCTTTCGTCAAGGAGGCTACTCAGGTCATCATGAAGCAGAACCCTGCTGATGTTGAGGCTCTGATGGCTTGCAAGACCGAGAACGGCGAGACCGTGGACGAGGCTCTGAAGAACCTGATCCTGGTCATCAAGGAGAACATCAAGGTTCGCCGTTTCGTCCGTTACGAGGGCGTTTGCTCTGCATACGTCCACGGCGGCGGCACCCACGGCATTCTGGTCAACTTCGAGACCACCAACGGCATCGAGGCTAAGGACGAGTTCGTTACCTACGGCAAGGACATCGCTATGCAGGTTGCAGCTGCTAACCCCGGCTATGTCGATGAGGCTTCTGTCCCCGCTGAGGTCGTGGCCAAGGAGAAGGAGATCATGCTGGCTCAGATGGCTGGCGATCCCAAGACCGCTAACAAGCCCGAGGCTGTGAAGCAGAAGATGATCGAGGGCAAGATCAAGAAGTTCTTCAAGGAGAACTGCCTGGTCGATCAGGAGTTCGTCAAGGACAGCGACCTGACCGTTGCTCAGTACACCGCTAAGGTCGCTAAGGATCTGGGCGGCGACATCAAGATCGTCAAGTTCACCCGCTTCCAGAAGGGCGAAGGCCTGGAGAAGCGTGCTGACGACTTCGCTGCTGAAGTTGCAAGCATGGTGAAGTAATTTAACTTCCAAAGTTGAATTGGGAGCTGCAGTACCCGTAACAGGGCGCTGCGGCTCCTTTTTGTTTGTGTTTGGCGGGCGGATGTGCTATCATAGAGAAAACGGAAAGAAGGGAGGACGAAAAGCAATGCGCAGTGTAAACAAAACGTCTCTCCGAATGGAGAGCATGATCGGATAAGGAGAATCCCTTATGAAAAAACAAATCATGACTCTTGCGGGCATCCCTGCCATTCTGTACGGCAGCCGGAGCCGGAATGTTTACCTCTATCTCCATGGCAAGAACGGCTGCAAGGAAGAGGCAGAACGTTTTGCCGCTACAGCCTGTGAAGCGGGCTGGCAGGTGCTGGCTATCGACCTGCCCGAGCATGGCGCACGGGAAAACAGCCCTGAGCGGCTTCTGCCGTGGGTGGCTGTGCCGGAGATAGAAGCCGTATACGCCCGTATGAAGCTGGTGTGGGCGCATATCCGGCTGTATGGCGTGAGCATCGGCGCGTGGCTTGCCATGCAGGCGCTGCAGGGAGACGCGCCGGAACAGGCCCTGCTGGTCTCTCCGGTGGTGGATATGGAAGCTCTCATCACGAATATGATGCAATGTGCCCATGTGACCGAGGAACAGCTGCAGCGGGCAGGGGAAATCCCCACGGATCTTGGGGAGACCCTCTCATGGCCGTATCTGTGCTGGGTGCGGGAACATCCGCTGCACTGGCATGGCCGCACGCAGGTGCTGTATGGTGACAGGGATGCCCTGACCAGCCGCACCATGATCGAGCGCTTCCGTCAGGAAAGCGGGGCGCATCTGACGATCATGGAGGGCGGGGAGCACTGGTTCCACACCCCAGTGCAGATGGCGGTCCTTCAAACGTGGGAAGAAACGAATTTTTGATTTAGAATAGCCGCCGCGTGCGCTATGGCTATTTTTAGCGGAAGTATTATTTTTATATTTGCAAACCAGCAAAGCCTGCGGGCTTTGCTGGTTTGCTTTTTCACGGGAAAGGTCGTGACCGTACACTGCATTTTTTGTGGTGACTATGCATTTTATCTTTGGGACTCTTTCTGTGAAAAAATGGTTTGGAAACGACCGTAGTCGTTTCCAAACCACAATATCAAATAAATTTTCCTCTGCTTATGGCCAGAGCGCACGCGGAGGCCATTTCAAATCATAGAAGCTTACAGCAACAAAAACTGCCGCTGACGGTTTTTACGCCGTCAGCGGCAGTTTGCATTTACAGATTCAGTTCAGCAGGATCTGAAACTCAGACCTTTGCTTCGCTGTTGTGCTCAGCATTCTTATAGGCCTTGAAGGAGTGGAACACGATGTTCAGGCCCAGAACGATCAGCAGCACGGCCAGGATCAGCTGCAGGCCGTTTGCAATGAACACAGCACCCCAAGTGGTCTCGCCAGCGGGGATGGTGACAGCAGCGGCATTGCTGATGGCCTTGACCATGGCGATCAGGCGCTGCACCAGAGCGGTGAAGGTGACGCACAGCATGATGATCAGCGGAGGGAAGATCATCTTGTTGCTGCGGCCGGTGACCTTCAGGAACACGCACAGGGTGGCCAGAACCAGAGCGCTCAGCAGCTGGTTTGCAGAACCGAACAGGGGCCAGATGTTGGCGTAGCCGATCTTGGTCAGCAGGAAGCCGAAAGCCAGAGTCAGGAAGGTGGAGAAGTACACGTTGCACAGCAGCTTGCGCCAGCCCTCAGCATGCTCCATGTCGTCCACGCTGAACAGCTCCTGGAAGCTCATGCGGCCGATACGGGCCACAGCATCCAGACTGGTCAGAGCCAGTGCGGAAACGCACATGGTCATAAACACAGAGGCAAAGTGCTGGTCCAGGCCGAAGCCCACGAAGAAGCTGGCAACGCCGCGGCTGAAGACCTGGAACGGAGTGCCGTCTGCGGGGGTGCCGTCTGCAGCAGCAGAAGCACCGGCCACGCACAGGGCGATGACAGCCAGCAGGCTTTCCAGCACCATGGCACCATAGCCGACCTTCAGCATATCCTTCTCATTGGTAACGGTCTTGGAGGAGGTGCCGGAAGACACCAGACTGTGGAAACCGGAAACAGCGCCGCAGGCAACGGTAACGAACAGGATGGGGAACATGGTGCCCAGCTTGGCGTTGGTAAAGCCGGTGAACACCGGCAGGTTCATGACGGGATGGTTGACGATCAGGCCCAGAACAGCACCCACGATCATGGCCACGAACATAAAGGTGGTCATGTGGTCACGGGGCTGCTTCAGCAGCCACATGGGCAGGACAGCGGCAAAGAAGATGTACACAAAGGTGATGTAGCTCCATGCAGCCTTGCCCAGAATGATGGGGAAGTTTGCACCCACCACAAAGGACAGCACGATGAATACGATGCTGATCACATTCTCTTTCCAGCCGGTGAAGTGCAGGTTTTTCTGCAGCAGGCCAAAGATCACGGCGAACACCATGAACATGATGGAGACCATGCCGGCAGCACCGTTGGTCTGGGCAGCCTCCACCAGAGCACCGTCAGCACCGTAGGCATTGAAGGTGCCGGCCACCATGTCGGCAAAGGCGGCAATGACGATGCCGCAGAACAGCCAGCAGAACAGCAGGAACAGCTTGCGGCCGGTCTTGCCGATGTACTTTTCGATCAGCATGCCCATGCTCTTGCCGTCGTTCTTAACGGAAGCATACAGAGCGCCGAAGTCGGTGACAGCACCGAAGAAGATGCCGCCCAGCAGCACCCACAGCAGCACCGGCAGCCAGCCGAACGCAGCGGCCTGGATCGCACCGGTAACAGGGCCTGCACCGGCAATGGAGCTGAACTGGTGTGCAAACACGGTCCAGCCGTCGGTGGGAACGTAGTCCCGGCCGTCCTCATGGACAACTGCCGGGGTCTTGGCAGAGGGGTCGATGCCCCACTTGTTTGCCAGCCAGCGGCCGTAAAGCATATAAGCGCCAAACAGACACACGGCTGCGATCAATACGATGACCAGCGTATTCATTGTTTTTACCTCTTTCCTTTTTTGGCATCCGGCAAATGTCAGCGGCATGGGGGCGGCAGGGTGTAAAAAAGGCCCCGTCTTCCTGCGTTCGTTCCATTTGGGACGAACCATCGAAGACGAAGGCCTTCACATACACTGCACATCGTGTATGGAATACTCCGCGATACCACTTCGTTTGCTGCACAGGGCAGCCACTCCCAGCGTACATACATACGCAGCCCCGTAACGTGGGCAAAACGGCCATGCATTACTGAAAGGCGGGGTCAACGCCTTTGTTCACACAGGCTGCTCGCAGGGGAGAACGCTTTGCTCCTGACTGCTGCCCTTGCATCAGATGGGCGGCTCTCTGGGAGAGGGTGCTGCAAAGAATCATGTCCTGTTCATCGCATTTGCCGAATGATTGTCCGTATTTTAGTGCGGAATTCACAAATTGTCAATATCCTTGGAACAAGTTCGGAGGATACACTAATTCAGAAAAGCGTTCTGCAATAATTTTTAGGTGATTTTTGTTCATGCGTGAAACGAAAAAAACTATACACGTCAACGAATGAAAAGAGTTCACGCCAAGGGCTTGACTTTCACACTTTGATGTGCTAAAGTGGTGATGCAAGAAAGAACCTGAACATTTCTGAAACATTTAAAAGAGGGAACGCTCCCAAAACCGGACAGTCCGCTGCGGCGGCAAGGAGAACATTCATGGCAGATAAAAATTCCAGAAGAAACCAGACCACCGATGCACTGTTTGATGCCATCCTCAGTCTGGAAACGCGGGAGGAGTGCTACAACTTCTTTGAAGACCTGTGCACTGTAAAGGAGATCTCGGATATGGCGCAGCGGCTGGAAGCGGCAAAGATGCTGCTGGACGGCAGAACCTATGATCAGATCGTGAAGGCAGTGGAGATCAGCACGGCCACCATCAGCCGCATCAACCGCTGCATCCAGTACGGCTCCGGCGGCTACCGCGAGACCATTGAAAAGGTGCGCGGCACCCAGAACCCTAAAAAGCAGGAGTAACACCGGCGTACCCGGCAGACATAGAATGGGGCGTACACCGCCCCTGACCGGATGAACGAAAGGAAGGTTTTATCATGTCTGCTGAGAACTGTATCGATACCACCCGCTGCCCCTGCCCCTGCCTGCCCAAGGTGACGCTGGAGCAGGCGGTCGTTGACCTTGTGGAGAGCATCGCTCTGCAGGAAAATGCCCTGAGCCACATCCTGTGTGCCGAGAGCCGGAAGATGGATGCCGCCATGAAACTGGACGGTCTGGACCTGTGCAAGCTGCTGGAAGTAAACGATTCGGCCACCAACATGGTGCACGCCGTGGCAAACCTGGAGCTGGTGCTCAAGGATAAGCTGGAGTTCGTCTCCAACAACTTGTACTATCCGCCTGCGGATGCCGCAGCGAAGTAAGAAGATGCGGAAAGGCCTGTCCGGATGCCGGGCGGGCCTTTTCTCTGCTTGAATGCATAATTTTTGTAAAAACCATTTGTTGGAATTGCTGATAACGGGATTCTGTGCTATACTATACAATGTATCACCATGAAAGTGAGGAAATTTACAAATTGCTGAACTACGATGCGATCCTGTTTGATGTGGACGGGACCCTGATCGATTCCGCTCCCGGTATCATAAATACATTAAAAGAAGTCTTTGCCAGGATGGGCGTGGACACCACAAATGTGAACCTGCGCCGCTACCTTGGCCCACCGCTGCGCAAGAGCTTTGGTGAGCACTTTACCGACACGGCCCTCATTGAAAAGGCCACCGACCTGTACCGCGACAGCTACGCCGTCAAGGGCAGCCACGAGTGCGCCGCCTACCCCGGTGCAGCAGAGATGCTGCAGCGCCTGAAGGATGCGGGCCTTGTGCTGTGCACCGCTACCTCCAAGCCCACGCAGGTCGTTACGCCCATTCTGGAAGAAAAGGGCCTTGCAGGCTATTTTGATTTTATCGGCGGCGCGTCCATGGACGAGAGCCGCGACACCAAGACCGACGTGGTGCGCCATGTGCTGGCCCAGCCCATGATGCAGGGCAGGCGGGTGCTGATGGTGGGCGACCGCAACGACGACATGCGCGGCGCTGCGGACTGCGGGCTGGATGCCGCCGGTGCGCTGTACGGCTACGGCAGCAGGGAAGAGCTGGAACCCTTCCACCCGGTGCTGCTGGCCGAAAGCTGCGCCAACCTTGCAGACCAGATCCTGAACGGACAGGCATGACCGGAAGGCCCTGTGCCGGAAACTAAGTGAATGGTGAGAGATATGAGAAATACACGACCGGAAAAGCAATCGCTTACTCCTATGCAGAAGCAGGCTGTGCTGGTGTGCAGTGTGTGCGCGCTGGCAGCCATTCTGACCATTGCCATTACCATGACGCTGCTCAAGCGCGGCAAGACCCCTGCAGCTCCGGGGGAACAGCCCTCCAGCGAGGTGCTGGTGCCGGGCGAAGAGGATATCTCGGATCACTACCAGATCAGCGAGACCTCTGCCGCCCTGCTGCCGGAGACCGCCGACGCGGGCGAGAGCTACCAGAAGGAAACGCTGTTCCTCGGCGATTCCAACACGGTGCGCCTGTACGCCAACGGCCTGATCAGCCTGCAGCAGTTCTGCGCCAAGGAGGGCATTGGCACCCATGCCGCCCTGAACGAGGGCATCGTTACCTTTAAAAAGGACAGCAGCACCTACACCATCGCGCAGGCCGTGGCCAAAATGAAGCCCCGCCGCGTGGTCATCATGCTGGGCACCAACGATACCGGCATGAGCGTGGACGAGTTCATCAAGAACTACACCGCGCTGGTGCAGGCCATTCAGGAAAGCTACCCCTACACCGACATCATCGTGAACACGGTGCCGCCGGTGCCTGCAAACCACGCAAACTACCCCCACATGGACCAGACCAAGATCGACGACTTCAACATGGCCCTGCTGTCCATGTGTGAGCAGATGGGCCTGAAGTTCCTCAACAGCGCCGAAGCGCTGAAGGATGCCAACGGCTATGGCCGCGAGGATTACTACCAGACCGGCGATATCCACCTGAAGCCCGTGGGCCTGAAGGCCATGCTGAGCTATCTGCGCACCCACGCTTACCAGACCGACGACCGCCGCCCGGACACCGCCAACATCCCCACCCGCGCCGAGTATACCCCGAACCCCAGCTCTGCGGTGACAGCACCCAGCAGCTCGGAGGCTGCAGGCTCTTCCGAAGGGCAGGGTGTGCTGTATCAGGCCAGCTACCGGGTGGACAAGACCGGCGGCACCCTTTCCAGCGGCAGCGACAGCGGCAAGACATCCCTCTCCTATGAAGTGACCAGCGCCGCCCAGTCCATCAGCGTGACGGCTGTGCCGCAGGACGGCTATGTGTTCGTCAAGTGGAGCGACGGCGTGACCCAGAAGACCCGCACCGATACGAACTTCAAGCAGAACGTGGACGTGACCGCCGTGTTTGCAGCGGCTTCCGTGCATATCAGCAGCACCGGCAAGGCCGTGCTGGGCGATTCCTACACCTTTACCGCAAAGCTGGGCGGCAAGCACCTCACTGCCGACAGCATCCGCTGGTACGCCAACGGTGCGGAAGTGCCGCAGGCGGCGGGCAAGACCACCGTCAAGGTGGAGATCGACCCCTCCATGCTCAATGCGACCTTTAAGGTGTACGCAGTGGCAAGCTACAACGGCTGCACCGTTACCAGCAACGTCCTGAATGTGACGGTCAGCGGCGTAAGCTCCGGCAGCTCGTCTCACAGCTCCGGCAGCTCTGGCAGCACGTCGGGCAGCAGCTCTTCCGGCAGCACCAGTTCTTCCGGTGCATCGTCCGGCACCACCTCCGGGGCATCCTCCGGGGCTACATCCACCTCCGACAGCTCGTCTCACAGCTCTTCCGACAGCTCGTCTCACAGCTCTTCCAGCAGTGAGAGCACGGCTTCCCCGGCAGGCTCGGCTTCTGCTTCCAACGGAACAGCCAGCTCTTCCCACAGCACCAGCTCGTCCCACGCGGGCTCTGGTGAGAGCAGCTCGGCTTCCCATAGCAGCTCCAGCAGCGAGAGCAGCTCTGCAAGCTCTGGCAGCTCCCATGCGGCTTCGGAATCCAATGCCAGCAAGGAAGCCGCCAACGAGCAGTCCGCATCCACGGACTCCGCGTCCTGAGGCTGTCACCCCGGCCTGCTGTGCCGCATAGGCTGGCAGGAAGGGAGGCGTTTGCATGTACTACGAGGAACCCCGCATCCCGGCGCTGCCCGGGGAAGAGAACGTGACCGACGGCAGCGTGGACGATTACGGCACCGACTGGGAGAACGTGGACAACGGCGCGCTGGAAGAGGAAATGGCAAAGTGTGCCGCCACCCCCTGTGATGTCAAAACCACCTGCCCGGACAACGACCCGGAGCAGACGGACGTACCATCGTACGAAATTGTAACAGAATGATGTGAAGCCAGCTCTGTTTACGGCAGGGCTGGCTTCTGCCTGTTGTTGAGCGCATGGCAGCTGAGGCCATGGCAGAAGGAAAAGAGGGAAGGTTTATGGCAAAATATTATTGCGTGCTGTTCGATGCAGACAACACCCTGCTGAACTTTGACGCAGCCGAAAGCAAGGCACTGGCCGAAACGCTGGTGAACTACGGCATTGAGCCGGACGCAGAAACGGTGCAGACCTACCGCACCATCAACTCGGAGCTGTGGCGGCAGCTGGAAAAAGGCCAGATCAAGCGGGAAAAGCTCATGGCAGAGCGGTTCACCCGCTTCCTCAAGGCCATTGATGCCGCCGGTGACGGAGCCGAGATGAACCGCTTCTATCTGGAACAGCTCTCCACCCACCCGGACCTGATGGGGCCGGAAGTGCTGGATGTGCTGCGGGAGCTTTCCGAGGTGGCGACGCTGGCCGTTGTGACCAACGGCTTCCAGAAGGTGCAGACCCGCCGTCTGGCCGAGAGCGGTGTGCTGAACTTTATGGAGGACGTGTTCGTCTCCGAGAAGATGGACAGCGAAAAGCCCAACCGCAGAATTTTTGATGCGGCCCTGCGCGCCCTTGGCGTGGAGAACCGCGAGCATGTGCTGGTGGTGGGCGACGGCCTGAGCAGCGACATTCAGGGCGGCGTGAATGCGGGCCTTGACACCTGCTGGTATAACCCCAGCCACGCCGAGAACCCCGGCAAGGTGGTGCCCACCTACGAGATCGCAGACCTGAAAGAGCTGTACCCGCTGGTGATGGAGCAGGAAGAGCTGGCCAATGTGGGCCTGAAGAACCGCCGCCACCAGTGCTGAGCCAATAAGCGGATGGAGAACGGGATCATAAAACTATGCTGATACATTTGGAAAAACTAGGCAAGAGCTTTGGCGAGAAGATCGTGCTGCACGATGTGACCGCCAGTGTCGAGCGGGAGGACCGCATCGGCATCGTGGGCCAGAACGGCGCGGGCAAGACCACCCTGCTCAAGATTTTGACCGGCGAGTACCAGGACTACGAAGGTGAGTTCAGCGTGACCCACGGCGTGACGCTGGGCTATCTGGAACAGAACGCAAAGCTGGATGCCACGCTGGATCTCTACGGCGAAATGCGCTCCACCTTTGCCCCTGTGCTGGATGCCATGGCCCAGATGCAGGTGCTGGAACGCAAAATGGCCGCGCAGCCGGACGACACGGAGCTGCTGGCCCGGCACGACCAGCTGCAGAACATCGTGGATGCTGCCGACGGCTACAACATGGATGTGAACATCAAAAAGGTGCTGTCCGGCATGGGCTTTGCGCAGGATACATGGCAGAAGAACATTGCGGTGCTCTCCGGCGGCGAGCTGACGAGGCTGCGGCTGGCAAAGCTGCTGCTGGAAAAGCCGGACGTGCTCATTCTGGACGAGCCCACCAACCACCTGGACTTTGCCACCATGGAATGGCTGGAAAACTACCTCAAAAGCTATTCCGGTGCGGTGCTGGTGGTCAGCCACGACCGCTACTTCCTCGATAACGTGTGTACGAAGATCTGGGAGGTCTCCTACCAGACCATGACCACCTACAAGGGCAACTTCTCGGCCTACCTGCCCCAGAAGGAAGCCGCCGATGCCCTGCGCCAGAAGCAGCACGATGCAGATGTGGCACTGGCCGAAAAGCTGCAGGACTACGTGGACCGCAACCTTGTGCGCGCCTCCACCACCAAAATGGCCCAGAGCCGCCGCAGGCAGCTGGAAAAGCTGGAGATCACCGAAGCGCCCAAGGACGAGACCAACCAGCTCAAGTTCCGGTTTGAATATGACGTAGAACCGTGGAACGAGCTGGTGCTGCTCAAGAACCTGACCATCAGAATAGGGGAGCGCACCCTGCTGGAACCCTTTACCTACACGGTGTGCCGCGGCCAGCGGCTGGTGATCGCAGGCCCCAACGGCGCGGGCAAGTCCACCCTGATGCAGGTGCTGGACGGCAAGCGCCGCCCCTCCGGCGGCATGGTGCGCCTTGGCACCGGCGCACGGCCCAGCATCTTCGCCCAGCAGCAGAACCGCATCGGCGCGGGCCGCGTCATCGACGTCATCTGGAACAAGTACCCCCGGATGACCGAGCTGGAAGTCCGCAGCCATCTGGCAAAGCTGGGCTTCCGGGGCGAGACAGTCTTCAAGCCCTGCGAGGCCCTGTCCGGCGGCGAGCTGGCCCGACTGCGCTTTGCAGAGATCGTGCTGGAACGCCCGAACCTGCTGTTCCTGGACGAGCCTACCAACCATCTGGACATCTACACCCGCGAGAACCTG
>OLRJ01003263.1_pt1 | contig 10950 bp, 6 predicted proteins | sample 1672741 | NCBI WGS metagenome assembly OLRJ01 (sample SAMEA3136719, study PRJEB25190) | human gut metagenome | biome: human gut; feature: human-associated habitat; material: faeces | place: Austria | collected 2013
CGGGGACAGACTTGTGACCGAGAAAGACGGCACAGCATGGGTCTGCTATCTCCGAGACTGACAACAGGAACACGGCAAAGTTTTTATAGATACCTTAATGTTGCCACTTTTCCTTGTTCCCTCATACCGACACCGCCCAATGATAACAGTCACCAGGCATTTTTCATTTACAGGCGGATTTTGAATGAACAATACCGCAACCAAGAAAGCAGATTGGAAAGACCATCTATATCGTCTGTGTGCATTTCAGCCAGACTGCAAAAGAGACAATGGAGGACAAAATCAAGCGTTTACTCCGTGAAGAAGTCCGCAAAAGGTGACTTCTTTTTGAATTTGATGAAAAAGTTCTTGACTTCTCGTTTCTGGAATTAGTACACAATGGATATTAATTAATATCTTAAATTGTTTGATTATAACTCTGAAAAGAATGTAAACAAGAAAATTTGCAGGTAAATTAGTGTAATTGAACGATAAATACCCATATAGATAAAAAACAAAAGATATGCCAGCATTTGCGCTTATCTATATAGATAAGCGCAAATGCTGGCATAGTGATAGTGTAAGAATATAATCAGGTGTTATTATTTCAGCATAATAGTATTGCGTATTTGAGTTTTATATTGTTGTACATGCATTGGTGTACTAAAATGGTACCACTTAGAATTTGTACAATCGTATTTCGTCTGTATGTTGTTTTCGCATCATAATGATTTTATAATAAATAGGGTTAATATCGTGTGTAAAATTTTTTCGATGCGTGACTATTAAACGTGACTATTAAATATGAAAGAAAAGTTCACAAAGTCATGTGTTTTATTGTATAATAAAATATAGTTTTTATCTCAAGGATAGGGAGGTATCGCATTGATTCGAATTGGTTTAGATGTAGGATCCACAACAATGAAATGTGTAGTGTTGGATCAAAATCAAAATATCCTCTATAAGGACTATCGACGCCATCGTTCCAATATTAAAGAAGTAGCGATGCAATTTGCGAAGGATATTCAGGGGTGTCTTGAATCCTGCGATGACAAGGATGTTCATTTGGCAGTAACAGGATCTGCTGGTATTGGATTATCAGAAACATATAATATTCCGTTTATTCAAGAAGTAGTCGCTTCGCAAATCGCTGTAACGGATTTACATGATGATATTGATGTGGCTATAGAACTTGGTGGCGAAGATGCAAAAATATTATTTTTTACTGGTGGCTCTGAAGTGCGCATGAACGGTTCATGCGCTGGCGGAACAGGTGCATTTATAGACCAGATGGCAGTTTTATTGAATGTTGATTTAGATACACTTAATACACTGGCCAATGAAGCTGAAACAGTTTATGATATTGCGTCACGTTGTGGGGTTTTTGCAAAATCTGATATCCAACCCCTTCTTAATCAGGGTGCAAAAAAATCGGATGTAGCCATGAGCATTTTTCATGCTGTAGCAAATCAAACGGTTGGTGGTTTAGCGCAGGGGCGAGAGATCAAAGGAAAAGTGATTTTTCTGGGGGGGCCGTTAAACTTCTTTAGTGGTCTTCAAACTGCATTCAAGCAAGTCCTTCATCTTGAAAACGATAATTGTTATGTATTCCCTGAAGATGCACGCTATTATGTGGCAATGGGAGCTGCTTTATATAGTAAAAATGAGTTGCCATTTGATTTAGAAAAAATACAAAAACGGTTTGAAGAAAGTGATGTTTCATTGAAGCATACTTCAAATACCAAGCCACTGTTTGAATCCGAAGAGGAATATAAGAGTTTTTTGAAAAGACATAGCCTGTCAACCGTTAAATATGCTGATATTTCAGCGTATAAGGGTGATGTGTACTTAGGAATAGATGCAGGGTCAACAACGGTTAAATTAGTCCTTATAGGCACAAATAATGAGCTTCTATATAGCCGATATGAGAACAATAATGGTCAGCCAATCGGGATGATAAAAGAAACATTAGAATATCTTTATGAATCATATCCTGATATTCGTATTGTGTCATCGGCGGTTACCGGTTATGGCGAAGAGCTCATAAAAACTGCGTTTTCTTTAGATTTCGGATTGGTCGAAACTATTGCACATTTAATAGCTGCACAATATTTTCAACCTGATGTCGATTTTATTATTGATATCGGTGGACAAGACATGAAGTGCTTTAAGATAAAAAATGGAACGATTGATTCTATTTTCTTGAATGAGGCTTGTTCATCCGGTTGTGGTTCATTTATTTCAACTTTTGCGAGTGCAATGGGATACGAGGTTGAGAAATTTGCAAATTTAGGGCTCAAGTCTAAGCATCCGGTTGACTTAGGGTCTCGTTGCACGGTGTTTATGAATTCATCAGTTAAGCAGTCTCAAAAGGAAGGCGCAGGTGTTGAGGATATTTCTGCAGGGCTTTCTATCAGCGTCGTAAAAAATGCGTTATACAAGGTTATTCGAGCTAATGATGCCGATGATCTCGGTAAGCGTATTGTTGTTCAAGGCGGGACTTTCTATAATAACGCTATTTTGCGTGCATTTGAAAAGGAGATTGGAAGAAATGTAATTCGTCCATCTATTGCAGGTTTGATGGGTGCCTTTGGATGTGCATTATATGCAAAAAAAAATGGCAAGGGTACAACCACATGTTTAACTCAAGAGGCGCTGAATCAGTTTGATTATCAGACGTATAGTAGAACTTGTCAGTTTTGCGGTAACCATTGTGAGTTAACAATTAATCATTTCAGTAATGGAAGAGAATTGATTGCAGGTAACCGATGTGAACGTCCGTTGAATAAAACAGAAAAAGAATCTCAATTACCAAATTCCTATTTGTATAAACAGCAGTTGATAAATAATATAAAAAAAGAGCAAATAAAAGGCGATTTTCCAAACGGAACTATTGGAATGCCACTTGCACTTAATGTCTATGAAATGTATCCTTTTTGGACTGCTTTTTGGAATCATTTAGGTTATAAAGTTTTATTGTCTCCATTTGGCTCCAAGCAATTGTTTAAAAAAGGTCAATATACTATTCCGTCAGATACAGTATGCTATCCTGCAAAATTAGTGCATGGACATATTGAATATTTGCTTGAAAAAGATGTAGACTTTATATTTTATCCCTGTTTGACATACAATATTGATGAGCATATTAGTGATAATCATTACAATTGTCCTGTTGTGGCATATTATCCTCAGGTTATTGAAGCGAATGTGGCACGTGTCAATGATTCAAACTTTAAATATGGATTTTATGGCATTCACAATAAAAAATATATGAAAAAACAGCTCATAAAAGACTTTGGAAAATCTCTCCATCTTTCTCATAAAATAATTGGAGAGGCCTTAGACAAAGCTTATGCAGCACAAAAGGAATACAGAGATAAGCAAAAAAACTTTGCAAAGCAAGCCATTGAGTATGCACGTATTCATGATTTACAAATCATCATTTTGGCTGGTCGTCCATATCACGTAGATCCAGAAATCAATCATGGCACAGATCGTCTTATTCAAGGATTTAATACAGTGGTTATTAGTGAAGATGGGTTGGAGTATATTTACGATGACACTGAAACTGGTGTTTTGAATCAGTGGACGTATCATGCGCGCTTATACAATGCGGCAAAATATGTTGCTCAAAATAAAGACATGTCGTTGGTGCAATTGGTCAGTTTTGGTTGTGGTTTGGATGCCATTACTGCAGACGAACTGCGTGAATTGTTAGAAGAACAAGGAAAAATATATACTCAGATAAAGATTGATGAGATAAGCAATCTTGGGACTGTTAAAATACGTTTGAGAAGTTTGTTTGCAACATTGAAGCAAAGGAGGAATCAATAAATGCCAAATCAAGAGCGTGCAGTTTTCACTTTAGAAATGAAGGAAACACATACTATCTTGGTTCCTATGATGTTGCCAATTCATTTTAGACTGTTAAAAAAGCTTTTCGATTTAGATGGGTATAAGGTTGAATTTTTGGATTCGATGTCGCCTAACATTATTAATGTAGGTTTAAAGTATGTTAATAATGATACCTGTTATCCGGCGCAACTTACAATCGGACAGCTTTTGGATGCAACTTTGAATTTGGGATATGATCCTCATAAAATTGCGTTACTTTTGCCGCAAACAGGTGGCGGTTGTCGTGCTTCTAACTATATTAGCTTGTTACGTAAAGCATTGAAAAAAGCTAATCTTGAATTTATTCCGGTGCTTTCATTTAACTTATTGGGAATGGAAGAAAATCCTGGATTTAATTTGAATAAGGATTTTATCAAAAAAGCTGTTTTTGCAGTGCTTTATGGCGATATGATTATGAACTTAAAAAATCAAGTGCGTCCATATGAAGCAAATGCCGGAGCAACAGCACAAGTAGTGGATACTGTATGCTCGTATTTAGAAAGCGAATTTGAAGCCGAACGTGGATTCACAAGAAAACAGTTAAAAATTAATTGTGATGTGATTCTAAAAGAATTTGCCGGCGTACGACAAGTTACTGGTCATAAAAAAACGCGTGTTGGTATAGTTGGCGAAATATATGTGAAATTCGCGCCGCTTGGTAATAATAATCTAGAAGCGATGCTTGAAAATGAAAATTGTGAAGTTGTTGTTCCGGGCTTAATGGATTTTGTGCTGTACACAATTGATGCCGGTGTAGAAGACTATATTTTGTATGGAATGGGTAAATTAAAAGCGCTGGTATCAGAATGGCTATTTCAAACTATTGTGTCCTTACAGAATGTCGTGATAAAATCATATCAAGGTTATAGTCAATTTAAACCGCAGACACCGTTTAAAAAGACAAAAGCTTTGAGTAAAAAAATTATTCACGAGGGAACTAAGATGGGTGAAGGTTGGCTTTTAACCGGAGAAATGGTAGAATTGATAGAATCCGGTGTAGATAATATTGTTTGCACGCAACCATTTGGATGCTTGCCAAATCATATTGTCGGACGTGGTATGTTGCGTAAAATTAAGAGCGTATATCCAAATGCTAATATCGTTCCAATTGACTATGATGCAAGTGCCAGTCGCGTTAATCAAGAAAACCGCATAAAATTGATGCTCGCATCGACGCGAGATATCGCATATTAAAGCAAAAAAGCACTTCGTTCTACAGAAGTGCTTTTCTACTATATAGGAGAGTACCATGGATTTAACAACACTTAATTCTCAGCAGCTTGAGGCAGTTCTAACTACAGAGGGGCCACTTCTAATTTTAGCAGGTGCCGGTTCTGGTAAAACGAATGTTTTGGTGCACCGCATTGCTTACTTAATTGAAGAATGTAATGTATCCCCATATAATATATTGGCTATTACATTTACAAATAAGGCAGCTAATGAAATGCGTGATCGAATTATAGGTATGATTGGCGAAAAAGGCTCTCGTATTTGGGCACGTACTTTTCATTCCGCTTGCTTGCAAATATTACGTTTTGAAGTAGAATATACCGATTTGAAGGATAACTTTGGTATCTATGATACATCCGATCAATTGAGTATTGTTAAACGAATTTTAAAGCAACGGAATATTGATGCGGAGGTTCTAAAGCCTAGTAGTGTATTAAACGGCATATCAAAGATTAAGAATAAGTTCTTCGATTTAAATGAAGGGCTAAGGCGTGTGGCGGAAACCGGAACTTTACCAGAAATAGTAATCGGCGTTATTGAAGAATACCAAGCAACATTGAAGGAAAATAATGCCATAGACTTTGATGATATTCTTTGCATGGTAGTGAAGCTGTTTAAAACGCACCCCGAAGTTTTAGAATGTTATCAAGATAGATTCCAATATATTATGGTGGATGAATATCAAGATACCAATAAGATTCAGTATGAATTAATTCATCTATTGGCGGCAAAATACGAAAATATTTGTGTCGTAGGTGATGATGATCAATCTATTTACGAATGGCGCGGTGCCGATGTTCAAAATATCTTGAGTTTTGAAAAGGACCATAAGAATGCAAAGATTATTAAGCTAGAAGAAAACTATCGCTCGACAAAGAAAATCCTTCATCTTGCTAATTCTGTTATTGCAAATAATGAAACACGCAAAGAAAAGGCACTTTGGACACAGAATGAAGAAGGCGAACCAATTGTATATTATGAAGCTGATGATGACCGCGATGAAGGCCATTTTATTGTTCGCCAAATTAAGGATATTATGAATAAGTCTGACTATCACTATGGTGATTTTGCAGTCTTGATTCGCACATCATCTCAATTTCGTTCTCTTGAAGAAGTGTTCTTGAAAAATGGTGTTCCATATCGCATTTACGGTGGGATTAAGTTTTTTCAGCGAAAAGAAATTAAAGATATTCTTGCGTATTTGTCTGTTTTAGCCAATCCGAATGATTCTGTTAATATGAAACGTATCATTAATATTCCAAAACGTGGTATAGGTGAGCAAACTTGGAACAAGATTCTGGCGTTTAAAGCTGAACATCCAGAATTAACATTGGTCGATGTTCTAACAGACCCAATGTTAAAAACTTCCGCAAAAGTTAAAAATGCATTAAAGGCGTTTAATATATTTATTGAGAATGGACGTATTGTAGCAAGCGAACAAGAAATGGAACCACTTCTCAATTATGTTATTAAAGAATCCGGTTATATTAACTATCTATATGACTCAGATCCGGTGGCAGCAGATTTAACCATGGATAACATTGAAGAATTTTTATCTATTGCAAAAGAATTCGATCTTCGAGAAATGGATTATGAGGACCGAAATTTAAGTGGCTTCTTGGAAGAAATTGCACTTTATACAGATTTGGATCAATCTGCAGAAGGTGTTGATAGCGTCAGCTTGATGACAATGCATTCTAGCAAAGGTTTGGAATTCCCGGTAGTATTTGTTGCAGGTTTTGAAGAAAACCTATTCCCACATATTCGAGCTAAAGAAGAAAAGGGCTTGGAAGAAGAAAGACGTCTTTGTTATGTTGCGTTTACCCGTGCGGAGGACATGCTATTCATTACTCGTGCAGATAAAAGAATGATTCATGGACGTTTTATGTATAATGGCCCATCTGAATTTGTAAATGAATTGGATGAGCGTTATTATACGAATGTTAGTAAAAAACGCTATTTTAAAAATGAAATAACTGCTACGCGCAAGAAACCGCCTGTTGCTAGTGCTGTGTATACTATTGGAGATAAAGTGAAGCATACATCCTGGGGCGAGGGGGTTGTCGTTGCAGTTGATGCAGATGATGATACGAAAATAACGGTAGCATTTCCAAGTGAAGGACTAAAAACGATTTCTACACAATATGCCCCAATTGAAAAAGCATAGGAAATGATAAAAATGGATAACTATGAATCGATTTTGAAGGATTATCTATTATATTTGGCAGTAGAAAAAGGGTTATCTGATAATACTATTGAGAGTTACCGGCGTGACCTGGTACAATTTGGTGATTGGCTAAAAAAACGTAATGAAAAGCTTTCAACAATGGATCAACTATTATTGCGTGAATATCAGATGTATCTAGGTGAACATTTAAAGCCGGCTTCGATGGCAAGAAAAACTACTGCCTTAAAAGGTTTTATAGCATATCTTGAAGAAACGAAAGTAATTAAGCAAGCAATACAAATTGTTGATAGAACGAAGAAAACAGATCATCTTCCTCAGGTTTTAACAATTGAACAAATGGAAGCCTTAATTAATATTATTCCTAGAGATAAGCTTGCCGGAAAAAGAGATGCTGCCATTTTGGAGCTTATGTATGCAACCGGCATGCGCGTATCTGAAGTAATAGATCTAACATTAGATCGTTTTTATGCAGAAGAACAATTTATTCGCGTTATTGGTAAAGGGAGTAAAGAACGGTTAGTACCCTTTGGAAAATGTGCAAAAAAAGCAGTTGCTGAATATATAGCTGCAAGACAACAAGCCGGTGTAAAGCCTAGCCCGTTTGTATTTTTATCAAACCGACAGGCGCCTATGACGCGTCAGTCAGTTTGGAAACTTATAAAAAAATATGCAAAACTGGCAAATATTCCCTTCGAAGTAACACCGCACACAATTCGTCATACTTTCGCAACACACCTTCTGAACAATGGTGTTGATTTACGTGCTATTCAGGAAATGCTAGGCCATTCGGATATTTCTACAACGCAAATATACGTGCACATTGCATTTAACGATATTGAAAATCAGTATCATTCTATGCATCCACGCTCACACAACGGATTCAAAGAAAGAGGTGATTGAAATGACTCATATTGCGAAAATGATTCAAGACAAATTAAATGGTGTTGCACATTCTAAGGATGATTTTGATGTAATGGTGAAAATGCTTCGCGATAAAACTTATGATGAAGCCCAACTAGCCGCATGGCTCATGGCAGTCCGATGCCTTGGCCTATCTCAAGAGGAAACGGACGTTTTAACAATGGCAATGGTGACGAAGCCAACGGGTGAAGATGTATTAACAAGTGTTATTGATAAACACAGTACCGGCGGCGTTGGTGACAGTGTTACCCTGTTGGTCGTACCCATTGTTGCTGCTTGTGGGGTACCGCTCATTAAACTTTCAGGGAAAATGTTGGGATTTACCGGCGGAACAATTGACAAGCTATTAGCTATTCCCGGTATTGATTTAGAAAAGAGACCAGTGGATATTAAGAAGCAAGTAGAGGAAGTAGGGGCATACATAGGTATGCAAACAGACAATCTTTGCTTTGCAGACAAAATCATGTACGAATTACGCGATCGCACGGGTTCGGTAGCGTCAATTCCTTTGATATGCTCAAGTATACTATCAAAAAAGCTTTCAACAGGCGCTGAAAAACTTGTAATCAACCTAAAATACGGAAATGGCGCATTTATTAGTTCATACGATGAAGCAATTATTTTAAAAGAATATATGTTGTGTGTTTGCGAAAAGAATAATGTGCCGGCAAGAATTATTATTGAAGAAACAAATCAACCAATAGCAAATGTGATTGGTACAGGACTAGAAATACAAAATATCTATAGTATTCTAAATAACGAGCTTGATGTTTGTGAACGTGAAGATCATTTGATTGAAGTATCGCTTAATATCGCGGCGGAGATGTTGTCCCTGGCTAAAGGTATTCCTTATGAAGATGCTGAAGCCCAGTGCTTAACAGCTTGGGATAGCGGTGCAGCAAAGCGTGTATTTGAAAAGATGATTAAAGCTCAAAATGGACGATTAAATGATTTGATGAAAGAATTGCCAAAAAATCAATATAAAGTAACGGCATTATCGGCTGGCGTTGTTCATACGATTAATACCATTAAAGTCGGCCAATTGGTTAACGATTACGCAGCTTCTGATGAGTATGAATATGGTATTGACCCATTGTTTGGCATTAAGCTTGAAAAGCATTTAGGTGATCCAGTGAAACCAAAGGATACCTTAGTGACGATTTTTTATAATGATTCACTCGATAAGAGAAAATTGCAATCATTAATCGATGAATTAGCATCATGCTATAAAATAAAAAAGTAAAAAGTTAACATAATATTTATTATGAGAAGTTATCTTGTATCAAAATCTAACTCTTCTTTTTTGTGAATTGGCTTAAAATATAAGCAAACTTGCAGGAGGCTCATTAATGAACTTTCTTACCTACGATATAAAAAAATTGTACTTTAAATATTTATTGGCATCTATTGGTAGCGCCACAGTTATGTCTATCTACAGCTTTGTTGACACAATTGCTGTTGGTCATGCTGTCGGGCCAATGGGGACTGCTGCTATAGCAGTACTAAACCCATTTTTTAGCATTATGGTATTTATTGGGATACTTTGTGGTATTGGTGGTGCTGTTTTAATGGGTAACGCTAAAGGTGAAGGTCTTGAAGAACGTGGCAATGAGTATTTTACAGCGGCACTCATTATGATGAGCATCATCGTTGCTATAGGATGGGTTTTAGCAATTTTACTGCAAGAACCTATTTTTCGTTTTTTTGGTGCTGATGAAGCATCTATGCCCTATGTAATGGAATATGGAAAATGGCTAATATGGTTCTTTCCTGCATATGTCCTCCCCCTCTTTTTAGCTGCATTTTTACGTAATGATGGTGCCCCCGGTTTAGCAACTGCAGGTGTTATCATTGGTGGAACATTTAATGTTTTTGGGGACTGGCTTTTTTGTTTTCCATTAAATATGGGAATGACCGGTGCTGCAATAGCTACCGTTGGGGGCGCCGGTATACAAGCCATTGTAATGTGTACGCATTTTTTAAGAAAAGAAAAGTGCCATTTGAAACTAATTTTTACAAAGCATATTATTAATGATATGCGTCGTGTATTTTCATTTGGCTTTGGATCGGGTGTATTGGATTTTGGCAATGTAGTAATTGCTATAATCATTAACAATCAAATCCTACGTTATGGAGGTGTAGCAGCGCTATCTGTCTATGGGGCAGTTGGGACAATATCACTGTTGTTTCAAGCACTGTTTGGTGGTGTTGGACAGGCCGCACAGCCATTGGTATCCAACAACTATGGTGCTCATAAGTTTAAACGAGTGAAGTCTGTCTTTACGATGGCTTTAGGTACAGTATTTATTTTTGGCTTAATATTTACTATTGTCGGGGAATGCTGTTATATCCCGATTACAAAGTTATTTATTAATGCTACACAAGATGTATTGGAAGTAGCGCCGATGGTTTTTCAGTACTACTTCCCCTTCTTTTTATTTTTAGGCGTGAGTGTATTTGCAACATATTATATGCAATCTATTATGTGCGAACGTATGGCGATGATTATTTCTGTATTAAGAAGTTTAGTCCTTAGTAGTCTGATGCTTATTATTATGCCTAAAATATTTGGCCTGGTGGGCGTTTTCATTGCAATGCCAACTTCTGAGTGCATAGTAGCATTTTTAGCATTAATGCTGATGAAACATGCTAACAAAAAGATAAATATATAATAAAAAAGATGCTCAGACTGTATAAAAACCCTAATTTTGGTTGAGCTAAAATTAGGGTTTTATCTT
>OLRJ01003268.1_pt1 | contig 10939 bp, 8 predicted proteins | sample 1672741 | NCBI WGS metagenome assembly OLRJ01 (sample SAMEA3136719, study PRJEB25190) | human gut metagenome | biome: human gut; feature: human-associated habitat; material: faeces | place: Austria | collected 2013
CCATGCCTATGGCTGGCTGCCATAAATCAAGGGGCAAATATATAGTAACAGGAGACGAAACGCATGAAGAAAGACTGTGAGGTCGTCCGCGACCTGATACCGCTGGTGCTGGATGATGTCGCCAGCGACGGGAGCAAGCACATGGTGTCGGCGCATGTGCAGACGTGCGCGGAATGTGCCGCATACATGAATCAGCTCAAAGCTGACCTGCCCGCCGGAAAGAAAAGCGAGTTGGATTCGCGCGCCGCGTTCGACGCCGCCGCCCAGACGCTGCGGAAGCAGAAGCGCCGCCGCACCCTCCGCAATATCCTGCTGGGTGCGCTGATTGTGTGCATCCTTGGGCTGGCAAATCTATACTGCTTCGATTGGCTGATGAACGAAACGCGCCCGATTCCGACGAGCGAATACGGGATTCAGCTGTCCAAGCTGGCGGACGGCAGACTTGTCGCTTCGTTCGACTATCACGAAAGCATGACCCCACTCTACGTCAAGCGGCAGCAGGTGACGGAGACGGCAGCTGACGGAAGCCGCGTCGAAATCCTCTATCTCTGCGCCGAAAAGCATATCGTGCCGCAGACGGCAAGCACGCCTATGCAAAACGACGGCTTCACGCTTGACACCAACTGGCAGACGGCGAATGCGGAAATCCGGCAGGGAACGCCGGAGGAGTATCAGGTTCTGTGGCGACAGGAGGATGAGGATGCGGCGATTCCGGCAGCGTCGCCGGAGATGGAAGCATATTACGCATGGGAAGCGGTGCTGACACAGCTTTGGTCGCAGCACTCGGAAAGCGCGGACGGAAAAGCGGGCTTCCCCGGCGTGAATGGAGAACGCTACACCTTGGCAATCCACCATGCGGACGCGCTGGCGGCGTGCGTCCCGGAGTGGCAGCCGCGGGTCACGCCGCAGTATCTGCTGCTGGATGATGAGACGATTCAGTGGATTTTGGCGGGTGTGACGGAGGAGGTCGAATCAAATGACCCGTGAGCAGTTTCTCTCCCAATACACCGGGGAATGGTCGCCATCCGACGGGCATTGGTTTGGCTTGGATTTTGGCTGGCGAGGGCAGGAATATCGTTTTCAGACGGATTCGATGTATCACCCGGCAAATACAGTACTGCCTGACGGGCGTGAAGCGCGATTCGGCGTGTACAAAAAAGAAGGTTCGGCGTATGCGCTGATTGGCGAATATGCCACGCCGCAGGAAGCGCTGGCGCAATGCTGCATTCAGGGAATGCCTTTGGGCGACATTCTCGAAGATGAATCGACAGAATTACTTGGACAGGACTAAAGTGGAAAATGATAGCAGCTTTCCTGAAAGGGAAAGCTGTTTTTTGCAGCAGATAAATGCTTAATGATGGAAAATATGAATCTTTTTCTCGCATTGCAAAACCCGCGCATCTGTGCTATCATGTCGATACAGGCTGAAAACCAGCCATCAAGGAGGAAAAGTGCAATGTATACGCATCAAGACAACAAGGTGACAGGCTTGACGGTGGCTTACATCGGCGGCGGCTCGCGCGGATGGGCATGGGGTTTCATGCGCGACATTATTTCCGACGGGCAAATCAGCGGCACGGTACGGCTGTACGACATTGACCGCGAGGCGGCGGAGCGCAATCAGAAAATCGGCACGATGCTGGCGGCGCATCCCGACGCGGCATCCAAGTGGGCGTTTGAAGTCAGCAGTTCCTTGCAGGAGGCGCTCACGGGCGCGGATTTCGTCGTCATCAGCATTCTGCCGGGAACGTTTGCGCATATGCGCGGCGATGTACACCTGCCGGAGCGGGTCGGCGTGTATCAGTCCGTGGGCGACACGGTGGGCGCAGGCGGCTTCATGCGGGCAATGCGCACAATTCCGATGTTCGTTGAGATTGCCGAAGCGATTCGCGACTTCGCGCCGAACGCGTTCGTCATCAACTATACGAACCCGATGACGCTTTGCGTGCGGACGCTGTACGAGGTATTCCCGCAGGTACAGGCGTTTGGCTGCTGCCACGAGGTGTTCGGCATGCAGAAGGTGCTATGCGCGATGCTGGATGAGCAGGAGCACATTCCCGGCGTGAAGCGGCAGGACTTGTACACCACTGTCACCGGCATTAACCACTTCACTTGGATTACTTCTGCCAGCTATCAAGGCATGGATTTGATGCCGCTGTACGCCCGCTTTGTAGAGGAGCATCCCGAAGGCATTCAGCTGGGGTCGGACAATTGGATGAACAGCCATTTCGCGTGCGCGCACAAGGTTAAGTTCGACCTGTTCCAGCGCTACGGGGCGATTGCGGCGGCGGGTGACCGCCATCTGGTGGAATTCCTGCCGCAGTGGTATCTGCACAGCCCGGAGACAGCGCACCAGTGGAAATTTGACCTGACGCCCGTGTCATGGCGCGAGGACGACCTGAAGAAGCGGATGCAGCGCTCGGACGACCTGCTCAGCGGAAAAGAGCCGCTTGACCTCACGCCGTCGGGCGAAGAAGGGCATTTGCTGCTCAAGGCGCTGCTGGGGCTGGGGAACATGGTCAGCAACGTGAACGTGCCGAATCAGGGGCAGATTCCGAACCTGCCGATTGGTGCGGTGGTGGAGACGAACGCGCTGTTCTCGCGCGGGCGCATCGACCCGATCTGCGCGGGCGACATGCCGGCGAACATCCTGCCGCTGGTGGCGCGCCACGTCTATAATCAGGAAAACACCTTGCAGGCTGCGCTGCACTGCGACCGCAAGCTGGGTTTCTCCACGTTCATGAACGACCCGCAATTGGGCGGCGTGACGCTGGAGGACGGGCAGAAGCTCTTCGACGACATGCTGCTGCATCAGCGGGATGTGCTGCCGAAGGGATGGTTTGAATAAGGATATGAAACTCAGGCGAATACTGGCGCTGTCTCTGCTGCTGCTTTCGACGCTGACGCCCGCTTCGCTGGCGGAGACGGCGCATCCGGGCTTCTATCAACCGCAGGAAAACGCGGCGATGGACTACGACGATTCCGAAAGCCGCTGGAGCTTTGCCCGGAGCGCCGAAAGCGAGCACTTCCTGCTGTTCTGGGAGGCGGGGTTCTGCGAGAATCCGCTGAACGCCGCACCGGACATGCGGGTGGATACAGCGGATTTGCTGGAAAAGGCGGAGCTGTTCTACGCGGAGAACATAGATCGGCTGCACATGGCGGATGAACCCCTGCCCGGCGGCGACAAGCTGCAAATCTACCTGCTGTATACGGCGGATTGGGTCGCGACGGGGGCGGGGTACGACAACCGCATCGGCGCGTTGTGGATTTCGCCCGCGACGTGTCAGCCCGCCGGGTCAGTGATTGCGCACGAAATCGGGCATTGCTTTCAGTATCTGACATACTGTCAGGCGCTGGAAAGCGGTGCGCCGGATGACAGCCGCGCCGGATTCCGCTACGGTTACGCGGAGAACGCGGGCAATGCGCTGTGGGAAATCGGCGCGCAGTGGCAGTCTTGGCAAAGTTATCCGGAAGAAATGTTCACCGATTACGAGATGGAAACGTGGTTTCAGCAGTACCACCGTGCGCTGGAAAACGAGTACACCCGCTATCAGAACTACTGGTGGTTCTACGCGCTGACCGAGCAGTACGGCTTGGATGCGTACAGTCGGATTTGGCGGGAAAGCGCCTACCCGGAGGATGCATATCAGACGTTCATGCGCCTGTACCTTGCTAACGATCTGAACGCGTTCTACGACGCGCTGTACCGCTATGCGTCCCATGCGGTCACGTTCGACTTTGCGGCGGCTGCACCATACAGCGCGGCGTGGCAGGGGCGCTATGACGCAACGCTGTACGATGTCGGGGATGGCTGGCAGCGAATCGCCTATGCATCCTGCCCGGAGGCGAACGGCTTCAGCGCGATTCCGCTCGACCATCAAGGCGCAAACCGGGTGACGGTGTCGTTCCGCGGCTTGCAGCCCGGTTCAGCGCTGGCGGCGGATGACCCCGGTCTGTACTATATCGGGGACGAAGCCACCCCGGAGAACCTGACGGGTCACACACGCATTTACAACGCGGTGGATGCCGCGCCGGGCTGGCGCTACGGTTTCGTGGCATACTTGACGGACGGCACGCGCGTGTACAGCGACGTTTGCGCCGAAGATGAGGGCGCGGTGTCCTTCGACATCCCGGAGGGAACGCAGTATCTGTACTTCGTCGTGCTGGGCGCGCCGGAAAGCTATCAGGTGCACGTTTGGGACAGCGATGAAGCGACAGATGCGCAGATGCCGTTTGAGATTCGGGTGGAATGGGGAAAGTGAAAATAGTATAGCATACGAGAACCCGCTGCCCATCCCTGCATTGGGGGTGAACAGCGGGTCTTTTTACGTTATATCCCTTACAGAACCGTCAAATCTTCCTTCTCGCAAGCAGCAATCGCGCCGTCATGTCCGACGACGCACACGCCGCCGTCCTTTGCCATCTGGTCGAGCACGCCGCACCACGTCAGCAGCGCGTCCTTGGTGGTGGAGAGCATTTCCGCGCGCTCACGGCAGAGATCCTCCGGCGTGATGCCGCACAGCAGGTTTTCGTCGCTGACAAGAATCTGATTCTCCGAACCCAGCGGCGGTTCGCTTTCGCCGATGGTGGAAATGATGTACTTGTCAATCCGTTCGTCGCCCGCCACGAAGTCACGCAGACCCTTCGACAGGCTGCGGTCAATGCCCAGCGTACGCGCCGGGGAGGGGTCGCGGTAGGAGTAAGTGACCATGCGCCCCGTCTCGCTGGTGTTCAGCCCTGCGCCGTATGCGCCGCCCTGCACGCGGACTTCGTTCCACAGGTAGCTTAGGGACAGGATGTTGCTCATCACGCGCGCAATACCGCTGTACACCTTGCCCGCACGGCGGTAATCATAGCCCAGCGACGCGAAGCTGATCTGCGACGGGATGCGGTAGGCGCACTTGGCAGGCAGGTCGCTGACATACGGCGCGGCATCCGGGATGGGCGTGCCGACCGGGTAGGCGGAGAGAATCGCGGCGGGGTCAAGCGCCTTATTCGTGGACAGGCTGAACGTGACGCGGGACTGCACCGCGCTGTCCTTGCTGAACCGCTCGCAGAGGGCAAGGAAATCCGCGTACTGCGCGTCGAAATTCTCCGCCAGCGCCTTCTGCACCATGCAGGCACTCAGACCGTTCAAGGCTTCCCGCGCTGCCGAGGCCGCGCTCATCGTCGCCGATGCGGCGTACATTGCCATCCTGTGGCCGTCGCTGATGACCTTTTGCTTCGCCATCTCGCTCAACTGGAGAATCAGCGTCTGCACACGCGCCCTGTCGTCAAAGCACGTTTCGGTCAGAATTTCCCGCACGAGCGCGGCTGCCTTGTCCACGTTCGCATCCAGCACGGAGCAGCTCACGTCCAGCACGGGCGTCGCCATTTCCGCACAGCGGGACATGACGCGCAGCTGGAACGTCAGCTTGCCGATATCGCGCTTGATGGCTTGGAAGAGGGATAGCGAATCGTGGCGCTTCGTCGGCAGCTTGCCCAGCAGTTCGGGCAGTATCGACAGGCGCTTGAGTTCATCCAGGGTGAAATCGGTCAAGGAGATATACCAGTGCATGATGGTGATGCCGTTCATGGGCCAATCATGCGTGATGACCTTCGCCGCGCCGCACTGCGCTTCCGCCGCGGGAATCAGCAGCGGGTCTGCGCTGATTTCGCTCAAGGACAGCACGGGCAGCGTTGCCAGCTGCTCGGCGGTGTCGGGGGTCTGCTGCCACGCGGTCAGCTTCTCGTTCTGCACGCGCAGCGCTTCCTTGTCCGCGTCCGTCCACGATGCCTGAATCGCCTGCAAGCGCTCCGTTTCCTCCGCGCGGAGTTCGTCGCCCTGCGTGTGGGACGGCACGGTGCGGATGATGCTCATCGTGCTTTCGTCCAGCAGCAAATCAGCCATCAGGCGGTCAAAGCCGTCGCCTGCCGCCATTTCCCGCAGCTTTTGATAACGCTCTTCGGACAGGAGCGGCTGCATCGGGTCGCCGCCGTAAAGCCACGCGTCAAGCGCATGGATGCAGCGGAGCAGCCCCGACGGTTCGCCCGGCTGGCGGGCGGAAAACTCGCTGCTGTTGATGGAGGCAGTCAGCGCGTCCTTGTCCAGCCCGGTTTTAACCAGCTGCTGCACGGTGTCGCGGATCATCTGACGCAGTTCCTGCTCACTGCCATCGGCAATGTTGCGCAGGGTCAGCATCATGTACGGCTGCGCCATCGCGTTGTCCAGAGACATGCTTACATCCTGACACTTGCCCGTCGCCAGCAGCGCCTTCTTCAGCGGCGCGTCATTGCTGCCCGTCAGCACATCAAAGAGGATTTCCGTCGCCGTGACGCGCACCGTATCCGACCACGGCGCGACAATCTTCGCCAGCGTCAGCATGGTCTTGTCGGCAGTATCCTCCTCGGCGCCGATTTCATACGCCTGTTCCGCTTCGGCGGCGAAGGGCTTCTGCATGGGGATTTCGTGCTTCTCGTCCAGCCGGTCGAAGCGGCTCAAGTACTCCTCCGCCAGCGTCAGCACCTTGTCCAGCGGCACAGCGCCATCCAAATAAATGCGCGCATTCGACGGGTGATAATAGCGGCGGTACATGCGCAGGAACTGCTCGTAGGTCAGGTCGGGGATGTGCTTCGGGTCGCCGCCGGAATTCCAGCCGTAGCAGTTGTCCGGGAAGAGGACATCCAGCGTCTTCTGGTAAATCTGCTCGTCCACATCGCTCATGGCGCCCTTCATCTCGTTGAACACAACGCCCTTGTACAGCGGCGCGCCGTTTTCGTCCAGCTCAATGTGCCAGCCTTCCTGATAGAAGATGTTCGGGTCTTGCAGGATGCGCGGCGCGAACACCGCGTCCAGATACACTTCCGCCAAGTTCAGGAAGTCCTGCTCGTTGCGGCTGGAGACGGGGTAAATCGTCTTGTCAGGGAAAGTCATCGCGTTCAGGAACGTCGCCATGCTGCTCTTCATCAGCTCGACGAACGGTTCACGGACGGGATACTTGGCACTGCCGCAGAGGACGGAATGCTCCAGAATGTGGAATACGCCGGTCGAATCCTCCGGCAGGGTCTTAAACGCGACGCAGAACGTCTTGTTCACCTCGCCGTTATCCACCCAAACCAGCTGCGCGCCAGTCTTTTCGTGGTGCATTTCCACCAGCTGACCGTGCAGCTCTTCGCTTTCGCGCACGCAGTCAACGCAAAAGCCGTGACGCGCCGCAGTTTCGTTCAGATTCATCATGGGGAACTCCTTTCCCTGTGACCCCAGGCGGGTCATTCATTTCCTTTATCATAGCACAACGGGCAGTTGAGTACAAGCGAGAATTGGCTGATTTTTGTCAAACGGTTATCGAATGCGCAGAAGTTCCGAAACATCCTTGCGCTGGGGGGCGGCAGGAGATTCCGCAGGCACGCCAATCGGAATCAGCGCCGACACGCTCTCCGTTTCCGGCAGATTCAGCACGGCCTTGACCTTCCCTTCGTCATAAATGCCGAGGATGACCGTGCCAAGCCCCGCATCATGCGCGGCGACGCAGAAAGCTTCCGCCGCCAGACCCGCATCGAAGGACTGCCAGTGCGTCCCTTTGCTGGTGCTAAACGAGCCGTCGCGCTCATAGCCGCTGCGGCCGTTCACGGTCGTGAGGACAACCAGCGCGGGCGCGCCGTGCAGCGTGTCTATATTCTTCTGGAAGCCCATCGTGCATTCGTCCGCTACGCGGTCAATTTCCTCGCGCTTGGTCAGCAGGGTGTAGCGGGTGGTCTGAGAGTTCTTCCAGCTGGGCGCATACGCGGCAACGGCGACGATAGCGCGGATGGTGTCGGGCGACACAGGCTTTGGCTGGAACTTGCGAATGGAACGGCGGGCGGTGAGAGCGTTGCTCATGAGGGGTGTCCTCCTTATCAGCACATAAATGGATTTTGTGAATTTCGAGACGTAATTCATCGGGTTTTGTGATGCTTCCATGCTGATTATACTATTTCCAGATAAGAATGCGCCAAGATGCGCCGCGAATTTTTCATTCTGGCTAACGTGAATGAAACGCAGCGTAGCAGCGCTACGCTAAGTGGAATGAGCGGACGCCAGAAGGGAAAAGGCGCAAGCAGATGGCGCAGGTGAATCTGGAAATAGTATTATACCACATCCGCCGCGCGCTGCATAGGATGGCGACAGGAAAAGAACAGCGGAACACATCTACCTATCAAAAACGCGCCTCCCGAAGTTTCCGGGAAGCGCGCTTTTGTCTGACAAGTTTTGAGAAAAATCAGTGGCAGCCCTTGCATTTGCCGCAGTCGCCGCCGCAGCTGCAAGCAGAATTGCCGCTCTTTTTGTCCTTGACCATCTTCCAGATGATTGCGCCAACAATCACCAGAAGTACACCGCCAACAATCCACGTTGCCATGGTTCGTTCCTTTCTGCGCCTGTGCGGATGGAGGAAAACCGCTTTTGCGCGATAGAACATATGCCGGAGGGAAAGCGCAGATGATGCAGAACCCGCGCCAGCCCTCCGGCGTTCACAAGAGGGGTTTCAGAAAGCACCGGATGCAGCGGTGCTTTCCTCGGTTAAGCCCGATGGAAAATCAGGCAGAAACCTTCTGGGTGAGGTGGTTGTCGTTGTAAGGATTCTTACGAACGACCAGATACACCAGGCCAGCCAGCAGCAGGATGGCAATCGCCGTCGCAACGGTGAAGCCAGCGCCGCTGAAGAGCAGGCCGAGCTGATAAACGATCAGGGCGATGGTGTACGCGAACGCGCACTGATAGCCAACCGCAGCCAGCGTCCACTTGGCATTGTTGAACTCACGCTTCATCGCGCCGATGGCCGCGAAGCAGGGAGCGCACAGGAGGTTGAAAATCATGAAGGCATACGCCGCCAGACGGCCGTGACCGTTGGAGGACTCGTTGAACGCCGTCGCAATCGGGCTGAGGGCTTCCGCCTTCTCTTCCTCGGTCATGTCCTCGTCGTCAACAACGTCCGCCGCGTCATCCGCGCCATACAGCACGCCCAGAACGCCAACGACTTCTTCCTTCGCAACCAGACCCATGACCGTAGCGACCGTGGACGGCATATTGCCGAAGCCCAGCGGCTTGAACACCACGCTGACCGGGTTGCCGATCTTGCCAAGGATGGAGTTGTCCATATCCGCCACAGCGCCCCAAGAGCCAGCCGCGCGATCCATTTCAGGCGCAAGTTCCGGCGCTTCCTCGTCTTCTTCCAGCGTTCCAGCTTCCGCCTTCGCGTTGTAATCAGCCAGTTCCGTCTGGTAGGTCTGCTGCGCTTCCAGCTGCACGTCCGCCGTGGGCGCCCAGCCGTAGGTCTTCGCAAACCAAATCACGATAGAGGACAGGAGGATAACCGTGCCAGCGCGCTTGATGAAGCTCCAGCCGCGCTCCCACACGCTGTGGAACACGTTGCGACCAGACGGGAAGTGATACGCCGGCAGCTCCATGACGAAGGGAGCCGGGTCGCCCGCGAACATCTTCGTCTTCTTCAGCATGATGCCGGAGATAACAATCGCCGCCACGCCGATGAAGTATGCGGACGTCGCAACCCACGCGCTGCCGCCGAAGACCGCCGCGGCAATCAGACCGATAATCGGCATCTTCGCGCCGCAAGGGATGAAGGTCGTGGTCATGATGGTCATCTTGCGGTCACGGTCGCTCTCGATGGTACGAGAAGCCATGATGCCGGGAACGCCGCAGCCAGAACCAATCAGCATCGGGATGAAGCTCTTGCCGGACAGACCGAATTTCCGGAAGATACGGTCCATAATGAAGGCGATACGAGCCATGTAGCCAACGTCTTCAAGGATAGCCAGCAGGAGGAACAGCACCAGCATCTGCGGCACGAAGCCCAGCACCGCGCCGCAGCCGCCGACGATACCATCCACAATCAGACCGCTCAGCCAGCCTGCGCAGCCAACGCCATCCAGCCACGTCTGGAGGTTGCCCTGCACGATTTCCGCAACGAACACATCATTCGTCCAGTCCGTCAGCAGCGTACCAATCGTCGTCACGGAAATGTAATACACGAGGAACATGATGAGCGCGAAAATCGGCAGCGCCAGCACACGGTTGGTCACCACGCGGTCAATCTTGTCCGAAACGCTCAGGCTGCCCTTTGCCTTGCCCTTCTTCACCGCGTTCTGCATCAAGGTGTTGATGTAGGCGTAACGCTGGTTGGTGATGATGGACTCGGCGTCGTCATCCATTTCCTTTTCGCAGGAGGAGACGGCTTCCTCAATGCCCTTCTTGACATCTTCGGACAGCTTCAGTTCCGCAACAACCTTCTCGTCACGTTCGAACAGCTTCACGGCGTACCAGCGCAGGAAGCGCGGTTCAACCTTGCCGCCGATGAGGTCTTCAATATGCGCCAGCGCGTGTTCCACCGAGCCGGTGAATACGTGCGGATGTTCGCCCGTCGTGCGGTTCTTGGCAGCAGCGGCAGCCTTTTCAGCTGCCTTCACGCTGCCTTCGCCCTTCAGCGCGGAAGTCTCGACGATTTCCACACCCAGCGCTGCGCTCAGCTTCTTCATGTCGATTTTGTCGCCGTTCTTGCGGGACACGTCGATCATGTTCATCGCGATGACCATCGGCGTGCCGAGTTCGAGCAGCTGCGTGGTCAGGTAAAGGTTGCGTTCGATGGAGGTGGAGTCCACAATATTCAGGATGGCATCAGGCTTGTCGTTCACCAGGTAGTTGCGGGCGACGACCTCCTCCAGCGTGTAGGGAGACAGGGAGTAAATGCCGGGCAAGTCCTGAATGACCACATCGTCATTGCCCTTGAGCTTGCCTTCCTTCTTTTCAACCGTAACGCCCGGCCAGTTGCCGACGAACTGACGAGAACCCGTCAGCGCGTTGAACATGGTCGTTTTGCCGCAGTTCGGGTTGCCTGCGAGCGCAATCGTAATCGCCATTTTCGGCGCCTCCTTATGCGAATTTGTCTTAACTAACCCCACCAGAGGC
>OLRJ01003275.1_pt1 | contig 10917 bp, 6 predicted proteins | sample 1672741 | NCBI WGS metagenome assembly OLRJ01 (sample SAMEA3136719, study PRJEB25190) | human gut metagenome | biome: human gut; feature: human-associated habitat; material: faeces | place: Austria | collected 2013
ACGCCGCCAGCGTTCATCCTGAGCCAGGATCAAACTCTCTGATAAAGTGTTTGATATACTCAAGACAACCAACTAGCTTAGTTATCTCTCGTCATTACTGTTTATAAAAAGTTCATTCTGTTGAATGATGATTCTTAAAGAATTTTCGAGAATCGTATGTGTTTCACTGTTTAGTTATCAAGGTTCTTTGTTTGTCTGTCTCTCAGACAGCTCGTTTACTTTATCACATTCACCAGCGCCTGTCAAGTACTTTTTTTAAGTTTTTTTCGAGGTGTTTTGATGTTTGTGTGTCGCTCTCAAGCGACTTGTTTACTCTATCACATGTTCGTTTCTTTGTCAACAATTATTTTTGTTTTTTTCAAAACTTTTCAAATTGTTTATTCAGAAGAAACAATTCCTTGCGACAGCTTAGTTAGAATACCACTATAAAAAGAATCTGTCAACACTTTTTTGAACTTTTTTTATTTTTTCAATTTCGTACACTCTGCGTCCTGCAGCCTCCCAATACAGCAACTGTCACATTCAGTCCCAAAATTGCAATAAATACTTTTGCTCTGATCCGCGCTTTTTCTTCATATGTACCTCCTTTAACACAATCTTTAAATTCCTATCATTTCCCGATACTCTCTCGGCGTAACTCCATAGCGTTTTTTAAATTGACGATTAAAATTTGACAGATTCATAAATCCTGCATCCTGTGAGATTGTCAATATTTTATCATCAGTCTGGCGCAATGCCTCTGCGGCCTCCGCAAGTCTCCGGTCATTTACATAAGAAGTAAAGCTGTCTCCCGTCATCTTTTTGAACCAACGCATGAAGTGGCTGCTGCTCCAGCCACAAAATTTCGCCATGTCTGCTACTGAAAGATTCTCACTGCTTTTAACACTGATTTCCTGCAGTACTTCTTTCAACTGCTCCCTATCCGGAGAAGACACGATTTCTCTGGACGGATACATTCTTATAAGAAGAAATATAATCTGCAAAACTGCAGCTTTCACTCCTAGCTCATAAGCATTTTCTTTTGTTTCACACAATTCTTCCATCTGAATAAGACATCTTTTTAATGAATCATAATGCGCTTCCTCTGGCTTTATCTGTACCGGAGGAAACAACTTACCTGCTGCAAGCGGGACGAGAAATTCTCCTGCACAGAGATCTGCTGCTCCTTCTCCCAGAAAATCCATTTCAAAGATAATATTTTCGTATTCCATAGAATATCCTTTTATCCTATGAATTGCATGAAGGGTTCCAGGTGTTACTACAAAAATATCCCCCGGTTCTCCCTCAAAGCTTTTTGTTTCGATCTGGATCAGCCCTTTTCCCTTTTTTATATAAATCAATTCCATCTCCTTATGCCAGTGCAAAGGAACCGCCGGAAAATCCAATGGAATCGTACATGGATAAATATTAAACGGAAACAACCGGCTGCCATGCTGTTTTGTTTCCTGATATTTTGTACCACTTTCTTTTTCTTTCATCTATTTCCGCCTCTATGATAGGATAGTATCATTTCTTGCTCGCTTTTGACAAGAAACGACGGACTATCTGTGATATAACTAAAGCAACTTAAGTTAACGAAACTACAACCATTTTATATATGAAAGGAGCAACTCCCATGAGTGAATCTATGAAAACAACACTAAATGAACTTTGCCAAAAGGATATTGCAACTGCTTCCGACGCAGAACTTTATACAGCCCTTCTGAAACTTGTGCAGGAACAGAGTCAGAAACAGATAAAACCAGTAACTGGCAGAAAACTGTATTATATTTCTGCCGAATTCCTGATTGGAAAATTGCTTTCCAACAACCTGATCAACCTTGGTCTGTATGATGAAGTTCGTGAAACACTTGCCAGTGTCGGAAAATCTCTTGCAGATATCGAAGAGCAGGAACCGGAACCAAGTCTTGGAAATGGTGGTCTTGGACGACTTGCCGCATGCTTCCTTGACAGTCTTGCAACTTTGGATCTTCCTGGTGATGGTGTCGGTCTTCGTTATCACTGCGGACTTTTTCATCAGAATTTCAAAAACAACATCCAGAACGAAGCTCCTGATTTCTGGCTGACTGACCAGTGTGCTGCCAAAGCTACCGATACAGTATTTCCGGTTTCGCTTGCAGGAAACACCTATTCTGCAAGACTCTACAAACTTCCTGTTACCGGCTATGAAGGCAGAACCAATATGCTGAATCTGTTTGATCTGGATTCTGTAGATGAATCTGTGATCGGTGACGGAATTTCTTTTGACAAAAAAGATATTGCCAGAAGCCTTACATTATTCCTCTATCCAGACGACTCCGATGAAGACGGCCGACTGCTTCGTATCTATCAGCAGTATTTCATGGTTTCTGCCGGTGCTCAGCTTATTCTCAACGAATGTGCTGCACGTGGATGTAACTATCATGACCTTGCCGACTATGCAGCTATCCAAATCAATGATACACACCCAAGTATGGTAATCCCGGAGCTGATCCGCCTCCTTGAGGAACACGGAATCAGCTTTGATGAGGCAGTTCAGATCGTAACAGATACTTGTGCATATACCAATCATACGATTCTTGCAGAAGCTCTGGAAAAATGGCCACGTCATTATCTCGATACCGTTGTTCCTCAGCTTATGCCAATTATTGAAAAGCTGGATGACATTGCAAAAACACGTACAACTGATTCTTCACTTGCTATCATTGATCAGAATCAGGTCGTTCATATGGCACATATGGATATTCATTTTTCTCACTCCACAAACGGTGTTGCCGCACTGCATACACAGATTCTGAAAGAAAGCGAACTGGCAGGATTTTATCAGATGTATCCGAACAAATTTAATAATAAAACAAACGGCATCACCTTCCGCCGCTGGCTTCTGAAATGTAATCCGGCCCTGACTTCTGAAATTGAATCTCTGATCGGATCCGGTTTCAAAAAAGATGCTTCTGAACTGAAAAAGCTTCTGAATTATACAGACGATGCAGAAGTACTGAAAAAACTCAGTTGTATTAAAAAATCCAACAAAGAAGCACTTGCTTCCTGGTTAGAAGACAAACAGGGAATCAAATTGAACACCAATGCAATGTTTTCCATTCAGTCCAAACGACTTCATGAATACAAACGTCAGCAGCTGAACCTGCTTTTCCTGATTCATGAATACCTGGAGATCAAAGCAGGACATACTCCAGTAACTCCATTAGTAAGTATCTTCGGTGCAAAAGCAGCTCCTGCCTATATCATCGCCAAAGATATCATTCACGCTCTTCTTACCCTGTCACAGGTTATCAGTGCGGACTCTGAAGTTTCCAGATATCTGCAACTTGCATTTGTAGAAAACTACAATGTTTCTGCCGCAGAAAAAATGATTCCGGCATGTGATCTTTCTGAACAGATCAGCCTTGCTTCCAAAGAAGCATCCGGAACCGGAAACATGAAATTCATGCTGAACGGTGCACTGACTCTTGGAACCATGGATGGTGCAAATGTAGAAATTGCCGAAGCTGTCGGAAATAACAATATTTACATCTTTGGTCAGAGCAGCAAGCAGGTTATTCACCGCTATGCAGCCGGTGACTACTGTGCAAAAGACTGGTATGAAGCAGACTCGAACCTTCGTCGTGCCATCGATTTCCTTACCAGTGAAGAAATGCTGAAATATGGAGATGAAGAACATCTGAAACGACTGCAGAACGAACTGATAAATAAAGACTGGTTCCAGACTCTTCCGGATTTCAATGCATACATTGTCCGCAAAGAACAGGCAATGAGTGATTATGCTGTAAATCCGGAAGCATGGAGCCGCAGAACTCTGATCAATATTGCAGAAGCCGGATTCTTCTCCTCAGACAGAACCATCAAAGAGTACGATGACGACATCTGGCATCTCGGAAAATAATCATTCTCCTGGATTAGAGCGGCGAATCTGCTCAGTCAGCTCTTCGCCGCCCTGTTCATACCATTCCTGCACAAAAGTGTCAAAGTAAGTAATTGGTTTTACACCCATGATAATCTGAATGAAAGTGTCTTTTTCAAGCTGCTGAAGAGACTTCGGTATTTCACCGTCTGCATCATCCAGGTATCTTTTGGCTGTTGACCGGTAGTTTCCTTCTATCAACCTTCCAACTGCTGCAAGTCTGGATTCATATGCTGCCCAGTCTTCCGCCGTTTCTGATTTTCCCTGAATAAATTTTTCTGCTGCATCATAATAAGATTTCTCAATTGCACTTAAACTTTCTTCTTTTCGCATGTCGCTCATTACACTCTGGATATCTTTTGTGATCTGAAATGTCGCCTCGTTATAATCAACATTGATAACCAGCGGTCTGGCTGTCGGTTCTACGTTAAGAGCAAAATAATCATTTACCTCATCCGCATCCTTGGCTTCATATCTGCTATAATCAAACAATACACTGATTATCTTCATTACAATTTCCGGATGCTCATATCCTTTGCGTACAACAACATATTTATTATCCTGAAAAGTATCATATACATTCTGCCAGTCTGTCGGCTGTAGATAAAATGGCTGCCAGTTTGCCTCTTTGTCTGTCTCATAAACATCCATCAGTGGATTGTTCGGTGTCCACCACAGGCCAAAAAAAGCTCCACATTTTCCATCTATCACCAGATCTCTGAGGTTATTCTGCGCACGCAATGCAAAGTTCTTATCCAACACGCCACGTTCATAGAGTTCATGAAGATAACTCAGTGCATTTTTTGTTTCTTCTGTTACGGAACCATACACGATCTTACCATTTTGATTTACCCACCTTTGTGGACTGGCTCCAAATTTATCAAAAACAGGATCTACTGAATAATTAGAGCTGGTAGTTCCCACCAGATCTGTATCACAGGCGAGTCCGATCGGGTCTTCTCCATCCTCCGTGCCCATTTTATTCTGGACAAATTTTTCTACTATGTCAAATGCATCTTCCAGTGTTTTCGGATTTTCAAGACCAAGCTTATCCATCCAGTCCTTACGCAGCCACATCAGACGCGGACCATGATCTGTAACGGTCTCCGGAATTGCCATCAGTTTTCCATTAAATCGCACAGAATCCAGAAGACCGCTTCCATAACTCTCAAACATCTCTTTGATTCTCTCTGAAGTGCAATTCTCATATACTTCGCTCAGATCTTCCACAAGATCATTATCAACCAGTTCTTTGAGTGTTTCTCTGTCCGAAACCACCAGTACATCCGGCAGCGTCTGGTCTTTTACAAGAATGTTCACAAATTCATCATATCGATCTTCCCGTTCCATGTAGACACTTTTATTCTGAATATTCAGTATTTTTCTGAGATAACGAGTGTAAGCATTGTCGTCATAGGTATTTCCATCCGGAAGATTTGAATTATTCGCACCACTCATTTGTCCTAAAGTATACGTTACAAGTTCAGGATAAGCACCATAAGGAGTCTGTGCAGCTGTTTCCCAGGTACCGGTACGGACTGTCTCTGTAGATTCCGTATTTTCTTTTGCTGCCGATGATCTTTTCTGATTCAGCTCCTGTAAATCATTGCTGCATCCGCAGACAGCTATAGCTATGATTCCTATCAGAACAACAGGCAGTTTTTTCCATTTACTCTTCATTCTCTCTGCCCTCCTTCGGAAATTTCATAATAACAGTCGTGCCTTCATCCGGTGAACTGAAAATATGAATTCCATAATTCTCTCCATAAAGAAGCCGGATACGGTCATTTACATTCTTAAGGCCATATCCTTTTGCCTGATAAGTTACCAGTGTTTCTGCTTTTTCCTGTTCCATACCAAGTCCATTATCACGGACAGTGATCTCTACATCATCCCCCTTGCCTTTAAATGACAGGAAAATTTTTTTATCACCATCCTCTTTTTCATCAAGACCGTGTTCGATCGCATTTTCGACAACCGGCTGAAGAAGAAGCTTCGGCATTTTTTCATTTTTTATTGTCGGATCAATATCCCAGTCTACCGAGAAATTATGATCATGCATCGTAAGCTGGATTTCCAGATATGCTTCCATATTCTGAATACAGTTTTCTACCGTAACCACATCTTCACCTTTGCTTAATGCGGTTCTGTAAAAAGTAGAAAGTGCCAGGGTAACCTTACTGATCTCCATCTGGTTACTTCGAATCGCCATCCAGTTCATCATCGACAGTGTGTTATATAAGAAATGTGGATTGATCTGGGCCTGAAGGGCTTTCAGTTCATATTCTTTCAACGCGATCTTATTGACATATACTTCGTCGATCAGGCGGTTAATCTCATCCATCATATTACGGAAACTGTTAACAAGAATTCCTACTTCATCTCCCGAATCACTGTTGACTGTAACTTCACGGCTTCCATGATTTACCCTGTCCATATTTTTCGTCAGTTCTTCAATTTTTCTTGTAAAAATTCTTGAAAATGCCATAGCCAGAAACAGAATGATCAGACCACAGGCCGCAATCAGTGGAATCTCTTCCAGCAGCAGTCTTCGTACAGAACCTGATATCGCATCCTGACTCTTATAAAGATAAAATACCCAGTCATTTTCTTCACTCTTGGTCTTTGTATATGCACAGGACTGGCTGATTTTCTGAATCATGGAATCCATTTTTTCAGATTTATCAAATTCCAGATTTGTCAGACCAGTTTTGTTATAAAGAACTGTACCGTTTTTGTCTGCAACAATTCCACCATTTTCCTGCGTGAGAATATTGGTCAGTGGCTGGAAGATTTTATTATAATCCAGAGAAATGCACAGAACTGCATCCAGTTTCTGATCATTATAGATCATACGTACTGCTGCAACTTCTTTACGATCCTGATCAACTTTCCACTGAATACGCACATCATTTTTCAGCCCTTCACTCCACCACTCTTCTTTCATCTTATCAAGCGGAACAAGTGTATACTCATGCTCCACCTGGATACTGTCCGCAAAAAGCTGAATTCTGTTGATCGCGTCATGATATGATTTTGGTACAGACAAAAGTGGATCCGCTATTTCTGTATATTTTTCATACGCCGTATAATTATCGATATTTTTTTCCTTAATAATTTCCTCAATATCTGGTGAATAGGTCAGATAATTGAGAAGGCTGGCATAAACCGCCGTCTGGCTGTCAATGCTTTCTCTGGTCTGTTCCATGATCGACTGCATATCTTCCAGTTCGCTGCTGCGGACCATAGTACTCAGCCTGCTGTGACTGTACCAGGCAAGTACTGTCATCGGTACCAGGCTTGTAACTACAAGAAAGATCGTCAGTTTATGACGATACTTCATATTTTTGAATATCTTACGAAGTCTGTTCATCCTCTCCGGTTCCTTTCCTGTATGATTCCGGACTGCTTCCGTAATATTCCCGGAAACTTCTGCAGAAATAAGAAACATTTGCAAAACCAACATGTTCACTGACCTGTGCCACCTTCATATTGGTGCTGCAGAGAAGTTCTTTTGCCTTCTCCATCCGGAACACACGTATATATCGGTTCAAATTCATGCCGGTCTCTTTTTTGAAGATAAAACTGAGGTATCCAGAAGACAGATAGACTTTTTCTGCCAGCATTTCAAGATTCAGATCTTCCTCATAATGCTGATAGATATAATTTTTGACTGCTGCCACTTCATTTCTAGAACTACTCATAGAACGGTCAAGAAATGCCTCGTATTCCTTGATATTATCTTCAGTCACTTCAACGATTTCCATGATATTTCTACAGTTATACAATCGTTCTATCTCATGCTCAAGACGCCGCTCTCCAGAAAACTGATTTTCCTGAAACAGTTCCTGAATGACATTCGAGAAAACAAACTTGATATACATTGCTGAATACTGTGTATTATCATGATATTTTTCTTTCAGGCATGCGAAATGCTTTCTCAGCTGATCTGTATCCTTCCGTGTGATGTCTTCTGAGATCATCTGCATGATCTGCGAATCCTGCACTTCTCCCACCGACAGTTTCAGCACATCATCTTCATTTGAGAAAACATGTTTTTCCGGATGATAAAATTTCTCTTCCATCTGCTGTTCCAGCTGCTCAAGGATTTCCGGCAGACACTCACAACCTTCAAATTTACGGCTGACTGCCAGATAAAAACTGTCTCTGTATTTTCGTTTCATAAAATTATAAAGATGATTTGCCACCAGCTGATAATCGCAATATACGTCCTGAAAAAGGAGAAGCGACTGTCTTGCATTCAAATTCAGATAAAAGCATACTCTTCTCAACTCTTTCTGAATTTCCTCTTCCAAAGTCTCTTCAGCCGTATCAAAAAAAGCGACATCGGATTCCAGCAAGATTCCACAATGCCAGCCATTCCATTTTTCCAGATTGATTATATCTTTTGCTTTTTCCAGTGTTTCTAGCTTGCCGGAGTAAAGATAATTTTGCAGAAAATACTGTTGCAGAAAATTTTTCCCTTTGATCTCACGACTTTCTTTTTTCTTTCTTTGTTCAATCACTTTCTCTGCCTTCTGAATTACTTTATGAAAATCTTCCGGATTCACCGGTTTCAGGATATACTCTGTCACACCATAGCGAATCGCTTCCTGCGCAAAAGTAAAATCACTGTATCCACTGAAAATTATGATCTGCAATGCCGGATTTTCTTCCTTGGCACGTCTTGATAATTCCAACCCGTCCATATGAGGCATTTTTATATCAGTCAAAACAAGTTGTATGTCCTCTGACCGAATAATCTGCAGAGCCTGTTTTCCGTTCGAAGCTTCAAAAACATTTCTTTCGCCTTCTTCTCTCGAAAGCAGATATTTCAGACCTTCGCGCTCTATTTTTTCATCATCTACAATAAGAACGTTTGTCATAATTTCCCCCTGTTTTGTTTCCTATAATACTTATGATTATAGCACAAAAAGTCTCTGGAAAAAATATTCTTCCAGAGACTTCCATTCTACATAACCAGAATCAGCCTTTTACGGCACCTGCAACAACGCCTTCAATAATATACTTCTGGCAAACCAGATATACAATGATGATCGGAATGATATCGATCATAATACTTGCCATCATTGGTCCCATCTGTACATGTCCGAAGCTGCCACGGAAATACTGGACTGCCATCGGAATAGTCTTATATTTTTTAATATCAAGAACCAGTGTTGGAAGAAGGTAATCGTTCCATACCCACATCAGTTCCAGGATCGCTGTTGAAATAATTGTTGGTTTTAATATCGGAATCAAAACTTTAAAAAACACCTGTAGCGGACTACATCCATCAATCAGAGCTGCTTCCTCAATCTCAAGCGGAATACCTTTTACAAATCCTGTAAACATAAATACCGCCAGTCCTGCACCAAATCCAAGATAAATAATGCAGATATTGTATGGATTATTCAATTTTAAAGTATCTGCAGTTTTTGCCAGTGTAAACATAACCATCTGGAAAGGAACTACCATACTGAACACGCAGAGATAATAAAACATCTTGGACAGTTTTCCATTTACACGAACAATATACCAGGCTGCCATTGAACAGCATAACATGATAAGAACTACAGACATTACAGAAATTACAAGACTGTACCAGAAAGATTTCAGGAAATCCATCTGAGTAACACTCGCTACAAAGTTCGCAACACCATTCCATGTTTCACTGGTTGGAAGGCTAAATACTCCAGATGTAGTGATCGCTACTTCTTTTTTCAGTGAGTTGATTAATATTAAGACGATTGGGTACATCCAAAGGATACAAACAATTGTCAGTAAGACCGTTGCAACGGAATTTCTTTTTTTATTTTCCATTACTGCTGCACCTCCTTAGATGATGTTGCACGAAGCTGGATCAATGCAATTACAACTACCAGAACAAAGAATACAACAGCTTTTGCCTGTCCAATACCCTTCCATTGAGGTCCGCTTCTTGCATAGAATGTATCATAAATATTTAACGCCAGTAACTGAGACTGTTTTCCAGGATCACCACCGGTCAGTGAGAGGTTCTGGTCGAACATCTTGAAACCATTAGTCAGAGTCAGGAATGTACAGATTGTTACAGATGGCATAATCATCGGAATTTTAATCTTAAACAGAATCTGTCTGCTTGTTGCACCATCGATCTGAGCTGCCTCGATCAGGTCAGGTGATACATTGTTCAGACCTGCAATGTAAATGATCATCATATATCCAATCTGCTGCCACATAAGCAGAATGAGCATACCGATAAAACCATTTTTTGCTGAAAGTGAAAGCAGTGGCTGTCCCCACTTGGAAAGCAGACCATTCAGCAATGTCTGCCAGATATAACCAAGTACAATACCACCGATCAGGTTCGGCATAAAGAATACCGTACGGAATGCATTTGTTCCTCTGTATCCTTTGGTCAGTGCCAGTGCGATAAAAAATGCAAGCACGTTGATCAGAATACTGGATACGAATGCAAATACAACTGTCAGCCAGAAAGAATGACTGAATGTACTATCAAGTAAAATCTTAGAATAATTTGAAAATCCAACAAATGTTACATCCTGCACTGTTGTAAATTTGCAGAATGAAAGATAGATGCCCCAGATAAAAGGCCACAGGAAACCGATTACAAATGCCGCAAAGGTTGGTAATACAAAAACCGGCCACCACTTTTTGATCGTTCTTCCTACCATGATTTTTCTCCTCTTCCCTACTGTTAACAGAAGCTTAAGTTCCTCTGTCTTTTAACTTATAGAAGGAGGCAAGAACCTCTGCCTCCTCCCATAAACAACATGTTATTTTCTATCCTGATTATTCAGAAAGAGCTTTTTCTGTAGCCCATCCGTCAACGAATGCACTAACTACTGCATCCCAGTCGCCTGTGCCTGCCGCATATGCTGTAAGAGCTGTACCAAGACCATTCTTCCACTCTTCAGATGGCATTGTTGTGAAGTTCCATGAAACAGGTGTAAGACCAGCTTCTGTATACTCAGCATCCTGTTTTACAAATACGTTTGTAGGAGCAACTGCTG
>OLRJ01003276.1_pt1 | contig 10917 bp, 8 predicted proteins | sample 1672741 | NCBI WGS metagenome assembly OLRJ01 (sample SAMEA3136719, study PRJEB25190) | human gut metagenome | biome: human gut; feature: human-associated habitat; material: faeces | place: Austria | collected 2013
CGAGAAGACTGGCAGATATAAGAAGAAAAAATAAGACCGGCGCTTACATCCGACGGACAACCTAACGCGTAAATCTAAGCAATACGCATCAGAATTGGCCGCGGTTTTACGCGCCATTGTGATAATCTCTGTCAGAAAGAAGACGGGTATACTGCAGCGCATTCTTCCCGTATTGCAAAAATTGCACATGCCATTGGGAGTGCACTTGGACTCTCTGAATGCGATATGGACGCCTTAAATGAGGCATCTGAGCTGCATGATATCGGGAAGATTCGTGTAAGCCTTCAGGTCTTAAATAAGCCGGGAAAGCTTACAGATGAGGAATTCGAGGAAATGAAAAAGCATTCAGCATACGGCTTTGCGATTGTAAGCCCGGAAGATGCTGAAATTGCAGACATCATCTTGTCACATCACGAACGATATGATGGAAGTGGATACCCGAACAGATTATCTGGAAAAGATATCCCATATCTTGCACGGATTATTGCAGTGGCGGATTCTATTGACGCAATGTCATCAGACAGGTGTTATCGTAAAGCTCTGCCATGGTCAGTATGTGTGGATGAAATCATTAAAAACAGAGGAAAAATGTATGACCCGGATGTGGTCAGTGCATTCGATACATGCAAGCATGAAATAATGGAAATGTTAACCAGGCTTTAGTCTGGTTTTTATTTTGCTGAAGTATTTGGCATATTGTAAGAAAATACAAAATAAGGAGGAAAAAATTATGGCAAAAAATATTTTTTCAAAAGCAGCAAAAGATACGAAACAGGCGGCAGAAAAATATATGGGGGATGATATCACAATGCGCGGGACACTTACCGCCGCAGCAATCGTTGGCTCAGGCGTTAACGCAGGAAAGGCATTGCACGATATTGCCTCTAAAAGCAAAAAAGAAATGCAAAAAAATACAGACAAAAACAGTGATGTTTCCATAAGTGAAAAAAGGACTCAAAAAGAATTTGAAAAAACAGACGATGCTTTAAGGGATGTGGAAACAGCACGGGAACAGCGTGGAGGTACAAGAGAAGATAGGCCGCGCGAAATCAAAAAAGCAAGAGCAGATAAACATGAACGAATGCCGGAGCGCGATAAGATGATGGAGCTTGAAGCGGAACGCGTAAAGAGAGTTGCAAAACAGCGTGAAGCCGAAGCAATGCGCCAGAGAATGCGGGAAGAAGACCGGAGATGTGAAAGACTGCAGGACGGAAAAGAAAATGCAATGGAGCACGACATGACAGAACAGGTGCTTGGTCAGACCTATAAAGTGCCAGGTACAAATATCAGTTATGAAGATGCAAAAATTATGGCAAAAAACAATATAAGGGATACGGATGAATTAGCCGGAATATCGCTTGAAGATGATGGCTTTGCAAATTCTGTTTCCGAAGTGCAGGAGATGATGAAAGGTTACGTATTTAACGGAGTACCGGATATTGAAGAGGCTTATGCCCTTTCAAATGAGAGGAATTACGGTGCAGATGTGATTGCACAGGCTTACGTGAATGTCCTGAAAGAAGTTGATATCAACCAAAACATCCAGGCGTTAACGAAGATTGATGAAAAATTCTGTTTTGAGCACCAGGCTTTTGAAACACAGTTTGATTACATAAGGGAACATGACGGTGCAGCAGACCGTGTTTTAGATAAAGTTGAGATGGAGCTTGGAAGGGAAAGGGAGTAAGAGAAATACAAAAAGGCAGGGCCGATGTTTTTGGCTCTGTTTTTTTTGTGCAAAAAAAGAAGACCAATTAAGGCCTTCTTATATGACTCAATACTGGAAACCGGACTCAGCCGAGGCGCTGTAAAGCGCCACAGCCAATGATACGGCCCGCATCATCGCGACGCAGGTCGGCCGGGACGAGGACGTCAGTCCTGTCTGGCACCGCCTGAGCCACGAGGGTAGATGTGAGGTAAATCACACCCTCCTGCGGGTCTGGAAGGTCGGTTACATTGTCATCAAAAACTGTCTTAACGACAGAAATGACTCCAATGTTTCCAATCTGCTCAACGTGGGAACCCACGCGAGCAACCTTTCCAGATGCCGGGATTGTGAGAACCTCCCCATCCGGAAGGATGAGGTTCACATCGTGTGGTGTCAGATTCTCAAATCTCTGGTTGACGAGTTCTCCGTTTTTAGATGTATTGTTGTTCATAATACATCCTCCTTTCTTGGTAAAAAAATATTTTTAAGTTAGCAATATCAATATGCAAAAAAATTTCGCCGATAAAAATCCAATATATGGTACGAAAACCAAGCAAAAAAATACTAAAAAAATTCGCAAAAAGTGTCCAAAAAATATTTTATTTGGCATATTAGATATGTAGAGGGGAACAAAACAACTGAAGATTTGTCCTCTGCTGGAAATACAGGTCTGCTCCGGCCGGGCGGAAACCTTATTTCTCTAGTGCATCAGGTACAATTTTGGCGCCTAGTGCCGGATGCGCAGGCGAATCTGCACGGCAGTGCAAAAAATAGCCAGAAAAAATGTCGACAAAAAAATTGGAACTGCTGCGGGAGAAGGGTTTAAGTGGCCGCAGCGTGTCCCGCAAGTAGACAGGGTTTAAAGCGGGATGTTTTTTGGCGGCGAAGCCGCCACAAGCTGATTTTTCCGCGATGGACGCGGAGTAATATTGAGTTTCGCGCGCATGGAGCCGCGCGGCAAAGATTTTTGAGAAACTGCGAGATATATAGAACAAGTAGGATGACTTCGAGGACAGATGCGATGGCTGCATCTTAATGAGGAAACTTGGCCTGTCGGAATCGCAATCCGAAGGCAATCAGCGCGTTTTTGAAACACGCTGAGGGACGATTCGCGAAAACGTTATGTAGTCTCGCAGAAAACACAACTGCCAGCATCAGTATATAGCCAGAAATGGTAACGCGGGGCGAGTTGCGGTAAGGAATGCCGGAGCGAAGATACCAAGTAGCAGGCAGTTGATAGAAAAAAGCTGTATACATATGACAATATGTTTCAGATGCATTTTCCGAGGAAAATGAGACCAGCCATCTGAAGAAAGCAGATATGATACAGAACTCCTTTATTATTATATGAAAGCAAAACGGCATGCCGGTTTAGTCCGGAATAACATGCCGTTTTTGTCGTGCCGTCTAAATGCACAAAATAAAAAAGCCTTAAAACAATTACATTTTTAAGGCTCTTGTAATGTCAGTAAAAGCATTTTTAAATATTCATATATTCATATCCTCAGCCTCATAAAGGCTTTTATCTGGGTAAAACTTATTAGCACTTGATAAAACATACGCTATCATTTCGGTATTATCCTCCTTTAAGGCATATTTGTAAAGATGATGAAGCATATCAAACGACACAACCCCAAGGCCAATCATTTCGCATATCATCTTTTCGGTCTGTTTGTCCTTTTCCGGGTCAGACAGTCTGAATACCCCACGATTTAAATACCTGTCTATAACTGAATCGCTAAAACTTGTAAGCTCATTCAAAACCCGATTATTCTTTGGGTTATCCCTGTATAACCGGTTAAGAATGTCATATTGCACCGTTGAAAAGTCAAGGTATTTAATTACGAAATCCGGGTTCACCCTATACATCATGCCGCTATCACAGAATTTCCGTACTGCATCAATGTATGACTGGAACGCCCAGACCTTTGGGAAATAATAAGTATTATGCCCTTTGTCACGGATTGTTACAACGGCTTCTTTCTGTCCGCAGCTGTAATTTTCGGAATTAAACATTACACTTTGTATAAGACCGCTTGGATTATTGATAGAGCGGTCAATGTAAACATTATCGGCCGAAGATATCGCAGATTCCCCTATCTCGTATAATGTGACTGGCAGGTGTATCGTTTTGATGTCTGTACCATAAAACGCATATTTGGAGATATATTCAAGGCCTTCTGGAAGCTTGACCTGCTGTAGGCTGCTGCAATTGTAAAACGCATTTGGCCCTATTGACTTCACCTGCTCCGGGATAATGACTTCATTAAGCTTGTGACAGAACCTGAACACACCAGGGCTGTTCTCACTCCCAATATGTCTGATTCCTTTGCCGAAATCTACGAACTGCAATTCGTCCATGTCCGAAAAAGCTGATTCAAATATCAGCTTTAAAGAATCAGGAAGATACAGCTTTTTTATGCCTGTATTGTGAGCAAATGCCTTTGACGATATATATTTAACGCCGTCTGGTATGTGCATTTCTCCGTCTTCACCGCCAGTATTACAGATTGGACAGTAAATAAGTGCTTCCCCGTCTTTTGTATACAGTACTCCATTAATATCTTTGTAATATTGATTTGTCTTGGCTACTGTAATTTTTTTGAGGGCAGAAAATCTTATCTGCGTATCAGTAAACAATGAAAAGAGAAAGAACTCATCAATCTCATTATCAAAGTTCAGGAAAACTTCTGTTGCCATTATTTCAGCACATGTTATGTTTGAGACAAGATTTGCGATAGAGTGGGTGTCATGGAATTCAAGTCGCCCGGTAAACTGGCATTCGTCAAAGGAGAGCCCTGAGTCCTTTAAACATATAAGCTTTGTTTGGATATTTTCTTTTGACATTTTTTACATTCCTTTCTTTTTTTTATTTTTATGTATATAGTATGCTGAATTTGGAGATGCGAAGAAATGCTTGCGGATAAAATGTCCGTGGAGACATGTCGTTTTTGTCGTTCCGGCAAATTTTCAGCATATTAAATGCATAAAAATAAACCAAAAAAGAAAGGAACATGTATTATGTCAAACACACCTGAATACGAACGCGGATACAAAGACGGAACCAAAGACTGCCATGCATTGTATGGAAGGATTCTGGACCGCATCTGTATGGCACTGGACGAAAAAGGCGAAAAAGAACAGGCAAAAGAAGCAAGAAAAATATTTGCTGGCGAAGAGAAAAAAGATTGCTTGTTCAGAGAAAGAAGAGAGGCAGCGCCAAGTCTGTTAAACCGGACTACAGCAAAAATCGGGGAAGTTGTATTTACAAAAAGCAATGTGGCAGTGCTGGATATTGGAATTATCAAGCGCCTTAACCCGCTGGAAATCTACGCCAGGAGTACAAGCCTTGACCGTTTCGGCATCCCTTGCCAATATGGTGGAGCTGAATACTGCAGGTGGTATGGGACAGGTATTGTAATCCTTGTAGAAAGATGGCGGCTCCTGACAAAAGATGTAAGCACGGAGGAGGTATGCCGAAGGCTGAATATTCCATATTGGCAAAGATAAAAAGAAGAACGAGGGTTCTTCTTTTTTTGTAGAAACCAAACAATAACGCCTGCGCAAAAAAATAATACTTGTAAAAATGCCGAATCTAAAGAACTTATTTCAAAAGTGTTACATTTTATTTAAAATTTAGCATATTAAATTTGCTGCAGAAAAAGGACAGCAAAAAAAACAAAGAAAAAAAAGAAAAATAAGAGGTAAAAAAAATGAGAAAAAAAATTTTAACTGTAACTTTGGCAATTATGATGTGTGTGACACCAGCGGCAAGCGTTTATGCTGACAGGGAGTCTGACCTCAGGGAGGACCAGGCGTGGAACGCACAGCAGATGAATAACATGTATGCAAGAATGGATGAACTGTACAGCCAGAAACAGCAGCTGGCAGCTGAAATCAATTCACTTGATACAGACCTTGTGAACGTTATGGTATCTATCCAGACGCTTAACAATGACATTGAAACCAAAAAGGCAGACATTAAAAAAATAAAGTCTGACTTAAAAAAAGCAAAAAAACAAAAAGAAAAGCAGTACGAGGCAATGAAAAAGCGTATCCAGTATCTGTATGAGAACGGCGGAACAGGTGCTGCATGGTTTCAGATGATGATGAATGCGGATGACCTTTCCGATATGCTGAATAAGGCTGAATATACACAGCAGATGTATGAGTATGACCGTGAAAACCTGGAAAAGTATTCAAATACGGTAAGAGAGGTAAAAAAATTAAAAGAACAGTACCAGCAGGAAAAAGCTGACCTGGAAGGCATGAAACAGGAACAGGAGGCCGAACAGGCAAACCTGCAGGCGGCAATCGATTCAAAACGTGCAAGCTCTGCTGACTGCGATAATGAAATTGCATATGCACAGCAGATGGCAAATGATTATGCTGCGATTATCGCACAGCAGCAGGCAGAGATTGAACAGATTGTTGCTGAAAAGATTGCAGCAGAAGAGGCGGCAAGGGCCGAGGCTGAAAGGATTGCAGCAGAACAGGCGGCAGCTGAGGCGGCTGAAAGCGAACAGGGTTATACAGAAGACGACGAGAACGAAGAAAATTATGGTGAAGACTATAATGAAGATGATGACAGTTCAGATTATAATGGAGATTACAGCAGCGAAACAAGCGAAGCAGGCGAGGCTGGCGATTCAGGCTATGCAGGTGAAGACTATGGAAACAGTGAAGAGTCTGATGACTCTGGATATGCAGGAAGCGAAACAACAACTGACACAGCAGCAAGCACAACTACAAGCTCAGGCTCCGGCGGGTCTTCGGTCGTAGACTATGCAAAACAGTTTGTCGGAAACCCATATGTGTGGGGCGGAACCTCTTTAACAAGCGGTGCTGACTGCTCCGGATTCGTACAGAGTGTCTATAGTAATTTCGGGGTAAGTCTGCCGAGAACTTCTTACGAACAGCAGAATGCCGGACGTGAAGTATCTTATTCCGAAGCTCAGCCAGGTGATTTAATCTGTTACGGTGGACATGTCGCGATTTATATGGGAAACGGAAAGATTGTCCATGCCTCCAATTCACGTGACGGGATTAAGGTAAGTGACAATGCTGCTTACAGGACAATCCTGAGTGTAAGAAGACTGGTCTAAGAAAAAAAAAGAAAAGAAGAGGGAAAGAGAGAGAAAGAGACGCGGAGCTCTTCCCCGCACACCGAAAGGACAAGCCGCCCTTGTGACTGGCTGCAAGCAGAACGTAGTTCTGCTTGTTTTTTTGTTATCATTTTTATACACTGCACTCAGCCTTACAGCTTCGCTTGTCAGCCTCTACGAGGCTCTTGGTATCGAGCTGATACGGCGAATTATCAAATCACAAAAAATATGCAAAAACAAAAGCACACGAGGATTTAATCATCGTGTGCTATATTGCGTTATGAAATAAATTTGAGCTCCTTGAACTTTGTTAAAAAGGCATCATAATTTGAAACATTAATTTTATTTCCGTTTTTCTTGATACATTCCAAAATGTCATATGCCTTCTCCTTCACGAAGTCGTAATTAGATGTTACAAGATTGACTGCTTCGTCAATCTCGCCATCTTTAATAAGAAAAATTAAGATTGGTGCAATTGATTGCTTGATTATCTCAAAATAGCTCTTATCTTTTAAAACATCGTAGCTTCTTTTTAGTACGTGGTATTTAATCGTATTTGAAAGGGCGTATCTGAAAGTATCGTTAGCTGAAGCCAAGTCTTCACTGCATAGCATATCAATAGTTGAAATATATTTCTCTGAAGCATAACGTGGAATAAAGACGTGTGCATTCTTGCTTATAATTTCAATAACGTCATCTCTGTCGTCATTAAATGGCAGGAAGTCACGGCAAACAGCTGAGACGCATCCTCTTGGAAGGTTTTCTCCTTTGGTTTCAATCAGCTTGATTTTGTCCCCGTTCCACATTGAGCCTGGTTGTACATAGTTTACACTTTCGGGAATCTGTAGCTCTGTAATACTATCAGATAAGAACCCGTTTTCTTCAACTCTGAGAACTCCATCCGGAATTTTCACCACTCCTGAAATAAACCATGCTGATGCTTCTACGGTAGTCATGTCTGCATTGCAGATTATATCATTTTCTGACTTTAAATAATTGTTGCCAGGATTAATCTGGACATGAGCTGCCGGAAGTGGAATGCGCTGGTTCACTAATTCACTCCTGAAATTAGATGTATCGCTGATATACAAGTAATCGCAAATCATACGGTCATCTGGAATACTGCTGAAGATGTGAAGTAATCTGGCTCTGCTTACTGATATTTTTGTAATCGGCTTATAATTGTCAAGCAATACAAAATTATCAATACCCAAACCATCTGTCAGATTAAAGGAAGAAGTATTTCTTTTAAATCCAATCAGGCATGACCCGAACATAACCGGACCATCACCGTTCCAGGTGTCTTCGTTCTCAAAGTCAAATACAGAACCTTTGAGTGCATCTTTAAAAAACGCTCTAAGAGAAGAGGTACATTGTATATCACTTGACAAACAGCCATTAAGGGCCAGGTCTGCAATTTCTGATACTCCTTCAAAATTAATTGGCTCTTCCGCTTTTCGGCAGAAAGCATTCAGCAAGATGTTAAAAGATTCTCCTGAGAAGTTCTTGATGTTTTTAATCAGCATATCACCTGACAAAAAATGTGGAGAGGAGGACTTAACTTCTCTGATATTTGGGAAGGTTTTATTCAGCATTTTGATGCCGGTTACCTTTTCTCCTATTTTTAAGCTTGTAATATTCGGGAATGTTTCTCTCATCCCGAGAAGATTATATTCTGAAGCTTTGTCAAGTGTAAGTGTTTTGCTTTTTTTACTTGGTCTGACTTCTGTTATTGCGTTAATCCTGCTTTTTTCAATGTTAAGATTATCCTCATTTCCAATTGTCACTTTTCTGTCAGTGCTGTAGCATGTCTGTGCTACGACAACTTCGCTTTCGTTTTCTTTTTTCATAATTTTTTTATTTCCTTTCTTGTTTTTTTTATATTTCCAATATGCCTAAATTTTTACTGCATAAAATTTTTGCGGTTGTCGAAATCCAGCACAATAGCGAAGGAAAGTTAAAAACAGAAAAATCAGCAGGCTGCAGGCCTTCGTCTTGCTGCGTTTTTGTTATTTGTCTTTTTTCTTATTATTTTTTATTTTTGTTGTTTTGCTGGAAGATGATAAATTCCAGGCGTGATTTTGCATATTAAGCACAGAAAAAAAATAAACGCAAAAGAAGGAGGAAAAAGAATGCGTGGAAAGAAAATAAAAATGAGAGAAATGAGAAGCAGGTTGATATTTGGGGCGTGCACGATTATTTCTGGCGCTGCGGCGATGTTTGGGGTGAACGTGTTGCCGGTGATGGCGGAGGAGAATGTTGGCGAAGAGATGGTTGTGGGTAACGATGCGCCTGACACTGGAGAAGGTGAATTGTCTGAAAATGCACTAAATACAGGCGGAGATGAAAATCTGGGTGTATACGACTTTAAGGATAATAAGACGACCGGAACCGTAACAGTGACGAAGGTCTGGGATGATGACAAGACAAATGAGGAGAGGGCAATTCCAGATATTAAAATCAGCACGGCGAAGCCGGGTAAAAATCCACTTGGTTATACAGTAACATTTCACGGAAATAAAGATGCCGGGCTGGTGTTTGATGATGGGAGTGACGTGAACGAAGTAGTCTATAACAGCAGCGGTCAGATTGTGGATGGCAAATTTAAAATTCCAAATGGAACCGGTGTTGGTTGATATACAGATATGAATTGTAAGAATAGAATTGATTTAACATATGACGGCATATTTACGGAAGCTTTGAATTCTGATATAGATTTATGGGCAAAAGAATTAACTTTTAAAATTAAAGGATTTAATAATGATTCTTCAAAAAATTTTAACGATTTCAACTATCTAATTCCTGACAATGTAACTGAAATTATTTTTACGTATGAAAGAAAACCAGAACTTGCGTATATAATTGATGTTGACGCAGATGGTGACGGAGGAGTTGTAGCTTGGACAGAAAATAATGGTACAACCATGAAAGTTTCAACGCAAATAAAAGGAGTAAAGGTGCAAGCAGCAAATAACAGCGGATTCATGTTTTATTATAGACCAAAACTCACTAATATTGATTTAAGTGCACTGGATACTTCTCTTGTGACAAATATGAGTTGTATGTTCCAAGCTTGTAAAGAGTTAACTAATCTAAACTTAAACCCACTAAATACATCAAATGTAACAGATATGAGCGGTATGTTTGTTCATTGTAGAGGTCTTACAACTTTAGACTTGTCTAATTTAGACACATCAAATGTAACAAATATGAGCAGTATGTTTAATGATTGTAGTAAATTAATCAATCTGGATTTACTATCATTAAACACATCAAATGTGACAACTATGGATTCTATGTTTGAACATTGTAATAGTTTAGTAACTTTAAATCTATCGTCTTTTGATACACAAAAATGCAAAAACATGTCATTTATGTTTAGAAATTGTGATAATTTGACAAATTTAGATTTATCCGGATTTACAATTTCTGAAGAAATCTCTGTTTATAACATGTTTGACAGTTGTGATAACTTAAAAACAATAAAATTTGGAGTTAATTTTATTAAATTTGGTTACGGACCAGCACTTTATGGAACCTGGAGCAACACCGCAGGTGAGACATTTTACTACGATAGCTTTCCCTCAAACGTCGCCGACACCTACACGAAAATTTCAAACTAAAAAAGAACCACAAAAAAAATAACCCAAAAGAGCAAACCACCACAACACCCAAAACTACAAAATATCTCAACAAATTACACATAAACCCAACAAAGCCCGGCATAGAAATATGCCGGGCTTTGCATCGAGAATAATCCCACGATTGCTCAGTGCTCTTAAGAGCGTCTTCGCGCGATTTGCGTATAATAAGTATAACTCGAGAGAAATAAAAATTCAAGAGAAAAAAATGCAAAAAAAATAAACAGCGGTCTTTTTCTACAAATTGCGGAAGTTACGCATATTAATTGCAAGAAACAAAAAAACAAAGAAATTTAGCATAATTAAATATTAAACAATAAAAAAATTCCTAATTTTAGGAATTTTTTTTATGCCTTGTCAATATATATTAGTAAAAACGAATAGGAGGGATTTAAAAATGACGATTGAAACAGCAAAAGATAGTCTAATTTTAAATCAAATTATTGAACAAAAAAGAGATACC
>OLRJ01003278.1_pt1 | contig 10911 bp, 8 predicted proteins | sample 1672741 | NCBI WGS metagenome assembly OLRJ01 (sample SAMEA3136719, study PRJEB25190) | human gut metagenome | biome: human gut; feature: human-associated habitat; material: faeces | place: Austria | collected 2013
TATTCGAAAAACCACTGGATGCTGCCTGAGTTCCTGTTGCGTGGCAGAACTGAACATCCGGATATTCTCCTGCTGCTTCCAGTATATAGCTTTCATGACCAAAGCTGTTTGCAAAAATGATCTGGCAACCCTGATCTGCAAGGTCTGCTGCTGCGTCGAAACATCCTTCATCTTCACCAATCAAAGTCTTTTCGATGATCTGGGAATCATCCAGTCCAAGTGCTTCCTGCATTTCATCGATACCAGCCATATGAGCTGCGGTATATCCCTCGTTCTCATCACCGATGTAAATGGCGCCTATCTTCAGATCTTCTTTTGCCACGCCATCTGCTGCATATACAGGAGCTACTGATGTCATGGAAACTGTCATTGCTGCTGCAACTGCCATTGCTAATGCTTTTTTCATTTCTTCTTCCTCCATTTCATGTGTTGTCTCAGGTTTACTGAATAAAAGAGGCACAACACTATTGGTTACGCCTCTTTGCAAGTACTTTTACTATACAAAACCATTTTTAAATTGTCAATAAATTCAAAGAAATAATACGATCTTTTCTGCAACCTAAAATTTTTTGGTTGCAATACTTCTTGACTTCCATGCGTTAAAGCGTTATACTGGAACAAGTTTAACAGATTTGAAATAAGATATTCAAAACAGGAGGAATTTCATATGAAAAAGCAGGTTTTAGCAGGCATTCTGTCTGCAACTATGGTAGTTGGCATGGGCGGTGTCAGCGTTTTTGCTGCAGACGATAAAGCAGATGACAAGACATACAACATTGGCATCTGTCAGTTGGTACAGCATGAAGCACTGGACGCAGCAACACAGGGATTCAAAGATGCCATCACAGCAGAACTTGGTGACAAAGTAACTTTTGATGAGCAGAACGCACAGGGTGATTCCAATACCTGTTCTACTATCATCACAGACTTTGTTTCTGACGGTGTGGATCTGATCCTTGCAAACGCAACCCCTTCTCTTCAGGCAGCTGCAGCAGGAACTACAGATATCCCGATTCTTGGTACTTCCGTAACAGAATACGGTGTAGCACTTGACCTTGATGATTTTGACGGAACTGTAGGCGGCAACATCTCCGGTACTTCTGATCTTGCTCCACTGGAAGATCAGGCAGCAATGCTGAACGAACTCTTCCCGGACGCAAAGAATGTAGGCCTTATTTACTGCTCTGCAGAAGCAAACTCCCAGTATCAGGTAGATACAGTCAAAGCAGCTCTGGAAGATCTGGGATACACCTGTGAATATTACGCATTCTCTGATTCCAACGACCTTTCTTCTGTAGCAACAACAGCTGCTTCTGAAAGCGATGTTATTTATGTTCCTACAGATAATACTGTAGCAGCTAACACAGAGATCATCAATAACATTTGTGCTCCTGAAAAAATCCCGGTAATCGCCGGCGAAGAGGGTATCTGCCAGGGATGTGGTGTTGCAACTCTTTCCATCAACTATTATGATCTTGGTGTTGCAACCGGTAAAATGGCTCTGAAAGTTCTGGTAGACGGCGAAGATATTTCCACCATGCCAATTGAATATGCACCTCAGTTCACCAAAGAATACAATCCTGAAATCTGTAAAGAACTTGGTATAGAAGTTCCTGATGACTATGTTGCAATCGGTGCAGACGCTGAAGAAGAAAGTGATGACTCTTCTGAAGAAGCAACTGAAGACAATGCAGCAGAAGACGATACAGCTACAGAAACTACTGACGAGGAAGCAGCTGAGTAATAACCAATACACCCCGGTTTTAACAAAAAATTCAAATCACACCTAACAGCGGGAAAGGAATATCCTTTCTCGCTGTCTGTGTTAATCAGGAGGACTGAAATGAACATAATAACTTTAGTAAATGCACTTCCAGGTGCTGCTGCCCAGGGTCTTATCTGGGGTATCATGGCCATCGGTGTCTATCTTACTTTCCGTATTCTGGATGTTGCCGACCTTACTGTTGACGGTACCATGTGTACCGGTGGTGCTGTGTGCATCATGATGCTGATGAGTGGTCACAGTATGTTTGCATCTATGATCGCCGCTACCTGTGCAGGAATGCTGGCAGGACTTGCAACAGGAATCTTTCACACTTTCATGGGTATTCCTGCTATCCTGGCAGGTATCCTTACCCAGCTTGGTCTTTATTCTGTTAACCTGAAGATCATGGGTAAAGCCAACCAGGCTGTTAACGGAAACAAATATAATCTTCTCGTTTCCCTTCGTAATGTTAAAAATGTACCTTTTTACCAGAACACTATTCTTATCGTAGCTATTTTCATTGTTGTTCTGATTGCAATCCTGTACTGGTTCTTCGGAACAGAACTTGGATGTTCTCTCCGTTCTACCGGCTGTAACCCCAATATGTCCCGGGCACAGGGTATCAATACTGACGTATGCAAAGTACTTGGTCTTATGATCTCCAACGGTCTGGTTGCTCTTTCCAGTGCACTTTTGGCTCAGTATCAGGGATTTGCAGATATCAACATGGGACGTGGTTCTATCGTTATCGGTCTTGCCGCTGTTATTATCGGTGAAGCTATTTTCGGACGTATTTTCCGCAACTTTGCTCTCCGTCTTCTTAGTGTGGCATTAGGTTCTATCCTTTATTATCTGGTACTTCAGACTGTTATCTGGATGGGAATCGACACTGACCTTCTGAAACTGCTGTCTGCACTTGTTGTTGCAATCTTCCTTGCAGTTCCATACTGGCAGAGTAAATATTTTGCAAAACCTACCAAACGGGGAGGAAACAAAAATGCTTGAGTTAAAAAATATCTATAAAACATTTAATCCTGGAACTATCAATGAAAAAGTTGCCCTGAATGGACTGAATCTTACCTTAAATGAAGGAGATTTTGTTACCGTTATCGGTGGAAACGGTGCCGGTAAATCTACCATGCTGAACGCAGTGGCAGGAACCTGGTTTGTTGATGAAGGTCAGATTCTTATTGATGGAACAGATGTTACCAAATTACCAGAACACAAACGTGCCGCATATCTTGGACGTGTTTTCCAGGATCCTATGACTGGTACTGCTGCTACTATGGGTATTGAGGAAAATCTTGCCCTTGCCAAACGTCGTGGCAAATTACGTTCTCTCCGTTCCGGGATCACCAAAGCCGAACGTGAAGAATACAGAGAACTTCTTAAGGTTCTTGGACTTGGTCTGGAAGATCGTCTTACTTCCAAGGTTGGGCTTCTTTCCGGTGGACAGAGACAGGCACTGACTCTTCTGATGGCCACTTTAAAGAAACCAAAACTTCTGCTTCTGGATGAGCATACAGCTGCCCTTGACCCCAAGACAGCGGCCAAGGTTCTGGATATCACCGAAATGATCGTTAATCGTGATCATCTGACCACACTTATGATCACCCATAATATGCAGGATGCCATTGCTCATGGCAATCGTCTGATCATGATGATGGAAGGAAAAATCATCCTGGATATTCAGGGAGAAGAAAAGAAACAGCTGACTGTACGAAATCTGCTTGACCAGTTTGAAAAAGCAAGCGGACAGGAATTCAGTAATGACTCTGCTCTCCTGAGCCGGAACTGATATCTGCAACAAAATAAATATCCCCTGTCATTCAATGAACTTTTAATGACAGGGGGTATTTTTTGTTGCTTTACTTTATTTAATTCCTTTCATAGACAGGCTTATTCTTTTTTTCTTCATGTCTACTCCGATAACTCTCACATCAACCACATCTCCCACGCTCACTGCTTCCAGTGGGTGTTTGATGTATCTTTCTGTCATCTCGGAAATATGCACCAGTCCATCCTGGTGAACACCGATATCTACAAAAGCGCCAAAGTCAATGACATTGCGGACGGTTCCTTTCAGAATCATTCCTTCTTTCAGGTCTTTCATATCCAGTACATCTGTACGGAGTACCGGTTTCGGCATTTCATCTCGTGGGTCACGAGCTGGTTTTTCCAGTTCTTTTACGATATCACAAAGAGTGATCTCTCCAACCCCCAGTTCCTCTGCCAGTTTTTTGTAATCTTTGATCTGTCTGGAAATTCCGGAAAGTTTTCCTCCTGCAATATCCTCTGGTTTATAACCTAGTTTTTCCAGAAGTTTTTCTGCCGCTTCATAGCTTTCCGGATGTACACTGGTTGCATCCAGAGGATTTTTGCCACCGGTGATGCGGGCAAAACCTGCACATTGTTCAAAGGCTTTCGGTCCCAGTTTGGCAACTTTCAGAAGCTGACGACGACTTTCAAATCTTCCGTTTTCTTCTCTGTAAGCTACGATGTTCTTTGCAATAGCCTTGCTGATGCCGGAAATATATTCCAGAAGGGATGCAGAGGCTGTATTCAGGTCTACACCGACTTTATTTACACAATCCTCTACAACACCGCTTAAAGCCTCTCCCAGCTTCTTCTGGTTCATATCATGCTGATACTGACCTACACCAATAGACTGTGGATCAATCTTCACAAGTTCTGCCAGCGGATCCTGAAGACGTCTTGCAATAGAAGCTGCACTTCTCTGTCCTACGTCAAAATTCGGGAATTCCTCTGTAGCCAACTTACTTGCAGAATATACAGATGCACCAGCTTCATTGGTGATCACATACTGCACTTTCTCCGGAATTTCTTTCAGTAATTCAACAATAACCTGCTCAGATTCTCTGGAAGCAGTTCCATTTCCAAGAGAAATCAGTGAGATATTGTATTTTCTGATAAGTTTCTTCAGTGTTTCTTTTGCTGCTTTGATCTTTGCTTCGGAAGTAGGTGCTGTAGGATAAATAACTACTGTATCCAGCACTTTACCTGTAGGGTCTACAACAGCCAGTTTACAGCCTGTACGGAAAGCAGGATCCCATCCCAGAACAACTTTTCCTACAATTGGAGGCTGCATTAGAAGCTGTTCCAGATTTTTTCCAAATACATGGATAGCCCCATCTTCAGCGTTTTCTGTAAGGTCACTGCGGATCTCACGTTCAATAGCAGGTGCGATCAGACGTTTGTAGCTGTCCTCTACTACCTCTTTCAATACAGAGGTTGTAACCGGATTTTGCTTTGTGATCACCTGACGCTCCAGCCATTTTAAGATTTCTTCTTCCGGTGCATTGATCTTTACTGTAAGGATTTTTTCTTTTTCTCCACGATTCAGTGCAAGTACCCGATGTCCCGCCAGTTTTTTGACCGGTTCTTCAAAATCATAGTACATTTCGTACACAGAAGCTTCTTCCGGATTTTTGGCAACAGAAGTGATACTTCCTTTCTGCTGTGTTGTTTTACGGATGTAAATACGATAATCTGCCTCGTCAGAAATATGTTCTGCAATAATGTCTTTGGCACCATTTATGGCATCTGACACGCTTTCTACGCCCTTTTCTGAGGATACAAAAGCTCCTGCCTCCTCTTCCAGAGGTTTCTGTGTCATCTGAAGCATGATAATATTTGCCAGTGGCTCCAGACCTTTTTCTTTCGCAATAATCGCTCTTGTACGACGTTTCGGACGGTAAGGGCGATACAGATCCTCTACTACCACCAGTGTCTGTGCTGCCAGGATCTGCTTCTTTAATTCCGGTGTAAGTTTTCCCTGTTCTTCAATGCTTCCCAGTACCTGGTTCTTTTTGTCTTCCAGATTTCTCAGATAAAGAAGTCTTTCGTGAAGGGTACGGAGCTGTTCATCGTTCAGGGAACCGGTAGCTTCTTTACGATAACGGGAAATAAAAGGTATGGTACAGCCTTCGTCGATCAGCTTTACAGCTGCTTCTACCTGCCATTTTTCTACATTAAGTTCCTTTGTTATTACCTGAATAATATCCATTTCTTCCTCCAGTTATTTTGTATCTCTTTTATTATTCATTCATTACGGATTTCTATGCCTCTGAATTGTAATCGTCTGTCCGGTGGGGTTCTTCTTCCTGAATATTTTCCTTCTGAACCGATTCTTCCTGGAGTTCTCCCTGAATGTCCATGTAAAACACAGTCTCTGTCATATACATATAAGGAATCGCCCAAAGAAGTGCAATATACATGGTAAACAACGACAGGATCAGAAGCGGCACAAAACTCAGCATCATGATCCAGTATTTCAGGATATGTTTTTTCATAAGACGGGCACTTTCTTTCAGTGCCTCCATTCCACCCATGTCCGGATTATCTGCCAGCAGATAAAAAGTCAGTGCAAATGGCACTGTAATGATCACATTGAGAACCAGACTCAGTACAAACAGTATAATCATCATCTGTGCCCACTGTATCTGCTGTTCCGCAGTAGTTCCCGGTTCTGACATATAGACCATATAATAAAAAGGTATCTGAACTGCTGTACTGAGCAGCGAAACCACAAACCCTGCTATCAGGACTCTGTCAGGATTGTTATGAAAAAGATAGATAAGATTTCCAAGAGAAAATTCTTTTCCTCTTGCCTGATTCAGCAGCATATAGTTGTAGCCTGTCCGGAATACCATTGCGATCAACGAAAATATAAACACAAAAATCTGGCTCAGGGCAAGTGAGAACACAGAGTTTCCTGAAAACAACTGTACAGCCATCATATTCCCGATAAAATTAACTGCTGCTACTGCAAGCATTCCTGCTATGGCAGTACCCCAGTTACCTTCCAGACTCTTTTTTGCATAGGATTTCCAGTATTTTCTGCTTCTGCTCATTCTTTTTTCCTCCAAAAAAATCCACCCCTGTGAAGCACCAGGGATGGACTTCCATTCTCAGTTATCAGTCAGCCAAGTTAAATGCATCATGTACTGCATTCATGGCTCTCACACCATCTTTTTCGTTAATAAGGACAGTTACCCTTATTTCTGATGTGGAAATCATGTTGATGTTTACACCCTCGTTATAGAGGCTCTCAAACATCTTTGCAGCAACACCAGGATTGCTCATCATTCCTGCACCTACAATAGAAAGTTTTGCAATATTTCTTTCGGAATGCAGTTCCTGATATCCCAGTCTGGCTTTGTGTTCTTCCAGAACAGCCATTGCGTCATCCAGATCTTTGCCATCTACAGTAAAGGAAATATCCTTTGTGCCGGCACGTCCGATAGACTGCAGGATAACATCTACATTAATGTGTTTTTTTGCAAGAACGTCAAATAATTTAAAAGCCATTCCTGGAACGTCCTTAAGACCAATTACTGCAATACGCACTGCGTCTGTATCAAGGGCAACTCCACTGATCAGCATTCTTTCCACTGTAACTTCCTCCTTTACAACAGTTCCTTCACTGTTATTGAGACTGGAGCGTACTACAAGAGGTACACCATATTTCTTGGCCATCTCCACAGAACGGTTATGAAGAACCCCTGCTCCCAGAGTAGCCAGATCCAGCATTTCATCATATGTGATTTCTTTTAATTTACGTGCATTTGGGACCTTACGTGGATCTGCTGTATAAACACCATCTACGTCTGTGTAGATCTCACAGGCATCTGCATGAAGGGCTGCTGCAAGAGCAACTGCTGTTGTATCAGATCCTCCACGTCCCAATGTGGTATAATCGTCATATTTATTTACACCCTGGAAACCGGTAACCACTACGATCTTGCGGTTTTCAAGTTCTCTTCGGACACGTTCTGTATCAATTCTCTTCAGTCTGGCATTTCCATGGACACTGGTTGTGTGCATAGCTACCTGAAAAGCATTCAGCGACACTGCCGGAACACCCAGCTTGTCAAATGCCATAGCCATAAGAGATACAGACATCTGCTCACCAATGGTAAACAGCATATCCATTTCACGTTTTGGCGGTTTTTCGTTGATGTCTTCTGCCATTGAGATCAGTTCATCTGTGTATTTACCCATAGCAGAAAGAACCACTACCACGTCATTGCCTTTTCTGTATTCTTCCACACATCTGTTGGCTACATTGTATATTCGTTCTTTATTGGCTACAGATGTGCCGCCAAATTTTTTTACTATTAACATAATTTCCTCCCGGAATTTTTTGTCTTTTCAGACTATTGCGGACTGTAATCAGTCTTTTACACGAATCATGGTAACTACACTGCCATTCAGTCTGGCAGCTTTTTCCTCATATTCGCCCTGTTTCATGGAAGAAGTGATAAATCCGAATTCTCCAGGAAGATTCTTAAGATTTACGATCTCTGTCTGGTCAAATACTTCTTTGACCTGTTCTACAGTAGTACCTTTGACTCTTACAAAGAATCTTCCTTCTACCTGATCCATAGCCATCAGTTTCAGAGGTCTGCTGGACCAGTTGGTCATGATATTTCTGTGAAGATGTTTGGCTTCATCTACTACGTCTGCCACAACAGCGCTGGCTGTAGGAAGCTTACCTGCTCCACTTCCGTAGAACATAGCATCACCCAGAACATTTCCATGAACAAAAACTGCATTAAATACGTTATTTACACTGTAAAGAGGGCTGTTCTGACCTACCAGGAAAGGAGCAACCATGGCATAGAAGGAGTCCTCACCTACTTTGCGGCTGGTACCCAGAAGTTTTATGGTCATACCAAGCTCTGCTGCATATTCCATATCTTCCGGTGTGATCTTTGTGATTCCCTCTGTATAAATATCTTCATAATTAAGAAAACGTCCATAAGCCAGAGAAGACAGGATTGCAATTTTGCGGCAAGCATCATAGCCTTCCACATCAGCAGTAGGATCTGCCTCTGCATAGCCTTTTGCCTGGGCTTCTTTGAGAACTGTATCAAATTCACAGCCTTCTGTGCTCATTTTGGTCATCATGTAGTTGGTGGTACCATTAAGAATACCTGTGATTTCATCAATTTCATCTGCGGTAAGAGAAGAATTCAGTGCACGTATGATAGGAATTCCTCCGCCACAGCTTGCTTCAAACAGAAAATTGATGTTCTTTTCTCTGGCAATCTCCATAAGTTCCGGACCATGCTTGGCAACAAGGGCTTTGTTGGAAGTGCAGACACTTTTGCCTGATTCAAGAGCACGTTTTACAAATGTATATGCAGGCTCGATTCCACCCATTACTTCTACAACAATATCCACTTCCGGATCTGCTGCGATCACTTCATAGTCATGCACCAGAACGTCCTGTACCGGATCTTCCGGAAAATCTCTCCGATCCAGAACATATTTGATATTGATTTCATCTCCGGCACGTTTGTTGATACTCTTGTGATTGGTATTGATAACTTCTACCACACCGCTTCCTACTGTACCGTATCCTAATACTGCGATATTTATCATATTTTCCTCCCATATGTAAAAGCCCTTGGGCAGTTTTTCGCTGTCACAGAGGCAGAAAGCTGTCTGCAAACAGTAATATCTGTCATTCTCTTCCGAGAATTTTCAGATAATGAACGCCATCCTGTCGTTCTATCTCATCTACGATTGCTTCTGCATCTCCCTCTCCCGGCAGAATGTCCACACTCAGCGTCAGACTGGCTACTCCGTTGATAGGGATACTCTGATGAATCGTCAGAATGTTTCCATGAAAACGGGCAATAGTCTGCAATACCATAGATAACAGTCCCGGTTCATCATCCATCTGAATAATAAAGGTAATGGTTTTTCCTCTGGCTTGTTCATGGAAAGGAAAAATATCATCTTTATATTTATAAAAAGAGCTTCGACTGATTCCGATCCTGTCTGCTGCTTCCTGTACAGTCTGTGCCTTACCGGAGTCCAGCAGCCGCTTGGCTTGTACCACCTTCAGAAGTACTTCCGGAACCGCGCGCTCTCTGACTACAAAATACTTTTTTTTGTCCTCTGTCTTTTCCATTTGATCCATCCTGTTTAAATTGACCCTTATTTTGACAGGTTTTTTATAATGGATTTCCCCCGCAGGGATGTCCGTTTATAAAAGACACCTGTTTTCCTACGAGGGATATGTTACCATACCTGAAGCTATACTGCAAGTATTTCCTCAGGATTTTATTCTGGTTTTTTTGACAATGCAATCCATTTCAGGTAAGCATTGATGAAAGGATCAATGGCACCGTCCAGAACTGCGTCAACATTTCCTGTTTCTTCCCCGGTTCTGTGGTCCTTGACCATCGTATATGGCTGCATGACATAGGAACGAATCTGATTACCCCAGCCAATATCGGTCACTTCGCCTCTGATACCGGAGAGCTTTTCCTCCGCTTCCTGCTGTTTCAGAAGGAACAGTTTGGCTTTCAGCATCTGCATGGCCTTGTCTTTGTTCATATGCTGTGAACGCTCATTCTGACACTGTACTACGATACCTGTCGGAAAATGTGTAATACGGATAGCAGATGAGGTTTTGTTGATATGCTGTCCACCGGCACCGCTGCTTCGGTAAGTATCGATACGGATGTCGTCATCGTTAATCTCCACATCCAGATCTTTCTTGATATCCGGCATGACATCACAGGATACAAAAGATGTCTGTCTCTTTCCGGCAGCATTAAACGGAGAAATACGAACCAGACGGTGAACACCCTTCTCGGATTTCAGATAACCGTAGGCATTCTCTCCATTTACCTGGAAGGTAACAGACTTGACGCCGGCCTCATCTCCATCCAGATAATCCAGTACTTCCATGGTAAAGCCCTTACGGTCTACCCATCGGCTATACATACGATACAGCATACCACACCAGTCACAGGCTTCTGTTCCGCCCGCACCGGCATTCAGCTTGATAATGGCATTTTCACTGTCATATTCTCCTGACAGCAGTGTCTTTACTCTGATATTGTCAAAATCCTGAATAAACTGATCCAGCATTTCCTGAATCTCAGGAATGATCTCCGGATCATTTTCCTCATAACCCATTTCGATCATAGTTTCCATATCTTCCATCTGGGATACCAGATTGTGATAGGTTTCCATGTCGTCTTTCATACTTTTGAGTTCTTTCATCTTTTTCTGGGAAACTTCTGCATCATCCCAGAAATCCGGCGCCTCCATTTCGCGCTCTAATTCTTCGACCTTCTGCTCTTTGTTAGCCAGGTCAAAGT
>OLRJ01003279.1_pt1 | contig 10908 bp, 6 predicted proteins | sample 1672741 | NCBI WGS metagenome assembly OLRJ01 (sample SAMEA3136719, study PRJEB25190) | human gut metagenome | biome: human gut; feature: human-associated habitat; material: faeces | place: Austria | collected 2013
TTCTGCAGGCATACTGTGATTTATCACTTCCGGATTACACATCCAGGATCATTAATGTAGGGATCCAGCAGGGAGGCATTGAAGACAATGTTCCACAGAAGATGCGTATATCTACCATGAAAGCACTATCTGTGTTTATGGATGATGATGATATGAAACAGGTGGAAAAGTATTATGAAGAAGACAAAGACATTTATGTGTTGAAGGATGGCATTTCCAAAGATGAAAGAGAAAACCTGGATCATCTTCTGGAAAAGCCGATGATGCTGTATTATGGAATGTGTTCCGGCAGTGATGAAAGCAAAGCGATGACAGAGAACATGGGTCTTCAGGAAGGGACAGATCCGGTGCAGGCGCTGGGAGCTATGCCAGAGGAGATGAAAACTCAGATTCTTCAGGAGATGAATGAAAAACTGGAGAATATGCCAGAGTCTATTGTAAGCCAAAGTGCTGTACTTGCAGTTAAGAAAGAATACACAGAGTTAGGAGAAGATCTGGATAAGCTTCAGATGGATTATATCATCCGTTCAGGAGCACAGATGGTGTTAATGGCTCTGGTGATCATGCTGGCAGCAGTGACAGTGACATTTCTTTCTTCAAAAGTAGCAGCAAGGATGGGCCATGATCTGCGGGGAGATATTTACAGTAAGGTTATAGGATTTTCCAGCAACGAATATCATAAGTTTTCAACTGCATCCTTGATCACCAGAAGTACCAATGATGTGCAGCAGGTACAGCAGGTTATGACTATGACCTTCCGTATTCTTCTGTATGCCCCTATACTGGGGATCGGAGGCGTGATCAAGGTACTGAATACTGATGCATCCATGACCTGGATCCTGGGTGTTGCTGTTGCACTGATCCTTCTTGTGATCCTGGTTCTGTTTAAGATCGCAATGCCAAAATTTACAAAGCTGCAGACTCTGATCGACCGTTTGAATCTGGTTACTAGGGAGATCCTTACCGGTATTCCTGTGATCCGGGCATTCAGCAGGGAAAAATTCGAGGAAGACCGTTTTGAAACTGCCAATGAAGAACTGACGAAAACAAACCTGTTTGTCAACAGGTGTATGACTTTTATGATGCCTGTAATGATGCTGATCATGAACGGTGTATCCGTTATGATCATTTATTTCGGAGCACATGCTGTAGATAACGGAAGTATGCAGGTAGGAAATGTAATGGCATTTATCCAGTATGCTATGCAGATCATTATGTCCTTCCTGTTGATCACTGCCATGTCCATTATGATTCCCCGTGCCAATGTGGCTGCTGTCAGGATCAATCAGGTTCTGGAAACAGAAGGAAGTATTGAAGATCCGGTATCTCCGGAAGCCCCACAGGATAGTTTACGTGGAACAGTTGAATTTGACCATGTAAGCTTTGCGTATCCGGAAGCAGGAGAAAATGTGTTGAATGATATCAGCTTTACTGCTAAGAAAGGCCAGACAGTGGCTGTGATCGGAAGTACAGGAAGCGGCAAGAGTACACTGGTCAATCTGATTCCAAGATTTTATGATGCAACGCAGGGAACTGTAAAGGTGGATGGTGTGGATGTGCGTAAAATGACACAGCACCAGTTAAGGGAATGCCTTGGATACGTACCTCAGAAAGGAGTCCTGTTCTCAGGAACTATTGATTCCAATATCCGCTACGGAAAAGAAGACATTTCTTCTGAAGAAGTACAGCAGGCAGCACAGATCGCCCAGGCCACAGAGTTTATTGATACAAAACCCGAAAAGTACAATTCACCGATCGCACAGGGCGGTACCAACGTATCTGGAGGCCAGAAACAGCGTTTGTCCATTGCAAGAGCGATTGCCAAGAAGCCGGAGATTTTTATTTTTGATGACAGCTTTTCTGCACTGGACTTTAAAACGGACAGTAATCTGAGAAAAGCATTAAAGGAGAGTACCAAAGATGCAACAACTATTATTGTTGCACAGCGTATCAGTACGATCTTAAATGCGGATCAGATCATTGTACTGGATGAAGGACATATGGCCGGTATCGGAACACATAAGGAACTGATGAAGAACTGTGAGGTTTACCGTCAGATCGCAATGTCTCAGTTGTCAGAGGAGGAATTAGCATGAGTGAGAGAAGCAGAAGACCTATGGGAGGCGGGCATGGTATGCGTTCTGTTGAGAAGGCTAAGGACTTTAAAGGAGCCATGAGTCGTCTGTTCCAGTACATGGGTAAATATAAATTCCGTTTTGGACTGATGTTTCTGTTTGCTATTGCAGGAACTATATTTAATATTGTTGGGCCAAAGATCCTTGGAAAAGCGACCACAGAGCTTTTCAACGGACTGGTAAGAAAGGTAAACGGATCTGGCGGCATTGATTTTTCAAAAATTGGTCAGATTCTTTTATTTACGCTGGCTTTATATGTGGCAAGTGCATGCTTTTCCCTTATTCAGGGGTTTGTAATGACAGGGATTTCCAATGACGTTACGTATAGTCTGCGTAAGGACATTTCCAAAAAGATCAATCGTCTGCCTTTAAATTATTTTGAAAGCCGGACAAACGGAGAGATTCTTTCCAGGGTAACAAATGATGTGGATACCCTGCAGATGAGTCTGAACCAAAGTATTACCCAACTGATCACCTCTATTACCACATTGATCGGAGTATTTATAATGATGCTTTCCATTAATGTGCCGATGACGCTGACAGCCCTTTTGATCCTGCCAGTGTCCATGCTGATCATTAATGGGGTAATGAAGCGGTCGCAGAAATATTTCCGTGATCAGCAGAAATATCTGGGTGAAGTAAATGGTCAGATTGAGGAAAACTACGGTGGACACAATGTGGTGAAGGTGTTTAATAAGGAACAGGATGTACTGAATGTTTTTGAAAAAGATAACCAGAAGCTTTACGAGTCTGCATGGAAATCCCAGTTTTTCTCAGGCATGATGATGCCTATTATGCAGTTTATCGGAAATTTGGGATATGTAATGGTTGCTTTGTTAGGCGGTGTGTTTGTGATCAAAGGAAGTATTGAGGTTGGAGATATCCAGTCCTTCTTCCAGTATATCCGTAATTTTACACAGCCTATCCAGCAGATCGCACAGGTAACAAATCTGCTTCAGTCTTCTGCTGCTGCGTCTGAAAGAGTTTTTGAATTTCTGGATGAGCCTGAGGAAGAGCAGGGCAAAGAGAATGCTGTGGATATTACAGGACTTTCCGGCAATGTGAAGTTCCGGCATGTTGAGTTTGGCTACAATCCGGATAAGATCATTGTCCATGATTTTTCAGCAGATGTGAAAAATGGGCAGAAGATCGCAATTGTAGGACCTACAGGTGCAGGTAAGACCACTATAGTGAAGCTGCTGATGCGGTTCTATGATGTAAATAAAGGCTCCATCTGTGTAGATGGACATGATATCCGGGATTTTAACAGAAGTCAGTTAAGAGAAATGTTTGGTATGGTTCTGCAGGATACCTGGCTGTTCTCCGGAACGATCATGGAGAATATCCGGTACGGACGGTTGGATGCAACAGACGAAGAGGTGATCGCAGCAGCAAAGGCAGCTCATATCCATCACTTTATTATGCAGCAGCCTGGCGGCTATAATATGGTGCTGGACGAGGAGACAAGTAATATTTCCCAGGGCCAGAAGCAGCTTTTGACTATTGCCAGAGCTATTTTGGCAGACAACAAGATCCTGATCTTGGACGAGGCTACCTCGTCTGTTGATACCAGAACTGAGATGCAGATCCAGAGGGCAATGGACAATCTGATGAAGGGAAGAACAAGCTTTGTGATCGCCCATCGTCTTTCTACGATCAAGGATGCAGATATGATTCTTGTTATGAAGGATGGAGATATTATTGAACAGGGATCTCATGAGGAACTGTTGGCAAAGGGAGGATTTTACGCACAGCTTTATAACAGCCAGTTTGAAAAAACGCAGACAGCATAAATAATCAGGGTACAGTTACAGATAAGCATTTTTAAGAAGCAGTTTTCATCTCAGTTTGTTTGGGGTGTACTGCTTCTTTTTGTGTACTTTTTAAAGGCTATAGGGTATAATAATAAGAACCTCTCTGGAAGGGGATGACAAAAAGGGAGCTTTTAGAATGACAGACAATAAAGATGGGATCCAATATCTGGCCTATGTATTGGATAAGCTGCGTCAGAGGATTGCAGAGATATCCCAAAGCATTGCAGAAGGCCAGAAAGAAATAGACGGTATGCATGAATATTACTGGGAAAATTACACAGAAATGGACCAGTATGGATATGAAAATTTTGACAATCAGCAGGCGTTGTTTCATCAAATCAGTGCCAATGAGCAGCAACTCCATCTAAAAAGCCGGTTTCGGAAAATGCTGGATTCTCCCTTTTTTGGAAGAGTAGATTTCATTTTTGAGGGAGAAGATGAGCCGGAAAGCTTTTATGTTGGTATTGGCAATTTTGCAGAAAAGGCCGGAGGTGTGCCCCTGGTCTATGACTGGCGTGCACCTGTATGCGGACTTTTTTATGATTATGATAAAGGACCGGCTTTTTATGAAGCACCGCTTGGCAGGATCCAGGGTGAGATCCTTTCCAAATGGCAGTACAAGATCCGCAGGGGGAAGATGGTCTATTAGTTTGAAAGTGACATCAAGGTGGATGATGAGATTCTGATGGCAGAGCTAGGAAGTAATGGCTCTGTAGCACTGAAGAATATTGTAAGTACGATTCAGAAGGAGCAGAATGCGATTATCCGTAACACGAAAGACCGGATCATGGTGATTCAGGGGGCAGCAGGATCAGGTAAAACATCCATTGCGCTTCACAGGATTGCTTATCTTCTTTATCATGACAGGCAGAATCTGAAATCATCCAATATTCTGGTATTGTCTCCTAATGGGGTTTTCTCAGATTATATTTCTCATATTCTGCCGGAACTAGGGGAAGAAAATATAAAAGAAATGAGTTTTGACCTGTTTGCTTATCGGCAGCTTCAGGATACAGCAGCTGACTGTGAAGACCGTTATGACCAGATCGAGAGAAGCCTGAACCATCCAAAGGCTGTTACATTTTACCAGGAGAAGCAGTCCGAAGGATTTCTGAACCAGCTGGAACGGTTTATTACAGAACTGGAAGATGAGCTGATGGATTTCAAGGATATCCGTTATAAAGGCTATACAAAGACAGAAGCAGAGATCATTGATCTGTTTTACTTCAAATTTATGGATATTCCATTGCTTGCCAGAATGGATGCAGTGTGTGATTATTTTATTGATGAAGTGGAAACATTAAGGGACAGGGATCTGCCAGATGAAGAGAGGGAGCTGATCAGGGAGGATTTTTATTCCCTGTATGAAACAAGGGATCTGTATGTATTGTACAGTCGTTTTCTGGAAAGCAGCGGATATCCGGCTCTTACCAGGGTTCCTCTTGAAAAGAGAAAGCTTCTATATGAAGATGTATATCCTGTGCTTTATCTGAAATACCGTTTATGGGGGCAGCAGGAAAATAGTACGATCAAGCATCTGGTGGTAGATGAGATGCAGGACTATTCAAGAATGCAGTATCTGATCCTGAAAAATATGTTTTCCTGCAGGATGACCATTCTTGGAGACAAGGCACAAACAATGGAAGAAAAACAACAGGATGTGTTTACTTTCCTGCCTGGGATCTTTGGAAGGGATATCCGCAGGATCCAGATGAATAAAAGCTATCGAAATACAGTGGAGATTGCGGCTTATGCTAATAAGCTGGCAGGGATTTCGGATATGGAACTACTTCAGCGTCATGGAAAGCCTGTACAGGAACAGCAGTTTGAGGATATACAGGCAGCGGTGAAAGAAATACTGGACTATATCAAGCTGGGCGAGGATGAGTTTGAAACAGCAGCGGTGATCTTCCGCACAGAGAAGGAAGCAGACCTGGGAGCAGCTTTGCTTAAAAAGATGTTGGAAGAAACAGGTTTTGATACAAAGAATCGGTTCAATTATCTGCACAGGAACAGTTCCAGATTTAAAAAGGGAATTACAGTTACCACCTTTTATCTGGCAAAGGGACTGGAATTCGACCAGGTATTTGTAGTATTTCCTGAAAAAGACCAAAGTGCGCTTGCAAAACAGGGGAGATATATTGCAGCTACAAGGGCTCTTCATGAGTTATATATGTACAGTGTTATAACTGCTTCTGGAAAGCATTTTGATTTCCAACTGTGAGGGCACTGAATAGTTACACTGTGTTTTTCAAAAGTTTACAGGAATTTAAGAATCTGCACTGTGAAAAATATTGACATATTTGTAATACAATTGTAAAATATCGAATGAGGGATTTTTGTAAGATAAATAAGGAGGCAATTATGAAGAATAAAAGATTTTTAGTTCTCTTAACTATAACAGCAGCACTTTCAGGACTGGCCACAGGATGCTTTGGCGGAGATGATCCGGCAGAGCAGGTGATCGTGGATGAGACTCCTACACCGGAGCCCACCCAGGAGCCTACACCAGAGCCTACGATTGCACCGGATGTACAGGATACTACTTATACTTCCAGTGATGGAGCAGTGACGATCAAGCTTCCGGACGCTACCTGGGCGAATAAGTCAGATGCAGAGGATATGATCAGCTTTGAGTCACCTGAGCAGGGTAAGATCCTTGTTCTTCACGGAGCAGGGGAAGAGGACATGTCTTCAGCTATGATCCCCAATACCCAGGATCTGGCAGTTGCACTTGAGCAGGCTTCTGACCTTGAGCAGGGTACGGATTTTGAGATCCAGAATTATAACAGCACAGATGTGAATGGAGTAGGCATTTATTCTTACACTGTGAAGTATCTGAATACAGAGAAGAGCGGCGGATATGCTTATGCTGTGAAGAAGGTATATGCTAATGAGAGCGAGTACTACAGTATCACAGGTTCTGTAGTGAATGATGCATCCCTGACAGGGATCCAGACTTCTGTTGATTCTTTCCAGATCGTTGGTGCATCCAGTACACTTGCTGTTGCAGATACTACTGCTGACGGCACTACAGATGGCACTGCAGACGGTACACAGACAACAGATGGTACAGCTTCAGGTGATTCTGCTGCAGGTACAGACGGACAGGCCAGCTCCACTACCGGTAATTCCGGAGGATTTACACAGGAGCAGCTTACCGATACCAATCAGACAAGAACCATCTACCGCAACTCTGACGGACATCCGCTTGTGATCACCCCGGATGGCAGCGGTAACTGGGTAGATTCCCAGGGCAATACTTACCGTTTTGCCAATAATGAGGATGTTTATGATCAGAATGATGTGGATTATTACTGGCACGGCGAAGGTGCAGATGTATATTATATGCCGGTAGAATAAAGGATTTCCGGTAATACTTCAGGAAGAAACCAAAGGCAGACAGCCGACTTACAGCCGGTTGTCTGCTGTTTATTATACGTGGGGAAAAGAATGGATACAATGGAAGCATATGGCGAGTTTGCCAGGGTATATGATATTTTTCAGGATAATGTGGATTATGACAGCTGGGCCGGTTATCTTAAGGATACACTTAGAGAATATGGGATCAGTGACGGCCTGATACTGGAATTGGGCTGTGGTACAGGTACTATGACAGAACTGTTAGCTGCCTCCGGTTATGATATGATCGGTGTGGATAATTCAGAGGAGATGCTGGCAGAGGCCATGCAGAAAAGAGAGACTTCAGGCCATGATATTCTGTATCTTTTGCAGGACATGCAAGAGTTTGAACTTTATGGTACAGTGCGGGCTGTGATCAGCGTATGTGACAGTCTGAATTATCTTACTGAGGAGCAGGATCTGGAGCATGTTTTTGAACTGGTAAATAATTATCTGGATCCGGGCGGCCTTTTTATCTTTGATATGAACACAGTGTATAAGTATCAGAAAATGATCGGGGATTCTACTATTGCGGAGAATCGTGAGGAGGGCAGCTTCATATGGGAGAATACTTACGATGAGGAAAGTGGGATCAATGAGTATGCACTCACACTTTTCCTGCCGGATGCAGACGGCAGGTATGAGAAAGTGGAGGAGGTTCATTATCAGAGAGCCTATCCGCTGGAGCAGATCAAGACCCTTCTGCAAAGCTCCGGTCTTAAATTGCTTGCGGTTTATGATGCTTATACCAGGGAAGCACCCAGGGCTGATAGTGGGCGTCTTACCTTTATTGCAAAAGAATATGGAAAATAAAATAATGTGGTGTTAAAACACCTTTATCATGATTAAACGGATAAACAGGAGAGAAGAATGAGCGATTATATTATCAGAGCTGTTGCAGCTAACAGACAGATTCGTGCTTTTGCAGCAGTTACAACAGATACTGTGGAAACAGCAAGAAAAGACCATAACACCAGTCCGGTGGCAACCGCTGCACTGGGAAGGCTTCTTACAGGCGGAGCTATGATGGGAGCCATGATGAAAGGGGAAAAGGATATCCTGACTCTTCAGGTGAAGGGAGACGGCCCGATCCAGGGAATCACAGTCACTGCAGATTCCCAGGGCAATGTAAAAGGTTATGTGGGCAATCCGGATGTGATCCTTCCGGCCAACAGTAAAGGCAAGCTGGATGTATCTGGTGCCGTAGGAGCCGGATATATCAGCGTGATCAAGGATATGGGCCTGAAGGAGCCGTATGTGGGACAGGTTACTCTTCAGACAGGGGAGATTGCAGAAGACCTGACCTATTATTTTGCAACTAGCGAACAGGTGCCATCAGCAGTAGGACTGGGCGTTCTGATGAATAAGAATAATACTGTCCGCCAGGCAGGCGGATTTATTGTACAGCTGATGCCTTTTGCAGAGGAAAGCGTTATTGCAAAGCTGGAAGAGAACATCAGCAAGATCTCATCTGTCACAAGCCTTCTGGAGGAAGGGCATACACCGGAAAGTTTGTTGAATGTGGTTCTTGATGGATTTGATATTGAGATCAACGATACCCTTCCAACCAGATTTTATTGTAACTGCAGTAAAAGCAGGGTGGAGAAGGCGTTGATCAGTATTGGCAGAAAAGAATTAAATGAAATGATCCAGGAAGGAAAGGATGTAGAACTGAACTGCCATTTCTGTAATACCAACTATGTGTTTCATGTGGAAGAATTAAAGGAGATCCTTCGGAGGTGTAAGAAGTGAAGCATGGATTTATAAAAGCAGCAGCCGGTACACCGGAGATCACAGTAGCTGACTGCGAAGCCAACAGAAAGGCGATCCTGAAAGTGATCCACAAGATGGAGAAAGAACATGCAAAGATCATGGTGCTTCCGGAACTTTGTATTACCGGCTACACCTGTCAGGATCTGTTTTTGCAGCGTCAGCTTTTGGACAGTGCATGGCATACTTTGAAAAAACTGGCAGTGGCTACCCAGCAAGTGGATGCGCTTATTTTTCTCGGGCTGCCTATGCGCCATGCAGGCAAGCTGTATAATGTGGCAGCTGTGTTGAATCATGGTGAGATTCTGGGCTTTATCCCAAAAACCTGTATACCTAATTATAATGAATTCTACGAGCAGCGCCATTTCGCTTCAGGCAGTGACTGTATGGACACTCATGAGGTAGACGGCGTTGAGGTTCCATTTGGTACAGACCTGCTATTCGTGTGTGATGAGTGTGAAGAACTGACAGTAGCAGCAGAGATTTGTGAGGACCTTTGGGTTCCACAGCCACCAAGTGTATCTCATGCGCAGGCAGGTGCTCATGTGATCGTGAACCTTTCTGCCAGTGATGAGATGGTAGGAAAGGATGCTTACAGAAGATCCCTTGTAACCGGACAGTCTGCAAGGCTGATCTGCGGATACGTTTATGCTACTGCAGGTGAGGGGGAATCCTCTCAGGATCTGGTTTTCGGTGGGCAGAATATGATCGCTGAGAACGGAGTACTGCTGGCAGAGGGCAGAAGATTCCATAATTCTGTGGTTTTCGGAGAGATCGATGTGTACCGTCTGGCAGACGAGAGAAGAAGGATGTCCACTTTTCCAGGTACAGATGGCAGTGGTTATGAGAGGATTCCTTTCCATGTTAAGAAAGAAAAGACAAAGCTGACCCGTGTATTCCCGGCAACTCCCTTTGTTCCTGGAAAAAAAGAAGAAAGGGATCTGCGGTGTGAAGAAATCCTGAATATACAGGCTATGGGACTGAAAAAAAGACTGGATCATGTACACAGCCAGCGTGCAATGGTTGGGCTGTCCGGAGGACTGGATTCCACACTTGCCCTTTTAGTGATGGCCAGGGCATTTGACAGGATGAAGGCACCAAGAGAGCAGATACATTGTGTGACTATGCCATGTTTTGGCACAACAGACAGGACATACCAGAATGCATGTACACTCAGCAAGCGTATAGGTGCTTCACTGACGGAGATTAATATACGGGATGCGGTCAATATTCATTTCAGGGATATTGGACACGATCCTGAGGTACATGATGTAACTTATGAGAACTCTCAGGCAAGGGAGCGTACACAGATTCTGATGGATATGGCCAATCAGGAGGGCGCGATTCTGGTTGGTACAGGTGACCTTTCAGAGCTGGCCCTTGGGTGGGCCACCTATAATGGAGATCATATGTCCATGTATGGGGTGAATACCTCTGTACCAAAGACCCTTGTACGTCATCTGGTAAGATATTATGCAGATACATGTGAGGATGAAGAGCTTTCCAAAGTACTTCTGGATATATTGGATACACCGGTAAGCCCGGAGCTTTTGCCTCCAAAAGACGGGAAGATCGCACAAAAGACGGAAGACCTGGTAGGACCTTATGAGCTTCATGACTTTTTCTTATATTATATGCTGCGTGCCGGATATCAGCCGGATAAGATCTACCGGATCGCATGCAGAACCTTTGATGGCATTTATGACAAGGAAACCATTATGAAGTGGCTGAAGATTTTTTACCGGAGATTTTTTGCACAGCAGTTTAAACGTTCCTGCCTGCCGGAT
>OLRJ01003281.1_pt1 | contig 10905 bp, 10 predicted proteins | sample 1672741 | NCBI WGS metagenome assembly OLRJ01 (sample SAMEA3136719, study PRJEB25190) | human gut metagenome | biome: human gut; feature: human-associated habitat; material: faeces | place: Austria | collected 2013
GGTTTGTCGATTCCTCCGTGGCCTATCAGGGCGCGGGGCGGCAGCTGGGCATGGAACAGGTTGCTGCGCTCAACGCGATGGCCGTCGGCGAAACCCGGCCGGATATCACCGTGTATCTGCGCATGCCCGCCGACGTGGCGCTTTCCCGAAGGCTCAGCGCGTCCAAGCCGGACAGGCTGGAACAGCAGAAAGCCGACTTTTTCAGCCGCACGTATCAGGCGTATGAACGGCTCTTTGCAGGGCAGGAAAAGCGCGTGTTGACCGTCAACGCCGCGCAGAGCATCGAGCAGGTGACACGGACGATGCTCGACGGGCTGGATGAGCGGCTGGACGGGCTGGAGGTTTGAGCAATGGCAAGAATCGTGGTAGGCATGTCCGGCGGCGTGGATTCCTCCGTGGCGGCGCTGCTGCTCAAACGCGCCGGGCATGAGGTCATCGGCGTATTCATGAAAAACTGGGAGGAAAAGGACGATAACGGCGTCTGCACCAGCGAAACGGACTGGGCGGACGTGCGCGCTGTCTGTGAAAGAATTGATATTCCGTATTATTCCGTCAATTTCGTGAAGGAATATTATGACCGCGTGTTTTCGTATTTCCTCGATGAGTATCGCCGGGGACGCACGCCGAACCCGGATGTGCTCTGCAATCGTGAAATCAAATTCAAAGCGTTTCTGGATTTTGCGATGAAACTCGGCGCAGATCGATTGGCGACGGGGCATTTCTGTCAGCTCGGCGACGCGGCGGATGGCAAAAAGCAGCTGCTGCGCGGCGAGGATAACAATAAAGACCAGAGCTATTTCCTCTATATGCTCGGCCAGAACGCGCTGGAAAAGGCGATGTTTCCCGTCGGCCATCTGACCAAAGCGCAAGTGCGTGAAATCGCCGAAGAGGCCGGACTGGCCAACAGCAGGAAGAAGGATTCCACGGGCGTGTGCTTCATCGGAGAGCGCCATTTTAAGCCGTTTTTGCAGCAGTTTCTGCCCGCTCAGCCCGGCAATATGCGCACGCTGGAAGGCAAAGTCGTCGGCCGTCATGACGGCCTGATGTATTATACCCTCGGCCAGCGGCGCGGGCTGGGCATCGGCGGCGCGGGCAACGGCGAACGCTGGTTCGTGCTCGCCAAAGACATGGAGCGTAACGAGCTGATTGTCACGCAGGGCGCGGATCATCCGCTGCTGTACAGCAAAAATGCGCTCGGCACGGATGCAACGTGGATTTCCGGCGAAGCGCCCGCCGGCGAGTTTGACTGCACGTGTAAGTACCGCTACCGTCAGCCGGATCAGGCGGTGCATGTCAGCGTGCGCGAAAACGGGCAGGTACTCGTGACCGCGAAGGAACGCCAGCGCGCCGTCACGCCGGGCCAGAGCATGGTCTTCTATCAGGGCGCGGTCTGCCTTGGCGGCGCAATCTGCGATACGGTGCTGGACGCGGGGCAGGTGGGCTGATGAACGGGTTTCAGAAATTCTGGGGGCATCTGAGCACGATCACGCGCCATCGGCATAGGGTGATCGCCCACTGCGCCAGGGCGGGCATACTCTGGCAGGGGCTGCGGCACGATCTGTCCAAATACAGCCCAACGGAGTTCTGGCAGGGCGTGAAGTTTTTCGACGGCACGCATTCGCCGACGGAGGATGAGCGCCGCACACTGGGCTACTCGCTTGCGTGGATGCACCATAAGGGGCGCAACCGCCACCACTGGGAATACTGGACGGATTACAGCGTGGAAGAAAAGCGCTATGTGCCCGTGCCAATGCCCAGACGATACATGGCGGAAATGATCTGCGACAGGATTGCCGCCAGCAAGATTTATAACGGCCCCAAATATACCGACGCAAGCCCACTGGAATATTTGCAGCGCGGCAAAATGCACGACCATATGCACCCGGAAACCCACGCGCTGCTGACGCGGTTCATGACCCAGCTGCGCGACGAGGGGGAAGACGCGATGTTTGCCTCGCTCAGAAGATGGGTTCGGGAGAAGGCGTAAACGGAGCCTCTCTTTTCTTCATAGATTGAAGGGAAGGGAGGTTTTTGTATGCCTTCAAAACGGGATGCGATGACAGCCCGCGCCTTGGCGCTTGTGGGCTGCGGCTATATTTATGGCGCGACGGGGTGGATTTGCACGCGCGCGCGGATGGAACAGCAGATGCGGCAATACCCGACCTACGCAGGGCAGATTGAGCGATACGGCAAAAAGTGGCTCGGCAAGCCCTGCTACGACTGCGCACAGCTCACGCGGGACGTTGCCAGGCGCGCCGGGGTCAGGCTGCCCAGCGGCGCGACAAGCCAATGGCGGGCAGCGGGCATTTGGAAGGAAAAAGATGTGATCGATACGCTGCCGGACGAGGCGGGGCTTTTTCTGTATACAATGCGCGACGGACGCATGACGCACACCGGCGTGAGCATCGGCCGCGGGGAGGAGGTGGACGCGCGCGGGCATGCCTACGGCGTGGTGCGCAGACCGATTTCCGGCACATCGTTCACGCACTGGGCGCGGCTGAATATCGATTACGATGCGCCGGATACGGCGGAAAATCCAACGCCTGCCGTTCAGCGGACGCTTCGCATGGGCAGCGGAGGGGAAGATGTGCGCACGCTGCAAAACACGCTGAAGCAGCTCGGCTTTTTAAACGGCGCGGCAGACGGGAAATTTGGCGCGGCGACGCGGGAAGCGGTTAAGCGGTTTCAGCAAAGCGCCGGGCTTTTGGCGGATGGTGTGGTCGGCGCGGCGACATGGGCAGCTCTGCCCAAGGCGGATGAAGAGCCGAGCGTGCCGACGAGCATCAGTCTGACGGGCGACGGGATGCGCGCGCTGATTCAGGCGCTCGAAAAGCCGCAAACCGAAGAAAACAGGCTGCTTTTCACCCTGTCGGCGCTGGACTACGGCGAGATCATGCGGCAGATCCGCCTGGAAACGTAAGAAAAAATGAAAAAAGGACGACCTTTCTCCCGGCTGAATCGGGAGAAGGGCCGTTCCTGTATGTGGAAGGGATTGCGGCGTTTGGCCGCGTGAGCCAATAGAATTTTGCTCAGACCATGGGATGGAAAAACGCCAGTACGCGGTCTTCAAACGCATTGATGCGCTCGTGGATGTATTTGACGTAGATATAGCGCTTTTTATCGCATGATGCCGCGTCATAGACGGCGTTTTGCGCGTCCGGCGGGGCGATCGTGTCCATGCCGGATGTGCCCATCAGCAGCGGGCAGACGAGCTGCGCGGCATATTGCGCACAATCGGCATATGCGCCCGTGCAGAGCGGGTTCTGCGCCGCGCATTTGACAACATGCTGAGGCTGTTTGGCGGCGGCGGCAATCGCGAGCGTGCCGCCCAGGCCCTCGCCCCAGGCTATCAGGTTTAAGGTTGTGGGCAGGCTGAGCGCCGCGCGTGCGGCAGCCTGAGCATCGGCAAACTGCGTCTGAGCGTCGGCCTCAGCACGGTTTTCAAGTGCGAACACCGCATAACCCAGCGCGACGAAACGCGTCATGTGGTGCCAGCCGCGAACGGGGCGGCCCGCGTCGTGGAACATCAGCACGGTGGGCATACGCTTGTTTCCGACGGGACGGATGTATCGCGCGGAGAGCGTTGCGCCGTCGACCGAGACAAAGGTCACGGTCTGGTATTCGGCGGTCGGCGTTGAGACGGGGCAGGGAACGACGGGCGCATCGTCAAAGAACGTCAGCAGCATGTCGTCAAACGCCTGAATTTCTTCATGGCCGAAGCCGGGGAAAAACTCGCGGCGCTTTTTGCAGGTCAGGTTATTGTAAACCGCGTCCTGCGTGATCGGCGGACAGACGACGTCGGCCAATCCCGTGCCGAAGAGCACTTCGCAGCGGATGCGAGAAGCCAGATGCACCGCGTCCACATACCCCAGCTTGGTGAACCATTCGTTCGCGCGGCTGCCGTCCGGGTCGAACCAGCGGGCGTAATAACGCAGACCTTCGTAGGCGATTTCATCCGCGCCCAGCTCGAAAACCTTCTGAAAATCGCTCAGAAAGGGATAGAGAATCGCGGCCTTGCAGGGCAGATCGGGATTGAGCGCCGCGCAGGCAATACCGAGCCCCGCGCCCTGAGACGCGCCGTTGATATAGATGCGCCGCTGATCGATGTCTTTCATCTGCCGAACGATGCGGCACAGGATGCGGATGTTTTGATACAGCCGAACGTAATACATGTCCTTCGGCTCGCCGTCCAGCCCCGCAATCAGATGGCCGGAAACTGTCGTGCCGAGGAAGCCGCCGATATCCTGGCTTTTGCCGCCCTGACCGGGGCAGTCCATCGCCAGCAGAGCGTAACCCATGCCCGCGAACGAGGATTGTTCCAGCCAGCTGCGGCTTGCGCCGGGATAACCGTGGAATTGCAGCACAAGCGGGAGCGGCTTATCGCTCTTCGGACGCAGATATTTGGCGTAAATGCGTGCGCCGCCCATGCCCGTGAACCAAAGGTTGAGGTATTCACAGGTCGGATAGGCCGGAATTTCGGATGGTTCGACGGCGTAGCACAGCGGCACTGCGTCGGCTTCCGCCATGCGCGCGTCCCAGAACGCGTCAAAATCGGCGGGGCGCGGGGTCGTGCCGCGATACGTGGAATCGGACATAGGGGGATTCCTCCTCATTCAAAATGAAAGGCGCACGCACAGGGGATGAGCCTTGTACGCGCGCCCGATGTTATGAAAGATGACTGAAACTGCGCGTATCTCAGAGCGCCTTGAGGAAATCCAGCCCCAGATCGCCGTGTGCCGCCTTGATCGCGCGGTATTCGGCCTTGAGGGCTTCATGCTGCTCCTTCGTCAGCTGAAAGAACGGCCTGCGGCTGATGCCGCCGTCCACACGGCCGCCGAGCGTCAGCGTGGCTTTGAGGGAGGGCATGAGGCCGCGTGCCAGCAGGGCGAAAATCAGCTTGTTGGCGATCTTCTGCGTTTCGCGTGCGGCAATCACGTCGCCGGCGGCCATCAGCGCGTTGAGCTTGAGGAACAGCGGGGTCAGCACATTGTAGGTTGAGCCGATGATACCGTCCGCGCCGAAAGCCAGACCGCTGACGGCCAGCTCGTCGCTGCCGGAATAGACGGCGAAATCCTGACCGAGCGCTTCTTTGATGCGGAAGATGTCAAACACCGTGGAGGAGGTGTATTTGATGCCTTCCACGCCTTCGATGCGGCCCAGACGCAGCAGCATTTCGTAGCTGACCAGTCCCGCAAGGGTCACGTTGTAGACGATCATCGGGATACCCGCCGCCTGCACGAGATCGGAGTAATACGCGGCAATCTGGTCGTCGCTGAATTTCCAGTAAATCGGCGGAACGGAGGAAATCGCGGCCGCGCCCGCCCTGGCGGCGTGACGAGCCAAATCTTCGGAAGCCAGCGTGCTGATCGCGCCGACATGGACGATGACCGGAATGCGTCCCGCCGCTTCGTCGAGCACGGTTTCGACAAACGCTTTGCGCTCGTCGCTCGTGCAGAGGAAGCCTTCGCCGGTGGAACCGGTCAGATACAGCCCCTGCGCGCCGTCCTCGATAAGCTTGGCGGTCAGCGCGCGGGTGCGGGCGAGATCCAGCGCCTCGTTCTCGTCAAAGGGCGTAACCATCGCGGGAATGACGCCCCGAATGTCTTTCACGGAAAAGTTGCTCATAAGCCTGTCTCCTTGTGTGTTGTCGTGTACACTGTACGACTGATTTGCGGAAAAGTCAACCCTTAACCGCGCCGAGGGTGATGCCCTTGGTGAAGTACTTCTGGAAAATGAGGAAGATGGTGATGATCGGCACGCTGGCGAGCGTCGCGCCCGCCATAATCAGGCCGAAATCCGTGCTGGCTTCCGCCTGCATCTTCGCGATGCCCAGCGAGATGGAGAGCTTGCTCTGCGAGTTGAGCATAATCAGTTGGAGGAAGTAATCGTTCCAGGCGTTGATGAAGGTGAAAATCGCCAGCGCGCCCACGCCCGGCTTGATCATCGGGAAGACGATATCCACAAAAGTGCGGACCTCGCCCGCGCCGTCGATCTTCGCGGCTTCCAGCATCTCGTTGGGAATGCCCTCGGCGAACTGCTTCATCAGGAATACGCCGAACGGCCAGCCGACCGTCGGGAAGATGACCGACCAGAGGGTGTTGTGCAGGCCGAGCCACGCCATCTCCTTGAGCAGCGGAATCATGATGACCTGCTTGGGCAGGGCCATCGCGCAGACGAACAGACCGAAGATGAAGTTGCGGCCCGTAAACTTCTTTTTCGCCAGCGCGTAACCGCCCATCGCGCCGCACAGGCACGTCAGCAGCATCGCCACACCGCAGATGAACACAGTATTGAACATCCACGTCCACGCGGGGCGGGAGAAGAGCTTGGCGTAGTTATCCAGCGTCGGGTTGGCGGGGAAGAGAACGGGCGTGCGCGAATTGATGGTGCGCGCGTCTTTAACCGAGCCGGTTACGATCCAGTACAGCGGGAAGAGCATCATCAGCGCGAGGATGATGAGCAGCGCGATGCTGATGACGCGGTAAGGGGTCAGCTTTCTTACGCTATGATCCATCTGTCAGCCCCCCTTACTCTTTTGCCAGCCGGAACTGCAAGGCGCTGAAGATCGCGATGATGATCGCAAGAATGATGCCCAGCGCGCAGCCGTAGCCGAAGTTATTGAGTTTCACGGCGTTGTGGTAGATGTAGTACATGAGCGTCAGCGTCGAATCGTTCGGCCCGCCGGAGGTCAACAGATCGATCAGTGCGAAACACTGGAACGAATTGATGGTGGTGATGATGAGGATGTAGAGCGTGGTCGGCATGATCTGCGGCCACTTGATGCGCCAGAAGGTCTGGAAATCCGTTGCGCCGTCCACCTGAGCGGCCTCGACGAGGGAATGATCGACGTTGCTCAGCGCGGAGACATAGAGCACGATGGGCTGGCCGATGGAGGTTGTCAGCAGAATGGTGATGATACAGCCCAGCGCGGTGTTGGCGCTGCCCAGCCAGTTCAGGTTTTTGCTGATGATGCCCAGCGAGGTGAACAGGTAGTTCAGCAGGCCGTAATAGGGGTTGAACATCCATTTCCAGACGACCGTGACCGCGACCGAGCCGGTGACGACCGGCAGATAGAACACGCAGCGGAAGAAGGCCGTCGGAATTTCTTTCATCTTATAGACCAGCGAGGCCACCCACAGCGAGAACAGGCAGGTGAACGGCACGCTGACCAGCACGATGACAAGGGTATTGGTCAGAGACTTATAAAATTTGGCATCCTGAAAAAGAGCGACATAGTTATCCAGCCCGACGAAGGTGAATTCCGCCAGCGTATAGCGGAAGGTGCTGTTGACCAGACACATCACCATCGGGAAAATGACGAAGCCGAAGAAGAACAGCAGCGCCGGAGCCATGAACAGATAGCCGGAGATGTTTTCGCGCCGGCGTGTACTGCGCAGCTCGCGGCGGTTGACGGTATGCTGCACGCAAATTCCCCTTTCAGCGGCACGAAGCCGCGCAGTTTTCTGTGTTTCAAGAAAGCGGGCGCCCCGCCCGAAACGGGAGAGGCGCCGCAAACGTATGAGGTTGAAGGTTCTCCAACAGGGGAGAAGAGGCGATTACAGGTTGACGTTCTTGATGTAGGTCGCGACTTCGTCAGCCACGTTGCCACCGTCGCCGATGCGCTGGAGCAGGTTCCACCACTCGTAGCGCTGGGTCGTCCAGTTGGTCGTCACCTGGTAGATATCGCCGAGGTACTGCACAAACATCGCGTAGTCCGCATTGGCGGCCTTCTCGGTGCCGGTGTACAGGTCGGTCACGGAAGCGCGGACGGAGAAGTAGCCGGTGTTGTAAACGCTGTTGCGAACCTGGGTCTCGTCGTCGCAGATGAAGCGGATGAATTCTTTCGCGGCCGCGACCTTCTCGTCGTCGCCGTTGTCAAACAGGCCAAAGCCCCAGACGCCGCCATCCAGACGCGGCACGCCGTCTTCGGACGGGAAGGCCATCGGGAACAGCTCGATGCCGTCCGCCAGCTTATCCTTGTTGTTGGCGACCTGAGCGGCGTTCCAGCAGAAAGCCATCTGAGAGGTGCCGTTGACGAACAGGGCGATTTCTTCGCCGCCGTTGATGGAGGCGTCAAAGGTGATGAGACCTTCGTTGGCCAGCTCCTGGAGCTTGGTCAGGCCCTTGATGTTGGCTTCGGAATCCATGGTGTAGAGGGTGTGCTCTTCGTTGGTGAAACGGCCGTCATAGAGGTTGGTTACCAGCGCGCGGGTGCCCTGGTCGCCGCCCTGGCCGGAGCAGTAGATCAAGCCGGTGGGGAAGTAGCCCGCGTTCACGAGGGCGCGGAGGGCGTTTTCAAAGCCTTCGGTCGTCCAGGTGTGGGTCTCCTGATCGATGTACTGCATCGCGTCGGCAGCCTCAAACGCGGTCTTGTTGATGACCATGCAGTGCGCCGTCATGCACAGCGGATACATGTAGTAGTTGCCGTCCGCGCCCTGGCAGGTCGCCACGACGGAAGCGTTGTTGGCGTTGATGTCGGCGATGGTCTCGTCCGTCCACAGATCGTTGAGCGGAAGCATCTTGCCGGCAGCCGCCCAGTTCGCCACCAGGCGCTCCGGGCCTTCCATGACGATGTCCGGGGTGGTCTTGGCCTCGATGGCTGTGGTGATCTGCGCGTCGCCGTTGGTGTAGTCGAGGTATTCAACGGTCACCTTGATGTCGGGGTGCACGGCGTTGAAAGCGGCGAGCATTTCGTCTACCTTTTCAGAATTGCCCCAATCGCCGATGGGGAACGTCCAGAGGGTGATGTCCGTCTCGGCAAGCGCGGCGGTCATCGTCAGCACGAGCAGCAGGCTCAGAAACAGGGCGGTTAATTTTTTCATGGGTAAATCCTCCTTGAAACTGGGATGTTGTTGGGTGAGGGCCGACACATCGCCGTCCGACCTTCGTTGAATCAAATGTACTACAAATCAAACCGCCTGTCAAGACGAATTTGTAAATTTTAGATAAAAAATTTCGACAAAAGTCTAACTATCATGAAATTAAAAATGAAAATTTAGAAAATTTGAGAATGAATTGACAGAAAAACGGTTTTGCTTTATAATAAAAAACCGAAAATATCATACAAAGATAGGGGGATAAGCGTGAAAAAGGCGGAAAAGCTGTATTTGGAAACCTTTCGCGAAATCCGCAGTTATATCATTAACAACGGTCTGAAGCCGGGCGACATGCTCCCCACGGAACAGGCCATGTGCGAGCGCTGGGGGGTCAGCCGCAACGTGCTGCGCGAGGCGATCAAGAGCATGGAGCTGATGGGTATGGTGCAGGCCTGTCCCGGACGCGGCACGCAGGTCAAGGACTTCAATCTGGATTTCATCTTTCAAAACGTGCTGTTTTTCAATATGGGCGATCCGGAGGACGACGCGCGCGTGCGCGAGATGTTCGGCATTCGCAAAATGCTGGAATTGGGCTACATGCGTCAGGCGTTCAAGGCGCTCAGCGGCGAAGACATCGCCTATATGCGCAAATGCGCCGGAAATATCCGCGAGAGCTGGGAAAACACGGGCGCATTCAGCGAAGCGGACAGAGAATTCCACATGGCGCTGTTCCGCCCGCTGAAAAACGAAGTGCTCAATTCGCTGATGGAGGCGATTTGGAGCGTGGACCGCGGTTTCCAGCTCGAACGCAAATCTCCGCATCTGGCTTATTCCGTCACCAAACATGAGGCGATCGTCGATGCGCTGGAGCATTACGATTACCGCGCGTTCGCGCAGGCGATGGAAGCGCATTTTTCTTCCGGCAAATACCTGATGAGCGATTCCTACGAAGAGTTTTAACACATAAGGGAGGGTACGACCATGACCAAAGAAGAACTGTTTGCTTTGATGAAAGGAACGATTATTGTCTCCTGCCAGGCCACGCCGGGCGAACCGCTGTACGACAAAGAGCGCTCGGTGATGCCGCTGATGGCGCGCGCGGCCAAACAGGCGGGCGCGAAGATGATCCGCACCAGCTCCGTGCGCGATATTGTGGGTATTAAAGAGGAAACGGGTCTGCCCGTCATCGGCCTCATCAAACGCGAATATCCGGGGTATACGGGCCGGATCACCATGACCATGCGCGAGGTGGACGAGTGCATGGAGGCGCTGTCGGATATCATTTCCATTGACTGCACGGACTGCAAGCGCGGCGACGGCCTGACTGCGCCGGATTTTTTGAAGCAGGTCAAAGCGAAGTATCCGAATATCATCATCATGGCGGACTGCGCGACGTTGGAGGAGGCGAAAGCCGCCTATGCCGCGGGCGCGGATCTGGTTGGCAGCACGATGAACGGCTATACGCCGCAGACGGCGGATTGCAAGGGCGATCCGAACTACGAGCTGGTGGAGCAGATGGTCGCCGAACTGCCCTGTCCGGTCATTGCGGAAGGGCGCGTGCATACGCCCGAACAGGCGAAAAAGATGCTGGAACTCGGCGCGTGGGCGGTTGTCGTCGGCGGAGCAATCACCCGTCCGCTGGAAATTGCGACGCGCTTCATGACGGCTGTCGGCCAGCGCTGATACGGAGGGCACGGCATGATTTTGAGCATAGACATCGGCGGAACGGCCGTCAAAATGGGCTTGGTGGACGAAGGCGGCGAGGTACACGCGCGGCATGAAGCCAGCGTCTGCTTTGACGGCTATCGAACGCCGATTCTGACGACGGTAATGCGCGAGGCGGAGGCGTTTCTGCGCAGAGAGAATGCGCAGGTTGCAGGCATCGGCGTTTCCGCGACGGGGCAGGTGGACGATCGCGCGGGCGTTGTCATCGGCACGAACGGCAAGATTCCCGGCTATGAGGGGTCGCGGATCAAAGAAGAGATGGAATCGCGCTTTCATCTGCCGGTGTGGGTGCTCAATGACGCGAACGCGGCGGCGCTGGGCGAGTGCTTTGCAGGCGCGGCGCGCGGCAGGCGGCATGTGCTGA